>WNGE01018382.1_pt1 | contig 15084 bp, 11 predicted proteins | sample 5400651 | NCBI WGS metagenome assembly WNGE01 (sample SAMN13153370, study PRJNA577476) | soil metagenome | isolation source: 60 cm soil or saprolite under grassland replicate 2 | place: USA:California | collected 2016-06-15 | reverse complement strand
GAGCTCGCGCAGCTGGAGGCGCGCACGCAAGAGGCGCAGCGCCTCGCCGGCGAGCGGATCGCCCGCGCCAAGGCGGAGATCGCGCGCTACGACCAGGAGAAGGGCGCGATCAAGCTCGAGGCCGACGCGATCCAGAAGGAGGAGGGCGAGCTGAAGCAGCACGGCCAGGCGTTCGGCCTCGCGGTCATGCTCCTCCAGATCGCCATCATGCTCTCCTCGGTCGGCGCCCTGATGAAGCGCCCCGCCATGTGGGTCGTCGGACTCGTCTTCGGGTCGGGTGGGCTCTTCTACATGGCGAACGGGTTCTGGCTGTTCTTCTGAAAGGGGGCTGCGCCCCCTCCCCGCCGAGCAAAGCTCGCCGGGGCCCCTCCCCGCTCGCCGGGTCCCGTGCGCCGCCGGGCGCGGCATTCGCCGCTTCCCGGCAGCGCCCCGGCGCGCTCGCTCCGCTCGCGTAAAGGGGGCTGCGCCCCCTCCCCGCCGAGCAAAGCTGGTGCAGGCGCTCCTGCGCCTGCGCTTCGATCGCCCGCCCCACCCCGCAGTCCGGGTCCCGTGCGCCGCCGGGCGCGGCATTCGCCGCTTCCCGGCAGCGCCCCGGCGCGCTCGCTCCGCTCGCGTGTTCGCGATCAGAGAGAGCGCGACGGGACCAGCCGCCGTCGATACAATCCGCTCAACATGTCCCCACCCCTCGAAAACAGCGTCGCCTTCGTCACCGGCGCCACCTCCGGCTTTGGCCGCGCCATCGCGGCGCGGTTCGTGCGGGACGGCGCGCGCGTCGTCATCTCGGGCAGGCGGGCGGACCGCCTCTCGCACTTCGCGAAGAAGCTCGGCGACCGGGCGCTCCCGCTCGTCCTCGACGTCCGCGATCGCCACGCCGTCGAGTCCGCGGTCGCCGCGCTGCCGTCCGGCTTCTCCGAGATCGACGTGCTCGTGAACAACGCCGGCCTCGCGCTCGGGCTCGAGCCGGCGCACCGCGCCTCGCTCGACGAGTGGGAGACGATGATCGACACGAACTGCCGGGGCCTCGTCACCTGCACCCGCGCCATCCTGCCCGGAATGGTCGAGCGCGGCCGTGGGCACGTGGTCAACGTCGGCTCGATCGCCGCGAGCTACCCCTACCCGGGCGGCAACGTCTACGGCGCGACGAAGGCGTTCGTCCACCAGTTCTCGCAGAACCTCAAGGCCGACCTCCTCGGGACGCCGGTGCGGGTGACCGTCATCGAGCCCGGCATGGCCGAGACGGAGTTCTCCCTCGTCAGGCTCAAGGACTCCGAGAAGGCGCACGCCGTCTACCATGGCGTCCAGCCGCTGACCGCCGACGACATCGCCGACACGGTCGTGTGGTGCGTGACGCGCCCACCGCACGTCAACGTGAACGTCATCGAGATGATGCCCGTCCAGCAGGGGTTCAGCCCGTTCGCGATCGACCGCAAGGGCTAGCTCGTTCCCGCAGTCACTCTCCGTCACCGCATCCGCCCCGTCGGGGCGTGGCACCGCGCCGCGCTCGCGCGCATCCCATGGCCCCGCTCTCGACCGGAGGTCTCATGAGGCGAACGCTCGCAGCACTCGTTGCCCTGGTGGCGCTCCCCCTCGCCGCCGCGGCACAGGACAAGGCGCAGGGCAAGACGCAGATCACCTGGTACGGCCACGCGGCCTTCGTCGTGAAGACGCCGCGCGGCACCGTCCTCGCGATCGACCCGTGGTTCTCGAACCCGGCGAACCAGGGCAAGGCGGCCGCGCCCGAGAAGATCGACTACATCCTCGTCACCCACGGTCACTTCGACCACGTCGGCGACGCGGTGGACCTGGCCAAGAAGACGAGCGCGAAGTTCGTGGGCGGCTTCGAGCTGGCGCAGGCGCTCATGGGCGCGGGCTACCCGATGGACCCGCAGGGCATCTTCGCGACGGCGGGGAACGTGGGCGGCACGATCAAGCTCACCGACGAGGTGTCGGTCGCGATCGTGAACGCGGTCCACTCGTCGGGGTTCAAGAAGGACCAGCAGAGTCCGACCGAGTACGGCGGAAACCCGATCGGCTTCATCGTCAGGATCCAGGGCGGGCCGACCATCTACCACACGGGCGACACGGCGCCGTTCAGCGACATCCAGTACGCCGCGAAGCGCTACCCGATCGACGTCATGCTGGCCTGCATCGGCGGCCACTTCACCATGGACCCGGTCGGCGCCGCGCAGATGGCGGCCTGGGCCAGCCCGAAGCAGATCGTGCCCATGCACTTCGGCACCTTCCCCGTACTCGAGGGCACGCCCGCCGCGCTCGCCAGGGCCCTCAAGGACCGGGGCGCCAAGACGAGGATGGTGGAGATGAAGGTGGGAGAGACGCGGTCGTTTTAGACGGCGGACCTTCCAGACCGCCCCGCCTATAATCCCGGCATGGACCCGGGCAAGCAGACCGTACTCGTCGTCGACGACGAGAAGAACATCCGGCGCACGCTGCGGATGGTGCTCGAGACCGAGGGGTACGCGGTCGCGGAGGCGGAGAGCGCCGAGGAGGCGCTGAAGCTCCTCGAGGCGGAGCCGGTGGACCTGGGCGTCTTCGACGTGCGCCTGCCCGGCATGGACGGCCTCACCCTGCTCTCGCGGGCGCGCGAGCTGTGGCGCGACCTGCCCGTCATCGTCATCTCGGGGCACGCCGAGACGCCCGACGTGGTCGAGGCGATGAAGCGCGGCGCGCTCGACTTCTTCTCGAAGCCGGTCGACCGCGATCGCGTCGTCGTGAGCGTCAAGAACGCCCTCGCGCGGCGCTCGCTCGAGGAGCGCGTGAAGGACCTCTCGAGCCGGGAGCGGCGCTTCGGCGACGAGATGCTGGGCGAGAGCGCGGCGATGCGCCGCCTGCGCGAGGAGATCGGCAAGGTCGCGCCCACGAACGGGCGCGTGCTCGTCCTGGGCGAGTCGGGGAGCGGCAAGGAGCTCATCGCGCAGGAGATCCACCGTCAGTCGAAGCGGGCGTCGGGCCCGTTCGTCAAGGTGAACTGCGCCGCGATCCCCTCCGAGCTCATCGAGAGCGAGCTCTTCGGCCACGAGAAGGGCAGCTTCTCGGGGGCGGGCGCGCGCCGCCGGGGCCAGTTCGAGGTGGCGCACGGCGGCACGCTCTTCCTCGACGAGATCGGCGACATGAGCCTGTCCGCGCAGGCGAAGGTGCTGCGCGCCCTGCAGACGGGCGAGGTGACGCGCGTCGGCTCCGAGCGCGCGTTCACGGTGGACGTGCGCATCATCGCGGCGACGAACAAGGAGCTCGAGGCCGAGGTGCGCGAGGGCACCTTCCGCGAGGACCTCTTCTTCCGTCTCAACGTCGTGCCGCTCCGCGCGCCTCCGCTGCGCGAGCGCCTCGAGGACGTGCCCATCCTGGCCGAGCGCTTCCTGCAGCTCGCGCTGCGCGAGAACGGGATGCGCCCGAAGCCGGTCGACCCCGACATCTACCCCCGCCTCGCGGCGTACCGCTGGCCAGGCAACGTCCGCGAGCTGCGCAACGTCTGCGAGCGGATGGCCATCATGAGCGGCGATCGCGTGACCGCCGCCGACGTGCCGGAGTACGTGGGCCCGCGCGCCACGGCCGCGCCGGCGGCGGGCGGCAGCGCCGACCTGTCGCGCTACGGCGAGGTGCCGCTCAAGGAGCTCCGCGAGCTCGTCGAGCGCGACTACATCTTGAAGAAGCTCGAGGAGCACGAGTGGAACATCACCCAGGCCGCGCAGGCGCTGGGTGTCGAGCGCACGAACCTCCACAAGAAGATCAAGCAGCACGGGCTCTCGCGCGCCGGGCGTGGCGCCGCCGACCCGGGTGCCGAGTAGGGGTGCAGGCGCGCTCGCCGCCGCCTTTCGCGGGGTCCCCGGCACCCGTACCCACAGCCCGGCCGTTCGACTAGATTGGCGCCGCTCTCGAGGGGGGAGCTCTCCACGCCTGCGCGCTTCGACGTCCTGCCGACCGAGGCGGCCGCGCCCGAGCGGCGCGTGTTCGTGCTCGCCCTGGGCCTCACGAACATCGCCTTCCTCTCGATCGACCTCGCCACCGCCTGGCCGGGCCGAGGCGTGCTCCTCGCGGGACGCGTGGCGCTCACGGTCGTGCTCCTCGCGACGCCCGCGCTCATCGCGCGCGCCGCGGTCTACCTGATCGGAATCCCCGACGCGCCGATCGCGGTGCTCGTCGCCGGGCTCATCTCGGCGGCGCTCGGCCTCTCCCTCGCCGTCCAGGGCGGCGCGCGCGGCTCCGCGCTGGCGCTCTGGCTCGCCGCGTTCGCGAGCGGCACCGGGTACGCGACCACCGGCGCGGCCCTCCACCTCCGCGCGCGCCGGCGCGACGCGCAGGCGCAGCGCGAGCTCGCGCGCGGCGAGCAGCGGCGGAAGCAGGCGGAGCGGCTCGCGCTGGTCGGCCGCCTCGCGGCCGGCCTCGCGCACGAGGTCAACAACCCGCTCGCGGTGGTCTCCGCGAACGTGAGCTTCCTCTCGGGCGCGCTCGGACGCGCCGGGCTGGGGGCCGACCCCGATCTGCGGGACGCGCTCGCCGAGACGCGCGCCAGCGTCGATCGGCTGCGCCGGATCGTCATCGACGTGAGCGCCCTCGCGCGCGAGACGCCGGAGGAGCGGGCGTCCTTCGATCTCGCGCCGGTGCTCGCCGAGGCGGCCCAGCTCGCGTCGGTGCGCGGCATCCCCGTCGCCCTGGCGGTGCCCGAGGGGCTCCCGCCGGTCCTCGCGCGGCGGCACCGCCTCGTCGAGATCGTGGCGGGCGTGCTCGTGTCCGCCGCCGAGGCCGACGGGCGGGCCGACGCGCCAGGGCAGGCGCCGCTCCGCGTGAGCGCGTGGGCGGAGCGCGACCGGGTGGCGGTCGCGATCGGGGACCTCAGGCCGGGCACGCGGCTCCCGCTCGACGATCTCCTGGTCGTCCTCGCCCGCGAGCGCCTCGCGGAGTGCGGCGGCGTGCTGGACGCCGACGCGCCTCGTGGCGGCCCGGGACGCCTCGTCCTGCGCGTCCCAGCGGATCGTGGCCACGCGCGCTCCACGCGCGCGCTCACTCCGCCGCCCGCGCACCGGGCGTGATCCGTCGCGTGACCGGTCCGCCCTCCGCTCCTATGATGCGGGCTCGAGATGCCCGCGCACGCGATACCCGGCCTTGTCCCCGCCCCGTTCCGCGCGCCGGACGCGCCCGAGCGCCTGGGGCGGCTCAGGGGCCGCTTCCCCGATCGCGTCGCCGCCCTCGAGGCGGCCTGCCGCGCCGCGCCGGACCCCGACCTCGCGCTCGGGGGCGTGGAGCGCTACGCCGACTCCGCGGGCGCGCTCCCGGCCGAGCCCGACCTGCTGCAGGCGCTGGCGCTCCTGTGCGGCGCGTCGCGCATGATCGCGGGCCTCCTCGCCCGCGCGCCGCACCTCCTGCGGCGCGCCGCGCGCTCGCCGCACCTCGACGCGGCGCGCACCGAGGCGGCGCTGCGGCACCTCCTCGCCCGCGCCACCGCGCGCCTCGAGCCGGACGACGCGCCCGGGTTCCACCGCCTCCTGCGGCGGCTGCGCGCGCGCGAGGTCGTGCGCATCGCCCTGCGCGACCTGCGGCGCGCGCGCATGAGCGAGGTGACGGCCGAGCTCTCCGCGCTCGCGACCGCCTGCCTGGACGCCGCCATCCGGTTCCACGATCGCCGACTGCGGGCGCGTCACGGCGCTCCGGCCGGCCTGGCGGGGCGCGAGCCCGGCGCGGGGTTCTGCGCCCTCGCCATGGGGAAGCTCGGCGCGAGCGAGCTGAACTTCTCGTCCGACATCGACCTCATCTACGTCTACGCCGAGGACGGCATGACCGAGGCCGAGAACGGCGTCACGCACTTCGCGCACTACGCGAAGCTCGCCGAGCTCGTGACGGAGGCCATCGCGACGCCCACCGACGACGGCTCCGTCTTCCGCGTCGACCTGAACCTGCGCCCGGACGGCCAGAACGGGCCCATCGTGAACAGCGTCCGCGCCGCCGAGCTCTACTATCAGTCGTTCGGCCGGTCATGGGAGCGGAACGCGCTCGTGAAGGCGCGGCCGGCGGCGGGCGACCTCCGGGCTGGCGAGCAGCTCCTCGCCCTCCTCGAGCCGTTCGTGTGGCGGCGCTCGCTCGACCTCGACGTCCTGCGCGAGATCCAGGCCATGAAGGCGCGCATCGACGCGCGCGCGGGCGCCGAGGGCCGGGGCGACCTGAAGCTCGGCAAGGGCGGGATCCGCGAGGTCGAGTTCTTCGTCACCGCGCTCCAGCTCCTGCACGGCGGCAAGCAGCCCGAGCTGCGCGAGCGCGCGGTGCTCCCGTCCCTCGAGCGGCTGCTCTTCGCGGGCGTCGTGCCGGCGCGCGATCGCGACGCGCTCGCGGACGCCTACCTGTTCCTGCGCCGCGCCGAGCACCGCGTCCAGATGGTGGACGGGCGGCAGACGCACTCCTTGCCCCCCCGCGGGGAGCGGCTCGGCCTCGCCCGCGCGATGGGCTTCGACACGCCGGAGCGGTTCGAGGAGGCGCTCGGGGCGCACCGCGATCGCGTGGCGGCGCTCTTCGGCGACCTGCTCGGCACGGGCGCGGGCGAGGTGAAGCTCGACCCCGAGCTGTCGCTCCTGGCGGACCCCCAGGTGAGCGAGCCGCGGCGCCGCGCCATCGCGCTCGAGCGCGGCCTCTCCGACCCGGAGCGCGCGGTGGCGGCGCTCGAGGCGCTCGGCCGCCGGCGGACCCCCTTCTCGCGGATGGGCGACCCGGTCGAGGCGGTCTCGCTCCTGCAGGAGGTGCTGGCGACGCCCGATCCGGACCAGGCGCTCGGGTTCCTCGCCGAGTTCGCGGCCGCGCTGGAGACGCCGGAGCCCTACTTCCGGCTGCTCGCCGAGAAGCACCGCGTGGCGCGCCTGCTCCTCTCGCTCTTCGGCAGCTCCGACTTCCTGTCGAAGCGCTTCCTCCGGCACCCCGAGCTCCTCGACACCCTCCTGCGCGAGGACACGGTCGTCCTGCGCAAGGCCAAGGACGCCTTCCGGCTCGATCTCGACCAGCGGCTCGAGCCCGCGCCCGGCGAGGCGCCGGACGAGATACTGGAGCGGCAGCTCGCGGAGCTGCGCCGCTACAAGAACGAGGAGGTGCTGCGCATCGCGATCCACGACATCGCGGACGTGCTGCCGCTCTCGAGCGTCGCGGAGCAGCTGTCCGACCTCGCGGAGGCGTGCCTCGAGCGCTGCCTCGCGCTGGCCGAGACGGAGGCGCGTGCGAAGCGGAAGTTCCCCCCGGAGCGCCTGTGCGTCATCGCGATGGGGAAGCTCGGCGGCCGCGAGCTCGGCTACCACTCCGACCTCGACCTCGTCTTCCTGTACCGGGACCCCACCGGCGGCGAGCGCCACGGCGAGTACGCGCGGCTCGCGCAGCGCCTCATGTCCTTCCTCCAGATGCCGCTGCGCGAGGGCTTCCTCTACAAGATCGACACGCGCCTGCGCCCCTCGGGCAACCAGGGCGCGCTCGTCACGAGCGCCGCGGGGTTCGCGCGCTACCACACCGGCGCCGGCGGCGACGCCCCCGTGCGGAGCCAGCTCTGGGAGCGACAGGCGCTCCTGCGCGCGCGCTTCGTGGCGGGCGACGGGCGGCTCTTCGAGGAGATCGAGGAGCAGGTCCTGCTCCCCGCGATATGGAGCCGTCCGCCGGACGGCGCCGCGCTGGCGGCTGAGATCAGGAGGATGCGCGAGCGCATCGAGGGCGAGGTCGGCAAGGAGGCGGACCGCGGCCCGAACCCGAAGGCGGGCCGCGGCGGCCTCATCGACGTGGAGTTCGCGGCGCAGTACCTCCAGCTCGCCCACGGCCACGCCCACCCGGGCATCCGCACTCCGTCGACGCCCGTCGCGCTGCGCCGGCTCCGCGAGGCGGGGCTCCTGCGCGAGCCGACCTTCCAGTCGCTCGCGAAGGGGTACGACTTCCTGCGCCGGCTCGAGCTGCGGCTGCGCATCGTGCACGACTACACGATCGACCACCTGCCGACGGGCAGGATCGCGCTCGCGCAGCTCGCCCGGCGGCTCGGCTACTACGGCGAGGATCCGGGCGCGCGGCTCGGCGCGGACTACCAGCGCGTGACGGGCGAGGTGCGCGCCGCCTTCGACGAGGTGGTGAGATAGCCGCCTACAGCTGTATCTGCCCGCCCATCTCGACCACGCGGTTCGGCGGCAGGCGGAAGAAGACGCTCGCGGTCCTGGCGTTCCGGCCCATCAAGATGAAGAGCCGCTTGCGCCAGCGCGCCATCGGCGCCGAGCCGGTGGGCAGCACCGTGTCGCGCCCGAGGTAGTAGCTCGTCTCCATCGGCACCGTCTCGAGGCGCGGCCCCGGGATCGCGCCCTGCGGCAGCCCCGCGAGGAGCGCCGGGACGTTGGGCGTCTGGATGAACCCGTAGCGCGCCACGACCTGGTGGAGCCCGCCCCCGAGCGTCCGGACCGTGGCGCGGGCGCGCTCGGGCACGTAGGGCACGCTCTCCGTGAGGATCGACACGAGCAGCACGCGCTCGTGCAGGACCTTGTTGTGCTTCAGGTGGTGCAGCAGCACCGGCGGAACGCCGTCGGAGTGGGAGGTCATGAAGACGGCCGTGCCCGCCACGCGGTGCGGGGGCTTGCGCTCGATCTCGGCGAGGAAGAGGTCCATGGGGAGCCCCGCGCCGCGCACCTGCTCGGCGAGGAGCTGGCGGCCGTGCTTCCACGTGGACATGAGCGTGTAGACCGCGACGGCCGTGGCGATGGGGAACCACCCGCCCTCCTCGATCTTGACGACGTTCGCCGAGAAGAACGCCACGTCCACGGCCAGGAAGAGCCCCGACAGCGGCCAGGCCACCACGGGCGGCCAGCGCCAGTGGTCGCGCATGACGCGGTGGAAGAGGAGCGTCGTGATCCCCATCGTCCCCGTCACCGCGATGCCGTAGGCGGACGCGAGCGCCGACGAGGAGCGGAACCCGAGCACGAGCGCCACGCAGGCGGCGCCGAGGATCCCGTTCACCTCCGGGATGAAGATCTGGCCGATCGCCCGGTGCGACGTGTGGCGGATGGTCACGCGGGGCGAGTACCCGAGCTGGACCGCCTGGTTCGTGAGGGAGAAGGCGCCGGAGATGAGCGCCTGCGACGCGACGATGGCGGCCGCCGTGGCGATCGCGATCATGGGGTAGAGCGCCCAGTCCGGCACGAGCAGGTAGAAGGGATTCCTCGCCGCGCCCGGATCGTGGAGCAGGTGCGCGCCCTGCCCGAAGTAGTTGAGGAGCAGGGCCGGCATGGCGACCGCGAACCAGGCCACGCGGATCGGCCGGCGGCCGAAGTGCCCCATGTCCGCGTAGAGCGCCTCGGCGCCGGTGATGACGAGCACCACCGCGCCCAGCACGAGGAAGCCGTGCGTCCGATGGCGCGCGAAGAACGTCACCGCGTGCAGCGGCGAGACCGCGACGAGGATGGAGGGCTCGCGCAGGAGCTCGCGCGCGCCGGCGACCGCGATGGCCGCGAACCACACCAGCATCACCGGGCCGAACACCGCGCCGACTGCGCCGGTCCCGCGGCGCTGGAAGAGGAAGAGGGCGACGAGGATGACGACCGTGAGCGGGACGACGGCGTGCCCGAGGCCGGGCGCGGCCACCGCGACGCCCTCCACCGCGCCCAGCACGCTGATGGCGGGGGTGATGACGCCGTCCCCGTAGAGGAGCGCGGCGCCGAACAGGCCGAGCACGAGCAGGACGCGGCGGCCGCGCCGAGAGGTCTCGCGCTGACCGACGAGCGCCATGAGCGCCAGGATCCCGCCTTCGCCGTTGTTGTCGGCGCGCATGACGAAGGTGAGGTACTTGAACGTCACGACGAACGTCATCGCCCAGAACACGAGCGAGAGGACGCCCACCACGTTCTCGGACGTGGGCGCGACCGAGTGCGGGCCGGCGAAGCACTCCTTGAGCGCGTAGAGCGGGCTCGTCCCGATGTCGCCGTAGACGACGCCGAGGGCGCCCAGGGCGAGCGCCGCCAGCGCGCGCCCGCGCGGCGCCGCGCGCGCGTCGACCCGCGGCGCCTCGACCGCGCGCTCGGGGGCCGCCGGAGCGCGCGGGGCAGCATTCTGGGGTGAGGTCAGCGGCTCCATGCGCCGTGAAAACGTGCTCACCCTATCCGCAGCCGCTCCACGTTGCTCGCCCGTGAGGCACCCGGTTGCCTGATATAGTGGCGGTGAGCCCCTTTCGGGGGATGTCGCGCGCGCACAGCCGCCGCCCATGCCATCCCTGCGGCAAGGCGCCACGTTTCGCCGCCAGCCGGCGCTGCCCCGAGGGTGGGCACGCCGCTTGCGAACGGGCGCACCTCTCGACCGGCTCGCAGCGGCTCAACCTGGAGCGTTAAGTGACGTCCGTGCACAAGGAAGTCGATCCCCCCTCATCGACGCCCACGGCGACCGCGCCGCCGGCCAAGGTCTCGCGCCTGCGCCGGCTGCTGCTCGGCGCGCCGCGCAACATCCAGGACCCGAACGTCTACCACCACATCTCGCTCATCGCGTTCCTCGCGTGGGTGGGGCTGGGAGCGGACGGGCTCTCGTCGTCGGCGTACGGTCCCGAGGAGACCTTCCGGGCCATCGGCGAGCACCACTACGTGGCCGTGTCGCTCGCGCTCGCGACGACGCTCACCGTCCTCATCATCTCGCTCGCCTGGCCGACGCGACGTTCAGCTTCCTCCCGCCGCACTGGCACGGCTTCAAGCTGCCGCTCGAGTTCGCGGTCATCGGCCTCCTGACGATCCTCAACCTGCGAGGCGTGAAGGAGTCCGTCACCGCGCTCGCGCCCATCTTCCTCGTCTTCCTCTTCACCCACGCCTTCCTCATCGTGGGCGGCGTCGCGACGCACGCCTTCGAGGTCCCGCGCGTCATGGGCGAGGTGAAGGACGGGTTCTCGCACGGGCTCGGCACCATCGGGCTGGCCGGGATGTTCGCCATCTTCGTGCGCGCCTACTCCATGGGCGCCGGCACGTACACCGGCATCGAGGCGGTCTCGAACGGGCTCCAGATCATGCGCGAGCCGAAGGTCGAGACCGCCCGCAGGACGATGATCTACATGTCCGTCTCGCTGGCGCTCACGGCGGGCGGCATCCTCCTCCTCTACATGCTGTTCCACATCGCGCCCGAGGAGGGGAAGACGATGAACGCGTCGCTCCTGGAGCGCTTCGCCCAGGGGTTCCCCTCGCCGCTGCGGCACGGGTTCGTTTGGATCGCGCTCGCGTCCGAGTCGGCGCTGCTCTTCGTGGCAGCGCAGGCTGGCTTCATCGACGGGCCGCGCGTCATGGCGAACATGGCGACCGACTCGTGGCTGCCGCACCGCTTCGCGCAGCTGTCCGACCGGCTCTCCATGCAGGACGGCGTGCTGCTCATGAGCGCCGCCTCGATCGGGACGCTCATCTACACCCACGGCGACATCACGACCCTCGTCACGATGTACGCCATCAACGTGTTCGTCACGTTCTCGCTCTCCCAGGCGTCGATGCTCCGCTACTGGTTCGCCCGCCGCCGCGAGAGCGGGTTCAAGCGCGGGATCTCGATCCACGGCGTCGCGCTGGCGCTCTGCCTCGCCATCCTGGTCGGGAACGTCTACGAGAAGTTCCAGCAGGGCGCGTGGGTGACGATCGTCGTGACGAGCTTCGTGGTCGGCCTCTGCATCGTCATCCGGCGCCACTACAAGAAGGTGCGCGCGAACCTGACGCGGCTCGACGAGATCATGAACGCGCTGCCCGCCCACCCGGTGGGCGAGCACGGCACGCTGAGCCCGAAGCTCCCCACGGCGGTGCTCCTCGTCGGCGCCTACTCGGGGCTCGGCATCCACCAGCTGCTCACCATCCAGCGGCTCTTCCCCGGGCACTACAAGAACTTCGTCTTCCTCTCGGTCGGCGTCATCGACTCGGCGACCATGAAGGGCGTCGAGGAGGTGGAGGCGGTGCGCGCGCAGACCGAGCAGAACCTGAAGCGTTACGTCGACCTGGCGCGCCGGCTCGGGCTCGCGGCCGACTACCGCATGGCGATCGGGACGGAGGCGGTCGCCGAGGCGGAGCGGCTCTGCGTCGAGGTCTCGCGCGAGTTCCCGCGGGCCATCTTCTTCGCGGGGAAGCTCGTCTTCGAGCAGGAGCGGTGGTACCAGCGCCTCCTCCACAACGAGACCGCGTACCAGCTGCAGCGGCGGCTCCAGTTCGCGGGGCTGAACGCGATGGTGCTGCCGGTTCGCGTCATGGAGGCGACGGCGGCCGCAGCCTAGCCGCGCGCCAGGGTGTTCGGCGGTAGAATCGCCCGCCTTGTCCGCCGACCTCGACGCCCTCCGCGAGCGCGTCCGCCCCTTCGAGGAGGCGGAGGTGGCGCTCGTCCGCAGCGTCGTGGCCCACCCGCACTGGCTCGCGGAGTCGGACGAGCACGCGCTACGGTACGCGCTGAACCTCGCTCGCGTGACGCAGGTCCGCGGGCCGGACGGGCAGGACGTCGACCTCGAGGACTTCCTCGAGCCCTTCCGCGTCGAGGTGTCTGCCGTGGCGGAGCCGCTCCTCCTGCGCCGCGGCGGGGTGGATCGCGCCGCCGCGGCGCGCCTCGCGCCCCACCTCGCGTCCCACGCGCGTGCGTGGCGCGAGAAGGTGGCGCGCGCCTTCGCCGATCGGCTGCCGCTCGGGGCGCTCGACCGCGAGGTGTGCGAGAAGGCGCTCGTCCTCGTCTGCGGCGGCGGCGGAGGCGTCTCCTACGTCTTCCTGGGCGGGTTCGCGCTGCTCGAGCAGTACGGGCTCGTGCCGCGCCTCATGGCCGGCTCGTCGATGGGGTCGATCCTCCTGCTCTTCCGGGCGCGCCGCATCCACTACCTGCCGGACGAGATCGACGACGTGGTGCGCAGCCTCTCGTTCCGCACCCTCTTCCGGTTCCTCCAGACCGACTCGCGGTACGGGCTGCCGAGCTCGTCCTGCAGCGCGACCGCTTCGCCCGCATCTACCTCGGCGCCGACGCGGAGACGCGCGCGTTCGACGCCATCGACGCGGTCGGCTTCTCCTCGGCGCTGCCGGGGGTGGTCCACTACGACGTGCTGCGCGAGGACGACCGCATGCACGTGCTGCTCGGAGAGCTCTTCCGCAAGCACGACCTCTTCCGCCTCATGGACGGCGGCATCGGCGACAACGTCCCGGCGCGCGCCGCCTGGCGCCTCGTGCAGCAGGGCGCGCTCGGGACGCGCAACGCCTTCGTCCTCGCCTTCGACGCCTTCAGCCCGAAGCTCTCGCAGCCGATGTGGCTCGGCCTCGAGCAGCTCGTCCAGCAGAACGTCGCCCGCAATCGCCCGTTCATCCACCACCACAAGTCGTTCCAGCAGGTGCTCTCGCCGCTCGATCTCGTCCCCTCCGTGTCGCACCTCAAGCGCGCGATCCAGTGGGGCAAGGAGGAGCTCGTGGCGGACATGCCGCTCGTGGCGCGGCTGTGCCGGCCCTTTCCGGCGCTGGCGTGAGCGCGACCCCTAGCTCTTCGTGCCCCTCTCCCTGGAAAGCGGGGGGAGGGAGACGAACACGCGCGGCCGCACCGCGCGCGCCACCCCCTCCACGTCCACCCGCTCCGGCCCGAACGTCCGCAGGAGCAGCTCCCTGCTCACGACGCTGTGCGGCGTGACCATGTACCCGGTCGCGAGGTCGCCCACGACCGTCGAGCGCGCGGTGCCGTGGAACCAGAACCAGGCCGCGACGTAGGCGGCGACGAGCGCGTCGAGCCGGTCCTCGTTCTCCTTCGTCCAGGCGAGGTCGAGCGGCGCGACGGCCTCCGCGTTCACGACGCGCGGCTCCTTGCGCGCGAGGCTCCGGACGAGCTTCAGGAAGCGACGCCACCCGAGCGCGGTGCCGCGGCCTCGCTTGTAGCGGAGGCAGCGATTGAGGCCGAAGAGCCCGACGAGCGCGGGGTGCGGGTAGCACTCGAGATAGTGGCGCCCCGGAGCGCGCCGCGCGACCGCCATCGGCTCGTGCCGGTACCCCTCCGCCGCCAGCAGCTCGACGAGGTCCCAGATCCCGCCGCGCGGCCCGTAGGCGGGATTCGAGGTGTTGGAGGCGTGCGCACCGAGCCGGAAGCGGCCCATGAGGCTCTTCGCGAGGAGCAGGTCGACGGGGCGGTGTCCCGTCGCGTTCAGGACGACGAGGCTCTGGTCGATCCCGACGACGTGCTGCGCCTCGCGGCGATACCCTGCGAAGGCGCGCAAGAGCTCGGGCCAGCGCGCCCGGATCCCCGGCCGGGCGAGGAGGCCGCCCGAGGCGCACGGTGCGAGATCGCAGACCGCCCCCGGGCTCTTGCCTCCCCAGGCGGAATCGACGCCGGTGAAGAGCGGGACGGTCGTCACATCCGTTTCGTCTTGTTGAATCCCCCCCGCCATTGAGGCATCTTTCGGGGACCATGGACAAGGCCGAGAAGATCTGGCTGGACGGGAAGCTCGTGAACTGGGACGACGCGAAGGTGCACGTGCTCACGCACGCGCTCCACTACGGCGTCGGCGTGTTCGAGGGGATCCGCGCCTACAAGACGGCGGACGGGCGCTCGGCCGTGTTCCGCCTGCGCGAGCACATCCAGCGCCTGTTCGACTCGGCGCACATCGTGCTCATGGAGATCCCGTACTCCCTCGAGCGGCTCCACGACGCGTGCCTCGAGACGCTCAAGGTGAACAAGCAGCCCGAGGGCTACATCCGGCCGCTCGCCTTCTATGGTTACGGCAGCATGGGTGTCGGCGCGGTGAACCCCGTGCAGGTCACGATCGCGACCTGGCCCTGGGGCGCCTACCTCTCCGACGAGGGCCTGAAGAAGGGCATCCGCGCGAAGGTGTCGTCGTTCACGCGCATGCACGTGAACGTCAACATGGTCCGCGCGAAGATCGGGGGGCAGTACGTGAACTCGTTCCTCGCGAACCGCGAGGCGACGCTCTCCGGGTACGACGAGGCCATCCTCCTCGACACCGAGGGATACGTCGCCGAGGGCTCGGGCGAGAACATCTACATCGTGAAGAACGGCACCCTCTATACGCCGCCGCTCTCCTCGCCCGTCCTGGCCGGCATCACCCGCGACTCGGTGCTGCGCATCGCCAAGGACCAGGGGGTGCCCATCGTCGAGCAGAAGTTC
>WNGE01005038.1_pt1 | contig 15087 bp, 14 predicted proteins | sample 5400651 | NCBI WGS metagenome assembly WNGE01 (sample SAMN13153370, study PRJNA577476) | soil metagenome | isolation source: 60 cm soil or saprolite under grassland replicate 2 | place: USA:California | collected 2016-06-15 | reverse complement strand
CTGCAACCGGGCCCGACCTCGATGGGCCGGCCCACTTCCCTCATCCGGGGCATCCGTGGCCGGGCCGGAGGAGGCCATCAGGTCAGCGAGGCTCGGTGCCGAGGCACCTCCCTCAGAGAACTATTCGACGCCTCCCCCCCGGACCAGCCGGGTAGCCCATGCAACCCTGGGACTGCGGTGTGATCAAGCACCGAAGTCCCTTACATGAGAGAATGGGCCGCGTGGCGACAGATCCGTCGGCCGGATCTGGGCAAGGGATCGCCTTGCGGACCGGGTTCTTCGTCCTGGATTGGACGCTCAGGTTCACGCGCACGACCGTCGTCATCGATGGCCACCTGCACGAGCTTCCCTGGGGAGAGCACTTCTTTCCGCTTGAACCCGGGTCTCACCAGGTGGAAGTGTCCTATCGGTACCTCCGCCTGTCCCGAGCGGGGAAGGCCTCCGTCCGGATCGATGTCGCGCCGAACCAGGTCGTCCAGGCTTCCTATCGCGCGCCCAGGTCCGTGCTGATCGCATTCTTGCCCGGCAAGCTGACCGTCGAATGGCCCGCCCAGTCCTGAGCAGTTCGGGGCGTGGGTGGCGTCCGATCGTTAGTGCTAAAGCCGACTGACACGCGTTCCGGTTGGTTATCCTACGAGGCGGCGGTAAACAGCGTGTGGGCTCCAAAACTCGGTTCGCCGCGTGATTGACGTCGGCAGGTAGCATCCTCGCGCTTTGCGATCATTCCTCTACTTCGTGTTCGTCCGCGTGCTCGGAGTCCTCAGTGGAGGGCGGCGTGTGCGTCAGCTCGAGCTCGAGAATGCCGTCCTCCGCCACCAGGTGGAGGTGCTCCGCCGCACGGTTCGCCGTCGAGAAACCCTCGTGCTTAGTTCGGTTTCACGGCAAGGTTCGCCGGGCCGGATACCGCAAGACGGCCACGCTCTCAGCCGTTCGTGCGCCAAGCGCAGGAGGCGGCCCGCGGACACCCGCTAGTCTTCACTCGATCGGGAGCCGAGATGACGAGTATCCAGCCGGAATTTTGGGTCGACACCCCGCGCGAAGCGCTCGCGTTCTACGAAGCCGCGTTCGGCGCCACGGTCCTCCATAGTGTGGGCGAGGGGGACGACATCGTCGCGCAGCTCGGCGTCGGCGACGCGGCGTTCTGGGTGGCGCCGACCTCATCGACGATGAAGCGGTTCAGTCCTCGCGCGATCGATGGTGCCACCGGTCGGACCTTGCTGGTGGTCGAAGACCCGGACTCGGTTGTCCGCCGGGCAGTGGCCGCCGGGGCGAGGGAATCGTCCCGCGTGCAAGACGAGCACGGCTGGCGGCTCGGTCGGATCATCGACCCGTTCGGACACGAGTGGGAGATTGGCGCGCCCCTCGGAACCTGGCCGCCGCATTGACCGAGCGAGCGGAGGCGCCCCCGCGGGAGATTTCTCAAGGCCGACACCGATTCATCTACAGAACCTCACCACGCAACAACCCTCGACCGCTGACGGAAGGTTCGCACACCGTAAGGGTCGTGCACGTCGGCTGTAGCCTAATGAGGGTCCCTCGCCGCGTCCCACGGAGCGCCGCTGGAGTGATTGCGACTCGATCATCCCCATTGGCTGACAGTTGCTCCTCCGCTGACAAGACTCACCCACGCGAGGCGATCTGGATGAGGTTCCCGCAAGTGTCGTCGAGGACCGCGGTCATCACCGGCCCCATCTGCGCCGGCTCCTGGGTGAACCGCACGCCGAGCGCGCGCAGGCGCTCGTACTCGGCGTGAACGTCGGCCACTGCGAAGGACGTGAACGGGATCCCGTCTCGAGCGAGCGCCTCCTTGAAGGGGCCCACCGCCGGGTGCCCTTCCGGCTCGAGGACGAGTTCCGGCCCCTCGGGGTCATCGGGCGAGACCACCATGAGCCACCGGTGTTCGCCCATGGGGATCTCGGACTTCTTCCGGAACCCGAGCACCTCGGTGTAGAAGCGCAGCGCTTTGTCCTGGTCGTCCACCAACACGCTTGTCAGGTTGATCCTCACGATCGTCTCCTTTTCCTCTCGGTCGGCCACCGCTCGACGATCTCGCGCAGCGGCGAGGTGTCGAGGTGGTGGAACTTGTACCGGCCATGGCGCGCCGTGGTGATGAGCCCCGCGTCCTCCAGCACCTCGAGGTGCTGGGAGATCGCCTGCCGGGAGGAGGTGAGGCCGTGCTTCATGGCCAGACGGGTGCAGACCTCGAACAGCGTCTGCTCGGTGCGCTCGATGAGCTCGTCCAGGATCGCCCTCCTCGTCGGGTCGGCGAGCGCCTTGAAGAAGTCACCCACAGGCACCGGATCATAGGCAAGCAGACACTTGCCTGTCAAACTGGGGACGAAGTTCGGCCCGCCCGCCCGACCGCCAAGCGACGAACGACCTTCCGCCCGAAGGATCAAGCCGACAGGATTGTGACCGCGCGAAAAGGTTCGAACACCGTCACGGATCGTGCCCCCGGGTCGGAATCAGACCTCCGACGCCTGGTGCGGCTGCGGCAGCGCCTGCGATTGTGTTTGAAGCGCTCACCCTCACCTGCCGCGTGAGTGCGGGCTAGTCGTCCAATGCTTCATCCAGGGGGACAAGATGGTGCTGCAGTCCCGAAGATGGCAGCCTGAGTGTGATCCGACAGCCCGAGCTTGCCAAGATGCTCGACACACGGCTCTTCACGGTTTCCTCCGTCAGGGACAGGTCCTTGGCGATCTGCCGGTTCGATCGACCCCGCGCCATTGTCTTCAGGGGCCCAGCTCGCGGGGCTCAACTCATCCACCTGGTCGCGCTTCGCCGGGCCCCGCAGCTCGCGGAGGAGCCGGGCGGTCGCCGATGGCTCAAGCACGCTCTCGCCCCTAGAGGCGGCCCGGACCGAGTCGACCACCAGATCCGCGCCGGCGGTCTTCGGCAGGAACGAAGGGCGCCCGCCCGGACGGCGGCGAGCAAGCGATCCTCGTTCTGAGAGGTCTTCCTCACGAGCTGGGCACGTCCCCGGAAATGAGCGCGGGCACCACCTGGACCAGCTCGACGAGTCCGAGCCCCCCCGATGCCCCACAGGAACGTGCCGACGCCGCGGACGGGCGTTCGCTCCGAGAACCGGCCCGCGACCTCCCCCCCGTCGACCGCGGTCAGGGGCCTCACGATCGTGAACGCCGACAGCGACAGGAGCATGAGGGACACGAGGAACAGCCGGTTCCACGCGATGGCGAAGGTGTAGAGGTAGGTATATGCGACGTGGGCGAGGGCTCCCAGCCAGACCAGCTGCGCGCGGCGGGATCCTCTCTTCGCCAGCACGATGGAGAGGAAGAGCACGGGTGCCGCCACGGCGAGCGATGGAGGTCGCTGCCCCGAAACGCCGCCGTGGCGTAGGTGTTGTTCTTGTAGATGCGTCGAGGAAAAACCCGAAACCGGAGGCAGCCGCCAGCAGCACCCCGATGAAGAGCGAGGCCCGGTAGCACCACTGTAGATCGACCATTCGCGAGATGGACGCGGACCTCGGGGCCGTTCCTCGATCACCCCTGGCTGGCGAGCTCGCTTTGATCCCCGCCACTGTCGAGGCCATAGGAACCCACCTCCCAATGTCTCTGACCTCTGGACAGAGCTTCCAGTCGAACGGGCCAATTGGCGACGCAACGGGCTCATTCCGGGCAGGACTTTCGGGCCATGTTTCCGATAGTGGACGGCCCAAGCGGAAGCTCGTGAGCGCCCAAGCCAGGAGCCTGTCCCTGGTCCCTCGGGCTCTGGGTCCTTCGGCCCTTGTGGTCGCCGATGTCCTGGTTTGGACTCTCCCTGAAGTATCCGGCGGTACCAGGGGGTGGCCGCGGTGAGCATCATTGGGTTCATCGCAGTCTTGCTGTTGTGGCTCGCGTTCGGGTGGACGCTGATGCTGGGGCGTCAGGCGCTCGACGGCGCCTGGCGCTCGTTCCAGCACCAGTCGAGAGTCGTGCAGGGCATCGAGGTGGTGCTCCTGCTCCCGTGGGTGGTGGCCCTCGCGGTGTGGGAGTCGAAGTGGACGCTCGTTCTCAGGGTGATCCTCGTGGTCGGGCTGGCCTGTTCGACCCTCTTCGCGTTCTTCCCGAAAGGCGGGTAGCCAAAGGAGGTCCGACATGAGCGAGAGTCACGCCGTCATCGTGGAGGAGGACGTCTTCATCCACCGCTCGCCGGAGGACGTCTTCGACTACTGCACCGATCTCACCCGTGAGGTCGAGTGGAACCCGAAGACCAGACGCATCGAGAAGCTCACGGCCGGACCAGTCGCCCTGGGAGCCCAGTTCGAGGGGGAGTGGATCAAGGGCGATCCCATGCGCATCGAGTTCGTCGGTTTCGAGGCGCCGGAGAGCTGGGAGACGGTGGGTCGGTCCCGGCGCTTCGTCGCCTCATCGGAGGGGCACGTCACAAAGGAGGACGGCGGCACCCGCCTTCGCATTCGGATGCAGCTCGAGCCCCACGGCATCCTGCGCGTGCTGCGGCCGCTGCTGGGTCCGACGATGCGGCGCAAGGAGCGAGGCCACATCGCCCGGATCAAGGCGGTGCTGGAGGGGACGCACACACCCTTGCAGGCCAGGGCGAGTGGCGGCCGCCGCATCGGGCACGGGATCCTCGGTGCGCTGAGCGGCCTGCCGCTGTTCGCCACGGCTCCGATCTACCGGCACTGGCACACGCGATGGGGAGCCACCGACGAGGAGGTCCACGGCCCCATGCCCGGGGACGAGATCGTGCCCGGGGCCCAATTCAACGCGACGCGCGCCATCACCATCGACGCCCCGCCCGAGCAGGTGTGGCCGTGGATCGTGCAGATGGGATACCGGCGCGCGGGTTTCTACACCTACCCCCTGCTGGACAACGCCGGCTACGAGAGCGCCGACCACGTCCTGGAGGAGTACCAGCCGCCGAAGGTCGGCGACTGGATGCCCATGGCGAAGAAGGTGAGCGACACCACGGCCTTCAAGGTGAAGGCCTTCGAGACCAATGCGTGGCTGCTGTGGGAGAAGCCCGACAGCACGTGGGCGTGGAAGCTGATCCCGCTCGAAGGAGGACGCACCCGCCTGATCTCCCGCCTGAAGGTCCGGTACGTGTGGCGGAAGCCCGGAATGGCGCTGTTCACCCTCGTGCTCATCGAGTTCGGCGACTTCCAGATGATGCGAAGGGTCCTGAAGGGGATCAAGGCCCGCGCCGAGCGGCTTGCGAACGAGGGACGGCCCGCCCACGAGACGGCGGCGTCCGGGAACGATCGGACAAGGTGAGGGGGTGTCCGACGATGGCAGTCGACTTGCGCGACAAGGAAGGCCGAATCGCGAGCGTGGGCCCGCGTCTCGCCGTGACTGATGGGCGAGGAGGGGATCTGTTCGGGTTCGTCGGGCTGGCCGCGGTGGTGTTCTCGGTCATCTACTTCGTCTCGGATGTGATCGAGCTCGCCCAGGGTGGGTTCTCCACGACGCAGCTGGTCCTCACGCACACCGGGGAGGCGGCCATCCCATTGTTCGTCATCGGGCTCTACGCGGCGCAGCGGCCGCAGATCGGGCGGCTGGGTCTCGTCGGGGCTGTAGGCGTACGCGTACGCCTTCGTCTTCTTCACGGGGACGGTGTCGTTCGCGCTCGCGGAACACGTCCCGAACTGGGACACGCTCGTGCATCGGATGGATCCCTGGGTCACAGTCCACGGCGCGCTGATGGTTCTCGCTGGTCTGGCCTTCGGGTGGTCCATGGTTCAGGCCCGTGTGTTTCCGCGCTGGACCGGAGTGGCGCTGATGGCAGGCGTGGTACAGGTGGCGGCCTCTTCCGGGCTCCCCGAGGCTGTACAGACGGCCCCCGCGGGTGTTCGGGACGCCGCGTTGGTTGGGATGGGGGCATCGCTATGGCTGGCCCGCCGAGAGCGGCGCCGCGTGAGGGGTGAAGGGGGATCCCGATGACTCGAATCCTGATCGGTGCGTTCCTGATCGCACACGGGCTCGTCCACATCGCCGTGTGGGCCACGCCTCGGACCAAGAAGATCCAGGCGGAGACTCCGTTCGACCCGTCCCATTCCTGGCTGATCGGAACGGCCAGGGGATTCGCCGCACCATTGGCTGTGGCCGTAGCCATCATCCTCGTGGTTGCGGGCATCGCCCTGTTCGCCCACGCGGGTCTGTGGCGGCCGCTCACGGTCGCGGGGTTGGCGGGGTCGCTGTTCCTGGACGTCCTGTACTTCAACCCCTGGCTGGGCTTCATCACCGCGGTGAACGCGGCGTTCCTGGCCGGACTCGTGTGGTGGCACTGGCCGTCGGCGACCCGGGTGGGGGCCTGAGGGAGTTCGGGAGGCGAAGAGAGGACGACCATGTGGCCGAAGAGCTACGCAGAGCACATCGCAGAGGCGGAGAGGCGACTGACCACGTTCGACGCAAGGACCGTTGATTCTCCGTGGGGGGCCATCGAGTACGTCGAGCGCGGCGCCGAGATCCCGCTCCTGGTGAGCCACGGGATCGCGGGCGGGCACGACGCGGCGGTCGTGACGGCGGAGGTCTGGGCCGGAGACGGGTTCCGGGTCATCGGGCCTTCCCGGTTCGGCTACTTCCGTTCCGCTCTCCCCACGGGCGCCCACCCGGCTCTTCAGGCCGACGCGTTCGCCGCGCTGCTGGACGCCCTCGGGGCCGACCGGGCCGCGGTGCTGGGATTCTCGGCCGGGGGTCCCCCCGCCATCCAGTTCGCCCTGCGTCACCCGGACCGCACGCTCGCGCTGGTGCTCGCGTCGGCCCACCTCCCGACGTCGCCGTACGTGAAGCTTCCGGCCTGGCTGTACCGAACGCTCTTCTCCGAGCGGCTGTTCTGGCTCCTGAAGGCCTACGCCCCGAGGCGGCTGGCCAGGATCATGGGGGTCCCGAAGGGGTTCCGGGCCAGTCCGGAAGAGTGGCGTTCGATCCGCTCCCTCATGGACGGCCTGTTCCCGATCCGGCCACGCCGAGAAGGGATGGTGCAGGACGGGATCATCACCAACCCTGACGTCGAAGGATATCCGCTGGAGGAGATCGGGGTGCCCACGCTCATCATCCACTCGGCGGACGACACCCTGGCCCACTACGAGACGGCGCCCAGGGCCGCCGCGCGCATCCCAGGTGCTCGCTTCGTCACCGTCGACCGCGGCGGACACATCTTCGCGGGTCGCGAGGCGCTCGTCCGCAAGGAGATCGGCGGGTTCATCCGATCGTGCGTGCCAGGGGAAACGGTCCCCGAGGTCGTGCGGTCAGGGGTGGGGTGAGAACGTGATGCGGTTCGCCTACGTGTACTTCATGAAGGAACAGCCGGAGAGGATCCAGGGGGTCGCCCCAGAGCACGCGGGCTACTGGCGCGGGCTCGCGCTGCCCGGGTATCTCGGCGGTCCCTTCGGCGACCGCTCCGGGGGGCTGATCCTATTCGAGGCGGACTCCATCGATCAGGCCGAGCGGTTCGCCTCGAAGGATCCGTTCATCCGCGAGGACGTCCTGCAAAGCCACCGGGTAAAGGAGTGGCGCCCGGACGATCCCTGAGAAGGGGAGCCGTTGCGTCATGGAGACGATGCCGACGGGCGAGGAGAGGACGGCGGGGTACGGCATCGATCTGTACTGGCTCCCCCTCGGAGCCGGTGGCTGGTTCGTCCGCATGAACGGCCGGATCTATGAGGCGGTGATGGCCCGACGCGAGCACCGCCCACCATGCGACCTGTATCACTCCGCCCTCGAGGTTCGAGTCCCCGAAGGTCGCTTCGTGATCGAGAATGCGTGGCCCATTCCCGACCGCGACGGCGACGCGAGAGGCGTGGTCGTGGAGGGGCCCGTGGGGAGTCCGGGTCTCGGCCGCCTGCGCACGTTCCGATACGAGATCCGACGGTGGCGTGATGGCCGGATCCCCGACATCGCGTACGCCGTCGCGAGCCCTCAGTGCGTGAGCAGCGACCCGGATCGGGCCCGCCTGCTGCTCAGCCTGGTCTCAAGCGTGCCGGCGCTCAGATGGGGGAGGGACGAGCTTGGGATCGGAGACATGTGGAACTCGAACTCCACCGTCTCGTGGCTGCTCACCTCGAGCGGGCTACTGGTGGATGAGATTCGACCGCCGAGAGGAGGTCGAGTCCCAGGCTGGAGGGCCGGCATTGAGCTCGCGGCGGCGACAATGTCCGAGTGGGCCGACCTCGGGATCAAGCACGTTTGGATGCACCGATCATTTGGCACGGGAAGCATCTCCGACAGGGCGACCGAATACGGTCGGGCCCAACCAGCTGAACACATCATCAACGGGGGAGGAGCCCTTCGACTGGACCGGTACAGCGGTGGGCTCGAGTGGGAAGAGGAGGTGACGTCTGATGCCAGCCTGGGCCATCGTGCTGATCGTTCTCGGCGCGGTGATCTGCTGCGGCCTATGCGTCTACGGGATCAACACGGCTGTGCGTCGGTCGAAAGCGCGGACTGACCACGGTGCGCACGCATTGACGAGATAAGACGGGCCTCAGTCGGGGTCGCTGGAGACGCGGTTCTCGTCGTTGGGAGGCTTCACGAGGAGGCGCGCCAGAGCCCGCGCACCGAGGATGAAAGGGCAGCGTCAGGGCCATCCCACGCCGACCGGCGCGCAGCACTCGTTGCCGATCGGCCAGACCCGCCTGCCGCAGCGTTCGCCACGCCCAACCGAGTAGGGCAGAACGACCGTCGCGGTCAGGGGCGTGGACGGTGCTCATGTTCGCGACCTCCTGAGCTCGGTCGCGTTCCCCGGCGCTCCAAACTCTCCCGTGCCGTCCGGTCCCGACATGGCCGGAGGGTCCTGGGCTCGATGGGACGTTCGACCCTTCCGGCCAGGGAGCCCTCCTCGTAAACACACCCAGAGGAGGGAGGTGGTCGTCATGACACAAGCACGGTTGTCCGAAGCGAGATCACTGTCCCCTGTCGAACCGGACAACGGGGCACGCAGACATCTGACAACAGAAGCGAAGGAGCAACGCAAGCACCGGATCTCGCCGTTTTGGCGGCACTACCTGCAGATGGCCGCGGTGATGGGCGTGGGGATGATTGCCAGCGGGGCCATCTTGATGTTCGCTTCGGGGCTCAAGACGTGGGACGAGGTGACCATCCAGTACCCCACCCAGGCGCTGATGGTGATGGCGGTCGGGATGAGCATCCCCATGGCGGCCTGGATGCTGTTCCGGGGGATGGGCCGGAGGAACTCTGTCGAGATGGCGGCGGCCATGGTCCTGCTGGTGATCCCGTTCCTGTGCCTGGTGTGGTTCGGCGTCACGAAGAGCGCCTGGTGCGGGCCGTACTGCGTGTCGACCTTCGTGGCCATGTACGCGCTGATGCGGTACCGCCGGGATGAGTACTCCATGCGCGCCGCGCACGTCTAAGAGCGTGTTTGAGAAGTGTCAGGCCTTGATGTCTTCGAGGGTCCAGGCTCGTTGACGGGCGGCGGGCTTGCCGCGGATCTTGCTGCTACCGTGCCCGGATGATTCTTTGGGCGAACGCCCCTTCGGCAGCCTTCAGCTGAGCTGCTCGGCCAGTGCGACGCCCTCGGGGCCGCGGACGTAACAGAGCCGATAGCTGTCCTCGTACTGCTCCAGCTCGCCAACGAGTTCGGCGCCGTGGGTGTGCAGGCGGGCAAGGACGTCCTCAATGTCTTCGACGGCGAACATGATGGGCGGCCGAAGGCAAACCTCAGCCGCCGAAGCCGAACCGCGGATTGATCCGAAGACGCCCCTCGGAGACCTCCTCGTCTGCATCCAGGGCATCACGAATGTCAACGGCGGGGGCATGCGGCGAGGGCTACATCGTCACCAAGAACGACCCGCTCGCGAATGTAGCGGCGGAGGCGTTCCAGCCGCTGGTAGACCACCTTGGGTGAGGTCAAGGCGGCGGGATGGACTGCTCGGGCTCGCGGCCACCGCCAGCGGTTTCCGTCAGTTAGCCTGACGACCTTGTACTGCGCGTTGTCGGTCAGGGGCCGATCGAGCCCGCCGGGCTCATCCGCTCGCGCCGACGGTTCATGCCTGGATCTATCGGCGTGTTCGCAACTCCTTCAGCGCGGGGCAGGGGAGCTCACCCGTACGACGCGACCCACTCGCCGTGGGGAGAATCATGGGCTTTCATCGAGGTGTTCGTGCCTCTTAGCCTTAGGCACGAGCATGGGGACTCATCCCAACTGACGGGGGACCGTTGCGTCCGGGAGGATCCGATCGAAGCGAGCTAGAAGGAGTGGCTCGGTCGGATTGACGTCCGATCGCTCCGGTGCCATCCAGCCGTAGCACCCGTACGGGGTCATCGGCCACGATCCCGAAGCAAGCATCGCCGAGACGAGCGGCTGGAGATCGCCACCGGCTCCCGCCGTCGCGAGCACGAGGAAGGACGTCATCGGCGAACAAGTAATCCGCCCCGCGCAGCCGAATCGCGAGCGTCGCGAGCTGATCGCCCGGGGGACGTGAAGCTGCGAGCGTTGCGCTTCACCGGAATGCCCCGGCGGCCAGAGAGATACGTCGAACCGTGTACGGCTTCCGGCCGAGCGGCCGTTCGGTCTACACTCGCGCGACCATGACCGGAGCGCTGACCTGCCCGGCGTGCTCGGCGACGAACGACGCCGAGCAGCGGTTCTGCACGACGTGCGGCGCGTCGCTCGGCCAGGCGTGCTCCGTCTGCGGGACGGCCAACGCGCCGACGGCTCGGTTCTGCGGGGCGTGCGGCTCCCCGCTCGAACCGCCCTCTGGTCCGCCGCCGTCGGACGGGGCCGAGGAGCGGAAGGTCGTCTCGGTCCTGTTCGCCGACCTCGCCGGGTTCACCGCTGGATCGGACGGCGCTGACCCCGAGGACGTGAAGGCGCGGTTGCGGCCCTACTTCGCACGGGCGCGCGAGGAGATCGAGTCGCTCGGCGGTACCGTCGAGAAGTTCATCGGCGACGCCGTCGTCGGCTTGTTCGGCGCACCGACGTCGCGCGAGGACGACGCGATCCGAGCGGTGCAGGCGGCCTGGCAGATCACCCGTGCGATCGACGAGCTGAACGAGGAGGACCCGACGCTCGAGCTCGCGATCCGGACCGCCGTCGACACGGGCGAGGTCGTCGTCGACGTCGACTCCAGCGTCGAGCGGGGCGAGGGGATCGCGACCGGTGACGTCATGAACACCGCGTCGCGGCTCCAGCACGAGGCGCCCGTGGGCGGGGTCGTCGTCGGGGAGCGGACCTACCGCTCGACGGCGCAGTCGTTCGAGTACGAGCCGCTGGGTCCCGTAAGCGTCAGGGGTAAGATCGCGCCGATCCCGATCTGGCGCGTCGTCGGGCCGCGCTCGGAGCAGGAGCGACCGCCGCTCGCGCCACTGATCGGCAGAGCCCGCGAGCTCGAGCTCCTCGGCACGGTCTGGGACAAGGCCCTTGCCGACCGACGGACGCACCTCGTCACGGTCATCGGGCCGCCGGGGATCGGCAAGAGCCGGCTGGTTCGCGAGCTGCATCCGCGGCTCGCGCGGGAGGGCCTGTTCCTCAAGGGCCGGTGCCGGCCGTACGGCGAAACGACGGGCTACGGGGCCTTCGGCCAGCAGGTGTGGCAGCTCGCCGGGATCTTCGAGACGGACTCCACCACCGTCGCGCGCGCCAAGCTCCGCGAACGGATCGCGTCGCTCCTGCCGGAGTCGGAAGCCGAGGAGGTCGGCGCCCATCTCGCGATCCTCCTCGGGCTCTCGAACGAGGGTGCGCCGGACAAGCAGCTCCTGTTCTACTCGGTTCGCCGCTTCGTCGAGGCCGTCGCCGATGCGCGACCGACCGCGTTCGTCTTTGAGGACATCCACTGGGCGGAGCCGGCGCTGCTGGAACTCCTCGAATCGCTCGCTTCGCGGCTGACCAACGTGCCGGTGTTCCTCATCACGCTCGCGCGCCCGGACCTCCTCGACACGCACCCCACGTGGGGCGGCGGTCTCCCGCGATACACCGCCGTGCACCTCGAGCCGCTCACCGACGCCGACGCGCACGAGCTCGCGTCCGCGCTGCTCGTCGGTTCGGAGGAGGCCTCCGGGTACGCGGACCGGCTCGTGCACACGAGCGGGGGTAACCCGCTGTTCCTCGAGGAGCTCGCGGCGTCGGTCGCCGAGCGGACGGCGGACGTCCTCGCAGGGCTGCCGACGACCGTGCAGGCGATCATCGCCGCCCGGCTGGACGCTCTCCCGCGCCGCTCGCGACAGGTCCTCCAGGATGCCGCGGTGGTCGGTCGGATCTTCTGGCGAGGTCCGCTCGCGGCCCTGCAGCAAGACGAATCCGATCTCGACGCGATGTTGGACGACCTCGAACGGCGCGACTTCATCAGGCGCCAACCGGAGTCGAGCGTGCCGGAGGATCGCGAGTTCATCTTCAAGCACGTCCTCACGCGCGAGGTCGCGTACGGAACGCTCCCGCGGGCCGGGCGACGCGAGCGTCACCGCGCGGTCGCGGCGTTCATCGAGCGCGCGTCCGGCGACCGCGTGCGGGAATCCGCGTCGATCCTCGCGCACCACTATCGCGAGGCCGATGACGACGCCAAGGCCGCGACGTACCTGATGATGGCCGCCGACGTCGCGTCCCGCGCGTGGGCCAAGCAGCAGGCGATCACGCTGCTCGGCGAAGCGATCGAGATCGCCGAGCGGATCGCCGATCGCGACCTGCTGATCTCGGCGCGCCTCGCCCGGGCCTCGACGCTCATCGACGCAGCCCGGTTCACAGACGCGGTCGAGGGCCTCGACTGGCTGATCGACGAGGCGGACGGACGGAACCTCGCGCTCGCACACCTCGCCCGCGCGAGGGCCGCCTTCTGGGCGGCCGACGCCGCGCACGTTGTGAAACACAGCGCCGCCGCTGCCGAGATCGCGGAGCGGCTCGACGACCGAGAGGTGCAGGGCCGGGCGCTCGCCGCGCGCTCCGAGGCCGAGTCCATGGGCGGAGACCTCGCGACGGCGTTCGCCACGTGGGAGCGGGCCACGGCCACGTGGCCCGTCGAACAGCGCGACGCCCCGTTCGCCAGGTTCTATGCCACCCGCGCCTTGATGTCGTACTGGGCCGGGGACTACGAGACGGCTCTGAAGATGGCGATCGAGGCCCATGGGCTCGGGATCGAGGCATCGAACCTCGAGGCGGCGGTGACCAGCGCATGTAATGCCGGTCTCGCGCTCGTCGGCCTTTCGCGCCACGAGGAGGGGATCTCATGGCTCGATCGCGCGATCGAGCTCGGCCGCGAGTGGGAGGAGCGCTCGTTCCGCTTCACGGCGCGAGGCATGAACATGCGTGCGGGCGCGATCCGCGAGATCGGCGACCTGGACACCGCGCGCGCGCAGAGCGAGGAGGCACTGGAGCTCGCGAAGGACTCGGGCTTCCCGCCAGCCGAGATCAGCGCCCGGCTGGATCTCTTGTTCGCAGACCTGATGGAGGGCGAGGCGGGCGCCGCCGAGCGCGTGATCCCGGGTCTCGCGGAGGCGCTCGAGGGGGCCAAGGGCTTCCATCAGTTCCTGTGGTCGATCCGCCTCATGGCCGCTCGAGCCGAGGCAGCGCTCCTCGCCGGTCGGTCCGAGGACTCGATCTCGTTCGCGCGTGCCGCGCTCGACGAGGCCGAGCAGTTCGGGCGGCGCAAGTACGGGTGCCTGGTCCGTGTCCCGCTCGGCCGCGCGCTCCTCGCGACCGGGCGAGCGGACGATGCAGCGGACGTGCTGACGCGGGCCGTCCTGGAGGCCGAGCGGCTCGGACATCTGCCGTCGCGCTGGCCGGCGTTGGCGGCGCTCGCCGACGCGAAGGCGGCGCTCCGTAACGATGACGCCGCCTCCGATGCGCGCGCCGCTGCGCTCAGGAGCGTCGAGGAGTTCGGGGGCTTCCTCACCGACGCGCACCGTGCGTCGCTGATGGCGCGCCCGGACGTTGTCGCGCTGATGTCCTAGTGAGGACGTCCTGGGACCGCCGAGAGCAACCGACCTCTCGGTGAAGCTCCGGCAGCTCGGCGGTTGAGCCGCGGTCCGAGCCCGCCTCACAATCCTCCTCGCCTTCCCCCCGGTGAAGGAGACAGCAGTGGCCACCGCCCCTTCGCTCGCCGAGCTCCTGGACGGCAACGTGACGCTCGACGAGGAGTGCTTCGACCGCATCTACTGAAACGCCTACATCCCCAAGCTCCAGGCCCCGGGTGGCGTCGTGTACTTCCTGCACGACCACCGCGGCAACCTGTGGGGTAAAGCCAGGTTCATGCAGCCATCGGGGGCCCGTCGCGAGCCTGAGCGCCCGGCCGAACCCGAGTCACGAGCCCGGGCGGTTGAGCGTCCACCGTCGAAATGGACCATTCGTTTCGGCCCGACGGGTCGGGGAGGGCATCCAGGTCCTCGGCGGTGGCCGGGTCATCGGTGCCCGGTGCCGGTGCTTCCCGGTGCGGAGCCCGTGCCAGGTCCTGCACGTCGGATCGGGACTCGCGGGAGAGCAGGCCCCACGCCTGTGCCCTCAGGAACTGCGTCCAGGTCGGCCCGAGGCGCCGTGGCGCCGGGCCGAGGCCGCTTCGGCGAAGCACCGTGGCGATGGTCGTGGCGGACACGTCGATCCCGAGCTTCAGGAGCTCTCCTCGGATCCTCAGGTAGCCCCACCTGGCGTTCTCCCGGCCTAACCGAAGGATCAGGCTCCTGATCGAGGGATCGAGCTGAGGACGTCCGGGCCGGCGGGGCGGTGCCCGCGCCTTCTCCTCGAGAGCTCTCGGTGCCACCGGACGAGGTGTCCGGGCGCACCAGGAAGCTGCGCCACCGGTCCCGGGAGAGCAGCCGGGCGGCCCCGGCGAGGAAGGCCCGATCGGCGGTGGTGAAGCGCGGTCGGGGCCCTCCTCGACGGAGGATCTTCAGCTGGTGGCGGAGCACCGCCGTCTCGAGGTCCCGCTCCTCAACGCCGCAGCGGACGAGCAGGCGGAGCAGCCAGCACAGGAGCCGGTACCTGAAGGACCAGAGCATCTCGGCGAGTCTGAGGGCAGCTCGGCCAGCCGGCGAACGAGGAGGTCAGAGCACCGATCGAGTTTCTTTACCCGTGCGTCACGAACGCGGAAGGAGGAGGTATGTAGAGAACCTCACCAGAAGCGGTGCTGTGCGAGAGATGGAGGATCGCTGGCCCTCCAGCGTCGGCCTCCGGGGGCAGGCGCTAAACCAC
>WNGE01005036.1_pt1 | contig 15087 bp, 13 predicted proteins | sample 5400651 | NCBI WGS metagenome assembly WNGE01 (sample SAMN13153370, study PRJNA577476) | soil metagenome | isolation source: 60 cm soil or saprolite under grassland replicate 2 | place: USA:California | collected 2016-06-15 | reverse complement strand
TACGGCCTGTACGCCCTGACCGTGAGGCACGAGGGCGACGAGCACGGCATCACGGCCAACTGGGTCAGCCAGGCCTCCTTCGACCCTCCGATGGTCGTGGCGGCGGTCGACAGCACCTCGAGGACGATCGAGCTGATCCGCGACGCGCATCACTTTGCGATCAATGTGTTTCACGGCGAGCAACGTGAACTAGCGGAGAAGCTGGGGCGGCCCGCGGGCACCGCGCACAAGCTCAAGGGCATCAAGACGAAGCCCGCACCCGTTTCCGGCGTCCCGGTGTTGGCCGACGCCCTGGGATGGCTGGAGTGTCGGGTCGTCGCAACCCTGCCGAGCGGGGATCATACCGTGGTTCTCGGGGAGGTGGTCGAGGCGGGCGTGGAGCACGAGGCCGCGGCACCCCTCACCGCGGCGCAGGCGGGGCTCACCTACTCCCGCTAGCGCCGGTACACCACCTTCCCACCCACGATGGTGTAGCGCACCCGCGCCCGATCGAGCGAGTCGGGCGCCATGGTGAAGAGGTTGCGGTCGAGCACCACGACGTCCGCCGCGTGCCCGGGGGCGAGGGTGCCCCGACTGGCGTCGTCGAACGACGCGTACGCGTTGCCGGCGGTGTAGGCCCGCAGCGCCTCTCCCACGGAGACCTTCTGTTCCGGCACCCACCCGTCCGGGTTCCGGCCGTCGAGGGTGCGGCGCGTCACGGCCGCGTAGACGCCGAGGATGGGGTCGAGGGGCGCGACGGTCCAATCGGAGCCGAACGCCAGGCGCGCCCCCGAGTCGAGCAGGGTCCGGAAGGCATAGGTCGTCCGGATGCGCGCCGGCCCGATGCGCTGCTCGACCCAGCGGCCGTCGTCGATCGCGTGATACGGCTGCATCGACGCGATGACTCCCAGCCTGCCGAAGGCAGCGATGTCCTCGCGACGCAGGTGCTGGGCGTGCTCGATGCGGAAGCGGCGATCGCGCGGGCCGTGTGCCCGCGCCACGCTGTCGTAGATGGAGAGGAGGATAGCGTTGGCGCGATCGCCGATCGCGTGCACGGCGACCTGCAGGCCGGCGGAGTCGGCGCCGGCGATCCAACGCCGCATGTCCTCCTCGGGGTGCTGCAGCAGCCCGTAGTAGCCCGCCGAATCGCTGTAGGGCTCGAAGAAGTACGCGGTGCGCGAGCCCGCGGACCCGTCCATGTAGCCCTTCACGCCTCCGATCTTGACCCAGCCGTCATCCCGCCCGGCACGGGCCACGCTGTCGGCGACGGCGCGCCAGGTGTCGAGGGGCAGGTACAGGGCGGCGCGGAGCGTGAGCCGCCCTGCCCGCTCGAGGCGCCGGTAGCTCGCCAGGTCGGCCCAGGACGCGGACATGTGAGCGGTGGCCGTGACGCCGAGCGATGCCGCGGCGGTGAGCGCGCGGGCGAGCGCCGAATCGCGCTGCTCCGGAGAGGGCGCGGGCACGACCCGGCCGATCAAATCGAGCGCCCGGTCCTTCAAGATGCCGGTGGGCTCGCCCGTCTTCGCGTCGCGCGGGACCTCGCCACCAGGAGGCGTGGGTGTGGCCGCCGTGATGCCCGCCGCGCGCAGGGCGAGGGCGTTGGCGAGCGCCTCGTGACCGTCGAGGCGATTCACGAACACGGGATTGGCCGGCGTGACGGAATCGATCCACTCGTGTCGCGGCAGGGGCTGGCCGGGCCAGAGGGTGTGGTCCCAGTCGCCACCGACGATCCACTCGCCGGGTTTGAGGGTCCCGGCGTACTCCTTGAGACGGCGCACGAACTCCTTGGGTGTCGCGGCAGTGCGGAGGTCCACCGATTTGAGCTGGAACCCGCCGTCGATGAAATGGGTGTGACCGTCGGTGAAGCCGGGCATCACCAAGCCGCCGTTTGCCTGAATCCTCTCGGTCTTGGCACCGACGTAGCGGGCCAGCGCGGTGTCATCCCCGACCGCGAGAATCTCGCCCCGGCCGATGGCGACCGAACCCGGTTGAGGCGCCCCGGTCGACAGGCCGGACCACACCATGCCACCGGTGATGATGACATCGGCCTGGCGCGCGCAGGCGGCGAGCGTCAGGCACAGCAACCCCACGAACGGGCGTCGGCTCATGTCGCTCCTCAGCGGAGTTTGGCGATGCGGTGAATGGTCTCGAGCGCGGTCACGGGATCCGGGCCCGAGGGTCGGTCGGGTCCGGATCCGGCGGGCACGGCGAACGCATCGCGGATGTCGAGCAGCACTTCGAGCAACAGCTGCTCGCGCTGATAGGCCGCGTCCAGGTCCGTCATGCGCGCCTGGTCATTCGCCGCCTTGGCGCGGTTGTACGCCTCCCGGTAGATGGATTCGAGATTGCCGAGAATGCGCTCGCGCGAGCGGGGGCTCATGCCTCGGTAAGATACACATCACGACACGGAGCGCAGCACCAACCCGCTCGGCACCTTGGGAACGAAGTACGTCGACTTGGGCGGCATGACGTCGCCTGCATCTGCCACCGCGAACACGTCCGCCACCTTGGTGGGGTTGAGGAGGACCGCGGCCGCGGCGTGACCGCTCCGTACCGCGTCGAATGCCGCGCGCGGGTCGGGGGTGTAGGTGAGAGATGGCGTCGCGGTCCCGGCGCCGAGGATGTGTTGCACCACGAGGGCCTCGATCCTCGCCACATCGAGCGCTCGAACCGCCGCGCTGCGGCCCAGCCCCGGCACGGCGTCGAGCGCCGCCGTGGCCTTGAGCACCAGGGTCACGTCGTACGCGTCGGGAAAGGCGACAATGCAGGTGGTGCGATCGCGCCCCAGCTCGGCCAGCCGTTCGATCCGGTCCATGCACGGCGCCACGCGCCCCACATCGAACCATTCCCGCCATACGGCGACCAGCTTGGCGGCATCGCGCCCCGCGCCGACCACGATGCGGTGCGTGGGGAGGATCGTCAGGCCGGGATCCGCCGCGGACACGATGAACGAGAGCACGCGATCGGCCTCGGGGTGTTCCCCGGCATACGCGACCGCGGTCTCGTAGCGGTGATGGCCGTCGGCGATGTACAACTGGGCCCGGCCTGCCAACCCCGCGAGCTCCTGCGCCCGCTCGCCGGACACGACCCATTGCCGGATCGCAACGCCATCGAGCTCGGCCCGCGCCGCCGGCACGCCGGAGGCGACCTTCATCAGGGCCTGTGCCAACGCGCGGTCCGGGTCGGGCGCAAGCAAGAAGATGGACTCGACGTTCGTTCTGGTGGCGCGCAGCAACGCAAGGCGATCGGCTTTGGGAGCGGCGTGCGTCCGCTCGTGCGGTCGCACGCGTCGCGACGCGAACGGCTCGGCCCGCACGGCGGCCAGCATCCCGACGCGGGTGCGCCGCTCACCCGACGGCAGGGCGTAGTCCTGCGCGACGACGTACACCGACGCGCCCCGGTCGGGCTGGAGCACCTTGGCGTCGCGCCAGGCCGTGAGCAGGGCCGCGGCGTGCGCGTACTGATCGCCGCCCGGCGGCGCTTCCGGCAGCATGAGATGCACGATATTGTGGGGATCGCCCGCCGCGTAGCGCGCGCGCTCCTCCCGGGACAGAACGTCGTAAGGGGGAGCGAGGAGCGCGCCGAGGCGGTCCCTCGCGGCATAGCGCTCGCCGCGGAACGGCACGACGAGCGGCGGCAGCTCGGCGTTCACGCTTGCACGGAGCCTCCCCTTGTCCCTGCGCGAAACCCAACAGACGGTCGATCGCTGGATCGGCCAATATAAGGAAGGGTACTTTTCGCCGCTCGTGAACCTGGCACGGCTCGCGGAGGAGGTGGGCGAGCTGGCCCGCGAGCTCAACCACCGGTTCGGCCCGAAGACCAAGAAACGGGACGAACCAGAAGGCTCCGTCGCGATGGAGCTCGCCGACATCGTATTCGTCGTGGTCTGCCTCGCCAACTCACAGCACATCGATCTGGACGAAGCGTTCGCGCGGATGATGGAGAAGATCACTTCCCGCGACGGCGATCGCTGGACCAGGAAGGCACGATGACTTCGTCGTAGATGTGGTGGTAGGAGACGAGCCGGTCGGGATCGAACGCACCGCGCTCGGCCGCCGCCCGCACCGCGCACTCCGGCTCGGCGACATGGCGGCAGTTGTCGAAGCGGCACTGGTCGAGGAATGGACGGAACTCGGGAAAGCAGAGCGGCAGCAGCTCGGGATCGATGCCCCAGGTGCCCAGCTCGCGCAGCCCCGGCGTATCGACGACGTAGCCACGGTCGGATTCCCCTCCCGCGAGGGGCACGACCCGCGCGGCGCGGGTGGTGTGTCTCCCCGTGTCCCACTTCTCGCTGATCTCGCCGATGCGGAGCCGCAGGCTGGGGTCGAGCGCGTTCAGCAGGCTGGACTTCCCCACGCCCGATTGGCCGGCGAGCACCGACTCCCGCCCCCGCAACAGAACGCGCAGCGCCGTCAGCCCCTCCGGTTGCTTCACGGAGGTGCCGAGCACCTGGTAGCCGGCCGGGGCATAGCGCGTTTCCAGGGCGGCGAGCGCACTGCGATCGAGGTCGACCTTGTTGACGACCAGCACTGCGGGGATGCGGTTCGCCGCCGCGATCACGAGGAACCGGTCGAGCAGGCGGGGGTTGGGCTCCGGACGCCGAGCCGACGCGACGACCACGACCTGATCCACGTTCGCGGCGATCGGCTGGGCCCGGGGACTGCGCTCGCCGGCGGCACGCCGGGCGAGGACGCTGCGGCGCGGTCGTACGGCGGCGATAGTGGCGCGGTCGCCGGCGTGCGGCTCCAGTTCGACGACATCGCCCGCCACGACGCGGTCATCGTCACGGCGCTTCACCTTGCCCCGCAGCACGGCCGTGACCTCCCCGGCGCTGGTGTGGACGCGATAGGTCGAGCCCGTGCGTTCCAGCACCACCCCCGTCGTCACCCGCCTCAGCCCTCCCTCGTCTCGCGACGCGGCCCCTCGATGCAACGATCGAGGTGCTGCTTCACCTCGGCCAGGCTCAACGCGAGCAGGGGGGCCAGGGCCTGGGCGGGCGTCCCGCCCCAGTACAGGTAGTCGGTCTCGAGGTGTCCCACGGGGCGGTCTCCGGCGGCGGACCAGCGCACGAAGAGCAGGGCGGCGCCGTAGCGACCGCCGGCGTCCGGTGCCTCGTCCACGAAGGTCCCGACGGAGTACGATTGGCCGTCGCTGCCGGCGAAGGCCGGCGCCCGCTCGTGCACCCGCTGATAGCCGCCGAGGGTGACGTCGGTCAGCTCCGCCGTAGGGACTCCCGCAGCACGTTGCCGAGCAGGAAGGCCACGTTCGCCGGGCGCTCCGCGAGCCGGCGCATCAGGTAGGGATACCACTGGGTGCCGAAAGGGACGTACACGCGCACGTTGTAGCCCTCGCGCCGCAGCCTGAGCTGAAGATCGCGCCGCACGCCGTACAGCATCTGGAACTCGAAGCGCTCGGGCCGGATGCCCTTGTCGCGCGCGAACGCCCTGGCATGATCGATGATGCGCACGTCGTGCGTGGCGACGGCCGGGTAAGCGCCGTCGAGCAGGAGCCGTTCCATGCAACGGATGTAGGCCAGATCCACGTCGCGCTTCTCGGGGAACGCAACGGTCGCGGGCTCCTGGTAGGCGCCTTTGCACAACCGCACCCGGGCGCCGAGCACGATCATCTGCTCGACGTCCGCGGGCGTGCGCCGCAGGTAGGACTGCAGCACCACGCCGACGGCGCTGCCGAACGCGGGATACAGCGTGTGCCGGAACAGCTGCAGCGTCCGCTCGGTGTAATCGGATTGCTCCATGTCGATGCGCACGAACGAGCCGTGCGCCTGCGCACGGCTGACGATGGCGCGCATGCTCTCGACGCACAGCGCCTCGTCGATGTCGAGGCCCATCTGCGTGAGCTTCACCGACACGTTCGCGTCCGCGCGCGCGGCTTGGATGCGGTCGAGGGTCTCGAGATAGGTGTCGCGCGCGGCGCGCGCCTCGGCGGCGTTGTGCACCGACTCTCCCAGCATGTCGAGGCTGGCCGTGACTCCGGCGGCGTTCAACGCCTTGAGGGCCGCGACCGCGGAATCGACCGTCTCGCCCGCGACGAACCGTGCGGCGAAGCGGCGGGCCAACCCGTTGCCGCGGATGAACCGGAAGATGCGTGGCTGCTCGCTGAGCCACAGGAGGCCGGCGCGCAACATCAGGTGTCGGGTGCGAGGTGTCGGGCGTCAGGAATAGAACTTCGCGTTGCGTTGCGCCCGGTCGCGCAACGCGTCGCAGGGGGCGAACCGGGCGCCGTGGCGGTCGGCCAGCCGCTCGAGCTCGCCGACGATGCGGGCCGCGCCCAGGTCGTCGGCATGGCGCAGCGGGCCGCCGCGAAACGGCGGAAACCCGAAGCCGAAGATCGCGCCCACATCGCCATCGCGGGGCGTGCGCACGATCCCCTCCTCCACCGCGCGCGCCGCCTCGTTCAACATGACCAGGACGAGGCGCTGAATGATCTCCGCCGGCCGCGGACCGCCATTCGGATGGGTCCCGATCAGCTCGTACACGCCCGGGTCCACGCCCGCTTTCTTGCCGCCCGCGTACTTGTAGAACCCCTTTCCCCCCTTCCGCCCCAGCCGGCCGCTCTTCACCATGACGGCGAACGCGGGCGCCGGAGCGAGCCGCTCGCCGAACGCCTCGTGCATCACCGCGATCACCTTCTCGCCCACGTCCAGGCCGACTTCGTCGACCAGGGCGATCGGACCCACCGGGAATCCGAACTCCACCATGAGGCGGTCGATCTCCTCGATCGAGACGCCTTCGACGAGCAGGTGTCCCGCCTCGTTCATGTAGGGCGTGAGAATCCGGTTGATCCAGAACCCGGGGCTGTCCCGCACCACGATGGCCGTCTTGCCCATACGGCGGCCGAAGGCGACGGCCGTGCTCACTACCTCGGCAACGGTGAGTTGCGACGGGATCACCTCGAGCAGGGGCATGCGCGCGACGGGTGAGAAGAAATGCATGCCGATCACGCGCTCCGGGCGCGCGGCGCCCTCGGCGATACGGTGAATCGGGATGGTCGACGTGTTGGACGCGAACACGCCATCTGCGAGCGTCACCGCTTCCACCTCGCGCAACACCTGCTGCTTCACCTGCAGGTCCTCGAACACGGCCTCGATCACGAGCTCGGCGCGCCCGAACCCGCTGAAGCCGTCGCTGCCCGACAGCAGGGCGACGAGCCGGGCATGCTCGAACTTCGTGATCCGCCGGCGCTTGAGCCGCTCGTCGAGGATCTCGCGCGCCGCCGCCAGCCCCTTGGCGACGCGCGGCAGATCGGCGTCCTTCATCCGGACATCCACGCCGGCTTGCGCGATCGCCGTGCCCGCGATCCCCGACCCCATGAACCCCGCGCCCACGACCCCGAGCCGGTGCACGGTGACGGGAGCGGGCGGGTTGGGAATCCCGTAATCCTTTTTGAGCGCGGTGGTGGCAAAGAAGATCTGCACCAGCTTGCGCGAGACGTCGGTCACGGCGAGCTGTCCGAACAGCCGCGCCTCGCGTTTCAAGCCCTCCGCCATGCCGTGCTTCAGCCCGTGCTCGACGGCCTCGAGCGCCGCCACCGGAGCCGGGTAGTTGCCGTGAGTCTGCGCGAGGGTCAGCTTGCGCGCCGCCCGGAAGACGATCCGGCGGCCCAGCGGGTTGCCGTCGAGCAGCCACGCCGTGAACCCGCCCGAACGCTTGCGCCGGGGGCGCCATCCGCCCGCCATGCGCCGCGCCGCCGCGATGGTGATGTCCTGGAGGATGGCGGGATGCACGAGCTCGTCGACGATCCCCAGGCGGAACGCTTTCTGGGCCCGTTCGACTTTCCCCGCGAGGATGATGTCGAGCGCCGCCCGGGCGCCGATCAGGCGCGGCAGTCGCTGGCACCCGCCCGCCCCCGGCAGAATGCCAAGTTGTACTTCCGGGAGGCCGAGCTGCGTCTTGGGATGATCCGAGGCGACGCGGTAGCCGCAGGCCAACGCGAACTCGAGCCCGCCGCCGAGGCACGCGCCGTGGATCCCGACGGCGACCGGCTTGGGGAAGCGCGCCACGCGATCGAGCAGCGCCTGGCCCTCCGCCGAGAGCCGCTCCGCCTCGGCGGCGGTGGTGAGCTTGACGAACTCCTCGATGTCGGCGCCCGCGATGAAGGTGTCGGGCTTCCCCGAGAAGAACGCGACGGCCTTGACCGACGGGTCCTGCTCGAGCGTCTCGAACGTGGCGTGCACGTCCCGCTTGACCGCCTGCGAGATCTTGTTGACCGGCTCGCCCTTCAAGTCGAAGGTGACGACGGCGATCCCGCCGTCGACAAGCTCCCAGGTGAGGGCGGCGGCGCCGGACGGAGACGCGGCCATCAGGGGCGCTCCAGGACCATAGCGAACCCCATGCCGCCCTGCGCGCAAATCGATAGCAAGCCGAACTGCACGTCGCGGCGCACCATTTCGTTCGCCAGCGTGGTGACGAGGCGGGCGCCGGTCGCCCCGAACGGATGGCCGATGGCGATGGAGCCCCCCATCACGTTGATCTTCGTCTCGTCGATCTCCCAGCCCTTCGCGGCCCAGCCTTGCAGGTTGGAGAGCACCTGCGCCGCGAACGTCTCGTGGACCTCGATCACTCCGAGATCCCGCCACTCGATGCCGGCGCGCTCGAGCGCCTTGGGGACGGCGAAGATGGGCGCCTGGAGCAGCTGCCAGCCGGGATCTACCGCAGCGACCGCGTACGACCGGATGAACGCGAGCGGCTCCTGGCCGAGCGCCCGCGCCGCGGCGTCGCTCATGAGCAGGACGGCGGCGGCTCCGTCGGTGAGCGGCGAGGCGTTCGCCGCCGTCACGCTGCCGTAGCGGCGATCGAACACCGGCTTGAGCTTGGCCATCTGTGCGAGCGAGGTATCGCGCCGAATGCCGTTGTCTTGGGTGACCACGGGGTCGGTCGCGCGCGCCGGGAGCCACGGCACGATCTCGGCCGTGAGGCGGCCGTCATCGGTGCCCCGGGCGGCGAGCTCGTGGCTGCGGAGCGCCCAGCGGTCCTGCGCCTCCCGTGCGATGCGGTTTTCCTTGGCCATCTTCTCGGCGGACTGTCCCATGGATTCCCCGGTCGACGGCTCCGCGATCGCCGGGGATACGGGTACCAGATCGCGCGGCCGAATACGGGCCAGCGTCCGCAACCGCGCACCCAGCGACTTGGCCTTGCTCGCCTCCACCAGGATGTCGGCGAGGCGGCGGGAGGCGAGGATCGGGATATCGGAGAGCGACTCCACGCCCCCCGCGAGCACGACGTCGGCGCCGCCGAGCACGATCTCGTCGTGGGCATTGGCGACGGCCTGCCCCGAGGAAGCACACGCGCGGTTGAGGGAGTAAGCGGGGATTTCCTTCGGGAACTGGGGCAGGAGGCTCACTTCGCGGGCGACGTTCGGCACGAGCGCCGACGGCACCACCTGCCCGAAAATGACGGCGTTCACGTCGCCGCCGCTCAGGTTGGTGCGCTCCAGCAGCTCGCGCGCCACGAATCGGGCCAGATCCACGGCTCGGACGTCCTTCAACGCCGTCCCCGACCGGCAGAAGGGCGTACGGCAGCCGGCGACCACCGCGACGCGCCGCCCGTTCCCAACCGGCATTACATTCCCCTCCCGTCGCCGAGTCCGGTGTCGAGCCCCGGACATGTCCGCACGAAACCTACCCCGGGCCGCCCGCCGGGCCAAGCCGGAGAACGCCGACGAGCGATACGCCATTTTCTCATCGCACCCGCGCGACCGCGCTCGAATCGATGGCGGCGGAGCCGGTCGACGTCCTCGTGATCGGCGGTGGGATCACCGGCGCCGGGATCGCCCGCGACGCGGCGCTGCGCGGCTTCCGCACGGCGGTGGTGGACAAGGGCGATCTCGCCGCCGGGACGTCGTCGCTCTCCTCGCGGATGATCCACGGCGGCCTCCGCTACCTCGAGCAGCGCGAGTTCCGGCTGGTGCTCGAGGCGAGCCAGGAGCGGCGCGTGCTGCTCCGCATTGCGCCGCATCTGGTACGCCCGATTCCCTTCCTGTTCCCCGTGTACCGCGGGGCGCGTGTCCCCGCGTGGAAGCTGCGAGCCGGCTTGTGGTTGTACGACGCCCTCGCGGCGTTCCGCAACGTCAAGACGCACCGCTGGCTGGGCCGCAAGGCCACCCAGCGCCTGGAGCCGGGGTTGCGCGACAAGGAGTTGCAGGGCGCGGGACTGTATTACGACGCCCAGACCGACGATGCGCGCCTCGCCATTGCGTCTATGCGCAGCGCCGCGCTGGCGGGCGCGCTGGTCGCGAACTACGCGGAGGTCACGGCCCTGGTCAAGCCGGATGGCCGCGCCCGCGGCGCAATGGTGCGCGACGTGCTGACCGGTCGCTCCGCCACGGTGCGCGCGCTCGTGGTCGTGAACGCGACTGGACCGTGGGTGGACCGCGTGCGGCGTCTCGACGACCCCGCCGCCGAGCCGCTGTTGCGGCTCACCAAGGGAGCGCACGTCGCCGTCCCGCGACAACGCCTCGGAAACACACACGCGGTCACCCTGACGTCGCCGATCGACGGGCGCGTCATGTTCGTCCTTCCCTGGCAAGACCAGAGCTACATCGGCACGACGGACACGGACGAGGACGTCTCGCCCGACGAGGTCCGGGCCACGGCGGCCGACGTCGTATACCTGCTGCGCTCGGCGAACGCCTTCTTCCCGCAGGCGCGCCTCTCGCCGCAGGACGTGGTCGCCACGTGGGCGGGGCTGCGGGCGCTGCTGCGGCCGGATCGGAGCCTCGCTCCATCGGACGTCTCTCGCGAGCACCGCATCGTCGAGAGCGCGAGCGGGCTGCTCACCATCGCCGGCGGCAAGCTCACCACGTACCGCGTGATGGGGCGCGACATGGCGGATCGGGTCGCCTCCCGGCTGCACGAGCTGGACGGGCGTCCCCGCCCCCCCCGCCCCCCGACCGACCGGCTGCCGTTGCCGGGGGGCGAAACCGCGGACTTGGAGGGGCTCGTGAAGGCGGCTCTCGAGCGAGGCGCATCCGAAGCGACCGCCCGCCACCTGGTCAGGCATTACGGCAGCGAGTCGGCGGCCGTGCTCAATCTTGTGGACCGGGACCGGGCGCTGGGCGGGCGCATCATCGCGGGACGACCGGAGCTGTGGGCGGAGGTGGTCAACGCCGTCGAGCGCGAGCTCGCGGTCCGGCTCGCGGACGTGCTCGTGCGGCGTTTGCATTTGTTTTATGCGGCGCGGGATCAAGGCGTGACGGCGACGAGCGCGGTCGCGGACCGGCTGGCGGAGGCGCTGGGGTGGGACGGGGCCCGCCGTGCGGAGGAGGTGGCGGAATACCTGAAACTGGTGGCGCGCTCTCGTGAGTTCGCCAGGGAAGTGGCGAGGCTCGGGAAACGCTGATACTATCCTCCTCCCGATGCGCGCTCCTCGCACCCTGGGCCTCGCGGCCGCCGCCACGCTCGCGCTCGGGTGCGGCCACGCGGCGCCCGACCCGACGGTGAAGCCGCCCGTCGTGTTGCTCGGACCTGCCGAGTCGCTGATTCCGGATGGCCCGCTCGGCGCGTCGATCCGCCGCGGGCGCGCGTTGCTGGCCGCCACCCGCGAAAGCCTCCCCGCCCACGTCGGCAACCGGCTGCGCTGCGTGAGCTGCCACCTGGACGACGGCCGCCGCCAGACCGGCTCCTGGGTCGGCGTCTATGCGCGCTACCCGCAGTACCGGCCGCGCAGCGCGACCGTGGAGACCATCGAGTACCGGGTCAACGACTGCTTCCGCCGCAGCATGAACGGCACGCCGCTCTCGAGCGACGGCCCCGACATGCGGGACATCGTCGCGTATCTCTGGTTCCTCTCGCGCGACGTTCCCATCGCGCCGCCGCGGCCGTCGAACCGCCTCGCGACGTGGGGCGCGCTCACGCCCGACACCGCGGACGGGGCGCGCCTCTTCGCGAGCACCTGCGCCAAGTGCCACGGACCGGACGGTCAGGGGACCGGGGTGGCACCTCCCGTCTGGGGACCGCAATCCTTCAACATCGGCGCGGGGATGGCGCGCGTCCGCACCGCGGCGGCGTTCGTTCGCGACAACATGCCGTTGGATCAGCCCGGCACTCTCACCGACCAGCAGGCGCTCGACGCCACCGCGTACGTGAATGCGCAGGCGCGACCGGACTTTCCCGGCAAGGAGCACGACTGGCCCAACGGCGACGCCCCGCCCGACGTCGCCTACCCGACGCTCGCCGCGCCCCGGAAGGACAAGGCGGCGGGGCGCGCTCCGTAACCACGACCACCGATCGCTCAACCAAGAGGAGGATGCATATGTTGGATCTCACCGGTCTCTCCACCCACCGTCGCGGGTTCCTGGGCCGCCTCGCCGCCGGGGCCGCCACCCTCGGGCTGGGCGGGTTGCTCTCGCCGGCCGAGGCGGCCGCGTCGCCGTCGCGCAGCTCCCGCGCCGGCTCAACCAATCCCGAGTTCGAGACATGGCTCAACAAGATCACCGGCAAGCACAAGATGATCTTCGACATCCCCGAACCGAACGACGGCTTTGGGTTCGCCTGGGCGCGCGTATTCCTCAACACGACGAACGAGACCTACAGCACGAGCGACGCCGACAATACGGTCGTGATCGTGCTGCGCCACGCGGGCATTCCCTTCGCGATGGAAAGCGCGATGTGGGCGAAGTACAAGCTCGGCCAGACGTTCAAGATCACCGACCCAGCCACCAAGGGGCCGGCCATCCGCCACCCACTCATTCACCTCAAGCCTGGCGACGTCCCGATTCCAGGGATGGGCGTGGACGAGCTGCTGGCGAAGGGCGTCCTGATCGGTGTGTGCAACATTGCCCTTACCTTCTACAGCATGAACATGGCGAAGGAAACGGGCACGCCGGCTGAGACGATCAAAAAAGATTGGGTCGCGAGCCTGCTGCCGGGCGTGGTGGTAGTGCCGTCGGGCGTGATCGCGGTCAACCGCTCCCAGGAGAAGGGCTGCGCGTACTGTTTCGCCGGGTGAAGCACGGCCGGGCGTCCAGGGAGTGGAGACCGGCTTCCTGAACGCCCGGCAACCGCGCCCATCAGATACCCCTCTTCACCCTCCCCCGCGGTCGCACGCGTACTCGCACGTTCGGGCCCTCGTCGTCGATTTGGTTCAGCGCCCAGCGCGCCGCATCCTGAACGTCGCTGGACTCGTCGTGGAGCGCCGCCTTGAGGGGCTCGAGCGCACGGGAGCTCTCGATCTGGCCCAGCGCCCACGATGCGGCGATGCGCACATCCGGCTCGCGGTCTTTCAGCGCGCCCACCAGCGGGTCGACCGCGTCGGCATCCTCGATTTCGCCCAACGCCCACGCGGCGAGCGCGCGCGTGTGTGGGTCAGGATCCTTGAGGGCGGCACTCAGCGCTTCGACCGCGCCGCCATCCTCCAATTGACCGAGCGCCCAGATGGCGGCGCGCTGCACGTCCGGAGACGGGTCGTGCACCAGAGCGCCGAGGCCGCGCACGGCGCGCGGGCTCTCGATCTCTCCCAGCGCGTGCGCTGCGGCGAGCCGGACCCGGGAATCGCGGTCGCGCAGCAGTGGCAGCAGCAGATCGACTGCATCCGGGTCCTCGATCTGTCCCAGGGCCCAGACAGCCGCGCGGCGCACGTCAGGCGACGTGTCCTTGAGCGCGTCGCCGAGCGCATGCACGGCGCGCGGGCTCTCGATCCGGCCCAGCGCCCACGCCGCGGTCTGCCGCACCAGCGCGGCGGCATCCCCCAGGGCCGTCGTCAGCGGCCCGACCGAACTCGAATCCTCGATCTCCCCGACACCGCGTGCCGCCATCGCTCGCACGCCCGCGTCCCGATCCCGCAACGCATCCTGTAGCGGGCGTAGCGCCCGACCATCACCGAGCTCGCCGAGGCCGAGCGCTCCCGTCTCCCGCAGCCCTGGATTCGGGTCGCGCAGCAACGCCAGGAACGCATCGTAGCTCTCCGGCGAGCGCGCCCGCCCGAGCACGCGCGCCGCGAGGTTACGCACGCAGCGGTTGTCGTCGCGCAACACGGCGCGGAAGGCCCCCAGCCCGCCCGCCTCCTCGCCGTACCAGTGCGGGCCGCGGTGCAGGTGCACCCGGACGTGAGGCGCGCGACTGCCCATGTGCATCGGCATCGGCATCGGTGTGGGCATCGGCATGGGGGTGGGAAGCAGCTGTGGCTCCCAGGAGAAGCCCCAGCCGTTGCTGATCGCGTGTCCCGCGAGCTCACAGACGGTGGAATCGGAAGTCTTGAGGAGCGCCAGGACTCGCGCCATGTGGCTCGAGTCTCTGGGGGCGTTGGGCGGTTGCTGCGCGGCGAGCCCTGTCGCCGTGAGCAAAAGGAGAGCCGGCCAGTGGGGCATGAGGACCTCGGCGGAGCCACGATGGTAGCGGTGACGACCGGGCGCTGAAGAGTGGGATGATCGAAGGGCCTGAAAGGTTGCAGCGAGCCTCAGCGCCATCCCCGGAGGCTCCGGATGTAGTCGTGCAACACCAGGAACTTCTCGAAGACCGGGACGCCCTTCCGCTTCCGGCCGAACTCCGCGAACAGCTCCCGTAACCGCCCGCGCCGCGCGACGTAGAACCGGAACGTCTCGGCGAAGTCCTCCTGCGGGTGGGTGGCGGCGTACGCGGTGACGTAGTTCGGGAGGGTGGTGGTCACGCCGCGTCGCTCGAAGTCCACCCACTTCGAGTCCGCCACCCGATACGCCTTGCGCGCCTCGCCGAACGCCCGGCGGAACCGCCCGGTGCGCGTGAACGACCAGTTGTGATAAAGGAAGGAGTGGCCCAACTCGTGCAGGATGAGGCCGGTGAGCATGTTCCAGGAGATCTCGTCGCGCCGCCGCTTCCCGGTGACGTAGCGGCGCTCGATCTCGATGATCTTGGGCGTGCGGTGCGTGACGCCCGAAACGCCCGGCCGCAACAGCAGCCGGTAGTTCCAGTCCTTGAGTCGGCCCACCACCAACAGCTGGCGCACCCGACGCAACGCCTGCCGGATCAAGTCCCGGCCGGTGGCGTCTTCACCGCACCAAGGACAGATCTCCATCCAGTCGTCCACGCCCTTGTTGCAGTGCGGGCAGAGGTTCTGGAACTCCTGGTACCGCCATTTCTGCGGGCGGCCGCACCAGGGGCAGAAGCGCATCGGGTAC
>WNGE01009285.1_pt1 | contig 15090 bp, 15 predicted proteins | sample 5400651 | NCBI WGS metagenome assembly WNGE01 (sample SAMN13153370, study PRJNA577476) | soil metagenome | isolation source: 60 cm soil or saprolite under grassland replicate 2 | place: USA:California | collected 2016-06-15 | reverse complement strand
CACCACCGGCACGGCCATCCTGCCCGCCCCCCCGCAGGAGACCTTGCCGGTCACCCTGGCAGGCATGCCGCTGCCGGACCCGCCACCGGCGCCCCGGCGGCCGCAGGCCCGGATGGGGCATCTCGCCCGTGCCGCGGCGCTGGCCGCGGCCGGAATCGTCGCCGCCGTCCTGGCCGTAGTGCTGCTGGCCGGCCTGTCCGGCCCGGCCGCGCCGCAGCGCCACCGCCCGGCCAGCGCAGTGGCACGGACGCCGGATGCCCGCCGGCCAGCGGTCAGCTCGATGGTCGAGGTCAACGGCGGCTCGCTGGCCGGGCAGCCCGTCGCGACCGTGCGCAGGCAGCTGCGCCAGCTCGGCCTGACCGTCCGCGTGCTGTGGCAGCCAAGCGACCTCCAGCCCCCCGGCACGGTCCTGACCGCCCGGCCCGACGGCCAGGTGCCGACCGGCAGCACGATCGTCGTGACCGCAGCGCTCCAGCCCCACGGGCACGGCAAGGGGCACGGTCACGGTCGCGGCCACCACGGCGACTGACCATCCGATCGCGCGGCCACCGCAGCCCTACCGGCTCTCGCCCACCGAGCTCAGCAGGTCGCTCCTGGTCACCAGCGGCGGCATGACCAGGCGCCTGGGCACGCTCGAGCAGCGCGGGGCTGATCAGCCGCGAGCCGACGCTGACCCGACCGGCGCTCGCGGCTCGTCTCGCTCACCGCCGACGGCAAAGCCCTGGTCGAGGCCATCCCTCCCCGAGCACCTCGCCAACGAAAAACGCCTCCTCGCCGGGATGGGCAGCCAAACGCAACTCGACCTCGCACGTCTGCTCAGGTCGCTGGCGGTCACGCTCGGCGACCGGCGAGCAGGGCGAGCACACTACTAAGGCGAAATTAGGTTTTTGGAGGTTCTTCTCGTTTTAGGCGTAGGCGCGACGGATATAGGCGAGGTGAGGGTCGGCGAAGAATGCCCGGATTTTCGCCGGGGCGGCATGAAGCGTGCGGAGCGCTCGCCTGGCGATTTCAAAGAGGTGGCCGGGCCGCTGCGGGACCTCGCGGGTTACATGGTCATTCTTCACGTTTTTCCAGACCCATTCGTCCGGGTTGAGGTCAGGGGAGTAAGACGGCAGGAAGAACAGCTCGATGCGATCCTTGCGCTCTTTCACCCATTCGCCGGTCTCTTTAGATGTGTGATATCTGACGTTGTCCACGATGAGAAAGATTTTGCCGTCGATGTCGTGGATGAGGAGATCCAGAAACTCCGTGAAAAGCGCCGAGTTCATGGATCCGTCGAAGGTCATCCAGAACATTGCACCGCGCATGCTTATGGCCGATGCCATGCCGATTGACTCGTGTTTCCCGAGGTTTCTCACGACCGGGGTCTGGCCAACGGGCGACCACGTCGTCCCGGAGTGGTGATCGGTCCGGCACCCAGCCTCATCTGCGAAGAAGATCTTCGCCCCCTCCGTCTCGGCGCGTTCCTTAATGGCCGGAAATGTTTCCTCCATCCATTTCCGCCGTTTTCCCTCATCCCGCTCCAGTGCCTGGTACACCGGACGCTGCGGGAGAAGCCGAGCATCTTCAGGATCCGGCCGACGTTCTGTTCCGAGTAATCGATCCTGAATCTCGCCCTGATCAGCTCGCGGACCAGCTTCCTGGTCCACAGGCCGAAATCGAACTCGAGCTGGCGAGGGTTCAGGCGGAGATACCCGGACAGCTCCAGCATCTGCTTATCGGCCAGCAGTCTTTTCCGGCCTGACGCTATCTTCGTCGATAGCGCTGCCAGTCCGCCTTCGCGGTACGCTTTCTGCCAGCCGTAAACCGACGACTCGGTGACATTGAAAATCCGGGCCACCTGCACCTTGGTATATCCTTGTTCCAGCAGGCGAATCGCATCGATGCGTTCATCATTACTGGAGCGCCGTCCCTTGCGTGCCATACGGCTATTTTATCACAAATAACCAGAAATCTCCAAAAACTTACGTTCTGGTTAGTACTGTAACTCGCACGCGAAACGGCGGTCATCCGGCGGAGCGAGCGGCGTCGCCGGTGCCAGCTCGTGTCGGCGCCGGCGCCAGGCTCGGTTTCCTGCCGTGTGGCGGGCGACATCGCGGTTCGTGTACGTCCGGCCTCTTGGCTGCACGAAAAGATCGTCTTGGCTGTCTCATGCTCACAAGGAGCTACGCTCATGGCCATGGATTCGCATTAGCCTTCGTCTGTCGAAGGCGACGCCCACGCCATGGAAACATGCTCCGCCGCTACGCTCAGCGCCTGGCGGCTGGCCAGTCGAGCTGGGATACAGAGGACGCCCGAGGCCCGATCGGGACGGTGAGCCGAAACGATGCCACCGCCGCCGCCTACCAGCTGGCTGGGTATATAGCCGCGACGTCGGACCCGCGCGTCACTCCTGACCCCGGCGCGGCCGCCGCATTTCTCATGATTATGATCATGATCGAGTACATCGCCCCTGAGCCCGCCGACCTTGACCCCGGGTCCAGGGCCGCGTTGGAGACGATGGTTAAGGCCCTTCGGGAGTCCGGTGGGTAATCTCCTTTCCGCTTAGGTAACTATGCTCTGCCCGCTGGTCGCGCTCGTCGGCACCATGGCCCGAGCACAACCGACGATGCCAGATGATTGACGCCGTGAAGTACGTCGACTGGGTGGAGCAGGTCCTTAAGGGTCTCGTGGACGCTGTCGCTGCCGACCCTGCGGCAAGGACGGTCGGCGTAGCCGAGTGGCAGTTGCAGCAAAGGCTGGTGGGCCAGCAGGCCGCCACGGGACCCGTTGCGGAAGCACTCCGTGACGCCGTGCGGGACCTTGAATGCCTCGGGCTCACTAGCCGCCGCGGGAATTCGATCGAGCTAACTCAAGCTGGCAGAGAAGTAGCCGCCGAGTCCCTCCGGATGCTGTGGCCAGAGATCATGGACGTCTACCTCGACAACGAGCAGCTCACGTTCCTTCAGGCCTGCGTGGGGCTTTGCGAGGAGCGTCACCCCGATGCCGCCCTGCTGCGGTACGTCGCCTGGCAACAGGTTACCGGGGCGCTCGGCTGGGCCAATCCCGACTTCAACCTGGTGTTCGATATCGCCCGCAAGCTGGAGAAAGCCGGTCTGCTGGACAAACGTGGTGGTCTCGGCCAACGGATTGACGCCCGTCCGACCTATGCGGGGATCGTCCGCGCGACCGAGGGCGCGCAGGCTGCTCTGCGGCAATTGGTCGCCGATCTCGTGCCTGAGTGGGAAACCACCACGGTGGAGTTCAAGCGCCAGGTCAACCTCAAGCGGGACAAGGAGAAGGCCGAGTTCGTCCGCGACGTCCTCGCTCTCGCTACGACCAAGGCCAGTGGGCGGCGATGGCTGGTCATCGGGTTCGATCACAGCACCCACCAGTTCACCGACAGCGTCGACCCGGCCGTCACCCAGGATCGGCTGGAGGACATCCTCAACGCCTACGCGAGCCCCGCGCCGCAGATCCACTACCAACCAGTCCGGTGGAACGGCGGAGAGGTCGGGCTCCTGGAAGTCTTCCGCGACCCCACCCACATCCCCTACCGAGTCACCCGCTCATTGGCGCACATCAGTGTCGGCGACATATACGTCCGCCACGGCAGCCACGTCGAGTCACCCACTACGGCCGAGCGTGCCGACCTAGACGCCGAGGGCCGCGCTTCTAGCGGGCATACCCCGACGACAACATAGCCTGCTTACGGAGGGCGGCTGTGTTGGAGGCAGGCGCCGAACGCGCACGTGAAGCGGCCCGCCTCCACCGCGTTATACACGTCCGCGCTTCCGGATACCGCGCGATAGGCGGCCCTGGGATCGGTACTGGCAACCTCAGAAGCCGTGAGCCTGATCAATAGCGGCTTTCAAGACCGGATCTGCCTGGTCTCGGCCTGGCTCTCTGAAGTGGGGAACGCCTGGTTCTGGCCCTTTCGCCATAGGTCGCCATCCCGCGCCTATCCCGCGGTTAGGCGAATGCGTGTCGCCAGCACCTCTCCCGTCCTCCTCGCAGCTGCATGCTCATGGCCGTGGACTCGGTCAAGATCATTGTGCAGCGAGAAAGGCTGGACATGGAGGCCGATCTGCAGTAAGCAACTGACCGGGCCAGTAGGCGCCCTTACTTTGCAGCGGGGAATGCACCCCCAGCACGTGGAAATACGCCTGGCTACGAGGCAAACAAGCTCGGCTCGAAGATCGCCAGGACCAGGCCGAGCAGCGAGACCAGACCGAAGAGGGCCAAGCCGACCTGCCAGGTGCGATACGAACGCCATGCTGCGACTCGATTGCCCACGAGAGGTCACCAGTTCCAGTAAGCGCGGGGCGAGCCACGTCAATCCGGTCGTACAGCGGCAATCCCCCGGCGTAGACGCTGACGCTGAGGCCAAGCGGCGAGGACCAGAAGCGCCAAGGGCTGGTATGTCCGTATCAATGTTCTTCTCGTCGCCGACGAGGGGGCAGTTGAAGCGCATGGGATGAGCCCGCTGTGTCCTCGAAGGAGCGGCGTACAAATCCTCCGGGGAGGTAACTGTGCCTAGCTGACTTGGCAGCACGCCAGCGGGGCACTGCATAGTTTTTGGCTGTATGTCAAACACTTGCACGGCCTGAGAAGACGAGAACCATGGTTGACCCACGTGCGCAGTACGCCCGGTTATCAGACCCGATCGTGCAACAAGCCTGGGGTGCAGTAGACGGGCATTTCCGGAGAGCATCAAGAGAGCGCGTTTCGCTTTGGTGTTACAGCCAGCCGTCACGTGGTACTCGACATACTGGGTCTCGGTTGATCTGTGACAAGGCTGAGCTGAAACCTGTCCGATGGGTTAAATGGGTTACCGGGCACCAGCAGGCGCGCGGTTCCCGCGGCAGGAGGGATACCTGCATCGCGCGTCAGCTGGAATGCCCAGTACACGGCGAAGACGATGGCGACGACGCTAAAAATCGCCAAGGCTGATCCCGCCAGACGAAATCGTGTCGTGGGTCGACGCGGCCTTGCCGACGACGCCCGAGGACGGCTCGGTCGGTTGCAGGTCTGGCGGGCCGGCAAAATAGGCGTATGGCAAAGCCGACCACTACCACGGCGAGTACAGCCAGACGGGTTGGGATTGGTCGATTCATGAGAGCAGCCCTATCAGATGGCTTCCCGGTGCTGGTCCACGTCGACAAACCACAGCACGGCCCAGACCGCTACGGCACCTGACCTGCGGCATCGTGATTCTCTCCCCGTCCACGTGGTCACAGCATCGTTTGCACGAACGCCTTCAGCCCACTTCCTGGCCGGTAGTAGGCGTACCGATGGCCTACTGTGACCTGCAGTTGATTAAAGAGAGAGACCTGGTCAGGCAACAGTTCGCCATCCTTGGCCTCTGGACCGATTGCCACCAGGCAATCCCGGGCGAGGGGCAGGGCGATTCCATGGGAGTCGCCAATGGCGAGGTTTGGCTCGATGCTCGTGTTTTCGTCGAGGTACCGAAAGGTGAAGGCGGGCGAGTCTGAGATCAGCAGCTCATAACCGATTGGGACATGCCAGACCTCGACGGCCAGGGGGCGAAGAGCTGCGCGCACGCGGCGAAACATCGCCTCCATGCTCACCCGTACAGTGGCACCGCGCGTGTCCAAGGCACGCCATTTTGAGATAGGCTCGTCCAACATCGCGGCCAGGGCCTCTGGCCCTGCTGCCAGCAGCCCGTAGCGGCGGTGGAACTCGGCCTGCAACATCGCCCTCCTGGAGTGCACAGCCTCCCGGCGCACGTCCTCGATGCTCTGCACCACGATGGCCCGATGCATCTCCAGGTAGCGCAGGCTCCGTACTAGATGCAGGGCGATGCCGTCCTTGATGGCTTCAGCATGTGCATCCTGATCATGCAGGTGCCCGGCCCGGGCGGCCCCAATGGCGGTGTGGAGCTGGTCTTCCACGCTCTTCCAGAGCTGCTCGGCCGATTCCGAAGCGAATGTCAGGAAGTCAGGCACCCTGCCACAGCCACCGAGACCGCGTGGCTTCAGCTCGCGGCCGAGACGCAGATCAAACGGGGTGAGCCGGCAACCCGCGCCTCCCCGGGCTGGGGCAGCGAAACCCTTCAGGATGACCTTCGAGACGACATGCTGGTTCTTGATCCGCCTGTCGGCCTCGGGCTCCAGCTCACGGACACGCTTCAGGTAGACCTCGCTGGGGTCCACTGGCGGGATCTCCCAGTTGGACATGCCCGAAGCGTAATGGGCACAGCGTCACCTAATCGAGTGGTTATGTGCTATCACCGTGATCTGGGGAGCGGCTAGATTCGGCAACGTGATCTTCGCCTCGAACCACCACGCGCTGAGCGGACGCTCACCCAGCGGCCTACTGCCCTGGAAATCCGCGTTGGCGGCACGGCAGCAGTTACACAGTGGCAGCGTCCAGCCATCTGATCCGTAGCTACAGGACAGTGGTGCCTTATCCCTGCTCCTGGCCAAGTCACAGTCATGACGGCGTCCCTCGACGTGCCCGGTGGTCCCCCTCCGTACGGCCGGGTCGCTGTACTTTCCTGCTGTACTGGTCTAGACCTCTTTCGCCGATCACCGCTGGGCGACCCTCCACTGAAGCTTGACCGGGTTACGGTCAGACGTGGTAGTCAAACTCGGAGCGAGCCAACTGATACGCGACAGGTAGCTTCGGAGGCGCGGCTCGACCGCGGCAAATTCGTCTGCAAGCCCGGTCGCTGTGCGATACCTCTGGCCCGGGGGCAGCGGCACTGTAGTCATCCCCCATCTCGATCCACGGATCGGCAGCGCTGGGGGTTGTCTGCGGTCGTAATGCCCACTCGGCACTCGGTAACGCGCTAGCATGCCGACCGACGGACTTAATCACGAGCCGTTTTCTAAGGACGAACGCGTGGGGACTGAACAGTTCGTAGCCTCGCTTGTCGCGTCCTTGGCTTGGCCAGCCGCGGCAGCATCGATGGTTTTCGTACTTCGTCGCCCAATTGTTCGAATGCTACGAGACCGACAAATCCAGTCTCTGGAGGCCGGACCGTCTGGAGTAAAACTCAGCTTCTTTGATGACCAGATTAAGGATGCTAAAAAGGAACTGGCCGAAGCTAGCGTCGGACAGGATGAGGCTAAAGAGCCCTCTGCAGAGAGAATCGCAGATATCACTGCGGCTCAGTCAGATTTCATGGAAGAGATGCACCAGTTGGCTAAAGTGGCCCCGCGTGCAGTGGTGCTGGAGAGCTACGCCCGCCTCGAAGAGGTTCTTCGCAACACGGTCCACGTCACAGGACAGGAAAGGTCGCGTTACCGCGGAAATATTTCTATACGGAATCTGGCCAGGAAGGCCGTAGAACAGGGCCTCCTTACTCCATCGGAGATGGCTGCGTTCGACGACGTTTCTGTCGTGCGTAATATCCTCTCTCACGAAGGAGCTGGAGACCTCGATGCTAGTCGGGCTCTTTCATACGCCGACATTGCAGGTCAGCTCATTAGATCAATCACGACGGCCGCCGAACGGCAGTCAGGCTCAGATACCGATACCCGAGACTAGCCGGAGAATACGGGGCCACCGAAGTCGACCGCGCTGCCAGAACGTTGCGTGATGGCTGTACCCAGGCATCACAGTGTAGACCGTCTACGTACCATCTATCCGCGCGACGACGCTGTAGCCACCAGCGGAAATCCAGGCCGCGCTGCTCTGCTGTAGGCCAACTTATCTGTTCATCGAAAGGGCCCTCCGGCGCCAGTCAAGGGTCCTGGCGCCGTCCGTACCACCTCCTTGCGTTGCCGCGGTGAGCGTAGCGTCTGGGACCGTCAGCGCGTGGCGGCTTGAGTCGGCCTGCTGCCCTGACCGAGGGAGGCCCGCTGGCGGCAGTTCCTGAGAATGGCTTCGGACGCCCCCGCCAACCCGCAGCCTCTTGCTGGTGGTCAGATCGCACCGTTCAACGTAGATACCACTACTAGCGGCATCGCCCGGTACCGCATGTGATCAAGCGCATCCTCCGGCTTCCTGAGCTTCCGCCTTCAGGATTAGGATCACCCGCAGGGAGGGAGAAACGATGGCTACCAGCACTTGGACCGAACACCGCGTGATCCGCGTGATCCGCGGCGAGCAGCAGGTGTTGAGTTCCCACACAGACCGTGGCGACGCGATAGAAGTTGTCAACGAACGTCGACGCCAAGGTGACAAGGCCCCGATAGCCATACAGCGAGTTGAGGTAACCGAGGTCGCTGGCCCGCTCACCTGGTATGGCAACGACGTCCCGGTGCGTCGTGTCCCATCTGGAGCCAGCGGGAAACGGTCATGATCACCTTCCTGGGGTGAGGTCTTCGAAATCCTTAGCGCGGTCTGACCCGCCGCAATTACCTCGCTCTCGCCTACCTGGCCCCCGGGCATGTGGACGACGTCGTCACGGATCTTGGCTGGAAACCCGTGGACGGCCCCCGGCGGGTAAGTGCCAAGAGGCTGCGGGAGATGACCGCGGAGTTCGAGGAGTTCTGGGCATCAGACCCGGACGGGCAAGATCAGCGCCAGCGCCAGCACACGAAACGGATGCTCGCGGAAGGCTGGCCGGCCCCGGCCCCCGAGCACTCGTGTTCCACATGCCCCCAGGCGCGGGTCATCATCGCCTGTCAGCGCGCCGGCTGGCTTGTCCCGCGCAAGCCGGAATCGAATCTCCCGAAACCGCCCTCTCGCGCCAGCCTGGAACGGCGCCTCCGCCAGGCCGAAGCCGAAGCCGGCCGGCTGAGAGATCAGCTTGCTCAGCTCGACGCACCGGCAAGCATCCCCAGCGCAGCCGATCGATGACAGCGCCCAGATCCGCGTAAGCCCGCACCCGCCGGACTAGCCTGGAGCGCTGCTCGCCCTCAACCGCGCCCGCCATCGGGGCCGCCAGGCGTTAGCGTTCGGGCCGGTGGTGGCCCAGGATCTTCGGCAGCCGGAAGCGCTCATGCATTGGCCTTTGCCAGACCTCGGAGCAACCGGGCGTGCCGCACGTTACCTCGATGTGCCCGCCGCGAGCCGCTCTCGCTGCCGGGCAGTCGCATGGCCGCCACTCGATGACGACCGTGCCCGGTCCCCAGGAGTGGTGGTTGCGGCACTCCGCCGGAAAACCTGGCCACGCCGGACAGCCCCTGCCTGCTCCATAGCATATTCAAACATATGAGCGACTCTGCTGGAAGACCAGCAAGATCACTGGACAACCAGCTAGGCACACCCCGTACCTAGCAGTGGTCCACGCCACGCTGCGGAGTACCGGGCGACTGTCGCACGGGTGTCGGAGAAGTCGCCGGATTGTCGGCCAGCATGCGACATAGTTTCCGACAATCTGCTGACAATCCCAGTGGACGCGCCAGCAGTCCCGCCGGTGCCAGTGTTCAGCGTCATATGCGAGCCCACCGGCTCGCTGCCGCCGACTCCTGCTCTGCCAACGCCCCGGAATCAAGCCTCACGACGGCTGCCGCCGGCCCTCCGATGGCAGGCGCAGGCGCACAGCCGCCCGCCGCGCCGACGACAAACCACGCGGTAGTGGCCGACCATTCTCGCGGCCCGGCACGGAGGCGACAGGACCTACGGGGAACCCCTCGTGCGCAACCCGAGCCGGACTCCGCCCAGGCACACCCGGCCGACCATCGCCGGATGCCTCACCAGTCGCGCCGAGGTCACGCCCGCGGTCCTTCACCTCAGCGATCAGCGCCCGCGTTGCCATGTCGATGACGCTGGCGCGCAGCAGCAGGCCCAGGTCGGGAGTCCCGTGCCCGCGCACTGCCAGCTCAGCCGGGCCGGGCGGCAGCGACGCTGCCGCATCCCAGCCATCAGGGACAGCCCGAGCCAGTGCAGCCGGCGGCCCGTCGGTCATGCGCGTCGCGCTCGCGTCCGGCCCGAGCCGCACAGCCGTCCGGGCGAACCCCAGAATCCGGCTCGGCGCACCCACGGTCACCGCGAGCGCGTCCAGGTCAGCGACGGCCAGTTCGCTAGCAGCAGAGGCCGCCTCATAGGCATCCAGTAGCGCGGCGGCAGTCGCCGGGACCGCGTTCGCGAACCTCCGGGGCACGTCATAGCCATCAGGAAGGGTGCGGGTCGGCACGTGCAGCCGGCTGGCCCGGACCGCGATATCAACAGCGCGCAGATCAGTAGCAGCAATGCCGATCACGGCACTGACAGCGTGATGCACCGCGGAGACAACCGCCGTGAACGGCGCCGGACCAGGAGCCAGCTCTGCCGGGTCCCGCAGCGGAGAATGCCGGACCCGGGCGGGCGTCCACTCAGGATCGGTGAACGCCAGCCGCCCGAGCCGCACGACCAGGTCGCCGACATCCGGGATGCCAGGCGCGGTCAGCCCCCGGGTCTCGGTGGTGACGTCGTTCCAGGCCGACGCGACATCGCGCCACAGGGCGCACGCGCGCGACGCCGTCTCACGAGCAGCCCCAAGTTGTAACGCCNCCGGCCAGCGACCCGATCAGCAGCTGGCTGACGTCGCAGATGACCGCCGCGCCGGTCGCCGTCCACCGCCACGATTCGCCGGTCATCGCCGGGGACCAGGCCGCCTGCTCCGCCGTTCCCCAGGTGACCACCCGCAGCCGCGCCGCGCTCGCGGCCACCACCCCGGCAAGCTCACCAGCCGTCTCCCCGCCATCAGGCGGCTGCCGCAGCGGAGCAACATTGACTGGGATGGCCTGCAGGAGCTCGGCGTCTGCCTTGGTGGCCGGGTCGAACCGCTGCCCGGCGGTGATCGCGGCACTGGCGGTCAGCAGCCACTGGCATCCGCCGACCAACGCGTAATGCACAGCAGCCGGGACAGCCGCATTCGTCTCGGCAGCTACCAGCAGCCGCGACATCAAGAACGCGAGTTCCCGCGACCATGACGCGGCCTCCCCGGCCACCGCCCGGGTGACCGGGACAGAAGTGATCACCGCGGACCAGTCCGACTGCTGCAGCCAGGCGCCGTCCGGGCTGGTGGCGAAATGGGTGCGCAGCAGGTCCCGGCCAGCAGCCAGCGACCACGCGGCCGCTGCCAGGCTCGCGGTCAGCGGATCGGCCACCTCGCCGCCCGGCTCGCCAGGCTCGACCGTGCCCACTCGCAACGCGGCGGCCGCCGTCCGCAGCGCCTCCCGCGCGTCCACCGCCGCCCGTATCCGCGGGTGCAGGCTGCGGTTCGCGATCGCCTCGGCCATGGCGTGCGGGGCGATGTCAGCCAGGTACCGTGACAGGGTCAGGGCCAGGCGGCTGGTCACTGCGGCCGCCGCGATCACGGACTCGCCGCACAGGGCAGCGTCACCGAATCCGGCAGCGCGGGCCAGATGACCGCGCGCCGGGCCCACTAGGTCGCCGAACGTCGCCGCGGTCATCAGCCATCCCGCGCCAGCAGCCCGCAGACCCGGGAGGCCTCAGCGCGCGCCTGCCCGCACGCCGCACGGTCACCGGGATCACCCGCCTGCCCGGCGGCCGACGACAGCCGGGCCGCGAGCAGCCCGGCAAGGTCGGCCAGGCCGTCCGCAACCTCCTCAAGATCAGCATTTACGGATCCTTCGCAGCCAGCCTCCCCCCGGTACCCGGCCGGCAGCGACGGGGCAGATGCCAGGATCAGCCTTCCCTGCGCGGCCGCCGCCGACGCGAACGCGAACGCCGCGAACAACCCGCCCGCCCGCTCCTCGCACCTTCGGCACGCAGACAGCAGCAGGCTGAACCCATCCCACGCCGCCTCCAGCAGCTCGCCCAGGTCCCCGGCCGCCTCGACCCGCGCCCGCATGCCGTCGATGTCCCGCACGACACTCACCCCTTCCGCTGATCAGGAATCCAAGATCCTGGCCCTGCCCGCCGCCGGCCACACTCCGGCGGTCCGTGCCTGTGGGGAACGCGCGGAGCGATCCACACCGGACCCGCACACCGGGCGCTCCGGCTTGCCCCATCCGGAACGGCCGGCATCCGGAGTGCCTCTGCGCTCCGGACCCTCCGGTGCGCGGCTCGCCCGCCGGCAGTCGCCCGGGCCGGTCCACCGCCACGGAGCTTGCCGACCATTTCCCCGAGCCCGGAAGTCTCCTGCCGCCCCGAGCCCGGGACAGCGCCATGCCGTTGGCCAAATCACCCGGACAGCCGGCTCGACGATCACGCGGACGGACGCCTGCGCCTGTCTGCGGGCGGCGCCCAGCCAGCCGACAGCGAATGGAAAGGACACCCAGAGCGGATGGCCGAAAATAAACGGGTGCTCATGTGAATTGAGTGACCAGCTGAACTGTGGCGAACGCTGGTGAACTCCAGCGAACGCAATTCCGGTAAACGCGTTACCGAGCCCGCGCTCCGCGGGCAAGCACAATCCACCAGTAGCGCACAACTCAACCATCCTGAGCTGGGGTGACTCTCCCTTCGGCGAGGATCTTACCATTGGCGTATGGCCGTTCATAAGGCCGTTCCACAGCGCGCAGGCAACCAAGGGAAAGCCTCGGGAAGCAAGATATGCATAAACCCGGATTAACTCTGGACCGGGCGCGGCCCAGAAATGCATAATGAACCTCACCACTTATCCAGGCAAAGGAAAGAGACCCGCCATCGCGGCCAGGGCGACACGCAGCACGGCATGAGGGGACACGGAAATGACGCATCCAGGCACCGGCCAGCAACACGCGGGGTCCAGGCCAGCAGGGCGGCGCTCACGCCAGCCAACAGGGCGCGTCCGGCGGGTGGAGTTCACCCTCACCGACGAGGAGTTCGGCGAAGTGGACGCCGCCGCCGCGCGTGCCGGCCTGGCACGGGGCGCATACGCTGCCCAGGCCGCGCTGGCTTCCGCGCGTGGCGAAGGCACCCCGGCCTCCGCTCCGCTGCGGGAGGCCCTGGCCGAGCTGATCCGCTCAGCCGGACTCGTCCGCAGAGCCGGAGTGAACCTGAACCAGGCGGTGGCGAAGCTGAACGCCACCGGGCAGCGTTCCGGCGACCTTCTGCCCTACGCGGCGGAGAGCACCCGGAGAGCACGCCGCCTGGACGCCGCCGCGGAGGAACTGCGGAGAAGGCTTCCGTGATCGGAAAGGTACTCCGCGGAGAGCGCCCCGCCGGACTCATCTACTACCTGTACGGACCCGGAAAGCACGAGGAACACACCGACCCGCACATCGTCACCGGCTGGCGGCACCCAGCAGAGCTCGAGCCACCGCTACGCCAAGGCGGGCGCCGCGATTTCCGGGAGCTGAACGGCCTCCTGCAGCAGACACTCGCCGCGCTCGGAGACAGGGCCCCGGCCCGGCCGGTCTGGCACTGCGTGGCCCGGGCTGCTCCCGGCGACCGGATGCTCAGCGACGACGAATGGGCGCACGTAGCGGGCGAGATCATGCACCGCACCGGCCTCGCGCCACGCGGGGAAGAGGACGACGCGGTCCGCTGGGTCGCCATCCGGCATGCCGAGGATCACATCCACATCGTGGCCACGCTGGCCCGCCAGGACGGCCACCGTCCTCGCCTGTCGAACGACTACTACCGGGTACGCGAAGCGTGCCTCGCCGTCGAGGAGGGGTTCGGCCTGCGCTGCACCTCGCCGGGCGACCGGACTGCCGGCGGACGGCCCAGCCGGGCGGAGAACGAGAAGACCCGCCGCCGCGGCTGGCACGAAGCACCCCGCGTCACGCTCCGGCGTGAGGTCAGCACTGCCGCTGCGGCCGCCGCCAGTGAGCAGGACTTCTTCGCCCGCCTCCAGCAGGCCGGCGTACGGGTTCGCCCGCGGTTCAGCACCCGGAACCCAGGCGAGGTCACCGGGTACTCCGTCGCCCTGGCCGATGACACGACCACAGCGGGCGAGCCGGTCTGGTACGGCGGCGGGAAGCTCGCTGCCGACTTGACCCTGCCCAAGCTCCGCCGCCGCTGGAACGACGCCCCGGATAGCAGCGCAGCGCGGAACGCCCGGCTCACCCCAGCAGAACGTACGGCGATCTGGGACCACGCCGCCCGCACGGCCAGCGACGCGACCACGCAAATCCGGCAGCTCACCGCCGCTGGTGACCCGGCTGCGGCGGCAGATGCCGCATGGGCCGCCGGCGACACACTGCACGTGGCGGCAGCCGCGCTGGGCAGCCGGGTGATCCGCCAGGCCGCCGCCGCGTACGACCACGCCGCCCGCGCCCCGCACGGGAGAATCCCGCGCCCGACCCCCGCGGGCAGCAACCTGCGCCGGGCCGCCCGGCTCCTATCCGCCACCGCCTTCGTCTGCCACGATCACACCCTGGCCCAGATCGCACTAATCGCCCGCCTCGCCGCGCTCGCCGACGCCGTCGCCGAACTCCGCCAATCCCAGCAGCACGCCGCCCAGGCCGCCGCGGCCCGGCGAGCGGCGGAACAACTACACGCCGCAGCCGAGAGAACCGGCACGCACTCCTCCGGTTACCGCGAGCGGCCCACGGCGGCGACTCGCATCACAGCGGAAGCTTTCCCCAGCCCTCCGCGCACCCACCGCCATCCACAGTCCGCACCTGCCAGCCGCGGAACAGCCCGTCCCGTGACACCGTCACGACGCAGGCCGGCGCCACCCGGACGGCGCGGCCCGGCACGGTGATCGCGCCGCAACTGCGGATCCCGAGGAGACGGAGGAACAACACATGGAACCCGGCCAGCACACCAACCCACTGGAAGAAGCACTCAGCCACGGCTCGCGGCGGGTCGCCGAGCTCGCCTCACTCACCGGCGCGATGGCCCAGGTCGTCCTGCAACGCAGGGCCCTGCACAACATGCGGAAAGCCGCCGACCACCAAGCCGCCACCCGGATCCTGGACGAGCAAGAGCGCCTGATCCATCAGCAGGCCCGGCTCAGCTGGGCACCTGCCCACGACCCGCAATGGCTGGCCAAGGCCGACCTGCCGGAAACTGGCCGAGCGTGGGCCAGCGCGGCCAGCCACGCCGACGCGGATCCCGCTGCCGCCTCAGCCATGCGCAAATGCGAAGACCACCTGCGCGCCCTGCACCCCTACGCCATGGCACGGTACGACAGGCTCCACGCCGACGGCATGAGCCCGCTCGATGCCATGCGCAAGACGGCACCCTTCTTCAGCTACTCCCCAGACGCCCGAGTCGGCGACCCGGTACCCGCCCGCCCCCCCCTCGCAGTGAGCACGGCTGACACCGCGCAGGATGCCAGCTCGGCCGAGCACGCTCCCGGCAACCCGGCTGAAC
>WNGE01008292.1_pt1 | contig 15093 bp, 11 predicted proteins | sample 5400651 | NCBI WGS metagenome assembly WNGE01 (sample SAMN13153370, study PRJNA577476) | soil metagenome | isolation source: 60 cm soil or saprolite under grassland replicate 2 | place: USA:California | collected 2016-06-15 | reverse complement strand
TGGTGTGCCACGGGGGCCTGGGCTGGAGCACCGTCGCGCTCATCCGCGGGCACGGACGAGTCGCGCTCGTCGACGTCGGCAGCTTCAACATGCGCAAGGGCTTGATCGAGCAGCTCGCCAAGCGCGGCCTGGAGCCCGATGACGTGACCGACGTGCTGCTCACGCACTCGCATTACGACCATTCGTTGAACTGGATCATGTTCCGCCAGGCGCGCATCATCGTCGGCGCAAGAGAGCTCGCCTGGTCCATGAATGAGCCCTGGGGCAAGACGCCGGTGCCCGAGCTCTACATGCGCGAGCTGGAGAGCTGGCCCTCGCTGCACCCGGTCGCGGACGGGCAGGAATTCATGCCGGGGCTCACGGCCCGCGCTGCGCCGGGCCATACGCCGGGCCATCTCGTGTTCGTCCTCAAGGGGAAAGAGCGCGACGCGATCTTCACCGGCGACGCGGCGAAGAACCGCGCCGAGCTGCTCTCGCGCAAGGCGGATGCCACCTACGATGCGAAGCTCAGCACCGCCTCCATCGAGATGATCTGGGAATTCTGGCGCCGGCGCCCGGAGAGCATCCTCGTCCCGGGACACGACCTGCCCATGACGCAGAAGAACGGGCGCATCAAGTACGTCGGCAAGCGCAGGGCGGCGCTCAAGGTCTGGTTCGGCAAGGACCTCGAGACGACGACCTTGATTGAATTGAAAGTACGGTAAGAAGGAACCAGAAATGAAACATCCCAAAACAACTCGGTCGGTGATGCTTGCGCTGTTGCTTGCGCTCTTCACCGCCATCGCGGCAGCCCAATCCTACCCCACCAAGCCGGTGCGGCTGATCATCCCGTTCCCGCCCGGCGGCAGCAACGACGTCGTAGGGCGCATGATCGCCTTCCAGCTCGCCGAGCGCCTGGGCAGGCAGGTCGTCGCCGACAACCAGGGCGGCGCTGGCGGCATCATCGGCACGGACGCGGCGGCGAAAGCCGCACCCGACGGCCATACTCTCCTCCTCATCTCGGTCGCCTACGCGTTCGGCGCTTCCATGTACAAGCTGCCTTACGATCCGGCCACGGCGTTCGCGCCGGTTGCGTTGCTCGGGACCGGGCCCGTGGTGCTCGCCGTCACCGCGAAGCTGCCCGTCAACTCGCTGAAAGAGCTGATCGCGCTTGCCAGGGAAAAGCCCGGGGAGCTGAATTACGCCTCGGCCGGCGTCGGCAGCTTCCAGCATCTGGCGAGCTCGCTGTTCAAGCTGCAGTCGGGCCTGGACATCGTGCATATTCCGTTCAAGGGCGGCGGCCCGGCGATGATGGACGTGATCGCGGGAAACACCCAGATCGCGATCGGCTCGCTTATCCAGACGCTGCCCCATATCCGTTCGGGACGCCTCAAGCCGCTCGGCGTGGGCAGCGCGGCGCGCGTCCCCGCCCTGCCCGACGTGCCGACGATCTCAGAGGCGGGCGTTCCCGGCTACGAAGCGACCAACTGGTGGGGAATCGTCGCGCCGGCCGGCACGCCGCGCCCGGTCATCGAGCGCCTCCACAAGGAGCTCTCGGTGATCCTCGCCTCGGCCGAGACGAAGAAGCGCTTCGAGAGCGAAGGCGGGGAAGCGGCCCAGATGACGCCGGAGGAATTCGGCCGGTTCATTGCGGCCGAGATGATGAAATGGGCGAGGGTCGTGAAGGAAGCCGGAATTCGCGCCGAGTAGCTCGATCCACGCTGGCGCCCGTTACGCGGTGTAGGTCCGACGGACTATCGCGATGTATTTGTTCTGTAGAGATTCCGCGACATTGTTTTCGTTGGCGCACTACATACAACTCTTCCCCGCCTTCGTATGCTGGGGGGCAGAGGATTGCGCCGGGACCGGCGGGGGAGCGGGCCCGGACGTGAAGAGGAACGAGACGAAGCGCGGCAAATGCCGAACGACACGGCACGTTGCGGCGCGCCCCACGATATGCGGTACGAGATCACCGTCGCGCCGGATTATCTGAAGGCCGACCTGTTCGACCGGGAAACGGCCGAGGAAACGCGGGAGTTCCTCGACGCCGTCTCCGCCGAGGCGCGGAAGCACGAGCGCCCGCAGGTCCTCATATCCGTCCATACTTCGAGGGTCATATTCAAGGTCGAGCAGTACGGCATCCTCGACTATTTCAAGGAGCTCGGCGGGCTGCGGAAGAAGTACAGGGTTGCGCTGACGGGGGATTCCGAGGTGATCCGCATCTCCCACGAATACATCGAATCGCTCGCGCGACAGCACGGAGTCAACGTCCGGAGCTTCCAGAGCGAGCAGGCGGCGCTCAATTGGCTCAGGGACCGGCGCTGGCTGCCGGACCGGCGCGAGCGGCACGAGCGATTCGAGGGGCAAGAGCGACGCCGGCACCAGCGCCGTCCCAAATCGGGAGCTGCCGGAATCCTCTAGGCGGGCTGGTCCTCGCCTGGGCGGGCGGGCTTTGAGGTCCGCGGAGTCTCGCTCAGAACGAGCGGCCCAGGTGCAGATAAGCGACCTTCCCGCCCGGCGCCTGGAACCCCTTCGCGACGCCCAGGCGGAGCTGCGCGCCGAACAGATACCCTGCCCGCAATTCCGACAGCAGCTCCAGGCCGCCGCTCTGGAAATAGCGCTGCGGCTCACCGCTCTCCCAGGCGGCGCCGGTGTCGAAGAACACGCTCATCGACAGCCGGTTCACGCCCACCGGCGGAACCATCAGGTGCCGGTCGACGTCGGCGAGCGGGGTGCGCCATTCGACCGTCGCGAGGCGGGCGTGATGCCCCGTCAGCACCGATTCGCCGCTGCGGTAGCCGCGCAGCGGGAATTCGCGCTGGTTGAGAACGGGCAGCGCAAAGGTCTCCTCCGAGAAGCTGCCGCCGAGCTGGATCGGCTCGGCCTGGGCTTGAGCGTGGGCTTCGTTCCAGCGCAGCGAAACCACCGATTTGCGCGCGGGCAGGTGCGCCCGCCAGTCCGCGCGATAGAAATTCCCCGAGTAGGCGCCGCGCAGGCGGCTGGAAGTTTCGGCGAAGAGCCGCAGCTGCTGTCCCTGGCTCGGCCCTTCCGACAGGAGCTGCTGCCTGCGCGTATCCACTCCGGCTACGAGCCCCGCGACGCGTTCGTCTCGCGCCGCCGAAGTGCCGAGCGCCAAGTCGTGCAGGGTTTCCCGGTCGAGGGCGCCGCCGAGCCCCCAGTAGTAACGCGTGCCGAGCGAAAGACGGCGCCACAGCGAGACCCACTGCGCCGTTTCATTGACGGCGTAGGCCTTGATCTCGCGGCCGGCGAACTTTTGGTCGTTGGCGTCGCTCGCCTTGACCGTCATGAACCGGTTGAGAAGCAGGCCGTGCCGGTCGTCGTACACGTAGCTCGCGCTCCCCAGCGCCTGGCTCTGGGTGAATTCATACTGGGGCGCGAGCGCGTACTGGTGCAGCCCGAGCGCGTCCTGCCCGAAGGTCTGCACGCCGAGCGCGACCGCGCCATCGGCGGCATAGATCGCGGGAAACCACGAGCGCGGCAGGAGCGCGGACCACGGCTCATAGTCCCGATCGGGGGGCGGCTGCCCGGGCGCCGGCGCGGACGAGGGGGCGGATTCCGCGGTCCCAGCGGCCTCGCGGGTCTCGAGCGGCGCAGCCGGCAGGCGCAGCAGGCGCAGCGCGTCGCCGTCGGCCTCGATAGTAGTGAGCAGCACCTCGCCTGCGACCGGCGCGCTGATCTCATGAACCCCGTTCAGCGCCTCGGTCCAGCGCGCGAGTCGCCGTTCCGCTCGCCGCCACGACCAGAGGTTGTCCACGTTGCCGTAATCGGCGACGAAGTAGATCTCGTCCGCGGACTCGCCGAACTTCGGAGAATGCTTGACCGCCCGGTCGGCCACCAGAACGGTTGCCTTGCCGTCGGCGATTTCCACGAGCGACCAGCGTCCGTCGCGCAAGCTCGTCACCACCGCCGTCTCGCCTCTCGCGGCGAGCCCGCTCAGCGCCTCCCCCGGTGCGGCGCGATAGAGCGAGCAGTAGCTGTAGTTCCCGCAGATCTCGAGCTTCGAGACGAGCAGCCCGCCGCGCGGGGACACGGAAAGCCGCGTGAGGGGCTCGATGTCGCGGACCGGCTCGGCCTCCCCGCCTTTCGCCTGCCGCACGAGTTTCGGCAGGGTGTATCCGTCGCCCCGCACGTACCAGCGCTCCCCTCCGGGCGCGAGCAAGGGGCTGGTCAGCGAAAACGCGCGCGCAAGGATCTCGCCGCCTTGACCCGGCCCCTTGCCGACGAGCGGGGTCCCGGCGGCGAAGCGCGCGCGCAGCCACTCCTCGTACTCCAGCCACAGCTCGTCCTGCGGCTTTCCGGTGACCGCCACGGTGTTGCTGTGAATCCGATACGGGAAAAAGTTGTCGCTGTAGTTCTCGACGTAATTCACGATCGCCTGCGGTCCGTAGCGCTCGCCGAGGAACAGGAAAAAATAGCCGCCGTAGAGGTAATCGCGGTTGTGCGGAAAGCCGCGCCCGTCCGCGTGGATCTCGCCAAGCGGAACGAGCCCCCGCGCGACTTCGGCGCGCATCATGCCCTCGAAACGGCTCTGCCCGAGGCGTCCCCAGCCCTTGCTCCGGTCCGACTCGGCATAGACCGCGAGGCCTTCCTTCACCCATCCCGGGCTCCATACGTTGGGCAGCGTGTTGGGAAAAACGAGCAGATAGGGGGGAGCGCGGCCGAAGATCCGGCGCAAGGAAAGCGGCGCGCCGCTCGCCTTGTCCATGTGCACGACGTGGGTGAACTCGTGCGTCAGCACGAGCTCCAGCCACTCGCGGTTCTGCAGCAGCTCGCCTGCGTCGGGCGGCGAGAGCACGATGCCTATGAAGTTGAACGGCAGCGGCGAGCTCAGACCGTTGGCAAGATCGAGCGAGTCCACCACCACGATCTGCGTGCGCGTCTCCGGCTTCCATCGCAACCATCCGGTGATGCGGGGATACACCGTCTCGGCGACCTCCGCGACGAGCCGGCCCTGAGCGCGGCAATGCTCCGCGAAATGCACCGAGAAATGCTCGGTGTCCAGGGTCCGCCAGCGAAGCGAAGGGTCGACGAATTGCGCCTGGGCCGCGAGCCCCCAGAGGAGCAGCGCGGCTGCCCCAACGAGCCGGAAATTCTTCATGTCTTTTCGGAAGCTTGGATCCGCCGGATGATACCGGCTTCCGGGACGCGCCGAATACGGCCGGCGCTGGTACATTAATGCACCCTTTCGCGATTGCAGAGGAGGCGATCCCGATGGCTTTGCCCCGAAAGCTGATCCCGGCGGTTCTCTTGAGCGCCCTGCTTCTGCCCGGCGCGGCGCAGGCGCAGCGGGCCAAGCCGGCCGGATTTCCCGACGGCCCCGGCAAAGAAGTGCTCGTGGCGAAATGTTTCCAGTGCCACGCCCCCACCATGTGGCAGGACCACCGGCAGGACCGCAGAGGCTGGGAGAGCGTGCTCTACCGCATGGTCGGGCGCGGCGCGCTGTGGACTGAGGACGAGATCAAGACCATGGCCGATTACCTCGCCAAGTCATACGGACGGCAGCTGGTCCAACCAGTTGCCGTCGTCCCCGCGAAAGCGGGGACCCAGTGACTCTCATCGTACGTCGCTGGATTCCCGCTTGCGCGGGAATGACGACGTCGTTGGTTACGCGTGCCACGAAGTCTGGTAAAGCTCATAGCAGGAGGACATCATGAGAGAGCTCGTTGCGCGCTACTTGTCGCGCTCGATTTCAAGGCGCGGCTTCCTGAAAGGCCTCACCACCGCGGGGATCTCGCTCGCCGCGGCCGAATCTATCCTCGAGTCGCTCGTTCCCGTCGCCCATGCACAGGACGCGCGCCGCGTCGCCCCCGATGCGATCAAGATGGTCGAGGGATCCGGCGCCGAATGCTTCGCCGAGCAGCTGATCGCCTCGGGGGTCAAGTACGTCTTCGGCAACTCGGCGAGCGAGGACGCGCAATTCTACGAGGCGTTGGTCGAACGGCCGCAGCTCAAGTACGTCCTCACCCCGCACGAGGGCCCGGGCGCCGCGATGGCGGCCGGCTACGTGAAAGCCTCGGGCGAGCCGACCATCGTGATGCAGGCGGCGGTCGTGGGCCTGGTGAACGCCATGGGGCAGATGTTCAACGCCTACAAGGAGCAGACTCCGCTCGTCTTCTACAGCTACCGCACCGACCAGACGCGCAGGGCCGGACGCGACGGCTTCGAGGAAGTCGCGAACCAGGAGCAGATCGTCCAGCCGATGACCAAGTACTCGTGGCTCGCGCGCCGCGCCGACATGATCCCCGAGACCGTGCGGCGCGGCTTCAAGGCTGCGTGGACGCAGCCCTACGGCCCCACTTACGTCTCGTGGCACTCGGACCTGAACGACGAGAAGACCTACGCCGAGGTCATCGTCCAGGAGAAAGTCGATCCGCGCATGCGCGTGCGGCCCAACCCCGCCGAGGTGGAGCGCGCGGCGAAGCTGCTCGTCGAAGCGAAAATGCCGCTGATGATCGTGGGCGACGAGATCACCACCGCCAGGGCCGCGGCCAAAGCGGTGAAGCTCGCCGAGCTGCTCGGCATGCCCGTGACGCAAGCGCGCCAGATCTACGCGAATTTCCCCGAGACGCATCCCCTGTGGGTGGGGAGCCTGCCGGCGGCGCGGCTCGCGGCGCTCGACTTCCCGAAGAATCCGGACGTCGTCATCAACGTCGGGAACAAGCTGCAGCACAACAGCCCGCAGCCGATCGTCGCGCGCGAGGCGAAGTTCATCGACATGCGCATCGACAGCTGGAGCATAGGCAACGTGATGAACACCGAGGTCCCGCTCGTAGCCGATGTCGCCTACGGGCTGGACGACCTGATCGCGACGGTCGAAGGCCTGGTGACGCCCGCGATCCGCAAGAGAGCGCAGGAGCGCGCGCAGGAAGTCAGGCGCTTCAGCGAAAAGGCGAAGACGCTCCGCGCTCTCGTCGCAAAAAACCCGGAGTGGAACCGCAATCCTATGCTCGCCGACCGCGTGACCTCGGAGATCGCCCAGTTCGCCGACAAGGACGCGATCATCGTGCACGAAGCGGGATCGGTGGTCCTGCACGGCTTCGACTTCAACCCGATCGGCGGGCGCGAGCTCTTCTTCTATTACGGCGCGCACCTGGGGTCGGGGGTCGGCACCGCCGCGGGCGTCAAGCTCGCGCGCCCGAACCAGCAGGTGATCTGCCTGGTCGGCGACGGCTCGTTCATCTTCGGGCCGACGGCGCTGTGGAACATGGCGCGCCTGGAGCTGCCCGTGATCACGGTGGTCTACAACAACCACGCCTACGGCGGCCCGCACAGCCGCGTCATCGAGAAGACGGCCGGAGGAAAAATGGTGCAGAAGCGCCAATTCGTGCACGACTATCTCGGCAACCCCGACATGAACATGGCCTACATCGCCAAGGGGTTCGGGGTCGAAGGGGAAGTCGTCGAGTCGCCGGGCGAGCTCAGGGCGGCGCTTGCGCGCGCGCGCAAGGCGACGGTGCAAGGCAGGCCCTACCTCATCGACGCGCAGGTCGCGCGCGTGGGCGTGGCCTGGGCCGACAAGCCCTGGGTCCCGCCCATCAGCATCGCGCGGGAACGCACGAGGAAAGTCTAGATCGCGGGGCTGCGATGGCCACGGCCGACGACATCGAAACCCGGTTCCGGACCGCCGGGCACTTCACCGAGGCGCTGAAACAGGGGCTGTTCACCCTGTTTTGCCAGCCGATCGTGCCGGTCGAGTCGGGGGCGGCGGATTACAAGCACCTGGAGATCTTCGTGCGCTTTCGCGAAGAGGAGGACAAATTGCTCCCTCCCGGCATGTTCTTCCCCGTGCTCGAGGCGAACCATCTGACGCCGCTCCTCGACCGCTGGGTCGTGCGCGAGGTCCTCAGGTGGGCGGGCGAGAGACGCGGCTCGCAGCCCAACTGGCATGTTCCCCGGTTCCACGTCAATCTCGCCGACGACACCGTTCTCGACCAGAATTTTGCCGGCCACGTCCGCGACCAGCTCAACGCCGTGAGACTTCCCCCCAACCGGCTCGCGATCGAGCTGACGACGCAGCAGATGGACAAATTTTCCGCGGCGGCGAAGCAGACGATAGCGAGCCTCAAGGCGCTGGGGTGCCCCGCGGCGGTCGCGGACTTTTCCGGAACCGAGACCACGGCGAAGAGCTACAGGGACGCCGGGGTCCAGATGGTGAAGCTGGACGGCGCCGTCGTCCGGAACGTCCACAAGGACCAGCCCGCCCTGTCGAAGCTGCTGGCGCTCAACGGCTGCTGCCAGAAGCTCGGGATGCAGACGATCGCCGAATTCGTGGAACAGGCCGAAACCCTGCCGGTGCTGCGCAAAGTCGGCGTCAACTTCGCCCAAGGGTTCGGCATCGCCGAGCCGAAGCCGCTCGGCCTGATCGGCTGACACCGGGCTAGCCGCCCGTGGACAAGCTCGACTTCCGTACGCGCCAGCTCTGCTATTGAATCACCGGCGACACCGCGCTACTGAGGTGTCGTCAATTTGCTTATATTGTTTATGTCCAGAGGCCCAGGGTAAAAACTTGGCCCCCCGATTGATCGGCATTGCCGTCGAGCTGTACCGCAACGACTGGCTTGAGAAGCGATCAGACGATCACACCGCTCACCCAGAAAACTCCCTCAATGCGTATCCGGCTGCGCCGCGTGTCCTACCGCGGCCCCCAAACGCATTGCTACCCGATGTTCTCACCAATCGCTTCGATCTGCCCGCGCTCGCGATCGACGGTACTATCGCAACCGCTGGCAGATCGAATTGCTCTTATCCGGAAATATCCGGACAGCGATCAGAAGTAGAAGTTAAAACCTATACCCAATGTGGCAGTACCAAAACGTGTATTTTTGACTCCTCCAGCCTCTGTTGACTCATATCCAAAACCAGCTCTTCCCTCGAAGCTGAATTGCTTGGCCAGGAAATATTCCGCACCAGCTTCACCCATAATCTGTGTGGTTTTGACAGTTGCGTCCTGAGTTGACGTATATGTCAAACGTCCGCCCACAAATGGAGCGAAATCGGCTACATGCAGGTATTTTCTTGCTCCAACAATCAGTCCGACATCAGTACCCTTGTCAGTATCTCCACCGCGAGCACCAAAACCAAAACCACCCAGGATCGCCATATCCGACTGAATAAAATACTTGCCGTTAACAATAAACCCAAAGTCCGGAGAGAGCCCTGTGGTTGGACTTACATTGAAGCCCGTGTCTACACTCAAACCCCAGGTACCTCTGCTCAGGCTGTTCGCCGCGTATGCGCCACTAGCAGAGATTGCCAACGCCAATGTTGCAACGATCGATGCGATTTTCTTCATTTTCAAAACCCCCATAATTGAACATCGAACCCCCCGCCAAATCGCGGGGCAACCCAACTGCTCAAAATTCCCTATCACCCCTGGGCAATAGAGCGTGGAAGTTTCTACATAATATGCATTTAAAGTCAAGCCCTTCGTGAAGCCCTTCGTGAAAAATCAGCTCTGATGGCAAATTCGGGATCAATCGAGCACGGCGGCAAGCGGCGGTGACCAAAGTCGATCGCAGAGTTTTAACGGTATCGGTTCCCCGGTACGGGCCTTGAGGCGGCATGCTGTCATAGCGCCGCTATTCATAGCGGCATTTTGACAGACCTCGCGGTTGACCTATCGAGGGAAAGAACAGGAAATTCTCTAAGCTCGCCGCAAGCACGCGCGGGGCAATTAATCCTGTGGCGGGAGGATGCGGAGCGCGTGGCCCGACCGCATGCGATAGAACTCGAAGTCCTTGCGGTCCGTTGTCACGCCAAGTGGTCAGCGCTTCGCCGTAATAGTCGGCAAAGAAACCGCGAAAGAATTGGTGCTCGGAGTTGGTCTTGTTGAAAAGGGCGATGAGCGCCCCCGCGTCAACGAGAACGGCCGGCCCGGGCACGCAGTGAGTCCCCCAGGTACTTGCGCCGGTTTCGGGCGAGGTCGGATGGCCCGCTCAGACATCCGACGAGCCCGAGCTTTTCGGCCTCCTCGAGAAAACTGGTCCTGAATGGAGCGCGTTCCGTGGTTTTTCGCTTTGCCGCAGTCGTCATAAATATCTGTGTCTAAAGGGTTCAGACCGCGGTCATTTTAACAACTTGAACGCATAGACGCTTCGCGCGCCGCAGATACTCCTCCATCAGCGGGCCGAGGACGTAGCCGAGAATCAAGGGCGAGGACTCTAGCGGCACCGCAGCATTGACGCCGATTTTGCGCGGGGAGTAGCATGGCTTCGCACTCCATCGGTATCGAAATCCCTTTTCCCCGCCCTGCACGAAGGAGCTCCCATGGCGATCAATTTCTCTGTGAACGGCAAGCCGGTCAGCGTCGCTGCGCCCGAAGACACCCGATTGTTGTGGGTGCTGCGCGAGGAGCTGAAGCTCACCGGCACCAAGTTCGGTTGCGGCGCGGGCCAGTGCGGCGCCTGCATGGTGCATATCGACGGCGAGCGCATGTTCTCCTGCCTCATGCCGGTCTCGGGCGTCGCGGGCAAATCGGTCACCACGATCGAGGGCCTCTCGCCCCATCGCATGAACGCGCTGCAGCGCGCGTGGCTCGCCGAGAGCGTGCCGCAGTGCGGCTACTGCCAGTCGGGCCAGCTCATGAGCGCCGCGGTGCTGCTCGCCGCGAACCCGCGCCCGACGCGCGTGGAGATCAAGGACCACATGAGCGCGAACGTGTGCCGCTGCGGCACCTATCCGCGCATCGTGCGCGCGATCGAGCGCGCCGCGAGGGAGGGCTGAGCCATGACGACGAACACTCTGCACAGCGGCATCACCCGGCGCCAGTTCATGGTCGGCGCGGCCGGCCTCACGTTTACGGTCCTGCTGGACGGATGCGCGACGACGCGCACGGAGGAGCGCAGCGCCGGCGCATCGCTCGCTCCGGCGCCCGCGGGTGGCGCGAAGACCGTCAACGCCTGGGTGAGCCTGTCTTACGACGGCACGGTGTACATCGCCAACCCGGCGGTCGAGATGGGCCAGGGCTCTCAGACCGCGATCCCGCTCATCATCGCCGACGAGATGGACGCCGACTGGTCGCGCGTGGTCATCGTCCCGGCGTACCCCGACGACAAGGTCTACGGCAACCCGGGCTTCCGCGGGCTGATGTATACGGCCGGCTCGGCGACCGTCACCGGCTACTGGGACGTCGCGCGCACTTTCGGCGCCCAGGTCCGCCGCGTGCTGATGCAGAGCGCGGCGCGCCTGTGGGACGTGCCGCTGTCGGAGCTCGCGACCGAGCCGAACACGGTCGTGCACGCGAAATCGGGCCGCAGGGTGGGCTACGGCGATATCGCCTCGATCGCCGAGGTCCCGGCGGAGGCGCCCGCGATCAAGCCCGAGGAGCTGAAAAAGCCCGAGCAGTATCGCCTGATCGGCAAGGATGTGATGCGGGTCGAGCTGCCGACCAAGGTGAACGGCACGGCGCAGTACTCGATCGACGTGCAGCTCCCGGGCATGCTCTACGGCGCGGTGCTGCGCGGTCCGGTCGAGGGCACCTCGCCCGTGACCATCGACGACGCGCAGGCGCGCGCGGTGCCGGGCGTGATGCGCGTCGTGCGCCTGCCCTTCGGCGTGGGCGTGCTCGCCGAGACCCCGTGGGCGGCGTTCGACGCGAAGAACGCGCTGAAAGTCACCTGGGACCGGCGCGCGCGCGCCTTCGGCCACGACAGCGACAACGCGGTTGCGATTTACTCGGCAGCGGCGCGGAACCTGAGCCGCAAGGGCAAGCCCTGGGACAGCGCGGGCGACGCGCCCGGCGCGATGCAGAAGGCGGCGAAGGTCTACGAGGGCGAGTTCGTCTGCGACTACACCTACCACGCGCAGATGGAGCCGCTCAATTCGGTCGCCTCGGTCTCGCCCTCGGGCGACTCCTGCGAGATCTGGTGCGGCACGCAGTCGCAGACCATGGCGGTCGCGGCGGCCGCCAAGGCGCTCGGCATTCCGGTCGGGAAGGTGAAATTGAACCTCATGCTGCTCGGCGGCGGGTTCGGCCGGCGCGGCCACCGCGACGAGGAATTCGTCGTCGACTCGGTGCTGCTCTCGAAGGAAGTGAAGCGCCCGGTGAAAGTGCTGTGGACGCGCGAGGACGACGTGCGCAACGGCCGCTTCCGTCCGCTGTCCGTTCACTACCTGCGTGCGGGCTTGGACAGCTCGGCCGGTATCGTCGCCTGGCAGCACCGCGTCGCCTGCGACGAGATCACCGCGTTCCAGGACCCGGTGCGCTACAAGGGCGGCGGTGAGAAGGATTTCCTCGCGATGGCGGGGTCGGAATTGCGCACCTACGACATCCCGAACCGGCTCTCCGAGCAGTTGCCTCAGGAGACCGGCATCCGCACGTCGTCCTTGCGCGGCATCGGCTTCGGGCCGAACAAGTTCGCGACCGAAGCGTTCCTGGACGAGATCGCGGCGCAGCACCGCCTCGATCCGGTCGAGCTGCGGCTGCAGCTCTTGAAGAATACGCCGCGCGGGCAGGCGGTGATCCGGGAAGTGGTCCGGATGTCCGACTACCGCCGCGCGCGGCCCGGCCGCGGCCTCGGTTTCTCTTTCATCGACTACTCGGGGACGATGGTGGCGGCGGTGGCCGAAGTGTCGATCGACAAGTCGCGCGGCAAGGTCACCGTGCACGACTTCTGGCTCGCGCTCGATCCGGGCATCGCGGTTCAGCCGGACAACGTCGTCGCGCAAACCGAGAGCTCGATCGTCTACGGCCTGGGGCTCGCGCTCACCGAGCGCATCAGCTTCAAGGACGGCGTGGTGCAGCAATCGAACCTCCTCGACTACGGCGTGCCGCGCATCCACGACATCCCCGAGCTGCACATCAAGCTCATGTCCACTCCCAACCGTCCGACCGGCGCCGGGCAGATGGCGACGCCGGTGGTGGCGCCGGCGATTTCGAGCGCGGTGTTCGCGGCGAGCGGCGCGCGCGTGCGCCACACGCCGTTCCTGCCCGAGCGCGTGCTGAAGGCGATGGCCTGAAGGGAAACGCATGAGCAAGCCACAACCGAAAAACCAGGGTGCGACCAAGGCGGGCGACGGCCGCTTTCTTTTCGATATCGCGAAGCTCGCGCGCATGCCGGTCGGCGCAGGCTACTCCACCGCCGAAGGCCCGGTGGTCGAAGGCGAGCGCATGCAGGTCGGCCTCATCACCATCAGGCGCGGCACCGTTTCGCTCCCGCATTCGCACCCGAACGAGCAATGGACCTACGTGCTGAAGGGCAAGGCGCGCGTCTCGGTGGGCGGTGAGCCCGCGGCGCTCGCCTCGGCCGGCATGCTGATCTACGCGCCCGCCAACGTCGTGCACTCGGTCGAGGCGCTGCCCGACGAGGACCTGGTGTTCTTCACCGTGAAGGACCTCTCGCACGGCATCGTCGGCACGCCCGCCGGTGACCGCGCGCCGAAATAACGCGCGCCGGGGGAGCGGCTCGTTTCCCCGACGGATCCGGTAGACCGCCCCCTGCCGTATCTCGATATCACCCGCATCAGTCCGCGGGCGAACGCCCCCGGCACGGCACGATCGTCCGCGAACCCTCTTACATTTCGATACCAAATGTTGCAGTCAGCTCGCAGCTTCGGCCGCACAATAGCGGCCTCCCCTAACACATGAAGGAGCCATCATGAAGAAAGCGCTTTATCTCGCACTCGCCCTCATCGGCGCCACCACCGCCGCAATCGCGCAGCAAGGCACTCCGCCCGCCGGCGGGGACAAGGGCGGCCAGAGCTTCGAGCAAAGAAAGGCGCAGATGCTCAAGCGCATGGAAGAGCGCATGCAGACGATGCAGAAGTCCCACGACTGCCTGGCGCAGGCGCAGGACGAGAAGGCCGCGCGCGCATGCCGTCCGATGGGCAGAACCGGCGGGCACATGGAAGGCGGCGGCCGCATGGAGCACGGCGCGCACTGAGCCGCTGCCGTTCGCGCCACCTGAAGGCCGCGGAAGCCTTTCGCGAGGCGGCCCGGCGCCTCGCGGGTTTTCAGCCGGGAACCGGGTTACTTCTGCTCGCGACGATCTTCGCGCCGGTCCTTGCGGTCGTCGCGCAGGTCGCGCTTGTCCTTCCTGATGTCGCGCGTGTCCTTGCGGATTTCCCGGCGCTCCTGGCGCGCGCCCTGAGCATCGCCTTTCTTGATGTCCTGGCGCAGCTCGCGGCGGTCTTCCCGGCGCTCGCGCCGGTCCTGCCGAATATCCTGCCGGTCCTTGCGGATCTCCCGCGTGTCCTTGGCGGCATCGCCGCCCTGCGCGTAACAGACCGGAAACGCGGCGAGCGCGGCCGCTCCGAACAAAACCGATGCAAGTTTTCCGTTCATGGAACTCTCCTCCTTGCGGATTTTCGAGGACGAATCGCCTCCAGCGCCTTAACGCCCGCCTTTCCCTCTCGTTGACCGGGCTCGGCCTCAGACCGCGGAACGATCCGGGTCCGGCTTGCGGCCCGGTTCGACCCGGCGCTTGAGCACGCCGAACGCGAGCCGGAGCAGCGCCGCAAGAATCAATACCAGCATCAGCCAGCGCGCGGCGCTCGCGAGCTGCGCGGCGCCGAGCTCAGGCCACGGGAAGCGGCCGAGGCGCTCGCCGCGCTCCATCATCCAGTGCCAGGCCGTGTGGCCGACCAGCACCGAGAAAATGATGGTGCCGATGCGCTCGGCGAGCACAAACCGGAAGAGGAGGTCGAGCAGCGGCACGAGCAGCAGGAGAACGAGCACCTGCCCCAGCTCGACGCCGATATTGAACGACAAGAGCGACGTCAGCAGGTGAGCGCCGGCGAACTGGAGCTGCTGCTTGAGCGCGAACGAAAACCCGAAGCCGTGCACCAGGCCGAACGCGAAAGTGATCATCCAGCGGCGCCGCACGCTGCTGCCGAGGACGTTCTCGATCGCCATGTACAGGATCGATACCGCGATCAGGGTTTCGATCAGCGGCGGAAACCACAACGCGTTCGGCCCGAGATCGTAGGCGGATGCGATCAGCGTGACGGAGTGCGCGACGGTGAACGAGGTGACCACCATGATGAGCGGCACGAGACGCCGGAACGGGACCACGAGACACAGCAGAAAGAGCAGATGGTCGGTCCCCTCGAGGATGTGAAAAAACCCCGACTCGACGAAGCGCAGCGCCGCCTGGT
>WNGE01012866.1_pt1 | contig 15094 bp, 15 predicted proteins | sample 5400651 | NCBI WGS metagenome assembly WNGE01 (sample SAMN13153370, study PRJNA577476) | soil metagenome | isolation source: 60 cm soil or saprolite under grassland replicate 2 | place: USA:California | collected 2016-06-15 | reverse complement strand
CATCGGCGATGGATGGAATTACCCTTACTTAAGGGTAATTCCAGGGTAGGCGAATGGAGCGTGTCGCGGGCTCCCCGAGAAGTCCGATCCGACCCCGTCGCACGAAGGGCCCTGTAGGTTCCTCGGTCGCGCGCGATTGAGAACCTGAAATAGCCCGAGCCCCTACGGCCGCTCGATGCGCCTGGCGGTCCTATCCGACGTCCATTCGAACCGGCCGGCTCTCGAGGCGGTCCTCGCGGACGTCGACCGAGTCGCCCCGGAAGGCATCTGGGTGGCGGGAGACCTGATCGGATACAACCCATGGCCGAACGAGGTCCTGGAGGCCCTGCGCGCGCGGAAGGTGCGGGCGATCCGCGGAAACCACGACCGTGCGGCCCTCGCCGGTGAGGTGTTCGCGTTCAACGAGCTCGCGTCCATCGCGGTCCGATGGACGCGGATCCACCTCACGCCCGCGTCGGTCGGCTACCTGAAGGACCTTGAGGACCGCGCCCGCACCGCGTTGCCGGAGGGCGTCGTCGCCATGTACCATGGGAGCCCGCGGAACGACGACGAGTACGTCTTCCCGTGGTCCGCGGACGAGTGGATCGTCCGGATGGCGGCCGCTCCGTTCGTGATCTTGGGGCACACGCACCTCCCGATGACGTGCCCGTTCCGCTCGGGCCTCGTCGTGAACCCGGGGAGCGTGGGCCAGCCCCGGGACGGGGATCCGCGCGCCGCGTGGGGCGTGCTCGACCTCACCCGCCGGACGTTCGAGGTGCGACGGGTGTCGTACGACATCGACGCCGTCGCGGCGGAGATCCGGAAGGCGGGCCTGCCGACCGAACTCGCGGACCGGCTCTATGCGGGCGTCTGACCCTGCCTACGCCGAGGCGGCTTCTCGCCGACGATGAGCGCGACCTCGTCTCGGATGGGGAACGTGCGCGTGTGCCGCGCCATCCGGATCACGAAGCCCGCTCCGCGGACGGCCCTGGCGTACCCCGCTTTCGTGAGGACCGCGTACGGGACGCGCGGGATGCGGATCTCTCGCGCGCCGGCGGGCGCCTCGACGATGATCGTCTCGGTCCCTTCGCCCGGGCTCGTCCGCGGCCACCGCGCCGTGTGGTTGCAGAAGAAGTACAGGCCGCCCGGCTTCAGCACCCGGTACGCCTCCCGGAAGTGCCGGATCCGGTCGCGGGCCTCGATCGCATAGTGGAAGGCGTCGATGCAGGTGACGAGGTCGAACGACGCATCCCCGAACGGCTGGCGGCCGGTCATGTTCCCGAGGGAAAAGCGGACGCGGACGCCTTCCTGTCGCGCCCGTTCCCGGGCCCTCGACAAGGCCGCGGCGGATGCGTCGATCGCGACGACGTCGAGTCCGCGCTTCGCCAGGAAAATCGCATCCCGGCCTTCGCCGCATCCGAGTTCGAGCGCCCGGCCTCGGGGGCGCGTGCGGTCCACGAACCGCACGAACGCCGTTGTCGCCTCGGCGGTGTCGCTGAACTGGACGCCCGTCCGGTAGATCGCGACATATCCGGCGTCGTACGCGCGGGCGGCCCGGCCCGTCGCCATGCGCCCCCCCATGCGTGCGCCGTGGATAAAGCCGCGAACCGCCATCCGACGCGTGCGGGGGTTGGCCGTTTCGACGAGCGTTCCAGAAAGTTTATCGGTGCCCCCGACACGATGGAATCCGAGGAGGAACGAATGCCTCGCGCCGTCGCCGCGCTCGCGCTCGTCGTCGTGGTGGTGCTCGGCGGAATCGCTGCGTACTACTTTCTGTACGAGGGCGCCGTGGCGGTCTCCGTCAAGGATGCCCCGATGAGCACATGGTCTCACGTGAACGTGACCTTCTCGGGCGTACAGATTCATGAATCGGGGAAGGACAACGCCTCCTGGGTCACTGTGTTCTCCGGGAGCAAGACGGTCGATCTGGCCGCGTTGACGAACGTCTCCGAGTTGCTCGGCAGCACGCGGTTGGCTCCGGGCCACTACGAGCAGATTCGGATTTCCGTCGTGAGCGCCACGGGCGTGGACGCGGCGACGGGCCAGTCCGTCACCTTCATGGTGCCGCCCGACAACGCGACGGCCAAGATCGCGGGGCAGTTCACGATCTCGTCCGGACAGACGACGACCGTCACCGTGGACTTCGCCCTGAGCCGGTGCATCCGCCAGGTGAACGGCACCTGGGAGTTCGATCCGGTCCTCGGACAGATCGCGTGAACGCGGGCCGACCCCGCACCTATCTCGTTCGCCTTCATTGGGGCCTCAGTGCCCGGGCGACCTCTCCGGGCGACCGCCTGGTTGTGTTCCTCGTCCCGCGCGCCCCGAGGTCGACCTGTCGCGCGGCCGAGAAGGATGGACCGGCTGGGCTCCAAACTTGCCGAGGTTCAAATCCTCTCGGCGTCACAAGCCGCCGAACGCCCAGGAGGTCCGCCGCCGGACTCGGCCGGAGTCACGCCATAGGGACTCGGATTCCTAGACTGATTGTGCGCTTACTTCGCGCGTGCCGCAGCCGCCTTGGCTGCGAGCGCCGCGAATTCTTCCCGGCCAAAGGCGGTGCCCGAGAGCCCCCAACCGCCCTCGGCTGCCTCCGTGAGAATCACCCACGTGCGACTGGATTGGGTCGGGTCGTTGGAGACCTTGGTTACGATCTCGGTGATCTCTTTTACGAGTTGCTTCTGCCCTTCGCGCGTTAACGCCGCAGGCGGCGTGATGACCTGGACGCGGACGGTGCGGGCGGAGAGGGTTGCCGCGGTGTGAATATGACCCGGCTCCATGAGGTGAAGGAACGCCGCGGTATTGTTCAGATGGAAGGGCCCGGGGGTTGCCACACCCTCGGCACGGAGAACTGCCATCGTAAGTTCCTTGCCCAGCAGGCCCTCGGTTGCCACACCCTCGGCACGGAGAACTGCCATCGTAAGTTCCTTGCCCAGCAGGCCCTCGGTCCCTGCAGGGAAAATATCTCGCGGTGCGTACACGTCAATCATCGGCATAGGGCGGCACAAGAGTGAGGGTTGGATTTAGGTCTTTGGCCGCAACGCGCGTCCGTTCCTTCATGTCGGAGCGAAAATCGTCGGCGCCATCCCGCAACGACATGCTGTCGCAACGTTGGAATCCGCGGGGTCGTCGTACTCGATTTCATGGCAAGTCCGAGAAGAACTGGGCCACGTCGTGGTTGCCAATGATTCGTGCGAGGCCGAGCGGGGTCTGCCCAGCTTTGTTCACGTACAGCGGATTTGCGCCCCTTGAGCGGAGCAGTCGAATCAGGTCCCCGCGGCCGCGTGAGTTGAACACCGCAACAAACAGCGGTGTGTTGCCGTGCCTGTTGGGCCGGTTGACGTTCGCCCCCGCATCCAGAAGAAGAGCTGCGGCTGTGGTGGCCCCTTCCTGGCAGGCCAGATGCAGCGGGGTCATGCCCATCCGGTCCCCAAGATTGGCGTCATCGCCGGCAGCGAGGCGCTCAGCGACCTTCGCCGAATCGTTCGCCATGGCTGCATAGTGCAGCGGTTGGCGGCCTTCGCGGTCAAGCGGCGTCATCGCGGCAACTATGAACTGGGCTAAATAAGATTCCCACGGAATACAGGGGCGTTCGGCAACGATCGTAGCCGTGAAAGCAAAGAGCAACCTCCACCCTTTCTCTTTCTTGCCTGATTGCATCCGCCAGTTCCGATGTATTAGGGCATGGACCGGCTGGGATTTGAACCCAGGACTTCCTGCTTGCAAAGCAGGCGATCTTCCGCTGATCTACCGGCCCGACGCGCGCACAGCGTCGCCGTTCACATGAAACTTTCCGCGCGGGTCTCTGATGCCGATCGGAAGCCGTTCCGTTCGAGCGGCCTCGGGCGACACGGGCTTTCCTCGTTCATTCTGAGCTTTGGTCCCGGCGGTCCCTGGCGGGCCGGCGCGACGGAAGGGCTATGTACCTTCACACCAGTCTATCCTATGAGGGTTCGGTATGTTGAGGAGGATGGCGGCTCTCGCCGCGGTTTCCGTGATAACGCTCGTCTTGGCGGCGTATTTCGGCCCGGCCGGGATCGTGCCGAGCTTGCCTCTTGCCGTCGTGGCCGCCGACCGCGCGCCGGAATCGGAGATCGCGCCGCTCCCCGAGTACACGAGCCAGCAGGTCGTGAGCCTGAACTTCACGTCCCGCGGGTCTTCCGGGAATAGCGGCGTATTCTGGACCGAGCTGTACTACCGGAGCCTTCACACGCCGAACTGGACGCGCTACGCGCCCCCGTGGAACCCGAGCGGCGAATGGTACGGTGCGCTCGGCTTCGGGACGGACGACCCGAACGGGACGATTCCTTTCGACACGTACTACACGGGCGGCGAAGACGCCTACGAGTTCTCGACGATCGCGGTGGACCGCGGCCACTGGCGGGAGCCGGGCCCGGACGCCGCGAAGGCGGAGACGATCCTCGACACGCACCCGCCGGACCTGTTCGTCGAGACGCCCGTGCCGGGCGAATGGACGAGCCGCACGGTCCTGAAATGGGTCGCCGAGGACGCCGTCTCCGGCGTCGCTTCCGTCGACGTGTCGCTCGACGCCGCGCCCCCCGTCGCCTTCTCGGATGCGGCGGGCCAGACGGACCTGGCGCTCCAGGGGGTAGGGGATCACACCGCCATCGTCACGGCGACGGACCGCGCGGGCAACGAGGCCCGCCTGGGGATTCCCTTCCACTTCGATCCGAAGGCGCCGGAGCTCCAGGTCACGGCGCCGCTGCGCGGCTCGTTCGTGAACACCACGGCCGTCGACGTTCGCTGGACCGCGCGGGACACCGGGGCCGGAATCTCGGCCGTCCGGCTGACCGTCGACTCGAACCCGTCCGTCGAGCTCGCGGCGGACGCGACCTCCTATCCCCTCGCGGACCTCCCCGAAGGCGGACACGCGGTCAGCGTGGTCGCGATTGACGGCGCGGGCAACGTCGCGACGCAGACGGTCCCGTTCGCCGTCGATACGACGCCTCCGAGCATGACCGTCGTCGCCCCCGCCGGACCGTACGTCAACTCGAGGCAGCTGCAACTGCTCTGGCTCGGCGCCGACGCGATCTCCGGGATCGACGGGTACGAGCTGTCCCTCGACGGAGGACCGGCTGTGCGGCTGGCCGAGGCGGCCGGCTACACGTTCCCGAACGTGCCGGAGGGCGCACGGACCGTCCTCCTCAAGGCGTTCGACCGCGCGGGGAACGTCGCCGAGACGACGGTCGCCGTGACGGTGGACGCGACCCCTCCCTCCCTCTCGCTGACCGGCCCCGCGGGCGGCTCGACCGTGTACGGCGGCGTGACGGTGGCGTGGACCGCGTCGGACGACTTGTCGGGGATCGCGCGGGTCGAGGTCGCCTACGACGGCGGCTCGCCCGTCGTCGCTACGGGCGCGACGACGTACGACGTACCCTCGCCGACGATCGGTCCGCACTTCGTGACCGTCCGAGCGACGGACCGAGCAGGCAACGTCGCCGAGGCGAGCGTTCCGTTCGTGTACGGCGGCGGCGGGCCCTCGGCTCAAGGGGTCCCGGCGATCGACTTCTGGTTCCTGATGCTCGTCCTCGGGGCGATCGTGGTCGTCTCGGCGTACGTCGCGGTGCGGAGGCGGCGGAAGACCGGCGGCGACTGAGGCCGCCCGGATTTCCGACGAAGGCATCGCCACGAACGGCCGAACGCTTTTCCGCCCGCCGCGGATGCCGGGGGCGTGACGCCGCGGACCGAAGCCGCGTTGCGCTGGTTCGTCGGACTGAGCCTCGTCGGCGGGAGCCTCGCTCTCCTCACGGGCGCGATCGAGTTCGGCCAGATTTCCGGCTCGCCGTGGGCGGTCGTCTCCGCGGCCGCCCTGGCCGTCGTCCTGGCGCTCGTGAGCATCGTGGCGGATCAAAGGCCGTGGCCCGCGATGGCGCCCGCGGCGGGATGGATTCTCTCCGTCCTCCTGGCGATCCTGTGGGCACACCTCGACCCGCTCGGCCACGCCTTCCTCAGCGGCTACGCCCCGCTCGTCGCCCTCGCGACGGGGATCGGCTTCCTGCGCCGCCGGTTCTGGGCGTGGCCCGTGGCGTTCGCGTCCGCGGCCGGATTCGGGCCGATCGTGCTCGTCCTCGCGAATCTCCCGACCGCGATCGTCGCATCGGGATTCGCCCTGTTCGTGGTCGACGTCGTCGCCTTGCTCGCGCTCTCCCGAACCTATCTCGAGCCGCGCTGAGGCTCACGATCGCAAGACGATCTCGATGTTCACGCCGTCCGGCACCTGGATGCGCATGAGCTGCCGCAACGCCCGCTCGTCCGCGTCGAGGTCGATGAGCCTCTTGTGGATCCGCATCTCCCAGCGGTCCCACGTCTCGCTGCCCTCGCCGTCCGGCGACTTGCGGACGGGCACGAGGAGCCGCTTCGTCGGGAGCGGGATCGGCCCGGACATCGCGACGCCCGTCCGCTCGCTGATCAGCTTGATCTGCTGGCACACGTTGTCGACCTTCTTCGGGTCCGTTCCGCTGAGCGAGATCCGTGCCTTCTGAGCCATACGTCAACCTGGGGATTCGGATCTCGCGGACGTGAGGTCACTTCGCCTTCTCGACGTCGATGACCTGGCCCGCCGCGACGGTCTGCCCCATGTCGCGGACCGCGAACCGCCCCATCTGGGGAAACGCCTTGAACGCCTCGATCACGAGGGGTTTCGTCGGTCGGATCTTGACGCGGGCCGCGTCGCCGGTCTTGAGGAAGTCGGGTTTCTCGGGCTTCGGCGCGCCCGTCTTCGGGTCGAGCACCGCGATGATCTCCTCGAAGGTGCCGGCGACCTGGGCCGTGTGCGCGTGGAAGACCGGCGTGTACCCGGCCGTGATGACGCTTGGATGATTCAGGACGACGATCTGCGCCGTGAAGGACTTCGCGACGGGCGGCGGGTTGTCCGGCGGCCCGGCGACGTCGCCCCGGCGGAGGTCCTTCTTGTCGACCCCGCGCACGTTGAATCCGACGTTGTCGCCCGGCTCCGCCTGCGGGATCTGCTCGTGGTGCATCTCGATCGACTTGACCTCGCCCACCTTGTCGGCGGGCATGAAGTGGACCTTCATCCCGACCTTCAGCACGCCCGTCTCGACCCGTCCGACGGGCACCGTGCCGGCGCCGGTGATCGAGTAGACGTCCTGCACGGGGAGCCGGAGCGGGAGGTTCGTCGGCTTCGGCGGCACACTGAGATCGTTCAGCGCAGGGACGAGGGCAGGGCCCTTGTACCACCCCATCTTCGTCGACGCCTTCGCGATGTTCTCGCCCTTGTACGAGCTGATCGGGATGAAGGGGATCTTGTCGACCTTGAAGCCGGAGACCTTCAGGAGGCCGCTCAGTTCCGTCTTCAGCTCCGTGAAGCGCTTCTCCGAGTATTCGGGCTTCGTCGCGTCCATCTTGTTGATCGCGACGATCATCTGCTCGACCCCGAGGACCTTCGCGAGGTAGATGTGCTCCTTGGTCTGCGTCTGAACGCCCTCCGCCGCGCCGACGACGAGGACGGCGGCGTCCGCCTGGGACGTGCCCGTGATCATGTTCTTGACGAAGTCCCGGTGGCCCGGGGCGTCGATGATCGTGAAATAGTACTTGTCCGTGTCGAAGCGCTTGTGCGCGACGTCGATCGTCAGGCCGCGCTCCCGCTCCTCCTTGACCTGGTCCATCACGAACGCGAACTCGAAGGTCGCCTTGCCCATCTGCTCGGCGAGCTTCTTCAGGTTCTCGAGTTCGTGCGGGTCGATGTTTCCCGTGTCGTAGAGGATCCGGCCGACCGTCGTCGACTTCCCGTGGTCGACGTGGCCGATGAACACGAGGTTCAGGTGGGGCTTCGCGGGCATGCTTTTCGCTCCGTGGGACGCGCCTAATCATCCTGCTGTATTTATGCTTTCCCACCCGCACGCTTGATTCTCCCGCCCGATTTTCTCCATAGGAACGGGCCGCGAGGAGGCCCGCTCAGTCCGTCCCGAACCGCAGGCCGGCGGACTCGATGATGTCTTCGTGGGAACGTGCAATCTCGGCTTTCGGCGTGCGGCGCAGGTCGACGAACGCCAGCTCCTTCCACGCGGCGGCGCGCGGGACGTCCGGGCCCGCGAGCTCTCCGCGGAACAGGAATTCGACGTCCCAGTGATGCTGTGTTCCGGGGAAGCGCTTCGGCGTGTATGCCTCCGAGACGACCAGCGGCCCCGAGAGCTCGACGTTCGGGAGATTCAGCTGTTCCCGCGCGATCCGTCGAGCGGCGCCTTGGGGCGATTCGAGATAGATGAGGTGGGACGACGGAAGCATCCAGGCGCGCGAGTGCACTTCGACCCGCTTCGGATCGAGCGCCCCGATCTCCGTGAGGCTGAAGGCGGCGGTGTCCCGAGATTTGCTGAAGCGGCTGAAACGTCGGTCCGTGGTCATGGTGCTCAGGGCAGTCGATCGTCGTGAGGAGACTTCAGGATTGCGAATGGCGGTGAGGGAACCCTTCGCCGGACATCACGCCGCGTAGTAGGCTTCGTCGTACGGCTCCGGCGGCAGTCCCTTCCGGGTGCGGATCGCCCGGACGACCTCGTCCTGAAGGTTCCCCGGCACGGGCTCGAAGCCGCTGTTCTCCGTCGACCACAGGGCGCGTCCCTGCGTCGCCGAGCGGATCGCCGATGCGAAGCCGAACATCTCTGCGACCGGCGCCTTCGCGTGGATGACCGTGATCTCGCCTTCCTGGGTGATGTCCTCGATTACACCGCGGCGGCTCTGGACGTCCCCGATCGCGGAGCCCATGAAGTCCTGTGGCACGTTGATGAAGACCTTCTGGATCGGCTCGAGGAGGCTCCGCCCCGCTTGGACCATCGCGCCGTAGATCGACGATCGGGCGGCGGGGATGACCTGTGCCGGCCCGCGGTGGACGGAGTCCTCGTGGAGCTTTGCGTCGACGAGGCTCACCTTCAGGGCCATACCTTTCTCCGCCGCGAGCGGGCCGCGGTTCATCGCCTCGATGTACGCCTCCTTGATCAGCTCCATCGTCTCGTGGAGATACTGGATCCCCTTCGTCGCGTCCAGCAGCATGTTCGTGTCTTGAATCCAGACGACGTTCTTCGCGTCGTTCCGGTCCATCCCGAGCTCCTCGAGTTTCTTCGCGAGCACCTTCGAATCCTTGATGCGCTGCCCGGACGCGATCTCGCCGGCGCGGATCGCGGCGACGACCTTCTCCTCGAGCGGTTCGACCTCCATGTAGAAGCGGTTGTGCTTGTTCGGCGACTTGCCTTCGAACGGCCCGCCCCTGCCGCCCACGCCCTCCCGGTAGACGACGATGGGAGTGCTCGTCGTGACGGGGATCTTGTAGTCGTTCTGGACCCGGTAGATCGTGATCTCGAGGTGGAGTTCCCCCATCCCGGAGATCAGGTGCTCCCCGGTCTCCTGGTTGATCTCCACCTGGATGCTCGGGTCCGCTTTCGCCAAGAGGCGGAGCGCCTCGACGAGCTTTGGGAGGTCCGACGTTGACTTCGCTTCGACGGCGATTGTCACGACAGGGTCCGAATAGTGGACGATTTTCTCGAACGGCTGCATCTCCTTGTCGTCGCTCACGGTCGAGCCGGCGACCGCGTCCCGCAGCCCGACGACCGCGACGACGTTCCCCGCATCGATCTCGTCGACGGGGATGCGGTCCGGGCCGACGATCATCGCGACGGTCTGCGCGCGCTGGGGCTTCGGCATCCCGCTGACCCACAGCTCTTGGCCCCGGCGAATCTTGCCCGAATAGAGGCGACCGGCGGCGACTTCGCCCGCCTGGGGATCGACGATGATTTTCGTCACCATGAACCCGACCGGGCCGTTCTCGTCGACGGTCATCATCGCCTTGCCGACGGGCGACTGCGGATCTCCTTTCCAGATGATCGGGATCCGGATCTTCTGTGCTTCGAGCGGATTCGGCAGGTGGCGGATGACCATGTTCAGCACGACGCTGTGGAGAGGCGCCTTCTTCGCGAGCTCCTTCATCGTCCCCTCTTGACAGTGCTTGTAGATGTCCTTGAACCCGATGCCCGTCCGCTTCGTGAAGGGGGCGCTCACGGCCCACTTGTGGTACGCGCTCCCGAACGCGACGCTGCCCGCCTCGACGTTCACCATCCACTTCTCTCCGAGGTCCTCGGGCAGCCATTTCCGGATGCGATTGTTGACCTCCGTGATGATCTTCTGGAATCGCTGCTGCATCTGCTCCGGGCTGATTTTCAACTCGTTCACGAGGCGGTCCACCTTGTTGATGAAGAGGACCGGCCTCACCCGCTCCTTGAGCGCCTGGCGGATGACCGTCTCCGTCTGCGGCATGATCCCTTCGACGGAGTCGTCGAGGATGATCACGCCATCGATGGCGCGCATCGCACGGGTTACGTCCCCGCCGAAGTCGACGTGGCCCGGCGTGTCGATCAGATTGATCAGGTACTGGCCGCCTTCGAAGTCATGGACCATCGACGCGATCGCGGCGTTGATCGTGATGCCGCGCGCTTGCTCCTGTTCGTCGTAGTCCATAAAGAGCTGCTGGCCCGCGAGCTCCTCGGAAATCATCCCCGCGCCCGCGATTAGCGAATCCGACAACGTCGTTTTCCCGTGATCGATGTGTGCCGCGGTGCCGATGTTGCGGATGCGGTCCTTGAGATGGAGCAACGCCTGGGCTTTCTTGATGTTCTCTTCCTTTCGTCCCATCTCTCGGGCTCCTGAACGCGAACGCGAGTCGCAGATAGCCGAGACTAATTAAGCCTTCGGTGAAGGTGAGGCGAATCATCGCGCGGACGACGCGACCCGCTCGAGCTCCTCTTTCTTCGCGATCGCGGAGCTCTGCATGTCGCCGCGTGCCGCCATCAGGATCTCGTCCGCGAGGCACTCCTCGACGGGCTTGCGGTTCTTGAACGTCGCCGAGACCGCGCCGGTCGTGATGCTGCGCAGGGCGAGGTCGAGCCGTCGGGAGGGGGCGACGTCGACGGCGCGGGGCACGCTGATGCCGCCGAACCGGAGGCGCGTGATCTCCTCGCGCGGCGCGGCCTTCTCGAGCGCATCGACGAGGATCTGCACCGGGTTCTTCCCGGTCTTCTTCGCGATGATCTCGAACGCCGTGCGCACGACCCGGTAGGACTTCGCCTTCTTCCCGGTGAAATCCTCCGTGCGCATCATGCCGTTGATCAGCCGCTCCACGAGGTTCGATTTGGCCTTGCCGAACGGCTTGTTCGCGTACCGCCCACCCGTGTGCGGGATGACGATTGGCGAGAGATTCATGTACTTCGCGAGGCCGGCGTCGTGCACGACGACCTCGGTCAGGTCGTACTTCTCGAAGAGCTTCATTTCGTAGCTGGGCCGTTTCTTGGGTTTCTTCGGCTCGCGCTTCGGCTTCTCGACCACCGGAGCGGGCTCGCCTTCTGCGGGAGCTTCGGGAGGAACTTCCGTGGTCTCCGCGGGCTCGATGGCCGGGACGGCCTCGGGCGGCGGAGGAGGCGCCTCGGGAGGCGGCGGTGGCGTCGTCTCCGGAGGGGGCGTCGGCTCGGGTTCCAACCCTTCACCTCACGGGCTTCTCTTTCCGCCCGCGGACGAGCTCGTCGAGCGAGACGCCGTTTACCTGGATGACCTTGTACCGGACGCCCGGGATGTCGCCGTACGAGCGCCCCATGCGGCCGCCGATCCCTTCGACGAGGACCTCGTCGTGCTCGTCGATGAAGTTGATCGCGCCGTCGCCGACCGCGAACGCGGTCACCTGGCGGCCGTTCTTGATCAGCTGGACCTTCACGCACTTCCGCAGCGCGGAGTTCGGCTGCTTCGCCTCGATCGCGACCTTCTCGAGGACGATGCCCTTCCCCTGAGGCGATCCCTCGAGCGGGTCCGATTTCTCCTTAAGGTGCTGCACGCGCCTCTTGTAGTACCGGTCGGACCAGCGTCGCGTCTGGCGTTCGCCCTTGAGCTTCCGCGCTGCGAACAATCCGCGAGCCACGATGCACCCCGACGGGAGGAGATCGTCCTAACCGGCATGTGATATTTAAGAATGGTGACCTCTCACCTCGCAGTTCCCGAGGGAGAGCCGACGTCGGACGCCAGGATCGCTTGGTTGCAATAAGAACACACGAACCGGTCTTCCGGCAGAAACCATCGGTTGACGCGTGCGCCGCAATGGGGGCACACCTCGACGAAGATCTGCTGCCCGAGCATCGTCTGGACGACGAACTCGTCCGTCGTCCGATCGACGACCCCGTAGACGAGCCCTCGGTCCACGGCCTTCGCGAGGACCTTCTCCGTCTCGAACCGCGTCTTCCCGAGATTCCGCGCGAGGTCGTTCAGCGGGATGCGGCGATACGTCCTGATCCACGCGGAGAACTCGATGAGGCTCGTTTCCTCCTTGTGCGCTCTCCAGCCAAAGAGGACGAGGAGGGCGCCCGGGAACAGGCCCACGGCCGAACACATGACAAAGGCGAAGAGCCGGGTCGACTCCGACGGCTCCCCGACGAGCTCCGCGGTGATGCCGGTGATGCCACCCATGAGCAGGAGGGCACCCACGATGAAATACGTGGTGTCCTTGTACCGCCACGAGGAAGACCTCGGCGGCAGCACCGGCTCCGAGGGTTCCGAGGACATCCCTCCGGGATAGGGCCGCGGATCCTACTTGAATCACGCGGCGGGCCGTCCGCGGATGGTCGCGTCAGCCCGAAACGACCGTGACGGCACGCTGGCAGTACGGGCAGGTGACCCGCTCCTCCGGGAAGTACCACGTGTCCACGTTCCCGCCGCAATGCGAGCACTGCCCAACGAAGTGTTCCTCCCTCCCGGCCTCTTCAAGGACGAACTCGTCGGTCGTGCGGTCGATCGCTCCTTTCACAAGGCCCTCGTTCAGCGCCTTGCCGAGCAACTTCTCCGTCTCGTACCGCGTCTTGCCGATCCGCTGGGCCATGAGGTCCATCTTGACGCGCCGTTGCGACTTGACCCACTCCGCGAACTCGAGGACGGCACGCTCGCGCCGCCACTGGGCGATGCCGATCGTGAGCGCGATGACGCCCGGGATGAACGTGATCGGCCCGCATAGGTACAGGAAGAGGGGGATGTCCCAGAGGAACACGAGGAAGAACAGTCCGAAGAACAGCGCGAATCCGCCCATCGCGAAGTAGGCGATCGGGTCGAGGTCCAGGAGGCTCGACGTGCTCGACGCCACGTCCCGTGCGACGAGGCCGTGGGTACTGGGAATTTCAGCGGCTCGCGGATGAACACGATGCCGGCGGCCGAGATACCGATGAGGCCGAGGGCGATCACGGCGAACGCGAGGGGCCCGAGGGCCTGCGTCAACGCGCCGCCCAGGACGGGCCCGACGATCAGCCCGGATCCGAAGATGACCGAGTAGATTCCGAACGCCGTGCCGGTGACGGCGTGGCCGACGACGTCCCCCAGGTAGGCGAGCGCCGCGGGCGGGAACGTCCCGGCGCCCGCCGCGAAGATTGCGATCAGGGGCCATCGGGATACCAGCTGCGCCGTGTCCGTGCCGCCTCCGGGCCGCGTCGCCAGGGCCAGCAGGATCGCGAGGGCGCCGAAACACGCGAGGCCGAGGGCCATGAACGGGCGGCGCAGCCGCGCGCGATCGGAGATCCGCCCACTCACCGCGAGCGAGGCGCCGAGCGGGATCCCGAGGGACGCCACGATGACGAGGAGTTGTCCCGCCGTCGCCGAACCCTCGCTCCCTGTTCCGAGGAGGTTGTCCGTGAAGGTGAGGACGTAGCCGTACAGGGCGACCACGGGCACGTAGACCGGGAGGAGCCGCTGAATGTCTCGGTTCCGCAAGACCGTGCGGAGGAGCTCGACGGTCCCGCGCTGCGTCTCCGGGGTGAAGGGGGTCTCCCGGACGAGGAACTGGACCATGATGACGCTCGCCGTCACGCCGAAGCCACTGACCGCGAGGACGGCCTCATCCGAGACGTGGAACGCGTTGAGGGCGAGGAACGCCGAGCCGAAGCCCCCGACGAGGCCGCCGAACGTCACGAGGTCGAAGAACGCCATGAGCTGCGCCCGGTTCGCGCGGCTCGAGTGGTCGTTGATCATCGCGAGCGTCGACGCGACCTTCGCCGCCGCGCCGATCCCGAACATCGCGAAAAACGCCGCGATGAGTAGCGGTTGGACGCCCGGAGCGACGACGGGACTGATGCTCGGGATGAACAGGAACACGGCCGCGGCGGTGACGAGATGTGCGAAGACGAGGATCCGCTTCCGCCCGACGCGGTCGCACTGCGTGCCGAGATAGCCGACCGTCGCGATCTCTGCGAGCGGATAGACGGCGAAGAGGAGCCCGCGCCCGAACGCATCGAGGGTCCGGGCGCTCACGTCTTGCATCACCGCCACTCCCGCGAACGCGGCAGCCCGCATGATGAACGTCGCGAAGTAGAGGAAGGCGAGATTCCGAAGGTCCGCGGGGCCGAGCGCGAAGAATGTCGCAAGGGTGCGGCTCATGAAACCCGTCACGGCGTCCTCCCGATCCGGTCTGCGCAGACGCCTCCCGACGTTATAGGTTTGCTATCCCCGGTCATTGAGGCGGGCCGGCGGCTCGGATGTGAACTACGCGCAACGAAACTCAGGGAGAAATTCTTAAGTAAGGCGAAGTTGCCTAGGCCGTCGAATAGGAGGCTTCTCCCTGTTCTGCAATCAGTGCGGCGGACGGATCGCGGACGGATCGGTATTCTGCAACGTTTGCGGCGCCAAGCAAGGCGTCGTCGCTCCGGCTCAGGCAGCCCCCGGCGTGCCGCCGGTGGCCCCGGGATACCCGAGCGCGGCTCCGATGGGCCCGGCGTACAACCCGACCGTCGCCGTGCAGCCGATGGCGGCGCCGCCGATGCCGCAGAGCCTGAAATGCAGTTCGTGCGGCGGCCCGATGAAGCCGTCCGGAGGCCTCGCGCTCGTCGTGTGCGAGTACTGCGGCGCGGTGACGACGATGGGCGCGGGCGGTGCCGCGGAGATCATCCAGAAGCACTTCATGCTCGACAGCCGCATCTCGAACGAGCAGGCGCTCGAGGCGGGCGGCAAGTGGCTGAACAAAGGCGTGTTCCGCCGAAAGGTCGCGGAGCGCTCGGAGCTCGGTCAGGTCACCCTGAAATACGTCCCGTACTGGGTCGTCCCGACCTCCGTCGTCGCGGACTTCCAGGGGACGAAGAAC
>WNGE01005440.1_pt1 | contig 15095 bp, 8 predicted proteins | sample 5400651 | NCBI WGS metagenome assembly WNGE01 (sample SAMN13153370, study PRJNA577476) | soil metagenome | isolation source: 60 cm soil or saprolite under grassland replicate 2 | place: USA:California | collected 2016-06-15 | reverse complement strand
GCGCCGTCGACGCGTGCCGAGACCGTCCGGTGCATCCTCGACAGCCTTGCGCTCGCCTTTCGCCGGACGCTGCGCGAGGCGCTCGAACTGTCCGGACGTACCGCCGACGCCGTGCACGTCGTGGGCGGCGGATCGCGCAACGAGCTGCTCTGCCAGCTCACCGCCGACGCCTGCGGCTTGCCCGTCGTCGCGGGACCGGCCGAAGCCGCCGCGCTGGGCAACGTCCTGGTGCAGGCGCGCGCCGCGGGCGCCGTCGAGGGCGACCTGACCTCGATGCGCCGCCTGGTGCGCACCACCCAACCGCTTCGCCGGTACGAGCCCTCGACGGCCGACGCTGCGTGGCGCTCGGCCGAGGCGCGACTGAGCTCGTAGCCCGCCTGGAGGAGACGCCATGCCCGACGATGCCCGGATTCCCCTTACGCGGCGGCGTTTTCTCGCCATTGCAGGTGTTGGCGCAGCGGTCGTCGGGCTGCCGTCAATGCCGGCGCGGGCCGACGATGCGCCGGTGGCGTCTGACAAACCCTCGTCGCTGATGACCGCCTTGCGCGACGACCCGCTCGGCGTCACGAGCGCGACGCCGCGCCTCTGGTGGCAGGTGCCGGTAGCACCCGGCGACGGCGGCGGCCTGCAGAGCGGCTACCAGATCCAGCTGACCCGCGACCCGCGCGGCTTCGCGCCGAGGGCGAAGGTCGAGACGACCACGATCGTCGCGTCGACGATCGTCGCGTCGAGCGCGAGCACCGCCGTCGCCTGGCCGTTCTCGCCGCTGCGGCCGCGCGAGGTCGCGCACTGGCGAGTGCGCGTCCGCGTCGGCCCGGGTGCGGGCCGGTGGACGGACTGGTCACCGGCCAGTCGCGTCGTGCTGGGCCCGCTCGGCGACGCCGACTGGTCAGGCGCCGCCGCGGTCTGGGCTGCGCCCGTCCCGGTGCCCTCGTTCGGCGAGGCGGCCCTGACGGCGGCGATCCAGATCCGCCAGTCGCGGGCGGGCATCTTCGTCCGCATGTCGAGCGACCTGCGCAACGGCTACATGTGGCAATTGGTGGCTGGCACGCCGGGTGTGCTGCGCCGCCACGTCGTGGTCAACGGCGCGTACACAGTGCTGGCCGAGGTGCCGCTCAGCGTCCCGATCCCGTCCGACGCGCCGTTCGCGGTGCGCGTCGAGGCGAGCGGCGACACGATCACGACCTCGATCAACGGCCAGGTCGTCGACACCGCTACCGGGCTGGCCGACCATGGCGGCGCCTTCGGGTTCCGCACCGGGTCGACCGAGTCGTTCTGGGCCGACGACGTCGTGATCACCGACCTGCAGGGAAATCCCTTGTACCGCAACGACTTCTCCGACGCGGGCAACCTGCCGTCGTTCGGCAGCCTCGACAGCGGGAGGCTGCTCGTCGGCAACAGTACCGCTGGCGTGCTGGGCGTTCCCGGCCCGGACGACTGGGCGCTCGTGCGGCGCGAGTTCGCCCTGCCGGCGGGCGAGATCGCCGGGGCGTACCTGTTCGCCACCGCACAGTCACCCAACGAGGCGCGCCAGCACGCGTACCGGGCGTGGTGCAACGGGCAGCACGTCGGCGTCGGGCCGGCGCGGTCCGTCGACGCGCCGCGGTACGAGACGCACGACGTGACGGGCGCCCTGCGCGCTGGCGCGCAGAACGCCCTCGCCTTCCAGTGCTGGACGCAGCACGGCAAGCAGCTACAGGCATTGCTCGACGTCCACTACAGCGACGGTCGCGTCGTCACCGTGACCACCGGTCCGGACTGGGGCGCACGCACCGGCGGCGACACGCTGCGCTGGGCAGGCGATTTCCAGACGCCGTACTACGTCGCGCCGAACGAGGCTTTCGACGCCCGGCACGAGTCGATCGGCTGGCGTTCTCCGGGCTACGCGGGTGCGGACTTCGCGCCGGCGGTCGCAGCCACGCCGCTGACCGGACTGGCACCGGGAGCCGCCGCCAACATCGAGCGCGTCGAGCGTCGCCCGGTCAGCGTCACCAAGCTCGCCGACGGCCAGTGGCTGCTCGACACCGGGCGCGAGCTCAGCGCCGGCCTGCGGCTCTCGCTGGACATACCGCAGGGTATGGATGGGACGCGGGTCGAGATCCGCCTCGGCGAGGAGCGCAACGCCGACGGGACGGTGCGCTACCAGCTGCGCGCGCAGACGACGTATCGCGAGATGTGGACGCTGCGCGAAGGCATGCAGACGATCGACCACTGGGGCTACCGGTGCTTCCGCTGGGCGCAGCTGATCACCGATCCGTCCCTGGACCTCTCGCACGCCGTCACGCTGCTCGAACAGGTCGTGCCCGAGCCGGATCAGGTCGGCTCGTTCTCGTCCGCGAACCCTGACCTCGACAAGATCTGGGGATTCTGCGCGTACACCGTCGCCGCCAACCGGCAGGACGTGCAGATGGACAGCCCCACGCGCGAGCGCGACGCCTACGAGGGCGACCTGCTCGCGCACGGGCGCGGCGAGATGGCGTACTCGCGCAGCTACGACATCGTCCGGCAGACCAACCGCTACCTGCTGCGGCGGCCGGGCTGGCCCACCGAGTACAAGTTCATGACGATCACGACGGCGTGGGAGGAGTACCTGCAGACCGGTGACCTGGACGCGCTTGCGGCCGACTTCGACCTGCACGTCGCCGAGCAGGGTGAGCGGTGGCTCGACGCCGACGGGCTGATCAGCAAGGCACCCGGCTCGTCCAGCCAGAACAACGCCGACATCGTCGACTGGCCCACGTCGCAGCGGGACGGCTACGTGTTCACGAACGTCAACACGGTGGTGAACGCCTGGCAGTACCAGGCGTTCGTCCTGATGGAGCAGGCTGCCCGGGCGCTGGGCCGGTCGGCGCAGGCTGACCATTACCGTGCCCTGGCGCAGACGATGCGCGCGGCGCTCAACGCGCAGTTCTACGACTCGTCGACCGGCGCGTACTACGACGGGGCGGGCACGACGCATCAGGCCCAGCACGCCAGCCTGTACGCGGCCGCGCTCGGCGTGGCTGATGCGGCGGAGCTGCCGCGGATCGCCGACTGGCTGGCGAGCAACGCCGCCGATCCGGTAAGGGTCAGCGCGAACGCGGTCGCCTGGCTGATCGAGGCGCTGTTCCTCGGTGGCCAGGTCGATGCCGCGCTGGACATCATGACCAGCCGGCGACCGGCGTCCTGGCTGTCGATGATGGAGACCTGGGGAGCGACCCAGACCATGGAGGCGTGGTCGCCGACGGTCAAGTCGAACACGACGTTCAGCCACCCGTGGGCATCCGGGCCGGCGAACCTCATTCCCCGGTACGTGCTCGGGGTTAGCGTTACGGCGCCCGGTGCCGCCGAGGTCGAGGTCAGCCCGCAGCCAGGTTCGCTCGCACGCGCGAGCGGCACCGTGGCCACCGTGCGCGGCCTGGTCGGCGTCGACGTCGAGCAGTCGCCCGCGTACCGCGTCGCCGTCACGCTGCCCGGCAACACGACCGGCACGCTGCGCTGGCCGCTCGACGGTCATGCGGCAGGGGAGTTCGAGATCGCGACGAGCGGCCCGTCCGGGGCGACGCGTGTCGACGGCGATCGGCTCGTCGTCCCGCTGCTGCCGGGCCGCACGACCGTGACGCTCGACGGGTGACGCGCAGCGTTCTGGCCGCATTCGGCCAGCACCGTGCGGTTTGCTTGCCGCCACGGCGCAATGTCGTTAGCAATCAAGCATGAGACGACGAGAACTGCTGATCCTCGCTGCTATCGGTGTTCTCGTGACGGCGACGTTGTCGGCGCCTCTGGTCGCATCGGCGGCCGCGCCGACCCCCGCGAGCACGTCAGCGGGTTTCGACCCGGCCGCGTTCGCCGACCCACCGGACGACAGCCGGCCGACCGTGCTGTGGTTCTGGAACGGCACGGTCACCAACGACCTGATCGACCGGCAGTTGGCCGACCTGCGCCAGCGTGGCGTCCACAACGCGGTGATCTTCCCGTTCCAGACGTCCGCGCTGAAGCCGGCGTTCCTCAGCGACGGATGGTTCGACGTCGTCGGCCACGCCCTGGACGAGGCGAAGCGCACCGGCATGCGGGTCTGGCTGTTCAACGACGACTTCTTCCCGTCCGGGCGCGCCGCGAGCCTCGTCGTCAACGGCGGCACGGTCGGCAGCCGCACGTACGCGCCACATCCGGAGTTGGCCGCGCAGTCGCTCGCGCGTCAGCAGCGCACCGTCACTGGACCGGCGACCGTATCGCTGGTGCCGTCCGGGCTCGCCGTCGAGAACGGCCGCCTGATCGTGGACGCGGCCTCGCTGCAGGGCGTCCGCATCCTGAAGGTGGGCAGCGACTGGAGCGACTACACGGTCACGGCGCACCGCCGCAGCGATTCCGGTGCCGCGGGGATCGTCGTGCGCGCCGCGGACGAGAACGACGGCTACCTCGTCGACACCAACCAGGACGGCTCTGTGTTCGTCTACCGCCAGGTGGCCGGGTCGTTCCAGCAGCTCGCCACGTCGCCGCCGATTGCCGGGTTCGTCGCCGGTGACGAGCACGAGATCCGCATCGACCTGCGCGGGAACACGATCACGACGGCGATCGACGGCACGCAGCGGCTTGCCGTGACCGACAGCGCCTACGCCACCGGGACGATCGGCGTCCGGGCGGTGGCCACGCAGCGCTCGTCCTACGACGATCTGCAGGTCTCCGCGCCGGACGGCAGCACGCTGTACCGGCAGACGTTCGACGATTCCTCGGCGCTGGACGACTTCGCCCCGCACGCGGGTGGCGCGCCGGTCGACGTGGTCGGTGCGTCGGCACGTCCGGCCGGATCATCAGGCGGGCTCATCGATCTCACGAAGGCGGCGACCGCAGGCGGCACCTGGCAGGCGCCGGCAGGCACCTGGACGCTCGACACGTTCACCGCGGCGAGGACGAGCGGCAGCTACCTCGACCTGATGAGCGACGAGGCCGTGGCGCGCTTCATGGACGCCGTTCCGGGCGAGTACTACCGGCACTTCCCGGACGCGTTCGGCACCGTGATCCGCGGCTTCTGGGACGACGAGCCGACGCTGACCGGCACGCCCTGGTCGCCGTCACTCTCCGACGCGCTCGCGCGGTTCGGCACGACGCCCGGGCTGGCGCTCACCGGCGTCTTCGACGATCTCGGCCGGACCGGCCGGACGCTGCGCGGCGACTACTGGCGAGCCGTCTCGGATCGTTTCGCGGAGGCCTACTACCACCAGCAGGCGACCTGGATGGGCCAGCACAACGTCGGCTACATCTCCAACCCGCTGCACGACGAGTTCGGCCCTGCCGGCCAACTCGACGTGAGCGGCGACATCCTCAAGGACAACCAGTGGGCGCAGGTGCCGGGCACCGACGTGGTCTTCGACCAGTACTCGCAGGGCAGCCGGACGATGTTGCCGCGCTGGCCGGCAAGTGTGGCCCACCAGAACGGCCAGCAGCAGGTGTTGCTCGAGAACTTCGGCGCCATGGGCTGGTGGATCACGCCGGACTTCATGCGCTCGCTGATCGGGGCGTTCGCCGTTCGGGGAATCAGCCTCGACGTCTATCACGCGATGTGGACCGATCCGGGCAACGTCGTCTACCCGCCGCCGTTCCAGACCGACAACCCGTGGTGGCACGACGCCGCGTCGCTGACCGCATGGACCGGCCGCGTCATGCAGATCGCCAAGGGCCAGGCGCGTGCGCAGACGGCGTTGATCGATCCGTCGAGCGCGGCGGCCACCTGGCAGCACACCCCGCAGGCGGCCGACATCGACACGGCGTTCACCGCCGCGAACGACGCCCTGGAGAACTCGCAGGTCGACTTCGACCTGCTCGACGAGAGTGCGCTGTCGGGCGACCCGGCGGTGCGCGCGCCGGCCCGGGTGCAGAGTGGCGCGCTGGTCGTCGGGGCGCAGCGCTACCGGTTCGCGGTGCTGCCGCAGACGCCGACGCTGGCGCTCGCAGCCGTTCACACGCTGGCCGACTTCGTCCGATCCGGCGGGACGCTCGTCGCCGTCGGCGCGCTGCCCACGGAGGAGACCGACGGACATGACGCCGACCTTCGTGCGGCGCTGACCGCACTGGTCGGATCCGCTCACGTGGTTCGCGTCGCCGATGCGAGTTCGCTCGGCAACGTCCCCGGTATGGCTGCCGCGGTCCTGTCGCCGCGCCAGCCTGACGTGCGCGTGCTGCGCCTCTACTCCGGCAACGACGTCGCCTTCATGGTCAACAACGAAGGCGGCGCGCCCGCCTACACCGACGCGACTTTCCCCCTGGGGCGTACACCGGAAATCTGGGACCCGCGCACCGGCAGCACGGCGATCGCCCCGCAGTTCGAGGTGCGCGGCCAGGCGACCACTGTGCCGCTGCGGCTCGATCCGTACGAGACGTCGATCGTCGTGTTCCGCCAGGCCACGCCGTCCCCGCAGGACGTGCCGCACCTCGTCGCGGGCGGTGCCGTCGACGAGCTCGACGCGGTGTCGCTCACCCCCGCGGACGACTCGGTGACTGCCGACGTCACGGCTACGGCTCCGGGCAGCTATCCGCTCGTCGCGACCGCGGACGGGGAGTACCTCGCCGGGACGGTGCAGGTCACCGACCCGCTCACGCCGGTCGCCCTCGGCGGCGACTGGACGATGCAGCTCGGCTCGACGTCCACGTCCGGCCCGCTCGGCTCGTGGACGGCAACCCATCCGGCGTACTCCGGCAGCGCCACGTACCAGCACGGGATCGACCTGTCCGCGGCGCAACTAGCCGGGCACCGCTGGACCCTCGACCTCGGCGACGTCCGCGACGTGGCCGACGTGAGCGTCAACGGCCACGTGTTCGACCCGGTGCTGTGGCAGCCGTACCGGCTCGACGTGACTGACGCGTTGCATGCCGGCAGCAACGACGTCTCCGTTACGGTCACCAACACGCTCGCCAACACGCACGGCGACAGCCGCCCGTCCGGCCTGCTCGGCCCGGTCAGCCTGCGCCCGAGCGTCCGCGTGCGGTCGGCCCTGGCGCCGGTCGGGGCTGACGGGGCCATCGCGCTGACGGCACCGCGCACAGTCGGCGTCGCGCCGGGGCAGACGGTGCCCACCGCGGTGACCGTACGGCGGTTCGGCGGCACGTCCGGCGCGGTGACCGTGACCGCCGCGGTGGACGACGGGCTGAGCGTGTCGCCGGCGAGCACGACGATCACGGTCGGGCGGGACAGCACGGTCAGCGTGCCGCTTCGGGTCGGCGCGCCGACAAGCGCGCCGATCCCGTCCACGGCAACGCTGGCCGTCGCCACCGGCGACATCCACGCCGACGTCCCGATCATGGTTGCCCCGGCGACCCGATTCGGCACCGTGACCGCCTCGTCCACGCACCCGGGTTACCCCGCCGAGTCGGTGATCGACGGCGATGCGACCTCTGATCGCTGGGGGAGCGGCAACGGGTGGAACGACGACACCATCTTCGTCTTCCCCGACACGGTGCAGGTTGCCCTCGCGGCGCCCGCCGAGATCGGCCGGGTGGACGTCGACACACTCGACTCGCAGCGGTACCCGGCCACCCAGTACGGCCTGCGCGATGCAGACGTGTCGCTGCTCGTGGACGGGCAGTGGCGCACGGTCGGGCAGGTCCGCGACAACCAGGTCGGGCACGTCAGCGTCTCGTTCGACCCGGTGGTGGCGAGCGCGGTGCGCCTGTCGATCACGGCGTCGAACAGCGGCGACTACTCGCGCGTCATCGAACTGACCGCCTACCCACGATGAAGGGCTTCGCCATGTACCGACGCATCCTGAGCGTGCTCGCCACCGTCGTGCTGCTGGGCGGCGCGCTGTCGGCTGCCCCGGCGGCCGGCTCGCCTCCGTCGTGGCACCGCTACGTGGTCGCGCCGGCCAGCCGCGACGTCCGCCCGGTGCGGGTGCTCTCGACGGCCGGTGACGTGACCAACCCGGTCGGCGCGCTCGGGCAAGGCGTCGCCACGCTCAAGCGTGACGCGCCGCCGCCGAAACCCGCTTGGCCGGCCGGCACGTCCGCGACCGCGTCGTCCTTCCACGCGCCGAACACCGGCAACGACGGCCAGCCGCGAACCTATGTTCCGGGCAACGCCATCGACGGCAACACCGACACGTTCTGGAACGACGACACGATCGGTGCCTACCCCGATGTCCTGACCATCACCGCGCCGAGCAACGTCAGTCTGCCGGGCATCACTCTGCTGTCCAATGTGGACGGTGTACCGCAGGACTTCACCGTCGACGCGTGGGACGGCACGACGTGGCAGCCGGTGGCGTCGATCACCGGCAACACGGATGTACAGCGTCAGGTGCCGTTCACGAGCACGGTCTCGACAACCCAGGTCCGCATCACGGTGACCAAGGATCAGTCGAGCGGCAAAGGCGATTTCACCCGCGTCAACGAGGTCTGGCCCGGGCTGGTGGCCCCGGACCCGGCGCCGCCGAGCATCACGCTCGACTTCGGCAAGGTCGTCGTCGGCTACCCGAAGATCAGCTTCGCGGGAGCGTCCGCGAATCACCCCGGCGTGCGTGTCGCGTTCTCCGAGAGCACGCAGTACCTGAGCGACCGCTCGGACTTCACCCGCTCCGACAACGGGCAGTCGATCGTCCCGGGAACCGACCAGTTCGCGGTACCCGTCTCGCCGACGACCTGGACGGACACTCGCGGGTGTCTCGACGGGAGCAAGGTTTGCGCGGACGGGCTGCACGGTTTCCGCTACCTCAAGATCAGCCTGGACGCGCTGAAGAACGACGCCCCCGACACCCAGCCATACGGCACGGTACGGATCAGCGGCGTCTCACTCGACTTCACCGCCTACCTCGGGACGCCGAACACCTATCAGGGCTGGTTCGAATCATCCGACGAGCAGCTCAACCGGTACTGGTACGACGCGTCCTACACGAACGAGCTGATCACCGACACGTTCCGCTCCACCGACGTCGACCCGCGGAGTGCCGACAGCCCCACCCTGGACGGCAAGCTCGTCCTGCACGACGGCGCGAAGCGCGACCGCGATCCGTACGTCGGCGACGTTGCAGTCTCCGGCCGCACCGCCTATCTCACCCACGACGTGGGTATCGCGGCCCGCAACGTGCTCGCCGACCTGGCCGAACACCAGCGCGCCGACGGCTGGATCCCGCCGGCGTCGATCGTCAACTACACGCTCCCGCTGTTCGACTATCCACTGTGGTGGGTGACATCGAGTTGGGACTACGTGCTGTACACGGGCGACACCGGCTACGCGAGCAACTACTACCCGAATCTGCTAAAGGTGCTCGACAGCTGGTATCCGTCCGTCACCGACGACCGTGGGCTCTTGCAGAAGGGGCTGAACAATACCGGGGGGTATGGCGACTACGCTTTCCTGCCGCGCACCGGTGAAGTCACGTACTACAACGCGCTCTATGTCCAGGCCTTGACCGACGCGTCAGGAATGGCGGCAGCGCTCGGCCAGCAGGCGGACGCCGCCCGGTGGGCGCAGCGCGCGCAGGCCGTCACCGCCGCGATCAACACCTACCTCTGGGACGCGACGGCCGGCGCGTACCTCGACTCGGGCACCGGCGCGGTACGGCACGCCCAGGACGGCAACGGGATCGCCGTCGTCGCCGGGGTGGCGTCGCCGTCGCGGGCAACTGCTGCGCTCGGCTACCTTGCCCAGAACACCGCGCGGCCGTATGGCAATTCGTTCATGGACAACGACACGCTGATCTCGGGTGGTTCGCAGCGCGTCTACGCGTTCACGTCCTATCCCGAGATCGAGGCGCGCTTCCTGAGCGGCCAGGCGAACTCGGCCATCGAGGAGATAAAGCGCCTCTACGGCTGGATGTCGAGCCACGACCCGGGCATCACCGACTGGGAGGGTGTCGGTCCCGGCGGCTCGCTCTACGAAGGGGGCTTCACATCTGCAGCGCACGGCTGGGCAACCGGGGTCCTGCCGGCGCTGACGAACGACCTGCTCGGCGCGCGGCCGACCGGCGCCGGGTTCAGCACCTGGACGGTGGCGCCGCATCCGGGCACCGTCAGCTGGGCGCGAGGCCGGTTGCCCACGCCGCACGGGCCGCTCGACGTGAGCTGGAGCCGAGGTTCAGGCACGTTCACGCTGACCGTGACGGTGCCCGCGGGGACGTCGGGTGACATAGCCGTACCGGCGGACGGCGCGCAGGTCGAACTCACGGTCGACGGCGCGGGCAGCGTCGCGCAGCCACAGAACGGGTACGTCACGCTGCATGGTGTCGGCGCCGGTAGCCACACCGTGACCGTCCGCACGGTCGGGTAGCCGGTCAGCAGTTCTCGGTCTCGACGCACGCTTCGCTCTCGGGCACCGACGCAGCCGCCCGCGACTTGGTCAGCCGCGTAGCCGCCTGAGTCTTGATTACGCTGCCTGCGTGGAGTTTCGGGAGCTGCCAGAGGGCCGATCGGTGCAGCGGCCGAACATCGACCTGGACGAGCTGACTGACGCCGGCACGGTCCTGCGCGGAGACGTCGAGGTCGTCGGCGAACGGGTGGGCGGCGAGCACAAGGGCGAGCTGGCCGAGGGCAGCATCGCGCAGTCGCTGCTCGACGTCGCTGACCTGTCCGAGACGAAGTTCCGGACGTTGACGCTGGACGACGTCGTGTGCCACGGCGCCGACCTGTCCAACGCGTTGTGGGATCGCATCTCTGCGCGGCGCGTCGAGCTGCTGAACTGCCGTGCTGTCGGCTGGCGAGTGCAGTTCGACCAGCTGACGGACGTCTACCTGGGCGACTGCCGGCTCGACTACGCAGTGATCAACATCGAACGAGTCAAGGGCCTGGCCGTGTTCGAGCGTTGCTCGTTTCGCCAGGCGACGATTGCCGGCAACCTGTCCAACACGGTGTTCCTCGACTGTGACTTCGACGGAGCCCAGTTCGCCGCCCGCGGCGCGAAGGGCTGTGACCTGCGTACGTCCGTATTGCTGGGCGCGCACGGCATGCAGAGCCTGGCCGGCGCGACCATTTCGCCCGATCAGGCCGTCGCGATCGCGCGCGTGCTCGCGGCCGAGGCAGGGCTTGTCGTGAGCGACTGAGCGCGACATCCGTTCGCGGGCCGTAATGGTCATTGATGGTCATTCACCCATCGCGTCGGCCACCATGGTGAGGTGAAGCGCGTCGCGGCCGGTGTCGGGGCCCTGGTCGGGTTGCTGTCGGCCGGCATCGCGATCGGCGTCGGCGAGCTGGTGGCGGCGTTCGTGCGTCCGGCCGCGAGCCCGGTGATCGCCGTCGGCAACCGATTCATCGCGCTCACGCCCGAGTCGGTCAAGCGATGGGCGATCCGCGAGTTCGGCACCAACGACAAGCACGTGCTGCTGACCGGCATCTACCTCGGTATCGCTGTGTTCGCGGTGATCGTCGGCGTGCTCGCCGTCCGGTGGCTGTGGGCGGGCATCGCGGGCGTCGCCGTGCTCGGTGCGGTCGGCGTCTACTGCGCGCTCACTGCGGCCGCACATCAGGGCTCGGACGTCGTCCCCTCGATCCTCGGAGCCGTCGCGGGCGGGTTCGCGCTCGTCGTCCTGCTGGGCCAGGCGTGTGAACCCGGAGCGCTCCGGCCGGGTCGGCGGCAGTTCCTGCAAGGCAGCGCCGCCGCGGCCGGGCTGGCCCTCGTCGGCGGATTCGGTGGACGCGCGCTGCAACACGCCCGCCACGACGTGAGCAAGGCGCGTTCGGCGCTGCGCCTGCCCGCGCCCGCCGAACCCGCGCCGCCGCTGGCCAACGGCACCGACCTCGGTAAGAGCAAAGTGCCGTACGACACGCCGAACACGGACTTCTACCGGATCGACACGGCGCTCACGTTCCCGCAGATCGATCCCAAGTCCTGGCAGCTGCGCATCCACGGCATGGTCGACCGCGAGCTGACCGTGACGTACGACCAGCTGGTGGCGCGCCCGCTGATCGAGCGGTGGATCACGCTCACGTGTGTCTCCAACGTGGTCGGCGGCACGCTCGTCGGCAACGCACGGTTCCTCGGCGCACGGCTCGCCGACCTGTTGCGCGAGGCCGGTGTGGACCCGAAGGCCGATCAACTGCTGGCGACGTCGAAGGACGGTATGACGATCGGATCGCCCACGGCGGTAGTCATGGACGGCCGCGACGCGATGCTCGCCATCGGCATGAACGGCGAGCCGCTGCCCATCGAGCACGGATTCCCGGTGCGGATGGTCGTGCCCGGTCTTTACGGCTATGTGTCGGCGTGCAAGTGGATCGTCGACCTGCAGGCCACCACATTCGAGAAGGCACAGGCGTACTGGGTACAAGGCGGCTGGGCGGCGAAGGGCCCGATCCGGCTGGCATCTCGGATCGACACACCCGGTTACGGCACGAAGGTGCCGGTCGGGCAGACCGTGGCCGTCGCCGGCGTGGCCTGGGACCAGCACGTCGGCGTCTCGAAGGTCGAGGTGCAGGTCGACTCCGGCGATTGGCAGCAGGCCCGGCTCGCGCCGGTGCCGTCGACTGACACCTGGCGGCAGTGGGTGTTCCCCTGGACGGTCGACTCGGCCGGGCAGCACACCCTTCGCGTGCGTGCTGCCGACGCGCAGGGCGTCCTGCAGCAGGGCCAGCATCGCGACCCGTTCCCGTCCGGGGCCACCGGCTACCACCAGATAATGGTCACGGCCCAGAACACCTAGTCTGGTTGCCGTGACGGAGCCCAGCGACGGCCCTGCGCCCCGAATCCCCAAGCTTCGCTCGGCGTCCGGGGAAGAGCCGCCGTTCGACCCGACGAGCTGGGGCGGCGCGCTCGTCGTCATGGCGGTGTTCGCCGCCGTGCTGTGGGGAGTCGCGATCGCCAATGCCGTCGACGACCACCGCCTGGATCGCTTCGGGTTGCGGCCGCGCCACGTGTCCGGCCTGTGGGGCATCCTGACCGGTCCGTTCCTGCACACCAGCGCCTGGCAGTTGCTGTCGAGCACGGGCCCGTTCGTGCTGCTCGGTTGGGCGATCTTGCTCTCCGGCGTACGCGTCTGGGTGGTCGTCACGGCGCTGGTCGGCATCGTCGGCGGCGCCGCCACCTGGCTGATCGCCCCGAACCAGCTGATCGTCGGATGCAGTGCGCTGATCTTCGGCTGGATGGGCTACCTGCTGGCCCGCGCGTACTTCTCCCGCCGGATCATGTGGATCGTTGCCGCGGTCCTCGTCGCGTTCTTCTTCAGCGGGCTGTTCGGCGGACTGCTCCCGTCCATCAACTCGAACTCGTCGTGGCAGGCGCACGTCTGCAGCTTCGGTGCCGGCATCCTCACCGGTTGGTTGCTGCACCCGCGGCGCGCGCGCAGCCCGAAGCGCGTCCCGGCGCAGTAGCGGGGTTCTTTGTCACCGGTCGTCTCTACGCTTGCCGGATGGATTACGACGTCAACTACACCGAGTTCGGCAGCGGCCTGCCCGTTCTCGCCCTGCACGGCGCGGGCGTCGACCATCGCGAGATCGCCGGCGCTCTGGAACCGCTCTTCGCCGACCGAACGGGCTATCGACGCATCTACCCCGACCTGCCGGGCATGGGCCACACGCCGGCTCCGGCCACGATTGCGAGCAACGACGACGTCGTCGACGTCCTGCTCGGCCTGGTCGATCAGGTCATCGGCGACGAAGCGTTCGTCGTCATCGGCCAGTCCTACGGCGGCTACCTGGCCCGGGCCATCGCGAACCGTCGACCCGACCGGGCCGTCGGGCTGGCGTTGATCTGCCCGATTGGCGAGCACTCGCGCGACGTGCCGGACCATGTCGTCATTCACGAGTCGGGCGAGTTGGACGGCGTCCTCAGCCCCGAGCTCGAAGCCGAGTACCGCAACTACCTCGTCGTGCAGACGCCCGAGACGCTGCGCCGGTTCCAGGAGTACGTCGCGCCCTCGGTCGCGCTGGTCGACCGGTCGGCACTGGGCCGGATCTTCGAACGGTGGCAGTTGCGCGAGCGTCCGGAAGACGGGGCCGCCTACCCGCATCCTGCTCTGATCCTCAGCGGCCGCGAGGACTCCAGCGTCGGCTACGCGAGCCAATGGGACCTGCTCGAGCACTACCCGCGGGCGACCTTCGCCGTCCTCGACCGCGCCGGGCATGCGCTGCTGCACGAGCAGGTCGACCTCGCGCACGCCCTCGTCGGCGAATGGCTCGGCCGAGTTCGTGAGCGCGCAGCGGCATGAGCCTGCGGCGCGATCCGCGCATGTGGACTCCGTATCCTGACGGCGTGGCTCAACCCGCTGACCGTGCCGGCGCTCCGATCGGCATGCTCGACTCCGGCGTCGGCGGGCTGACGGTCGCCCGTGCGGTACTCGACCAGTTGCCGCACGAGGCGCTCTACTACATCGGCGACACCGCGCACAGCCCGTACGGTCCCAAGCCGATCGCCGAGGTGCGCAGCTACTCGCTGGCGCTGATGGACGAGCTGGTCGAGTCCGGGGTCAAGGCGCTGGTCATCGCCTGCAACAGCGCCAGCGCGGCCTGCCTGCGCGACGCGCGGGAGCGTTACGAGGTCCCGGTCGTCGAGGTCATCCTGCCGGCAGTGCGCCGCGCCGTCGCTGCCACCCGCAACGGCCGGGTAGGCGTCATCGGCACCCGCGCCACCATCACCAGCGGGGCCTACCAGGACGCGTTCGGCGCGGCCGGCGTCGAGGTGTTCGCCGCCGCGTGCCCGCGCTTCGCCGACTTCGTCGAGCGCGGCGTGACGAGCGGGCGGCAGTTGCTGGGCCTGGCCGAGTCCTACCTCGCTCCGCTCAACCAGGCGGGCGTCGACACGCTCGTCCTCGGCTGCACGCACTACCCGATGCTCACCGGGCTGCTGTCGGTCGTCATGGGCGACTCGGTCACGATGGTGTCGAGCGCCGAGGAGACCGCCAAGGACGTCTACCGCGTGTTGCTCGGCGCGGACCTGCTGCGCCCGGACGACGCGCCACCGCCGCGGCACGTGTTCCGGGCGACCGGCCCGGCCGAGCCGTTCGCCCGGCTGAGCCGCCGCTTCCTCGGGCCGGACGTCCTCGATGTCGCCGCCGTGGCGGCACATCCCGTCGGAGGTGTCGCGTGAAGGTCACGGTGCTCGGCTGCTCGGGGACGCTGCCCGGCCCGGACTCGCCCGCCTCCGGGTACCTCCTCGAAGAGGACGGCTACCGGGTCGTGCTCGATCTGGGCAACGGTGC
>WNGE01005031.1_pt1 | contig 15096 bp, 13 predicted proteins | sample 5400651 | NCBI WGS metagenome assembly WNGE01 (sample SAMN13153370, study PRJNA577476) | soil metagenome | isolation source: 60 cm soil or saprolite under grassland replicate 2 | place: USA:California | collected 2016-06-15 | reverse complement strand
CGCCCTCGTCGTGGACAGCTTCGGTCCGCGCGGCGCGAAACGAGACTGCCGGTCCGCCGGGCCCGACGATCCGCCGATCACCGCGCGCTTCGACGACGCCTTCGGGGCCCTTCGCTACCTGCAGTCGCTGCCCTCCGTGCGCGCCGACCGCATCGCGGCCATCGGCTGGTCGCAGGGGGGCGTCTACGCGATCGCGGTGATCAACGGGCCGAGCCTCGAGCGCGCGAAGAAGCGCGGCGTGGACCTGCCGCCCGTCGGGTTCGCCGCCGGGATCGGGGTCTACCCCGGCGGCTGTTTCTCGCTGGTCAACGAGCGCGTGATCCGCCCGCTCCTGGTGCTGATCGGGGGTGCCGACGACTGGACGCCGGCGGCCGAATGCGACGAGATGGTGACCGCCATGAGGTCGCGCGGTGCGGACGCTTCGATCGTCGTCTATCCCGGCGCCTACCACTACTTCGACGTGGAGGGGCAGCCGCTGGAGGTGCTCACCGAGGTGGAGAACGACGCCAAGCCGAACGGGCACGGAGCCACGGTGGCGTATCAGCCCGCGGCCGCGGCCGACGCGCGGCGCCAGGTGGAGGCGTTCCTCGCCCGTCATCTGCGCCAGTAGCGACGGATGATCCGAGAACCCCGCGGGCGGGAGGCGCGGGAGGCCGGCGGCATTGCGCCGCCGAGCCCGCGCGTGGTAGCGTGATCTCCCGGTTACCTCCTGAGAGACGTCCATGGACGCGTCGGTCGAGCTGGTCAAGCATGTGCTGCCCTCGGTGGTCCACATCCACACCGAGGTGCCGTCGGCCCATCCGTCGACGCGGATCCTGGGCGATGAGCGGATGGGCACGGGGACGGTGGTCTCGCGTGACGGTCTGATCCTGACCGTCAACTACGTCGTGATGGGAGGGAAGACCATCGAGGTCACGTTCGAGCGCGGGCGATCGCAGCGAGCCGAGATCATCGCCCAGGACTTCGACGTCGGCCTCGCCCTGCTCAAGGTGAAGCGCCAGGGCCTGCCCGTTCCGCCCATGATCCCCTCGGAAGGGGTCGCGCGCGGGACCCCCGTATTCGCCCTGGCCTCGCTCGGCGCGCGCGAGCGCCGGGTCGCCGGCGGCACCGTGACCTACCTCGGGGAGTTCGAAGCGTACTGGGAGTACCTTCTCGAGCGGGGCATCGTGGCGAGCGCCGCCAATCCGGGCTTCGGGGGCGGGCCGCTCTTCACGCTCCTCGGGCAGATGGTGGGTGTGGTCTACCTCAACCTGAGCGAGATCGCGCGCAACTCGCTCGCGATCCCGACGGAGTGTTACGAGACGAACCGCGCGGAGCTGCTCCGCTACGGGCGGGTGGTGAGCCGGCCCCAGCGCGCCTGGCTGGGCGTCTTCGCCCACCCCCTCGAGGAAGGGGTCGTGATCGCGGGGGTCGTGCCGAACGGTCCGGGCGCGCGTTCGGGCGTCCAGGAGGGTGACGTGATCGTGGCGCTCGACTCGCGGGAGGTGGCGACGCGGAAGGATCTCTACCTGAGCCTGTGGCGGCACGGGCCGGGCGAGAGAATCGCCCTGGAAGTGCTCCGGGACAACGAGCTGCGCGTGGTGCACGTGACCGGCGGAAACCGGGCCGAATTCTACAAGCAGATCTGACGGCATGGACCTCGGGCTCAAGGGGAAGGTGGCGCTCGTGATGGCGGCGAGCAGGGGCATGGGCAAGGCCTGCGCCATGGGACTGGCGACCGAGGGGGCCCGCGTGGTCATGTGCGCGCGCGGGGAGGCCGCGCTCCACGAGGCGGCGGCCGAGGTGAAGATGCGGACGGGCGCCGATGCGCTCGCCATCCGCGCCGACGCCGCGCGCGCGGAGGACATCCGGCGCGTCGTCGCGCGGACGGCCGAGACCTTCGGCGGCGTGGACATCCTGGTCGCCAGCGCGGGAGGGCCGCCGCCGGGCCCCTTCGCCGAGCTCACCGACGAGCAGTGGCAGGCGGCCTTCGCGCAGGTGCATCTCTCGGTGGTGCGCCTGATCCGCGAGGTGCTGCCGCACATGAAGAAGGCCGGGTGGGGACGCATCCTGACGATCCAGTCCAGCTCGGTGAAGCAGCCGGTCGAGGGACTCATGCTCTCCAACGGCATCCGGCCCGCGGTGGCGGGGCTGCTCAAGACCCTGGCCGGCGATCTCGCCAGGGACGGCATCACCGTCAACGTGGTCCTGCCGGGCCGCATCATGACCGACCGGGTCATCGAGCATCAGACCGAGCGCGCCCGGCACGCCGGCCGGACGCTGGAAGAGCAGCTGGCCGCCTCCGCGGCGGAGATCCCCGTCGGCCGTTTCGGCACTCCGGAGGAATTCGCCAGCGTGGTGGTCTTCCTCGCCTCGGAGCGCGCGTCGTACGTGACGGGCTCGGTGGTCCAGGTGGATGGCGGCCTGATCCGGAGCGTGGTGTAGGCGGCGCGCGGCCCCCCTCGAGGAGGGCGGGGTTGATTCGCGCGCTTCGGACCGCCGTCGCGGGCTTTCGGGCTCACCGGGGCCTGTTCCTCGCCTCCGGGCTCGCCTTCAACATGCTGGTCTGCCTCATTCCCATCCTCTTCTTCCTGGTCTCGCTGGTCGGCTTCGTGCTGAGCCGGCGGGCGGCGGTGGAGGTGGTGGTGAACCAGCTCGCGCAGTTCGTCCCCGTCTACAAGGACGAGTTGCACGGCGTGCTGGCGGAGATCGTCCGGCGCCGGAACCTGTCCGGCCTCCTCGGCACGGCGGTGCTGCTGCTCTTCGCCAGCCAGCTCTTCGCGTCGCTCCGGCTGGTGCTGAACGAGGTGTTCGGCTTCACCCGGGGCCCCGGCCTCGTCCACGAGATGGTGAAAGATCTCCTGCTGCTCTTCGTGATGGGTGTGCTGTTCCTCGCCAGCACCGTCATGATCGACCTGTTCGACTGGCTGAAGTTCCTGTTGATGGTGCCCGTCGGGATGCCGCCCGAGTGGATACGATCGTCGTTCGTCGCGCTCGCGGTGGGGTTCAACACGGCGCTCTTCTTCGTCGCGTACCGCTACTTCCCCCATCGCAAGGTGCCGGTCGGCCCTGCGCTGGCGGGGGCGCTCCTCGCCAGCGTGCTCTGGGAAGCGGCGAAGCAGCTCTTCCGCTGGTACATCGTGACGCTCGGGGTGTACGACAAGATCTACGGGCCGCTCGGCGCCCTCGTCGCCCTCAGCATGTTCGCCTATTACTCGGGCGTCGTCTTCGTCCTCGGCGCGGAGTTCGCCGCCGCCCTCCGCGCGGGAGGGCGCGCGCGCGGCTAGAAAACTCGGCGGGGAACCATCGCGCAGGCGCGCGGCGTGTGGTAGCTTTATGCGGCCATGAGTTTCTCCGTGAGGACCCGCCGGTGGCCACCGGCGGCGGCGATGACCGTCAGCGCTCCCATGTCAGCCTCGAGGGAGGAGTAACCATGATGCTCAGGGACAAGGTGGCGGTGGTCACCGGCGCCGCCCGCGGGATCGGGCGAGGGATCGCGCTCTTGATGGCGCAGCACGGCGCGTTCGTCGTGGTCAACGACTACGGCGGCGGGGCCGACGGTTCGGGGGCCGCCCGGACGCCCGCCGACGACGTCGTCAAGGAGATCAAGGCCGTCGGCGGGCAGGCGGTGGCCAACTACGACTCCGTCTCCACCATGGCCGGGGGGCAGTCCATCATCCAGACGGCGCTCGACCACTTCGGGCGGGTGGACATCGTGGTCAACAACGCGGGCATCCTGCGGGACCGGATGATCTTCAACATGACCGAAGAAGAGTGGGACGCCGTCATCAACACGCATCTCAAGGGCTGCTTCACGGTGACGCGGTCGGCCGCCCCCCACATGAGAGAGCGCAGGTGGGGCCGTCTCATCAACATGACCTCCACGTCGGGGCTCGTCGGCAATGTCGGGCAAGCCAACTACGCCGCCGCCAAGCTCGGGATCGTGGGCTTCACCCGGGTGGTCGCCCTCGACATGGCGCGGTACAACGTGACCGCCAATTGCATCTCGCCGTTCGCGTGGACGCGCATGATCGGGACCATCCCGACCGAGACGGAGGCCCAGAAGGCGCGCGTCGAGAAGATCCAGAAGATGGGACCCGAGCACATCGCGCCCATGGCCGTGTTCCTCGCCGGCGACGCGGCCAAGGAGATCTCGGGACAGGTGTTCGGCGTCCGCGGCAAGGAGATCATGCTCTTCAGCCACATGCGGCCGGTGCGGAGCATCCACCACGATCTGGGGTGGACGCCGGAGCGTCTCGCCGACATGTTCCCGGGGACGTTGCGCCATCACCTGGTGCCGCTGGAGACCTCCGGCCAGTACTTCAACTACGATCCGCTGGTCTGAGCGTGGGCATCGGCGTCCGCCTCTCCCGCATCATGCATGACTCATGAAGAATCCCCGCTAGCGCCGTGACGGGTAGGGGACGCCCGTGTTCCCGCTGAGCGTCTACGCCACCCAGGGGTTGCACGGCGTGGTCTACGGCATGCTCCTGTTCCTCGTGTCCTCGGGGCTCACCCTCGTGTTCGGCATGATGGGCATCCTCAATATCGCCCACGCGGCGTTCTACATGGTCGGCGCCTACCTCGCCTACACCACGGTACGCGTGACGGGCAGCTTCTGGCTGTCGCTGCTGGTGGCGCCGCTGGTGATCGGGGCGCTCGGGGCGCTGGTGGAGCGCTGGCTGCTGCGGCGCACCCACGCCTTCGGCCATGCCTACGAGCTCCTCCTCACCTTCGGGCTCTTCTTCATGATCGAGGAGGCGGTGCGCTGGGTCTGGGGCAGCTACACGCTCCAGGTGCCGGTGCCGGCGGGGCTGACGGGGTCGATCCCCTTCATGGGCAGCCAGTACCCGGTCTACCGGCTCTTCATCCTCGCCGTGTCCGGCGTGATCTGTCTCGGCATGGGGATGGTGCTGCTGAAGACGCGCATCGGCATCATGATCCGCTCGGCGGTGGCCGACGCGGACATGGTGAGCGCCCTCGGGATCAACACGGCGGCGATGTCGACCGCCGTGTTCGCGGTGGGCTCGGCGCTGGCGGCGGTGGCGGGGGTGATCGCGGTGCCCTTTCTGCAGGCGGACCTCTCCATGGGCTCCACCATCCTGGTCGACATGTTCGTGGTCATCGTGATCGGCGGTTTCGGGTCGCTCACCGGCGCGCTCCTGGCCTCGCTGATGATCGGCGAGCTCCAATCCTTCGGCATCCTCTGGTTCTCCGAGTTCGCGCTGGTCTTCCAGTTCCTGTTGATGGCGGTGGTGCTCATCGTCCGGCCCCAGGGCCTCTTCGGAGAGAAAGGATGACGGCGCGTGGTCTCGCCGACCGGCGGGCGCGCGCCCGCCGCGACCGCGCACCCGGTGACCGTGTCTCACGAGTGACAATCGCGAGGCCGGGCGGGTGGCGCCGTCCCCGCACCCGGGCCCGCCCGCCTCACGCGTGGGCGCTCCGAGCGATGAGATGACCCGCGCCCGCGTGCTCGGGACGGCGGCCGTCGTGGCGCTGTACGCGCTCCCCTGGGTGCTCGATACCGTGCGCCTGCGGATGGTCATCGAGGTCCTCTATTTCGGCCTCTTCGCCGTGTCCTTCAACCTGCTGTTCGGCTATGCCGGGCTGCTCTCGTTCGGCCACGCGGCGACGTTCGGCGTGGGTGGCTACACGCTCGGCCTGCTGCTCAAGTACCAGCCGGCGCTCCCCTTCCTGCTGGCGCTGGGACTGGCCGCGCTGGTCGGGGGGGCGGCGGGGCTGATCATCGGACTGTTCTGCGTGCGCCTGCGCGGCACGTACTTCGCCCTCCTGACGCTGGCCTTCAGCCAGTTCCTCTTCGCGGTGGCCTTCAAGTGGCGCGCCGTCACCCGTGGCGACGACGGGCTCATCGTCAGTCCCGGGAGCATGGCCGTCCCGGGGCTCGTGACGCTCGAGCTGGGCCAGCCGCGACACTTCTTCCTGCTCGAAGCCACCATCGTGCTCCTCTGCCTCTGGGCGGCCTGGCGCTTCACGCGGACGCCGCTCGGGACCGCCGTCGTCCTCATGCGGGAGAACGACGAGCGGGCCGCCTTCCTCGGCTACAACGTGTTCGGCACCAAGCTGATCGCCTTCACCCTGGCGACGACGCTCGCGGCCGTGGCCGGCGCTCTCTTCGCGGCCTTCCAGCGGCTGGTCTCGCCGGCGGTCCTGGACCTGGCCATCGGCACCGAGGTGGTGTTCATGGCGGTGCTGGGCGGAACCGGCGCGTTCCTGGGTCCGTTCCTTGGCGCCGCCGTCTACATCGTCTTCCAGGACTGGCTGTCCAAGACCACGGAGAACTGGCACTTCTTCCTCGGGCTGGGCTTCGTGCTCATGATCCTCTACGCGCACGAGGGGCTGATCGGGCTCTTCGCCAAGGGCGGCCCGGCGCGGCGCCTGCTCTCCCGCCGGGGGGCGGGGGTGGAGGAGACGGCGTGACGGCCCTCGCGCTCCGCGACATCCACCACGACTTTTCCGGTCTCCATGTGCTGTCCGGGATCGACCTCGAGGTGGAGGAGGGCGAGCGCCACGCGATCATCGGACCCAATGGAGCCGGGAAGTCCACGCTCTTCAACATCATTACCGGACGCCTCGCCCCCCGGAAGGGACACGTGGTGTACCGGGGGCGGGACATCACCGGCGCGCCGCCGCACCGGATCGCCCGCCTCGGGATCGGCCGCTCCTTCCAGATCATCAACACCTTCCCGCGATTGACGGTCTACCAGAACGTGCGGAGCGCGGTCCTGTCGCGGCGGCGCCTGCGCCTGGACGCGTGGTCGCTGCTCGAGCGGCGGCGCGACGTGGCGCGCGAGAGCGAGGACGTCCTGGAGGCAGTGGGCCTGCGGGACCGCCGCGACACGCCGGCCAGCGAGCTGTCCTACGGCGAGCAACGCGAGCTGGAGATCGCGCTGACGGTGGCGACCCGCCCCGAGCTCATCCTCCTCGACGAGCCGACGGCCGGGCTCAACAGCGAGGACACGCGGCGCGCCGTCGGGCTGATCCGGCGCGTCACCGAGGGCAAGACGCTGGTGATGGTCGAGCACGACATGGAGGTGGTGTTCAACCTGGCCGATCGCATCAGCGTGATCTACTACGGCCGGGTGCTGGCGACGGGACCGCCGGACGAGATTCGGGCCAGCGACGAGGTGAAGCGAGCCTATCTCGGGAGAAAGGCCAGTGTTGCTGGCGGTTGAGGGCCTCCACGCCCACTACGGCAAGTCCCACATCCTCCACGGCGTGAGCCTCGCCATCGATGCCGGCGAGATCGTGTGTCTGCTCGGGCGCAACGGCGTCGGCAAGTCCACCACGCTCAAGAGCATCATGGGGCTCGTGGCGCCGTCGCGCGGCGCCGTGTCGTTCAAGGGGAGCGGTATCACGGGCCTCCCGCCGTACCGGATCGCCCGGCTCGGGGTCGGCTACGTGCCGGAGGAGCGGCGCATCTTCCCGACGATCACCGTGAAGGAGAACCTGCTCATGGGGATGAAGACGAACGCCGCGCGCCCGAACGGCGGCTGGACGCTCGAGCGCGTCTACGAATTCTTCCCGCGGTTGCGCGAGCGCGAGCGACAGCGCGCGGGCACGCTGTCGGGCGGGGAGCAGCAGATGCTGACCATGGGACGCACGCTGATGGGCAACCCGGAGGTGCTCCTGGTGGACGAGCCCACCGAGGGGCTCGCCCCCATGATCGTGGAGCAGGTGGAGCGGATCCTGGGCGAGATCCATCGAAGCGGCACCCCGGTGCTCCTCGTGGAGCAGTCGATGGAGACGGCGCTGGCGCTGGCCCAGCGCGTCTACGTCATGTCCAAGGGGCAGATCGTGTTCAGCGGGAGCATGAGGGACCTTGCGGCGAACGCCGAGGTGAGGAGACAATACCTCGAGGTGTAGCGGGGTGCTGACACCCTCGCCGGCTGCTCAAAAAGGTCCAGCGGCGAGGCGGCGCCCGAGGGCCGCACGCGAGGTGTACGCCCTGTACGTTGAGCGTGCGGCCGAGGGCGCCGTACCTCCGCAGATGGGCCTTTTTCAGGAGCCTGCCAGAAAGGAGTCGGCGATGGTCGATAGCATGAATCGGAGAGCCTTTGTCAAGGCCGCGGCCGCCGGGGCGGCGATGGGGCCGTTCGTGATCACGCGGCGCGGATGGTCGCAGACGGGATCGATCAAGATCGGCATCGTGGAGCCTCTGAGCGGGCCGGTGGCCTACATCGGCGAGGCCAACGTGGCGGGCTTCCGGTTCGGCGCCGAGCGACTCAACGCGGCCGGGGGCGTCCTCGGCCGCAAGATCGAGCTGGTCACGGGCGACAGCGAGCTGAAGCCGGATGTGGCCACGCGGCGGGCCAACGACCTCGTCCTCGGCGAGAAGGTGGACTTCCTCGCCGTCAACACCGGCTCGAACATCGCCAAGGCGGTGTCGCAGGTGGCGGCCCAGAACAAGAAGGTCTTCTTCTCGACGGGGACGGAGGCCTCGGAGCTCACCGGCGAGGAGTTCTTCGAGACCACCTTCCGCTGCTGCCTCAACACCGACATGCACTCGGCCGAGCTGGCGATCTACTTCACGAAGCTGGCGCCGCAGAAGTACGCGAAGTTCTACCTCCTCAATCAGGACTACAACTTCGGTCGCGCCGCCGCCGACGGCTTCAAGAAGAAGTTCAACCGGGTCAAGGCGGGCAACCAGGCCATCGTGGGCGACGAGTACCACCCGCTGCAGAAGGTCCAGGACTTCGCCCCCTACGTCACGAAGATCATGGCGTCGGGCGCCGAGGTGCTGATGACCGGCGACTGGGGGCAGGACCTGCGGCTGCTGCTCCAGCAAGGCGCCGCGCTCGGGTGGAAGGTGAAGGTGGGGAACTACTTCCTGGATGATCCCACCGTCGCGAAGGGGGTGGGGAAGCCGGTGGTGGGCCAGATCACCGCCGACGCCTATCTGTGCACGGTCGAGTCCCCGGAGAACAAGGAGTTCGTGAAGGCCTGGCGGGCGCGCTACCCGGACGCGCCGGTGAGCTACCGGGTTCCGAGCCTCACCTGCGGGCGCTGCGCCAACGCGGTGGTGTGGCTGGGCGATGTCGTCAAGCGGGCGGGCGGCCTCGACACGGAGAAGGTGATCAAGGCCTGGGAGAACGCGAAGTTCAAGACGCTGTGGGGCGCCGAGGTCGAGATGCGGGCCTGCGACCACCAGATGCTGACGCAGGGCTACGTGGCCGAGGTCCTCGAGCCGGAGAAGATCCCGCCGGACATCCGGTACTTCGGCACCGAGTTCCCCTACATCGGCAAGGCGACGCTCATCGCGAAGGATGACATCACGGTGGCACCGAAGGAGACCGGCAACAAGCGCTGCGCGTAGCCACCCACGTCGTGGACCACGACATCGAGTATCTCGCCCAGCTCTCCGCGTGCCGCGAGGCGGCCCTGAAGGCGCGCTAGCCCGGGTCATGCATGGAGACCTCCGGAGCATGGGGAAGACGCTCGCGCGCTCGGCGCTGGTTCTCCTCCTGTTCCTGCCGGCGGCCGCGGCCGCGGCGGCGCCCGCGCTCCTGGTGACCGTCGGCGAGGTGACCGACACCGCCGCCGTGCTCTGGGTGCGCGGCCACTCGCCGGGCCCGATCGGTGTTCAGTACGGCGTCTCCGGCGGCCCGAGACAGGAGCGGGCCGAGATCCAGGTGTCGCTCGCCGGCGACTTCACGGGCAAGCTCCCACTCGTGGCCCTGACCCCGGCCTCGCGCTACCGCTACACGGTGAGCCAGGGCGGGAGCGAGGTCCAGGGGGAGTTCGTCACGGCGCCGCCTCCGGCCGCCGCCGCTTCGGTCCGCTTCGTCTGGAGCGGCGACCTCGGCAGTCGCGCCCAGTGCCGCCACGTCACCGAGGGGTATCCCATCTTCCGGGCGCTCGCCCGCTACCGGGTGGACTTCTTCCTCTTCGTCGGCGATACCATCTACGGGGACCACGCCTGTGGCGGCTCCGACCGCGTGCCGGGTTACGACTTCGTGGCGCGCACGCTGCCGGAGTACCGGGCCAAGCACCGCTACAATCGCGAGGACGCGGCCGTGCAGGCGTACTTCCGCTCGCTCTCGGTCTATGCCATCTGGGACGACCACGAGGTGCGCAACGACTTCTCCGGTCCGAGCGACAAGCTGACGGAGGTCGGCCGCCAGGCATTCCTCGATTACTTCCCGATCCGGCCGCCGCATGACGACCCCGCGCGGCTCTACCGCAAGTTCCGCTGGGGCAGCCTGCTCGAGGTGTTCATCCTGGATACGCGGCAGTACCGGAGCCCCAACACGGAGCCGGACGGGCCGGCCAAGACCATGCTCGGTGCGGCGCAGAAGCGCTGGCTCATCGACTCGGTGGCCGCGTCGACGGCGACGTGGAAGGTCGTCGTGTCGAGCGTCCCGCTGTCGGTGCCGACGGGCGGCAAGGCCCACGACTCCTGGAGCAACGCGAATGTCCTCGGCTTCCCCGAGGAGAACGCGACAGGCTTCGCGCTCGAGCGCGATGCCATCCTCCGCGTCTTGCGCGAGCGCGGAGTGACGAACCTGGTCTTCCTGGCGGCGGACGTGCATCATGCGGAGCTGATCCGCCACCATCCGACGCCGGAGTGGTCCTTTCACGAGTTCATCGCCGGGCCGCTCTCGGCGTCGCTCGGCCGGCCCCGGCCGCTCGACATGGGGCTCAACCCACGGTCGCTCTTCGCCCTGGGGGGTGTGGAGACCTTCGGCGAGGTCTCGGTGGATCCGGCGGGTCTCACCGTGCGGATCGCGGACGTGAGCGGGGCGGTGCGCTTCACCCACACCATCGGCCCGGAGGCAGGCCGCTGAACAGGGCTCCGCATGCTTCGTTCTCTCGGAGGGGGCTCACCGCGGGGCTCGCCGGCCGAACGGGACGGCGAGGAGCGCGAGGCAGGTGGCGCCGCTCAGCGCGAGTCCGCTCCGTTCGGCGGCGCCCGGGACGTGGGCGAGCTCGACCAGGGTGGCGTCGCCGCCCGGAACGCGCACCTCGAGGAGCCCCAGGGCGTCGCGGCGAACGGGCAGGAGCCGGCCGCCGGCGCGGCACTGCCAGAGCGGGGAATACGCCATGCCCGTCGGCGCCCAGCTCTCATCGCGGGCAGGGAGCGTGTCGCGCCAGAGCTGTGGCCCGGATGGCGCCGGTGTCGGCCGGGGATGCCTCGAGACGAACACGAGGAACGGGCCGATTCGCGCCGGCCCGGTGAAGGCCGGATTGTCGGCGACGAAGCTCAATCGTCCCTGGTCCTCGTCGAGGGCGACGACCGAGGACACCCGGAGCCGGTCGGCCAGCTCGTTGAAGGTCGCGGCGTCAAGCCCGGCGAGCGGCCGGCCGAAGAGCGTGACCCCATCGCGCTGCTCGACGAGACGCGTGATGGGGCGATTGGCGGGCGAGCCCGTGTAAACGAGCCCCGCGATGGGCGAGGGGTGCGTGAACGTGCCGTTCAAGATCTCCCGCCCCGCGCGCAGTGACGTGAGCGCGGTGATATGCGAGTGGGGCCGCCGCCACTCGGGCCGGTGGTCGAGCGGGACCGCCGACCGCACGAAGAGGACCCTGCCCGCCGGCGTCTGGCGAAGCCCCTCCCAGAGCTCGGTCACTCGCGCGCCTCGCGCCACCACCTCGTACTTCGGCCACTCGTTAGGCCAGCTTCGCGGCCAGAGGGAGAGGCTGGGCTCCGGTCGATTCCAGGAGGAAAGCAGGCTGCAGAGGGCGATGGAGGCGATGGCGAGGCTCCATGCCGGCAGCCTGGGCAGGCATCGATGGACGCAGTCGAGGGCGAGCGCGGCGCCCAGGATCAAGGCGAGCAGGAAGCTGTCCAGCAGGCGGTCGGCAGGCAGCCAGCGGAGTCCGAGGGGCTCGGCAACCACCGCGTCGAGCACGATGACGAGCGCCAGGGCCGGCGGCAGATCGGAGAGCCAGAGGCCGGCGCGTGATGAGGGGCTCGCGCGTCTCAGCATGGCTGAAGCGAGGGCGCTGGCGGCGGTCAAGGTGATGAGCAGCGGCCGCTCGGCGAGCGAGCGCGCGAGGGTCGCGAGCGAAGCCTCGCTCCATGCGAGCGGGAGCGCCATGCCCAGATGGGCGAGCAGCGGAAGCAGCCAGAACGCCGTGAGCCCCAGCGCGGCGGCCGTCAGCAGGGCCGCCTGGACGAGCCGCGCCCGGCGCGAGCCCGGACCATGCCATGCCGCCAGCAAGACGAGCGCGACGCCCGCCGGCGCGTGAGCCGGGTGGATCAGGATGATCGCGGCGAGGAGCGCCGGCGCCGCGACCGGGGAACGCTTGCCCTCGATCGAGCCGTGGAGCGAGAGCGCCAGGAGCGGCAGCACGCCCCAGCCCAACCGCGCGGCGACGAGGCCCCACCGCATCCCTTCTTCCACGCCGCTCCGCGAGCCGGCCGAGAGCGTGAGCGCCAGGAAGGCGCCGGGCAGGGCGAGCCAGGGGCTCCCGAGCACGCGCGCCAGGAGAAGATATGCGCTGACGCCGGGAAGCAGAAAGGTGATCCAGAGGAGCAGCTGATAGGTCGACGCGAGGTCGAGCGCGCCCAGCGACGCGTAGTGGAGCGCCGCGCCGGCATAGGAGAAGCCCGGCGGATAGAATTGCAGCTCGGCGTAGCCCGCCCACCAGCCGGGGTTCAGGCGCCAGGGGGCGAGGCCCACCGTGAGAGCGTGGGCGATGCGGTAGAGCTGGCCCGGATGGTCGTCGAAGACGAGGAGCCCGCCCCCGAGGGCCTTCCACGCGAACGCGAGCCCGTACAAGAGAAGCGGAACGGCCGGAACCCAGGCGCCTGTCACGGCTGCCGATGATACACGACAGGGTCAGGCTTTGACTTCCCGAACAGGACGTTCTTCACGACCGGCCGAAACGCGGAATCAGACGCCCGCGAGGGGAAGTGTCGAGAAGTCAAAGCCTGACCCTGGAGCGGTCGTTGACATTGCGCTTTACCGAGTGTTAAGTAGGGAAAATCCAAGGCCGGGTGAACCTGGCCCGGCGAGACAAGGAGACCCAGGATGGCTGTTCGTGTGCGCATCCCCACTCCCCTGCGGGCGATGACCAAGGGCTCGGCCGACGTCCAGGTGACGGCCGACACGGTCGGCGACCTGATCGAGGACCTGGAGCGTCAGTTCCCGGGCATGCGGGAACGGCTGGTGGAGGAGAGCGGTGAGATCCGCCGCTTCATCAACATCTACGTCAATCAGGAAGACATCCGCTTTCTCCAGGGCGCGAAGACCGCCCTCAAGCAGGGCGACGAAGTGTCCATCGTGCCGGCGATCGCCGGCGGCGGCCGTCGCTAGGCGGAGATGCGCGAAGAGTCCGCGGACCGCGAATGATCTCCAAGCGAGTGCAGGGCTTCACGGAATCCGTGATCCGGGAGATGACCCGGGTCAACAACCAGTACGACGGGATCAACCTCGCCCAGGGCATGCCGAATTTTTCCCCGCCCAAGGAGCTGCTCGAGGCCGCCCATCGCGCCCTCGACGGCGACTTCCACCAGTACGCGATCACCTGGGGAACGCCGCGCCTGCGCCGCTCCATCGCCGACAAGTACAAGCGCTGCTACGGGATGGAGGTGGACCCGGAGCTTCACGTCACCGTCTGCTGCGGCTCCACCGAGACCATGCTGGCCACCCTCCTCGCCGTCCTCAACCCGGGCGACGAGGTCATCATCTTCGAGCCCTTCTACGAGAACTACGGGCCGGGATGCATCATCGCGGGCGCCGAGCCGGTCTTCGTGCCGCTCGAGCCCCCGGAGTTCACGTTCGACCCGGACCGGCTCGCGGCGGCGGTCAGCTCGCGCACGCGTGCCATCGTCTTCAACAGCCCCAACAACCCCTCGGGCAAGGTCTTCTCGCGGGCGGAGCTCCAGACCATCGCCGACCTCTGCCTCCGGCACGACCTGCTGGCCATCACCGACGAGATCTACGAGCACATCGTCTTCGACGGCCTCGCTCACACGCCCATCGCCACCCTGCCCGGGATGGCCGACCGGACTGTCACGATCTCCGGCATCTCCAAGTCCTACTCGGTGACGGGCTGGCGCGTCGGGTACGCCGTGGCCAATCCCGAGCTGTCCGTGGGGATCAGGCGGGCCCACGACTTCATCACGGTGGGCGCGCCGCATCCGTTCCAGGAGGCCGCGGTCACAGCCCTCGAGCTGCCCGACTCGTACTACGTGACGCTGCGGGAGAGCTACCAGGCCCGGCGGGACCTGCTGCTCGGCAAGGTCAAGGCGGCGGGCTTCGTCGCCTACGAGCCCAAGGGCGCCTACTACATCCTCACCGACGCCGCCCATTTCCTCTCGCGCTACGGGTGCCGGGACGACCACGAGTTCGCCATGTTCCTGATCAAGGAGGTCGGTGTCGCGACGGTGCCGGGCTCGTCGTTCTACGCGCATGCCGAGCTGGGCAGGACCAAGATCCGCTTCTGCTTCCCCAAGACGGATGACATGCTGATCGAGGCGGGCCGGCGGCTGCAGAAGCTCGCCCGGTGACCCCTCGCGCCGCCGCCCGCGCCATCTTCGACGCGGGCCTCGCCGCGGGCGACGTCCGTCCCCTCGTCCTGTGCGGGCTCGCCGGGATCGAGCTGCCCGAGCGAGGCCGGCTCATCGTCGTGGGAGCCGGGAAAGCCTCCGGCGCCATGGCCGCGGCCGTCGAGGAGGCCCTCGACGACCGGGTGAGCGACGGCGTGGTGGCCGTCAAGGACGGCCATCTGGCCGCGACCCGCCGCGTCCGTCTGCGCGAGGCCGGGCACCCGGTCCCCGACGAGCGAGGCGCCGCGGCGGCGCGCGAGATCCTGGAGCTGGCGCGGAGCGCCGGCGGCGACGACCTCGTGCTGACCCTCATCTCCGGAGGAGGCTCGGCGCTGACGCCTGCCCCGGCGCCCCCCGTCACGCTCGGCGACAAGCAGGCCGTCACCCGATTGCTCCTGGCGGCGGGCGCCACGATCAACCAGCTCAACGCCGTGCGCAAGCATCTCTCGCTGCTGAAGGGCGGCCAGCTCGCGCGCGCGGCGACGCCGGCGCGGGTGCACGCGCTCCTGCTCTCCGACGTGATCGGCGATCCCCTGGATGTGATCGGCTCGGGGCCCAGCGCGCCCGATGTCTCGACCTTCGGCGAGGCGCTGGCCATCCTG
>WNGE01010498.1_pt1 | contig 15098 bp, 12 predicted proteins | sample 5400651 | NCBI WGS metagenome assembly WNGE01 (sample SAMN13153370, study PRJNA577476) | soil metagenome | isolation source: 60 cm soil or saprolite under grassland replicate 2 | place: USA:California | collected 2016-06-15 | reverse complement strand
GATCGGGTAGGGGGCGGGCTCACGCCCGCCGCCCTCCCACACCACCGGACGTGCGGTTCCGCATCCGGCGGTTCATGAAATACGCTGGAGGCGCTGCACCGTATCGAACAGCGACACCAGCCCCAGATGGTCGAACCAAGACTTGGGGAAGGCCGCGTGCATGTGCGACGCGCCCGCATTCCACCATGGGCCGCGCCCGTTGGTGGCCGAGCGCCATGCCCGCTCTTCCGTCAGTCCCCGCTGCAGCAAGTTCCGAGCACGCGCATACGGCCGCTTCCAATGCCGCCACAGGACACAGCGTAACTTGTGCCGTATCCATCCATCGCAGTCCTCCAGCGCCCGTTGGGTTTCGGCCATCTTGAAATAGGCCGCCCACCCACGCAGCACCGGGTTCAGCGTCTGGATCGTCGCGGCCAAGCTTCGGCCTCGCGCACCCCGCAACAGCGCCTTCACTTTCTCCGTCAGCTTCTGCAGACTCGGCTTGGCAATGCGCAGCTTCGGCTTCACGTGCCACGTGAGACTGTAGCCCAGAAACTTCCGCTGCCACGGCCGCGCCACCGCGCTCTTGGCTTGATTCACCTTGAGTTTGAGTCGCTGTTCCAGAAATCCAGTCAGACTGTGCAGCAGCCCCACCCCCGCACGTTCGCTGCCGACGTAGATGTTGCAGTCGTCCGCGTAACGGCAGAAGGTGTGACCCCGTCGTTCCAGTTCCCGGTCCAACGTGGTGAGCAGGATGTTGGACAGCAGCGGCGACAACGGCCCGCCTTGCGGCGTGCCTTCCGTCCGCGGCATTACCAACCCGTCCGCCATCATGCCCGCTGCCAGATACCGCCGGATCAGCTTGAGCACTCGTGCATCGCCAATCTTCATCGCCAGCTGGCTCATCAGCAGATCGTGGTCGACCCGGTCGAAGAACTTCTCCAGATCCATATCCACTACCCAGCGCTTGCCCTGCGCCACGTACTGGCGCGCCTGACGCAGTGCCTGATGCGCATTGCGCCCCGGACGAAAGCCGTAGCTCGCCTCCGAGAACGTCGGCTCGAAGATCGGTTGCAACAGTTGATGCAACGCCTGCTGGATCAGTCGATCCACCACCGTCGGGATGCCCAGTGTGCGTACCCCGCCTTGCGGCTTGAGTATGTCCACCCGGCGCACCGCCTGCGGTTGATACTCGCCCGCCAGCAGTCTGGTCCGTATCATCGGCCAGTGTCGTTTCAGATGGTCTTTGAGCTCGGACACCGCGAGTTGATCTACCCCCGCCGCGCCTTTGTTCTCGACCACCCGCTGATACGCGAGCATCAGGTTGCCGCGTTCCACTACGGCGTCCATCAGGCTCGTTGTCGCTACCTCCGCTTTCGTCCGCGCTCGGGTCGCCATGTCCGCCTCGGCGCGTGCTACAGCGTCGACCGATTTCCGTCCGGTCTCTGCAGCGCCCGCCTGATCTGCCCGATCAGCTTCTGCCTTCATCGGCTTCCTTGAGATGCCCGCCGCCTACTCGCGGCACTTCACGTTCAGCCCTTCGGTTCGCGTTGACACCTACTATGGCCTCTGCTGACTTCTGGCGATCCATCCCGACACCTCTCGATGTCAGTAGCACAAGGCAGACCGCCAGATCTCCCCGGGTATTGCGCACCCACCTTCACGCTTATGCCCGTCGGATCTACGTCGCAGCGTTCCGTGCAAGTATCGGGCTTTGCAGATATTTGCCTGCTCACCCCGCTGCGCCGCCTCTATCCGCTTCCTATTCGTCAGGCCAGCGCTTTGCCTACAGCTTCCTCCAGATTCGCAGTCGCCCGCGACACCCTTGCCGTTGAGCTAACACTTCCCCTTGCCGGGTATGTAGAGGACTTTCACCTCCAAGTGAATGCGCCCTGCCGGGCGCACAAATGAAAAGGGCGCCGACGGGCGCCCTTAAGCGGCAGCGTTGCCGATCACTGCGCGGGCGTGGGCTCCGTCGGAGCACTCGCCGGTTGCGGCGCCGCGGCTTGCGCTGCTTCCTCGGCCGCTGCCTTCATCGACAGCCGCAGCCGGCCCTTGTCGTCGGCTTCGAGCACCTTGACGCGCACCACCTGGCCCTCCTTCACGTAGTCGGAGACCTGGTTGACGCGCTCCTTGGCGATCTGCGAAATGTGCAACAGACCGTCCTTGCCCGGCAGCACTTGCACGATCGCGCCGAAATCGAGAAGCCGCAGCACCGTGCCTTCGTAGATGCGACCCACTTCCACTTCGGCGGTGATGTCCTCGATGCGCTTCCGCGCGACGTTGCAGGCGTCGGCATTGACGGACGCGATCGTGATCGTGCCGTCGTCCTGGATGTCGATCGTAGTGCCGGTTTCCTCGGTCAGCGCGCGGATCACCGCGCCGCCCTTGCCGATCACGTCGCGGATCTTCTCCGGGTTGATCTTGAACGACATCATTCGCGGCGCGTGCTGGGAGACTTCGGCGCGTGCGTGCGGGAGGGCTTCCTGCATCAGGTGGAGGATATGCATCCGGCCCTCGCGCGCCTGCGACAGCGCGACTGCCATGATCTCCTTGGTGATGCCCTGGATCTTGATGTCCATCTGCAGCGCGGTGATGCCGCGATCGGTGCCGGCGACCTTGAAGTCCATGTCACCGAGGTGATCCTCGTCGCCGAGGATGTCGGTCAGCACGGCGAAGCGGTTGCCTTCCTTGATGAGGCCCATCGCGATGCCCGCGACATGCGCCTTGGTCGGCACGCCGGCGTCCATCAGCGCAAGGCTCGCGCCACACACCGAGGCCATCGACGAGCTGCCGTTCGATTCGGTGATCTCGGACACGACGCGCATCGAGTACGCGAACTCCTCGCCGGTCGGCAGCACGGCGAGCAACGCGCGCTTGGCAAGACGACCGTGGCCGATCTCGCGGCGCTTGGGCGAGCCGACGCGACCCGTTTCGCCGGTCGCATACGGCGGCATGTTGTAGTGGAACATGAAGCGGTCGCGGTATTCGCCCATCAGCGCGTCGATGATCTGCTCGTCACGCGCGGTGCCGAGCGTTGCGACGACGATCGCCTGCGTTTCGCCGCGGGTGAAGAGCGCCGAGCCGTGCGTGCGCGGCAGAACGCCCGTGCGGATCGCGATCGGACGCACGGTGCGCGTGTCCCGGCCGTCGATGCGCGCTTCGCCCGAGAGGATCTGGTTGCGGACGATCTTCGCTTCGAGCTCGAACACGAAATTGTTGACCTGGTTCGCGTAGCCCGGCGCTGCATCGGCGGGAATGCACTCGGCTGCGACCTGGCCGTAGACATCCTTCAATCGCTGCTGCCGTGCCTGCTTCGAGCGCAACTGATAGGCCTCGTGCAGCGCGGCGTCGGCAACGGCGGTGACTTTCCCGATCATCGTCTCGTCCTTCGCCGGCGGTTGCCAGTCCCACAAAGGCTTACCACCTTCTTCGACGAGCGCGTGAATCAGCTCGATCGCCGCTTGCTGCTGCTGGTGGCCGTAAACGACCGCGCCAAGCATGACTTCCTCAGGCAGCTCGTGCGCCTCGGATTCCACCATCAGCACCGCGGCTTCGGTGCCGGCAACGACGAGGTTCAGCGCCGAGGTCGTCAATTCGGTCTTGGTCGGATTCAACACGTACTGACCGTCGACGTAGCCGACGCGCGCCGCGCCGATCGGTCCGTTGAACGGCACGCCGGAGAGCATCAGCGCCGCCGAGGCGCCGATCATCGCCGGGATATCCGGATCGATCTCGGGGTCCACCGACAACACCGTCGCGATCACCTGCACTTCGTTGTAGAAGCCATCCGGAAACAGCGGACGGATCGGCCGGTCGATCAGCCGCGAAGTCAGCGTTTCCTTTTCCGACGGCCGGCCTTCGCGCCTGAAGAATCCGCCCGGGATCTTGCCAGCGGCAAACGTTTTCTCCTGGTAATCGACGGTCAGCGGAAAGAAGTCCTGACCGGCCTTCGCGTCCTTGCGCGTGACGGTGCTCACCAGCACGACAGTGTCGTCCAGGCTAGCCATGACCGCGCCGCCTGCCTGGCGGGCAATCTCGCCGGTTTCGAGCGTCAGCGTGTGACGGCCATAGGGAATCGATTTCTTGATCGGGTTCACGGTTTTCCTCTGTTCTTCAAATGACAATGGCCGCGCTTCGCAAGGCGCGGCCACTGGCGTTGTTCGAAACGGACGGCGAAAGCTGCCGGTCGGGGCGCGGTTCGTGACGACGCATCGCCCTTGCGCTTGCGCGTGTCGTCAGCGTCGATCGGTTCGGCAAAGACCCTGCCCGCTCACTCGTCTGGTTACTTGCGCAGCCCAAGCTTCTCGATCAGGGTGCGGTAGCTGTCCGTGTTGCGCGACTTGAGATAGTCGAGCAGCTTGCGACGGCGCGAGACCATCCGCAACAGTCCGCGTCGCGAGTGGTGGTCCTTCACGTTGGCCTTGAAGTGGTCGTTCAGCCCGTTGATGCGGGCGGTCAGCAGCGCGACCTGCACTTCCGGCGAGCCGGTGTCGCCCTTCATGCGCTGATAGTCGGCGACGACCTTCGCCTTTTCCTGCACGGTAACTGCCATTGCTTTCGTCCCTCTCTCGTTGCCGCGGTACTCGGGCCGCGTCTCGTATGTTTCGCTTGGCAAAGACGAAAATTATAGCTCGAAAAGTACTTAGGATTCAACCAAATGATGGGAAAGACGCGAGCGCGGCAAGGCCCGTGGGGCCGAACTTCCGGGCAGCGCAAGGTTCGGAACCCGATCCATCGCGCAGTCAAATAGGACGACGCGGAACCGCGCTTTCGATGCCGGGTGTCACGGCGAACGCTTGACTCAGGATCGGAGCGCCGATGCCGTTCGCCAAACGCTTCCGATTTGGCAGAAATGCAACAATCGTTTGTGAGATATGTGCACTACAACAGCGGGCAATTTTATTATAGCTACGATCGGGTATCCCGCGGAAATTAGAGCACGTACTGGGAAAAACAGCAGTTCTCCATTCCAACGTCATAAGTCTAGCCTTTTGATTTCATGATACTTGTAGGCCACAGTTAGAGCAAAAGTAATTCGTATTAGCTTTCATGCACTTATCCGCACTCGCCACCGCTCGCAAAGAGTTGCGCAGAAACCGCCTCTCGCCTAAAGTTCGGGAGGGTTGATCGCAATTCGAACCGACGTTGCCGCTGCGTTTAGCGGAGTCATCGCATCTGTTGAGGGGAGAGGATTCATGTTGAGGGCTATTCGTGCGCGTGTAGCGCAATCCGGTGGAGTGCTCGCATTCACCGCGCTTTGTTTCGCATCGTTCAACGCCGACGCCGGCAATCTGTGGCTCACCGGTCACGACATGGAACTCCACTGTTCGGGTGGCTCGCAATGCACAAACTTCGGCGTTGCCCTCAACTTCGTCAGGCTGGGCGCCCCGACGAAGACGCTGCCCGTTCTGGTTCTCGATGAGGGTGGAGAGGTTGCAGCCGCTGCGGGGCAAGCGCTGGCCAAAGCCAAAAACACGGTCGAGGGCGCGGGCAACGCCTATCCCCTGGTCGTCATCGCACCGAGCAGTGCCGCCTTCACGACGGCCGTCATCGACACCGCGACATACAGCGCGGTAGTGATTGCGTCCGACCAGAACTGCGGCGGGTGCGACAACACGGCAGCATCGATTGCCGCGATCAACGCACGGACGGCTGCCCTTCAGGCGTTCTTCACCGCAGGTGGTGGGTTGCTTTACCTCGCGGGAGCCGGGACGCCAGGCTACTACAATTCGGTTCCGGTTCCGGCGACGGCGGCCCCGGTGGCTCCGCCGTTCGTCCTCACTGCGGCGGGCCTCGCGGCTGGCCTGACGCTCACGGATGCCAACTGCTGCGCGACGCACAACTCGTTCAATCTTCCCGGCGCCGGCAGCCCGCTGGTGGTGGCTGAAACCGACAGCGCCGGCCTCGCCGAGACACTGTTTGTGAGCGGCGGCTCGATTTGCGGCGGCGCAATCTGCGGTGGCGGCGGCTCGACGAACATCCCGACGATGAGCGAATGGGGGCTGATCCTCATGGCTGGCCTGCTCGCCCTCTCGGCCTTCTACTTCCTGCGGCGGCGTTCGCGCTAGCTACCTGCACCAGCAGTGAAAACGAACCCCGCCGTGCGCGGGGTTCTTTTTTGGTCACTCGAATCGTGCCATCCGCAGCGGGCGGATCACGCCACCGACGACGTCGACCATCCCGAGAAACCGGTTGGCCACGTAGCAGCGGTAGCGCCCCGGGCCCAGGTCCGCAACCGCGACCGTGCGTCCCTGCATGAGCGCGCGAGCACCCGCAGCGTCCACTTCGAGCCTCGGCATCGATGCAACGAGTGCCTCGACCGGCAGCAGCAGCGCATCGCGGACGGTCGGATCGCCGATCGCCTCGAGGGCGGCAAGCGTCACGGCACCTTTGAGAGTGAAAGCGCCGCTCGCCGTGCGCCGCAGGCCCGCGAGGTGCGCGCAGCTTCCCAGTGCAGCGCCGAGATCTTCGGCGAGCACCCTGATGTACGTACCTTTGCCGCAGGCAACGCGCAGGGTCGCGATCGGCGATGCCCAGTCGACGATCTCGATGGCGTCGATCTCGATTTCACGCGGCGCGCGCTCGATGTCCACACCGGCGCGCGCGTATTCGTAATAGCTCTTGCCTCGATGCTTGAGCGCCGCATGTCGGGGAGGCACTTGCCGGATCGACCCGAGGAACCGCGGCAGCGCAGCTTCGAGATCGGCACGGCCGAATGCCACCGGACACTCGGCGATCGTTTCGCCCTCGGCATCGCCGGTGGTCGTCGCGATTCCGAAACGAACGGTCGCCACGTATTCCTTCCGCGCGTCGAGCAATGCCTGCGCGTACTTGGTCGCGTCGCCGAAGCAGAGCGGCAGGAGACCCGACGCGAGCGGATCGAGCGTGCCGGTATGGCCGGCCTTTTCCGCGAGGTAGAAGCGCTTCGCGCGCTGCAACGCCGCGTTCGACGTAAGACCGGATGGTTTGTCGAGCAACAGGACGCCGTCGACCCGCCGGCGCGCGGGCCGGGAAGGCCGAACGAGAGCCATCGCCTTCAATGCGGGAGCTTGCGGTCCGCCGCGACCGCGGCGTCGATCAGCTGCGACAGACGCATACCCGACTCGATCGAATCGTCGTAGGCGAAGTGAAGCTGCGGCACCGAGTAAAGCTGGAGCCGGCGGGAAAGTGCGGTGCGCAGGAACCCGGCCGTGTGCTGCAGAGCGGCGATCGCGTCGTCGCCGTGCTCACGGCCGGCGAGATGGGTGACGAAGATCTTTGCGTGCGACAGGTCGGGCGAAACCTCGACTGCCGTAATCGTCACGCGGCCGACGCGCGGATCCTTGACGTCTTCGCGCAGCAGCTGCGCGAGCTCGCGCTGGATCTCGTCGCCGACGCGTCGCGCGCGTTGTGAAGTTTTTTTCATGGGTTGCTCGTACCATCGTCGTCGTCCCCGCGGAGGCGGGGACCCAGTGCGTTCGAGAAAAGACGCTGGATTCCCGCGTTCGCGGGAATGACGACATGTAACGTTACAGCGTTCTCGACACTTCGACGATCTCGTAGACCTCGAGCTGGTCGCCCTTCTCGATGTCGTTGAAGTTGCGGATCGACAGCCCGCACTCGAAGCCGCCCTTCACTTCGCGCACGTCGTCCTTGAAGCGCTTCAGCGAATCGAGCTCGCCGTCGTGGATCACGACGTTGTCGCGCAGCACGCGCACGCGCGAGCCGCGCTTGACGACGCCGTCCAGCACATAGCAGCCGGCGACGGTCCCGACCTTCGAGATCTTGTACACCTCGCGGACTTCGACCAGGCCGATCTGGCTTTCCTTCTTCTCGGGCGTGAGCATGCCCGATAGCGCCGCCTTCACTTCGTCGACCGCGTCGTAGATGATGTTGTAGTAGCGGATGTCCACCCCGCTGTGCTCGGCCAGCTTGCGGGCAGCGACGTCGGCGCGCACGTTGAAGCCGATGACCACCGCCTTCGACGCCAGCGCCAGGTTGATGTCCGACTCGGTGATGCCGCCGACGGCCGCATGCACGATGTTGACCTTGACCTCGTTGGTCGACAGCTTGGTCAGCGCTTGCGTCAACGCTTCGTAGCTCCCCTGCACATCGGCTTTGACGATCAGTGTCAGCGACTTGATCGCGTCTTCGGCCATCTGGTCGAACATGTTCTCGAGCTTCGCCGCTTGCTGTTTCGCGAGCTTGACGTCGCGGAACTTGCCTTGGCGGAATAGCGCAATCTCGCGCGCCTTGCGCTCGTCGCCCAGCACCATCACGTTCTCGCCCGCAAGGGGTACGTCGGACAACCCTTGGATCTCGACCGGAATCGCTGGACCTGCGGTCGGAACGCTCTTCCCCGTCTCGTCGGTCATCGCGCGCACGCGCCCGAAGACCGCACCGGCGAGGACGATGTCGCCGCGTTTGAGCGTCCCCGAATGCACGAGCACCGTTGCCACGGGACCGCGGCCCTTGTCGAGCCGCGATTCGATCACGATGCCCCTGGCTGGCGCATCCTTCGGCGCCTTCAGCTCCAGCACTTCGGCCTGCAGCAGGATCGCGTCGAGCAGCTCGTCGATTCCCGCGCCGGTCTTCGCCGACACGGGGATGAATTGCGTTTCGCCGCCGTATTCCTCGGGGATCACACCTTCGGCGACGAGCTCCTGCTTGACGCGCTCGGGGTTGGCCTCCGGCTTGTCGATCTTGTTCATCGCGACGACGACCGGCACGTTGCCGGCCTTCGCATGGGCGATCGCTTCCTTCGTCTGCGGCATCACGCCGTCGTCGGCGGCAACGACCAGCACCACGATGTCGGTAACCTTGGCGCCGCGCGCGCGCATCGCCGTGAACGCCTCGTGGCCCGGCGTGTCGAGGAACGTGATCACGCCCTTCTTCGTCTGCACGTGATACGCGCCGATGTGCTGGGTGATGCCGCCCGCTTCACCACTCGCCACGCGCGCGCGGCGGATCGAATCGAGAAGCGACGTCTTGCCGTGGTCGACGTGACCCATCACGGTGACGACCGGCGGCCTGGGCTCGGCTTCGACGGTCGTCGCTTCGGATTCGGCGAGCAGCGCGTCCGGATCGTCGAGCTTGGCGGGGATCGCCTTGTGCCCCATTTCCTCCACCAGGATCATCGCGGTCTCCTGATCGAGGACCTGATTGATCGTCACCATCTGGCCCAGCTTCATCAGCGCCTTGATGAGCTCGGCAGCCTTCACCGACATCTTGTGCGCGAGGTCGGCGACGGTGATCGTTTCTGGAATCGAGACTTCGCGGACAATTGGGCCCGCGGTGGCCGTGGCGCCGACTTCGCCGCCCTCCTCGTCATGCCGCCGATGCCCGACCTTCGGCTGCCCTGCCGCCAGCCGGTGGCCGTCGTCGCGCCGCCCGTGACATCGCCACGCAGCTTGAGTGCGCGACGACGCGCGGCTTCTTCCTGGAACGCGGTGCCGGTCTTCTTGACTGTGCGGGCTTTTTCGCCGGGCTTCGCCGCCGGACGATGCAACGTGCCCTCGGCCGGCGTCTTCGCCTTCGCGGCCGGCGCCTTCGCCGTTTCCGCTTGAGCAGCCTGCGCGGCCTTCGCGGCTTCCGCCGCAGCAGCCTCGGCCGCCGCCTTCGCCGCCGCCTCTTCGGCTTCCTTTTCCTTCTTCGTCTTGCGCTTTACGGCTTGCTGCTGCTTTTGCTGAATCTCTTCCTGTTGCCGCGCGATCAGCACCTGCGCCTTCTTTTCTTCCGCCTCGCGCGCCGCGAGCTCCTCGGGGGTGATCACCGGTGCGGCCGCCGGCCTGACGACCTCCTCGACCGGCGCCGCCGCTTCCGTCTCGTCGCGCTTCATGAACACGCGCTTCTTGCGCACCTCGACCTGGATCGTCCGCGCCTTGCCCATGGAACCGGCGGCCTTGATCTCGGTCGTCTGCTTGCGCGTCAGCGTGATCTTCTTTTTCGGCTCGCCGGCCGCGCCGTGCTGTTTCTGCAGATACTCGAGCAGCCTGGTCTTGTCCACTTCGGAGAGCTTGTCGCCTTCCTTCTTGCCGGCGACGCCGGCCCTGCCGAGCTGCTCCAGCAGCGCCCCCGCCGGCATCTTGAGCTCGGTCGCGAATTGTTCGATCGTCGTATGCGCCATGCGCTTCTCCCGCGTCCTTCTCGATTGCCCTTTAGTGCCGCTGCCCCAGGGCCGGGGCTGCTGCCGTCGCGCCCGACGCAGCCTCCGCCGGTGCTTCCTCGAACCAGTGCGCGCGCGCCTTCATGATGAGATCCTGCGCCCGCTCGGCGGCGATGCCGGTCAGCTCCACCAACTCGTCGCCGGCGAGATCGGCGAGCGCATCGCGCGTCGTGATGCCGTGTGCCGCGAGCGCGCTCGCGATTTCGGTGTCCATGCCTTCGAGGTTCAGCAACGCCTCATCGGTGTGCTCGACGGATTCCTCGCGGGCGATTGCCTCGGTCAATAGCGCATTGCGTGCCCGGCTCCGAAGCTCGTTCACCGTGTCCTCGTCGAAGCCCTCGATCTCCAGCATTTCGGTGATCGGCACGTAGGCGACTTCCTCGAGCGAAGTGAAGCCTTCGGCGATCAGGATGTCGGAGACTTCCTCGTCGACGTCGAGCTTGTCCATGAAGAGGTCGCGCAGCCGCGTGCCTTCCTCTTCGTGCTTCTTCTGCGAATCCTCGACGCTCATCAGGTTCAATTCCCAGCCGGTGAGCTCCGAGGCGAGCCGCACGTTCTGGCCGAGCCGGCCGATCGCGATCGCGAGGTTCTCCTCGTCGACGACGACGTCCATGCTGTGCTTTTCCTCGTCGACAACGATCGACGAGATCTCGGCCGGGGCGAGCGCGTTGATGACGAACTTCGCAGGATCGTCCGAGAAGAGAATGATATCGACGCGCTCGCCGGCGAGCTCGTTGGTCACCGCGGTGACGCGCGAGCCGCGCATGCCGATGCACGTGCCTTGCGGATCGAGCCGCGGATCGTTCGACTTGACGGCGATCTTCGCGCGGATCCCCGGGTCGCGCGCGGCGGCCCTGATCTCGATCAGTCCCTCCTCGATCTCGGGCACCTCCAGCTCGAAGAGCCGCATCAGGAACTCGGGCGCGATCCGCGACAGGATCAGTTGCGGTCCCTTCGCGGTGCGATCGACCTTGGTCACGTACGCGCGAATGCGGTCGCCGACGCGCAGCATTTCCTTCGGGATCAGCTGGTCGCGCGGGATGATGCCTTCGATGCGGCCCGATTCGACGATCGCGCTGCCGCGCTCGATGCGCTTCACGGTGCCCGTCAGCAGATTGTCCTCACGCTCGAGAAAGTCGTTCAGGATCTGCTCGCGCTCGGCGTCGCGGATCTTCTGCAGGATCACCTGCTTCGCTGCCTGCGCGCCGATGCGGCCGAACTCGATCGGCTCGAGCGGCTCTTCGATCACGTCGCCGAGCTTCAGGTCCGGGTCGCGCTCCGTCGCGTCGGTGATCGCGAGCTGGTACGCGGGCTCCTCGTGCTCCTCGTCGGGCACGACGGTCCAGCGCCGGAACGACTCGTAGTCGCCGGTCTCGCGATCGATCGACACGCGAGCATCGATCTCATTGGGGAAGCGTTTCTTGGTGGCCGACGCGAGCGCCGATTCCAGCGCCGTGAAGACGATTTCCTTCGGCACGTTCTTCTCGCGCGCGAGCGCGTCGACCAGCAGCAGCAGTTCGCGATTCATTTCGTCTTTCTCCACTCGATCTTCGGCACCAGCCGCGCCCGGTTGATTTCCGCGAGCGGGACGGTCACCGTGCCCTTTGCGGTGTCGACGACCACAGTGCCGTCTTCACACCCGCGCAGGACGCCCTTCAGCTTTTTCGCGTTGTCGACGGGTGTGCGCAGGCGGAGCTCCGCTTCCTCGCCCGCGAACCGGACGAAATCCGCCGCCTTGGTCAGCGGCCGGTCGAGCCCCGGCGACGACACTTCGAGCCGATCGAAATCGACGTTCTCGACCGCGAAGAGATGCGTCAGATGGTTGCTCACCTTCGCGCAGTCCTCGACACTCACGCCCTTCGGCTTGTCGATGAAGACGCGGACGAGCCGGCCCCCGGGAGAGCTCTCCCAATCGACCAGCTCGTACCCCAGCGGGGGCAGCGTGCGCTGCAGCAATTCACCCAAATGCATCATCCTGTCGAACCGTCCGCAACATTGAAAAACTGTCGCAGCAAAAAAAAATGGGCTGTGCCCAGCCCATTTCTATTACTTATCCAGCGAATATTACCTGAATTTCGCCCAAAATTGAAGGCCGGCGTTGCCCGCCGCAACCCTCGCACCCAAGCGCCTCGATCCGGTAATGCGTCCGGTGCTCAGTTGGGGGCGGCGAAGCGGGTTGCCAAGCCGAGCTTCAGTCGCGCCGAAAGCCCGCATTCCGCCGCGCCGGACCGCTCGCGCTAAGATGGCCGCGATTCCCCGGACCGGAGACCCCGATGGCCGAAGCGCAACCGATCGCAAAGAACGCCACCGGCGAGCTATGCCTGCTGCCGGCACTCGCCAACCGGCACGGACTCATCACCGGGGCTACCGGCACCGGCAAGACCGTTACCCTGCAGGTGATGGCCGAGCGCTTTTCGGGGATCGGCGTGCCGGTGTTCATGGCCGACGTCAAGGGCGACCTTTCCGGGATCACCCAGCCCGGGGCATCGTCGCCAAAGTTCAAGGAACGGTTGCAGCTGATCGGCGCGGAAGAACCCAGGTTCGCCGGCTCCCCGGCCGTCTTCTGGGACGTCTTTGGCGTCCAGGGCCATCCTGTTCGCGCGACGATTTCGGACCTCGGCCCGCTGCTGCTCGCGCGCATCCTGACCCTCAATGACACGCAGGAAGGCGTCCTGTCCCTCGTCTTCAAGGTTGCCGACGATCGCGGGCTCCTGTTGCTCGATCTCAAGGATCTGCGCGCGCTGCTCCAATACGTCGGCGACAACGCGCAGGAATTCCAGACCGGGTACGGCAACGTGTCGGCAGCGTCGATCGGCGCGATCCAGCGCGGGCTCTTAACGCTCGAGCAGCAGGGCGCCGAGAAATTCATCGGCGAGCCGATGCTCGACATCGACGACCTGCTGCAGACAGCCGATGGGGGAAAAGGCGTCGTCAACATTCTCGCCGCCGACCAGCTCCTCAATGCGCCGAAGCTCTATTCGACGCTGCTCCTGTGGCTTCTCTCCGAGCTCTACGAGCGGCTGCCCGAAGTGGGCGATCCTGAAAAGCCCAAGCTCGTGTTCTTTTTCGACGAAGCCCATCTGCTGTTCACCGACGCGCCGAAAAATCTTTTGGACAAGATCGAGCAAGTCGTGCGCCTGATTCGCTCCAAGGGGGTCGGCGTCTATTTCGTCACCCAGAATCCGCTCGACGTCCCGGAGACCGTATTGGGACAGCTCGGCAACCGCGTTCAGCACGCGTTGCGCGCGTTCACTCCGCGCGATCAGAAAGCGGTGAAAAGCGCGGCGGCAACGATGCGCGCCAATCCCGAGCTCGACACCGAAAAGGCGATCACCGAGCTCGGCGTCGGCGAAGCGCTCGTGTCGTTCCTCGACGAGAAGGGGCGCCCGAGCATCGTCGAGCGTGCGTATGTCCTGCCACCGGCGAGCCGCATCGGTCCCATCACGGCGCAAGAGCGGCAGGCGATCATCGCTGCATCGCCCGTCGCCGGCACCTACGAAAAAGCCATCGACCGGGAATCGGCGTACGAAAAGCTCAAGGGGCGCGCGGCTGCTGCACCGGCCAGCGGAGGGACGCCGGCGCCGGGCGCAGGCGGCGGATGGATGGACTCGGTCAAGGATTCGCTGGGCGGCCTGATGACGGGCAGCGGCCGCAAGGACAGCATGGTCGAGGCGATGGCCAAGAGCGCCGCCCGGACCATCGGCTCGTCGGTCGGACGCGAGATCGTGCGCGGCGTGCTCGGATCGCTACTCGGCGGCACGCGGCGGCGCTGATCAGGGCGATCGCAGGACGCCGTGCCCGCCGGCATCCCGCGATCGTTAAACGCATTACCAGGAGTTCTGCCCGCCCTCGTTGGCCCTGACGGGGAAATAGTACAGGTAACCGTTGATCGTCGAGTTGAATCCGTAGCTGCTCACGTGGAGCCCGTTGGGGACCAGCTCGCCACTGCCGCAATCGGTGATGCGCAGCGCACCGCGGAGAGCTCCGCCCGACAGCGTTCCATTGGGGACGACGGTCTTGATGGCCCCCATCGCCGGCACGGTGAGCTGAGTGGAAAAGACCGGCCCGGGAATCGACCACACGGTACCGTTGTACAAATACCCGGTTTGGGGATTGAGGACGATCTCCGCGCACATCGAGTCGGCGGTCGTGTTCTGCAGCTCGATGTGGAAGTCGTAGCCATTGGTGGACCAGCGTCCGTACATCGTGGCCTCGCGCACACGGATCTGGAAGCTGATGCCGCCACCCTTTCCGATGGAAACGTAGATTCCGCGCTTGTTCTGGGTGGCTCCATTGCTCGGCGTGAAGGTGCGGATGATGCAGCGCCAGCCGTCGGCGCTGACTTCGAGGCCGGGCGCGCGATTCGCGGCGGTCGCCGTCAGGCAGTTGCTGTTCGCTTCGGGCGGGGGATTCCCCGCAACGCCCCCATCAGTCACCGCCACCGCGCCGATCACGTTGGCACCCAGATCGCTGTACGGATCGAGGATGTCGACGACGTAGGTCTTGCCCGGCTCCGCCTCGAACGCGAACCAGCGCGTTTCCGACACGCCGATCGGCTGAAAAAGAGACGTGCCGTCCGGGACGATGATCCGCGCATTGGCGGCGGCGGTGTTGTCTAGCGGCCCCACTCGTTCGACGGCAGGCCGTGTCACCGAATTGAAATTGGTCCCCCCGGCGTTGGGATCCGCCACTGCTGCGGTGGAGGCAACGCACAGCGACGCGCAAAGGAACGTCGCTTTTGCCGTGATACCCGTGATCCGTTTCCGTTCCTGTAGCGCTCTCATAATGACCTCGCAAGTGGGTGTGCTGCTCTGTTTTGTCCTGGCGAGATTGGCGCGATTAGCGTTCCCGCGCCGCCGCCATTTCCTATGCCAGATTACGGTGCGACGCCACCCGTGCACCCCGTCGAACGCAGGGGAACAAGGCAGGAGTCGCAGCGAATGCATGTTATCAGAAGGGTGCCGTCACGCCG
>WNGE01011768.1_pt1 | contig 15100 bp, 19 predicted proteins | sample 5400651 | NCBI WGS metagenome assembly WNGE01 (sample SAMN13153370, study PRJNA577476) | soil metagenome | isolation source: 60 cm soil or saprolite under grassland replicate 2 | place: USA:California | collected 2016-06-15 | reverse complement strand
ACCTCGACGTGCTCGAGCACAACATTGCCCGGATGCAGGAGCGATGTCGGGCGTGGGGGGTCGCGCTCCGGCCGCACGTGAAGACCCACAAGATCGCCGAGATCGCACAGCTGCAGCTCGCGGCCGGCGCCATCGGGATCACGGTTGCCAAAGTGGGCGAGGCGGAGGTGTTGCCGGGCGACGACGTGCTCGTCGCCTACCCCGTTTTAAGGCCGAAGCTGCCACGGCTGCGGGCGCTCGCGCAGACTCGGGCGCTGAAGGTGGCGGTCGATTCGGTGGAGGTCGCGAGTGACCTAAAGGGGATTGAAACGCTGGTCGAGATCGATGTGGGCGTGGGCCGCTGCGGCGCGCAGTCACCCGAACAAGCCGTCGCGATCGCGCAGGCGTGCTCCGATTTCCAGGGGATCTTCTATTGGCCGTCGTGGCTCGACGAGGCTGGCTTCCGCACGGCGTGCGTCAAAATCGATGCCGTCCTCGCAGCGCTCTCCCGCGCGGGTTTTGAAGCGAAGATCGTCTCTGGAGGCTCGACGCCGGGTACCGCGAAGACGCCGCTGATCCCGCACACCACCGAGATTCGGCCCGGCACCTACGTCTTCTATGACGCGAGCAGCCTCGCGGCGAAGCTGTGCGACGAGGGGGACTGCGCGCTGCGCGTGCTCACCACGGTCGTCAGCACCGCCGTGCCGAGCCAGTGCGTGATCGACGCCGGGTCAAAGACATTCTCGAGCGATCCGACTGTCGGTGTTGGAACGTTCGGCCATTTTGTCGGCGATCCGTGGACCATGCGCAAGATGAATGAAGAGCACGGCTACGTGGAGATCGACGGGAAGCCCGCTGTCGGAGAGAAAGTCTGGGTGGTGCCGAGTCATTGTTGCGCGACGGTGAACCTGCACGACGAGATCTGGTACGGCCGCCGCGGTCAAGTAGAAGGAAGCTGGAAGGTCGCGGCACGAGGGAAAGTGCGCTGATGGATCTCGTCACATTCGGCGAGGCCATGATCCGGTTCTCGCCGCCGGCCTCGCAGCGACTCGAGCAGGCCACGAGCCTGGAGGCGAGCGTGGGCGGGAGCGAGCTGAACGTTGCCGTGCTCGCCGCTCGGCTGGGGCTGGCGTCGCGCTGGGTCTCGCGACTTCCCGACAACGCGCTGGGCCGCATGATCGAGGGCCGAGCCCGCGAGCAGGGCGTCGACGCACATGTCGGCTGGACGGCGGACGGCCGGGTGGGTCTCTATTTCGTGGAGATCGGTGGCGCGCGGATCAGCAGTGTGCTGTACGATCGCGCGGGATCGGCGATCAGCCGCATCACTCCCGGCAGCATCGACTGGGCGTCCGTATTTGCCGGCGCACGCTGGTACCACGTCAGCGGCATCACGCCGGCCTTGAGCGACGGCGCGGCGAAGGTCACCGCGGAGTCACTCACCGCGGCGAAGGCAGCGGGACTGACCGTCAGTTACGACCTGAACTACCGCAGCAAGCTGTGGAGCGCCAAGCAGGCGTGCGCCACGCAGGAGCCGTTGATGGAGCACGTGGATCTGCTGATCGCCAGCGAGGAAGACGCGCGGACGATCTTCGGTGCCGAGTCGGCGGAATCACTCGCGAAGCGGTTCGAGATCGGCGCGGTCGCGATCACACTGCGGGACCAGACGGTCGCGGCAGTCATCGCGGCAGAGGGCAAGACCTACAGCGCGCCGCGCTTCGAGGTCGAGTCGGTGGATCCGATCGGCGGCGGCGACGCATTCTGTGGTGGACTGATCGTGAGCCGGCTCGACGGTCGTGGCTGGGACGACGCGGTCCGCTTTGCCACCGCGACGGCTGCGCTCAAACACACGATCCCGGGCGACTTCTGCCTGGTGACCCGAAGCCGCGTCGAGGAGCTCCTGTCACAGTGAGCACGCAGACTGTCTCGAGACTCCGCGAGGTCGGCATCATCCCGATTATCCGCACCGCGAGTGCGGACGTGGTGGTGCCCGTGGCAGAAGCACTGCTGCACGCGGGACTTCCCGTTGTCGAGATCACGCTGACGGTTCCCAAGGCGATCGACGCGATCGGCGCGGTCGCCAAACGCTTGGGCGGCAAGGTACTCCTCGGTGCGGGGACGGTAACCGACGCCGAGGCCACGAGGCGTGCGGTGGACGCTGGTGCGGAGTTCATCGTGACGCCGTGTCTCGTCCCGGAAGTCATCGCGGCCGCGCAACGCGCGGGTGTCGCGGTGCTTCCGGGCGCGCTCACGCCGACCGAAGTGTTCGAGGCGTTTCGCGCGGGCGGCGACATGGTGAAGGTGTTTCCGGTGCAGAGCGTCGGCGGCGCGGCGTATCTGCGCGCGCTGCGCGGGCCGTTTCCGGACATTCCGCTGGTCCCGACGGGCGGCGTGACCCTCGAGAACATTGCGGAGATGTTCAAGGCGGGTGCCGTGGCGGTCGGGGTCGGGACTGAGCTTATCTCGAAGGATGCGCTGGATCGCCGCGACTACGCCGCGATCGGAGCGCTGGCCAAACAATTCGTCGCGGCGGTGCGGCAGGCACCAGACAGGAGGGTTCAATGAGCCCAAAGAAGTCAACGACCGGCAAGAAGTCCAAGGGTTTCACGGCCGAGGAACGCGCTGCGATGAAGGAGCGCGTCAAAGAGCTGAAGTCTGGCGAGCAGGACGGGGAAAGCGCTCTGCTCGCGAAGCTCGCCACGATGCAGGAATCGGATCGCGCCCTGGGCAAGCGGCTCCACGCGATCATCAAAGCCGCCGCGCCCGGCCTCTCGCCCACAACCTGGTACGGGATGCCCGCCTATGCCAACGCCGACGGCAAGGTCGTCTGCTTCTTCCAAAGCGCGGCGAAGTTCAAGACGCGGTACGCGACGCTCGGCTTCAGCGACAAGGCGAACCTCGACGACGGCCGCCTGTGGCCTACGACCTACGCGCTGCAGGAGTTGACGGCCGCTGAAGAGGCACGGATCGCAGCGCTGGTGAAGAGAGCGGTGAGCTGAGCAGATCCTAACCCAGACCTCGAGTTCGCGCGTGCCGTCAACACCAGACCCGTCGCAGCGCCGCAACAGTGGACTGACCCGTCCGTGGGGCTGGTGTGCAAGACGAAGGTGTGAAACTTGCGCCACCACCTTCCACCAAACACGGAGGGTCGTCTTATGAAGAGCGTGATTGCCCTGGGATGCGTCGTGCTCTTGGCGTCCTGCGACTCGGGGCGGCCGTCCTCACCTGCGCGGGACGGCGTGCAGTCGGCGCAAGCGGTGACCGGCGGATCGTTCGCCTTCGTGAATTTCGAGCTCGGCGCCGCGCCCGGATCAGTCTGCCCGGGCTCCTCGGGCTGCACCAACGGCGCCGCCGAGCCCATGATTCGCGCGGACGCCACGGGGACGTTCTACGTCTCCTCAGAACTGGGTGTCGGCTCCGGCACGCTGGCCTGGCGCTCGACCGACGGCGGCCTGCACTACACGGCCCTGGACTCCCCCAACCAGCTCTCTCAGGCGCTCGGCGGACTGGGTCCTGGCGGCGGCGATACGGATTTGGGCACCGCGCCGGAGGCGAACGCCAACGGGTTCGACAACCTCTACGTCGCGAGCCTCAGCCTCGCGAATGTCACCGTCAGCACCAGCCAGGATGGCGGCAAGACGTGGAGCAAGAACGTCACAAGCGCCACGATTCCCGGCGATGACCGCGAGTGGATCGCCGCCGACCAAGCGACCAAGGTGTGCATCTCGTATCACGACATCGTCACGTTCAACATCGACGTCAACTGCAGCTTGGACGCCGGGGCCCACTTCACGCAGCTGGGGTCGGCGATCGACGTCGCCCACGCATTCCTGATCGACGACAACGAAATCGGCAACCTCGCGATCGACCCCCGGAACCACGTCGTCTACCAGGTCTTCAGCGGCATCGCGAATGCCGCCGAGGCCGCCGTCCCGAGCTCGTTCCACGCCGTCTGGATCGCGGTCTCACGCGACGGTGGGCAGACGTTCACGGACCATGCAGTCTACGTGAATCCGAACACGGCGGCCTCTTACGGCCACCAGTTCGTGAACGTGAGCATCGATCGGGCCGGTACCGTGTACGTCGTCTACACGGACGACCACAACCTCTTCTACAGCTTCTCGACAGACGGTGGCGAGACGTTTACCGGTCCGATCCAGGTGAACCAGGCGCCGTCCGCCACCGCGGTCATGCCGTGGAGCGTGGCTTGCGATCCTGGTCTTCTGAACATCGTGTGGTACGGCACGCCGTACTTCGACGGGACGACGGCACCGGACAACTATCCGGCCACGGCGGCGTGGTCCGTGTACCTGGCCCAGAACCGCACCGCGACCGTGGCGGGCAGCACGTTCACGCAGGTCGCGGCCACGCCGATCGTCCACTTCGGCGGCGTGTGCGAGAGCGGGGTGACGTGCAGCGGCAACCGGGACCTGTACGACGACTTCGGCATCGCGGTCAGCCCCACGACCGGTCTGGCGTCCATCACCTATAGTGACGACCAGCCGGGGAACACCGGGTCCAACGACCATACCGCCATCGCGACCCAGACGGGTGGCCCAATACTCTGCAGCGGCAGCTGAGAAGTCCCGCTGCACAGCGGACTGCAGGCGCCGCGCGAGATGCAGCGCCTCGATTACGCCCTCGAGACTTCGGCACGCAGGCGCGCCGCCGTGGCCGCGACCCACCCAAAGGCCACCGCTCCCGCGAGCGCCACGATCACACCAGACCAGCTCATGAAGGCGATGCTCAACACGATGAGCAGTGGAACAGCGACGCCCGACGCCGCGCAATAGGCGGCCAGGCGCGATCCCCCAACGAGCGGAACCAGCGGGCGAACACGAAGGTGTCGACGATGGCGGACAGCATCGAGACGAAGAAGCCCAACAGACGCCGCGTGAGGCGATGAGGGTCAGCTGTCGCGGCTTGCACGATGTACCTCCGGTGAATGGTTTCAAGCCCATGTCGCGCAACGGTTGATGGATCAAGGGACACGATCGCTCCACTCAACGTGGTAGCCAAACAGCCAATCCTGAGATTGACGAGCGAAGAACTTCACGAAAAATGGCATGAGCAGGTCCCGGATCACTCGACCGACGGATCCCGGCGCTTTGTTGCTTGAGGACCGCGCCCCGAACGCCACAACGCGCTCGACGCGCGGGCGACGCAGCCGCTCGAATGCCGTGAAGGCAGCAGCAGGTTCGGGGAAATCCCGCAGGCACTTGGCTAGTACCAGCGCGTCTTCGATCGCCATCGACGCGCCCTGCCCGGAGCTCGGCGAGGCGGCGTGCGCGGCATCGCCGATGATGATCATCGATCCACGGTACCACCTCGGCACCCGGGGGAGGTCATATTGATCGGTGCCGCCAACCAGCTCCGTCGTGCTCCGGATAATCTCAACTGACGGTCCTGCGTCATCCGCGAACACGTCGATCAGGCGCGCCTTCCATTGATCGCTTGTGGGCGCCACCAAGTCACGACGGCGCATGGTCGGTGCACTCGGTGGATTGGCGAACCACCAGGTCTCCCCAGACGGATGCACGACGTAACCGAAGAATGCCCGCTTGCCGAATGTCATCACGTAGGCCCCTGGAGCCATGTTGACCGCCGCAGTGCGGGTGAACCCTCCAACATTGCCGAGGCCAAGGTGGCGGGGGTCCGGCGCTGCGGGGTCGATGATCCGGCGGGTGCGCGAATGGATGCCGTCCGCGCCGATCAGCAGATCCCCAGTGGCCTGCGTCCCATCCTCAAATCGAGCGGTCACCCCGCCCTTCGCGGCAACCTCGGCGTCGACCAGGCGTTTGCCGTGCTGGACCTCGATCCCCCGGCTCTGGGTTGCTTCGTGTAAGACACGATACAAGTCGGCGCGTTTGATGGTATGAGTCGTGGTGCCGTCGGGGAGCACACCCCCGATCGGGATCACGCCGAGGCGCTTGCCCGTACCGCTCACCAGGTCGATGGTCCGCGTGGAAAAGCCCAGGTCCATCACGGATCGATGCAGGTCGAGGGCCCGTAACGCATCCAGCCCGTTGACGGCGACAGTGAGGAACGCACCCGCATTGCCCGTGTTCGTCGGATAGGCTTCGTACACAACCGACTCGATGCCGGCGCGCTGCAGTGCCATGGCGGTGACGGGGCCAGCAATGCCGCCGCCGATGATGAGTGCCTTCGTCATGGTGCTTCCCCCGTTGATCAAAGCTTCCTGAGCGCCGCGGCCAAGCGTAGCTTGATGGCTGTGGCGCTGCGAACATCGGATCTGCCTCGGCAGAGGGTCCTGGGTGCGACGCGCGGTGTTCGGTTGAGGCTCATGACCGACCCCGCCGGCAGCATGGATTCACCGCCTTGCGATGGCGTACGCATCTGCATACATGCCGGTCCGCCGATCTACGCCCTCTCTCGCTACGGAAGTGCGCAGCACCAGGGAACAGTGATTTTCGGCGACATCGACATCATCCCCGCACATCTTCCGGCGGCCTGGGAGTTTCGCGGCACCGACATCAATCTGGTGATCACGATCGAGGAGGACCTGCTGCGCCGCGTCATGCAGGGTTCTCACGCGGACCCGCGTCATCTGGAGATCCGCAGTCGCTTTCAGGTGCGTGACGCTCGCCTCGAGCACATTGGTTGGGCGCTCAAGGCGGAGATGGAGAGCGGCTATCCGAGCGGGCCGTTGTATGTGGAGAGCCTGGCCGAGGGACTTGCCGCCTGTCTCGTGCACAATCACAGCTCCATCGCTCGCGAGCGAGCGACGGAACGCAGCGCGATGGGCGCTCGGCGATTGCGAGACGCTACGGCCTTAATCGAAGACAACTTGAGTCGTCAACTCTCTCTCGCTGAGATCGCCAGGGTCACGGGGTTGAGTGTATCGCAGTTCACCGTGCACTTTCGCCGGTCGATTGGCGTTTCGGTGCATCAGTATGTAATCCGCCGTCGCGTGGACCGGGCCGCCGCATTACTCCGCGCGCGAAGGCTGTCCATCAATCAGGTGGCCGTGGAAGTCGGCTTTTGCCATCAGAGTCACCTCGCGATGCACATGCGCCGCATTTTGGGAGTCGCGCCCCATGAGATAAGGGAGCGCGCCTTGTTAAGTTCCGTCGAAACTTGATGGGACCGTCCGATCATGCGCGACCGCGGCCCGATCGGAGCGCATAATTGGTCCCGCGTGGACATGATTCCTCGGTCGAACGCAATGCCGGCGATCCTCCCGGCTCGTGCATGTCCCACGGGCCGGCGAGGCCTAGTGCGCTGGCGCGCGACTTTGATCCCGGCGGCGCTCGCGCTCGGCTGCCTGATGTGTGCTGACCAGAGCGGTCGCGACCGCGCAGCCGCCGATCCCCGGGTGGCGCGCCAGGCGATCGACCGCGCGAACGCGGATTGGCTGGACGCCATGAAGCGCGAACACGCCGACGCCATCGCCGCCCCCTATGACGACGCCGGGGTGTTCGTGACGGCGACGGGGCGGAGCGTGGTGGGTAAGGTCGCGATCGCGGCACTGATGCGGGAGCGGTTCGCGAAGGAAGGACACGTGGTCGCCGGCGACGTCGTGCAGGACGGGCTGACACAAGCGGGACCGCAGATGTACGAATGGGGCCACGTCGATCTGCGGCTGCAACGGAGCGGCGAGAGCACGACCCAGGTGCAAGGCCGCTACCTGACCGTGTGGAGTCAGGACGCGACGGGGCGTTGGAGGATCCTGCGCAATCTCTCGCTGCCGTTCTGAGCGCGGACCCCCCCGCTGAGGATCTGCCGCCGCGCCGCTCGTTCCTTGGCCGGCTTGCGGCCGGCGTCCTCGCTGTCGCCCGATGGCGCCCAACCTTTCCCGGAGTGTCCATGCCCGTAACGTGTCTGATTCGCTACGAGATCGACCCATTCCAGCGTGACGCGTTCGCCGAGTACGCGGAGAATTGGTCTCGCATCATTCCGCGCTGTGGTGGGAACCTCGTGGGCTACTTCCTGCCCTATGAGGGGACGAACAACATCGCCTGGGCGCTCATTTCGTTCGAGTCGCTCGCCGCCTACGAGGTGTATCGCGCCCGCTTGAAGGCGGACCCTGACGGCCGTGCGAATTTTGCCATGGCGCAGGCCAAGCGGCTGATCCTGACAGAGGAGCGGACGTTCGTGGAGCCCGTGAAGAGTACGCTACGCGGCGGGGCACCCGGCGGTAATTTCTGACCGCCAAACGAAGAATGCCTTGACGACTGAGGAAGACGTGGAGCGGGCCTATGGCTCTCGAAATGCGTACTCGCTGCGAACGCTGCGGAGCGGACCTTCAGCCTACAGGCAATGCCTACATCTGTACGTATGAGTGCACCTTCTGCTCTGCCTGCGCGGCTTCCATGGTTCACATCTGCCCCAATTGTGGAGGGGAGCTGGTCCCGCGGCCGCGTCGACGTGCGGAGGGCAACGCCACCTCATGACTCGCTCCCATCCACGAAAATGCACCAATGCCTAGCTCCCATTAACCCTCACAGCTCGGGTAACCCCGGCTAGTCGGCGTCACAATCGTTCGTCATCTTGGTATCGGCGCTTTGTCCAGTCTTCCATCTGCTTCTCCCGGAGGGATCATGCGGGCTCGCATTCTTATCCCCACGCTTGCGGCTTTCTGTGGCGGCCTAGTCGGCTGCGATCGAGCCGTGACGAATCTCCCAGCCTCTGATCGTCCTTCTTTCATTACGTACGGTTCGCTCGACGGCAACGGGCGAGCCGGGCGAGTTCAGCGGCATGCGCGTTTTCACCGAATCGGATGTCGAGAACGGCAACAACGACTATCCGTTTGCGGGACCGAACACCATCGAGGCGAAGGAATGGCATTCGCATCCGCTGTTCACCGAAGCGCAATTCTTTCGGCATGACGTAGGGGTCGTGGTGCTCAGTCGGGATGTCAAACTCGCGGCGAGCGCCTACGGGAAACTCCCCCGTGTCAACCAGCTCGACGCACTGCAACCCAGCAGCTCGACGCTGTTTACCGCGGTGGGGTACGGACTCCAGAAAGTCAATCCTGTCTTCATCGAGGCCGAGAAGGTCCGGATGTTCGCTGAACCCTGGCTCGTGCAGATCAATACGCCCGGTTTTACCGGCGATTATTCGCTACTCCTGTCCAACAACGCCGCGAGCGGCGGCACCTGCTTTGGGGACTCGGGCGGTCCCAACTACCTCGGCACCAGCAACGTCGTCGCCGGCGTCACCTCGTTCGGACTCAACGGGACGTGCGGTGGCACGGGTGGCGTGTTCCGTCTCGATCGCCGGGACGTTGTGGATTTCGTGAGTCAATATCTGAGGTAGACAAGGACACTTCTGGTGTAAAACGGGCCGGCGGATCTAAACCCGCCGGCCCCGGTGCGTCGTGCCACGGGACGAGCAACACGTCAGGCATTACGGCCGATGGCTACCTGCCTGGCTGCCAGCGTCCGACGGCTTCTTGGACGGCGAAGCCGGCACGGCGGGCGTCGCGGGTGTCGCGGCCCCACCAGCGTTCGGTGTCGCCGGCACCGCCCGCGTGGCGGGCGTGACCGGCTGGTTGGCAGTGCCACGAACCCGCGTCGCGCGATGCTGTGCGACTTTCGACTTGGCGGTATCCGACGCTTCCTGCGCCGGCACCTGCGGGTTCTGGCGGTGCGCCGCGACCTTGGACTTGGCGGTGTCGGACGCATTCGAATTTGGCACGCCCTGCGCCGAGAGCACGCTTGGAACCGCGAGCACCGCGGCGAGGATGAGGATCTTGCGAAGCATTTCGTACCTCCGACTGAGTCCACAATTGAGGGTGCTGAATCAACGCAGGTAAAGACTCAGTGGGGGCGCAGAGAGTAACGGGGCTCCTGTGACGGAGATCACGACGACTGCGTCGCGCTGACAAGCAGGTCGCAGTACTCGAAGCGCCCGTCACGCAGCACGCGCTCGCCCCGCTCGAGCGCGAGCGGCTGGCGGAAGATGGGGCCGTCATACACACACGTGTGGAACTCGCCGCGCTCGCCGCAGGGATCTACGGCATGCGGCAGCGTGTCGAGAAGCTCGGAGTCGTAGTCGCGGCCCGCCCACTCGGGTCCGAGTTGCTGCGTGTCGACGCAACACACGATTGCCCGGAAGCCATCCGCGACGAACTGGCGAGCGAGCGCCGCAGTGTCCCGTCCCCAGAGAGGAAAGAGCGGCTGCCACGAGTGGGGCGCGAGGAGCCGCTCACGATAGGCGCGGACGTCTTCGAGGAACAGGTCGCCGAAGGCGACCGTGTGGACGCCGGGGAATGCCATGTGCGCCCGCGCCAGGGCTGCCAGGAACGCGGCCTCGAACGCGGCGTTCGACGCCGCCGCTGGAATCGTCGCTTCATATAGTGGAAGGGCAAGCCGAGCGACCTGGGCGTTGAGGATTGCGCGGCGGATCCCGTGCATGCTGATGCGATCGTAGTCGCTGGTAACGGTCGTAACGAGGCCGACTACCTCGTACTGCGGATCGCGCCGCAAATGGTGCAGCAGGAGCGCGCTGTCCTTGCCGCCGCTCCACGAGACGATTATCGGAGTCCGCACGCCGGGAGCTAGTCCAGGACCGCGACCGTAACGCCCACACCGGGGAACGAATCCATGCCTGCGAGCTCAGGACCGACCTGCGATAGGGCAATCGTTTTTCCCAACAGTTTCTCAGGATGCAGCCGTCCCTCGGTAATCAACTCCAGCATCCCGGCGTATTCCCTCGCCGGCAGCCCGTGCGTCCCCCGGATTTCGAGCTCCCGCGCGATTACCTGACTCATCGGTACGGGCGGCTCGCTCTGATCGGCGAGGAGCAGCCCGACCTGGATGTGCCGGCCCCGCTTCCGGAGTGAGAGGATCGAATTGCGGCAGGTGGTGGGGCTGCCGAGGGCATCGATCGAGACGTGGGCGCCGCCTCCCGTCACCTGCCGAATCGCTCCCGCCACATCCGCCGTCGCCTTCGCATCGATGACGATTTCGGCGCCACAGGAGCGGGCCAGCTCGAGTTTGTCCCCAGCGATGTCGACGCCGATCACGTGCGCACCCTGGGCCTGCGCGATCATCGTGGCCGAGAGGCCCACGCCACCGCAGCCGTGCACGGCCACCCATTCGCCGGGCCGCGTGCGACCCTGTCCGACAACCGCGCGGTACGCCGTCGCGAAGCGGCACCCCAGCAGCGCGGCGGTGGTGAAGGTCATGGAATCGGGGAGGCGCACCAGGTTCACGTCGGCGTACGGGAGGGCGACGTACTCCGCGAACGTGCCCCAGCCAGTGAAGCCCGGCTGGTAGTAGCGATCGCAGATCTGCTCGTCACCCGCACGGCAGCGCTCGCACGTGCCGCATCCCATCGAGAAGGGAACGGTGATCCGGTCGCCGTTCTTCCATTTGCGTACGTCTTTGCCCGTCTCGATCACGGTGCCGGCGAACTCGTGTCCCGGGACGTGCGGTACTTTCACGTCGGCGTCGTGGCCTTTCCAGCCGTGCCAATCGGATCGGCACAGGCCGGAGGCGCCCACTCGTACGACGACCCCATCGGGCGTCGACGTGGGATCAGGGACGTCGACCAGCTGAAGCGGTCCTTCGAATGCGTCGTAGCGAACTGCTTTCATTTCTTCGATTTCTCGTCCGGCGCGGCAGGCGCGCGCGGTGGATGAGTAGGCGCAGCATGCGTGAGAGTAGGGGCGCAGCATGCTGCGCCCCTACCTATGCCACCGACACCGTCACATACCCAGAATCGACGCCAGCACGCCGCGGACGAGCTCCGCATCGCGAGCCGCGTCACGATGGTCGTACTGAGCGTCGCGTTCGTCCATGTTCGGAATATGACCGCGTAGCCGGGTCGGGTGTGACAGGGCCTGCCACCAACTTACGTTGGCCGTCCATCGCATCAGCTCAGCGCCGTTGCCAACCGCGCGACGCGCCATTACCATGACTTCATGACAAAGCGTCATGACCGATGCCAATCCAGGCGTGTGGCCGGCGTTGCGCCGCCGCTTCCGACCTTCGGCGGCGAGGGGCTGCAGGCGGGGGTTGACCTCGATGACTCGGCGAACCTACTCGATCTGATGCACGAGGGCGATGTGCCTCGCTGACATCCACGTCCTGCTGGCTGGATTCCTGCGTATCGTGAGCCATCCTCGGGTCTTTCTGCCGCGTTAATGGGCCTGCACCTCAACTACGAATTGCGCTTGCCGGCTTCGGCCACCGTCGAAGAGGTGGGGCATATCCTGGTCAGGCTGCGCGACTTTGCGCTCGCGCTGCCCTTCAAGAGCGTGACGGAGATCTCTCGCCGTGGCGGTTTACGGCTTCTGGCGTCCGTCATCGCGAAGGTGTTTGTCGATGATACTCCGCCCTTGATTGCAGACATTGATTTGGTGCGCGGATTCTCGGTCATACCGGGAAACGGGTGTGAATCCGCCGCGTTCGCGTTCATGCCGAGAGCCAGTCAGCGTGGCAAACACGCAGACTGGTTCTGGTACTCATCCTGCAAGACCCAATACGCGTCGGTCATCAGCGATGCTCACCTGGTGGCCTGCCATGGCGGCCTCGTCAAGCTGCTGGACCATGCGATCGCACTTGGCGTGAGCGTCGTGGTGCGCGATGAGACCCGCTACTGGGATACGCGAGACGAGCAGCGCCTGATCACCGAAGTGCACAACATGAACCGAATTGTCGCGGCACTCGCCGGCAAGGTGAGTGACCACGCCGGCGTGGCGAACGGGCGCGTGCAGGCCCCGATTTTTGGGCACCCTCGGTTTGAACGTCTCGAGATGGGGCAAGACGAGTAGGGCCCTAACTCATCGTGGCGCGGATCCTCGAGCCGTCGTGGAACGGTAGACGCGTACGTAGTCGATCTCGAACCGCGCCGGGAACTGCGTGCTGGCGGGATCTCCTCCGCTCTGCCCGCCAATGGCGAGGTTGAGGATGAGGTGGTGCGGCTGGCGCAGAGGGTTTGGCGGAGAGCCGGCGCCGTTGAAGGTCGAGTCTAGGCTCGTGGTGTTGAGAAGGATGGTGTCGACGGAGAGGCGGATCTCGCGCTCGTCCCAATCCATTCGCCACACGTGATACTGGTCCGCCCACCCGGCGCCGAGGTCCGCGATCGGCCGGCGCGCGGAGTCCCACTTCGCTCGCCCTGCGCTGTCTGCCCAGGCCACGTTGGCCAACAGCAAGCCGCGGTAATACTCCATTACGTCGATCTCGCCGCTCGCCGGCCAGACCCCCTGCTCGCCAACCGTCCAGAAGGCCGGCCATAGTCCCGCGCGTACGTCGATGCGCGCCCGCATCTCGAAGCGGCCGTATTGCCAACTGGCGAGTCCCCGCGTCGTCAGGCTCGCCGACGTGTACTCCGCGGACGCCCGGCGCGCCCGCCAGCTACGGCCGCCCGAGTCGAACGCCGGATTGGCAATCCGCTCGCGCCGCGCCTCGATGATGAGCTGCCCGTGCTCCACCCGCGCATTCTCGGGACGATACCACTGCAGCTCCTCGTTCCGGACGAAGCCGTGCTCGTAGGTCCATTTGCTGGAGTCCGGGGGTCCGTCGCGGTCGAATTCGTCGGCCCAGACCAGCTCGAACTGACGCGGGGCTTTTGCCCGGCGCCCCACGCCACCGCTGATCATGAGCGCCGCCAGCGTCGCCACCAGTCCGTGCCGGGCGCTACGCCGAATCACTCCAGGGACAGGTGCCATTGGCGAAGGCGACGTTCCCTTTCAGGAGATGGTAGATGTACGCGCCGACGCAGAACCTCCCCAAGAGCAGCGCGGCGAAGGCCACGACGATGAACGCCTGGAAGGCGTAGGACGCCGCCGTCCAACCCTCGCGCAAAGTCAGCCCCGCGGCCAGCATGAAGGTCGCCGCCATCCCCTGGGCGAAACGGCGCGGCGCCGGAGCTTTCGTGAGCAGTGGGCGCCCGCGGGGCCGTGCGACGACGCGGTTGTAAAGGTTCTCGAAGGGGTTTGCGGCCGGCAGGAGCACGTTGAGCCACAAGAGCGCCGAAACGAGCAGGAAGATCGCCGGCGACTGCGTGAGAATCCCCACCAGCATCATGGATCCCACGATCGTGGGCTGGAACTGCAAGCCTTTGAACCGCAGGGCCGCGCGATCGAGGGGCTCCTGCGTGAAACCTTGCTGCTTCATGAAGTTGATGACGGCTGACCGAGCCATGTTCGTCTCCTTCTATTACCTGTTAGCTGTACTCTCGACAACTGTACTATCGACAGCGGGGTCGCCCGGCGGGAAGGGGCGCCGGCTCGCGGCCGAGCCGCGCAGCCGCTCGGCGTCGCGCAAGGGCGGCTCGCCGAAGAGCCTCCTGTACTCACGGCTGAAGTGCGACGCATCATCGTAGCCCACACGGTATCCGGCGGTCGCGGCGTCGACATCGCCGGCGAGGAGGAGCCGCCGGGCCTCCTGCAGCCGGAACTGCTTCTGAAACTGCAACGGGCTCATCCCGGTGGCTGCCTTGAAGTGGTGGTGCAAGCCTGAAACGCTCATCCCGAGTTGCCGGGCGAGGCCGGCGATACGGAGCGGCTTGCTGTGATTCGTGCGGAGCAGCTCGATCGCCTTGGCGATCCGATGGTTCCTTTCAGTCCGTTGGGCGCCGGCTTCCTCACCGGAACGATCGACACGACGACGACGCTCGACCCGAAAGACTTTCGCAGCATATCGCCGCGCTTCGCCCCGGACGCCCGTGCGGCAAACATGGTCATGGTCGACCTCGTGAAGCGTATCGCGGAGCGTAAGGGCGCGACGCCGGCGCAGATCGCGCTCGCGTGGCTGCTCGCGCAGAAGCCGTGGATTGTCCCGATCCCGGGGACGAAGAAACTGTCGCGCCTCGAGGAGAACCTTGGCGCCGTGAACGTGCCGCTGACACCTGGCGACCTGCGCGACATCGAGGAGGGCACGTCCAGGATCCAGGTGACGGGAGAGCGGCTGCCGGAGGGGGTGCTGAAGTTCACTAACGGCTGAGAGTTTATCACGGCTGGACCGAGCCATGGTCGCCTCCTTCTACCCTCGCTGAAGGCGACCACGGACTCGGCGCGAAACGTCATTTCTTTGCTGTAATGAGCTGTGCCAGCAACACATCCACCAGCGTGCCTCCGTTCCCATTTGTGCCACCCGCGATGACGTCCGGCACCAGTTTCATGCCGCTCGCGGCCAAGGCCCTGGCCACTTCG
>WNGE01005677.1_pt1 | contig 15109 bp, 11 predicted proteins | sample 5400651 | NCBI WGS metagenome assembly WNGE01 (sample SAMN13153370, study PRJNA577476) | soil metagenome | isolation source: 60 cm soil or saprolite under grassland replicate 2 | place: USA:California | collected 2016-06-15 | reverse complement strand
GTCGGGCTCGGCGCGACCGCACTCGTCTCGGGAAGCTGGGTGCTGCTCTTCCACGGGATCTACGGGCGCATGTACTCCTTGTTCCTGTTCACGAGCGCGCTCTCGTACCTGGCGCTCCTGCACGCGCTCGAGCGCGGGCGGCCCCGGGCCTGGGCCCTGTGGGGATTGGCGATGCTCGCCACGCTGGCGACCCATCCGTACGGGGCGCTCGTGCTCGTCAGCCAGGTCGCATTCGTGCTGCTGCGACGCGAGCGTGTCCGGCAGGCGCTGATCTCGTTCGCGGCGGTCAGCGTGCTGGCGATCCCGCTCTGGCGCAGCGACCTCGTGCTCGCAGGGCGGTTCCAGGTCGGCGTCGGGGGCGGCGGCGACAAGCTCGGATCCCCGCTCCCGGTGCTCCGCTATCTCGGGCACGTCGCCGGCGATTTCTCGGCGGGGTATCCGGTCGTGCTCGGAATCGTGCTCGCGCTCGGGGCGATCGGGCTTTACCGGCTCTCCAGGGTGCAGCCGCGAAGCGCGCTCCTGACGGGGATCGTGTTCGTCGTGCCCGCGCTCGCCCTGATGGTCGCGCGCGTGAACGGCTCGGCGGCCCCCGAGTCGCGGCACCTGATCTTCGCCCTCCCGTTCTTCAGCATGATCGTCGCGAGCGGCGTCGTCGCCCTGGCCCGGCGGCAGCTCCGGCTCGCGCCCGCGCTCGTCGCGCTCGCGTGCGGGATCCTGATCTGGGGCGAGGTCGCGTGGGCCAGGCACCGGACGCCGCCGCTCTTCAACGGCGAGCCGCAGGCCCGGATCGACGCCCGCTCGGCCGCGTCGGCCTGGCTGGCGCGGACGAGCAGGCCGGACGACGTCCTCTTCGGCTACGAGCCGATCTATCTCGGCGCCTGGGAGCTCTCCAGCCGCGTCCCGCACACGATCGTCCCCCGCGCCGATCCGAAGCTCGCGCTCTCAGCGCTGCGCGCCGCGCCGAAGCCCGTTGGCCGCGGCGTCTGGATCTTCGACGCGAGCTCGCACAACAACATCGAGCCGAAACCGACGATCCCGCTCCGCCGCCCCTATCCGGCGCGCGACTTCGAAGCGCGGGTGTTCGGGCCGTATCTGGTCATCCGCACGCTCCGCCCCGCGGGGACGATCCGGCACTACCTGAACGAGGCCTCGCAGGTGCAGATCCTCGGGAAGGAGCTCTACATCGGCAATGCCGACGTGAACTTCTTCACCGTTCGTCGGGCCGGGTACCTGCTGCGGCAGTAGCCGCGCGCTCGCGCTCGACTGCCTCCTCGTAGCAGGGCGCCTCCTCGAAGGCGGCCAGTCCGCCGGGAATGCCCCTCGGGCGGCGGCGCCTGCGCCGGGCGGCCGCAAGGACGGCGGACGCTCCGACGAGCCCGCCGAGAACGAACGACCTGGCGCGGCTCCTTCCCCCCACGAAGACGATTCTAGACCGGGTGCTCGATCGCCTCGACGACGCGCCCGCCCAGCTCAGACACCGTCTCTGACGACGACGAGCCCTCGAACAAGTGGAAGCAGAGCTCGTCCTCGGGGATGAAGATCGAGCGCACGTAGCGCACGCCGTCATCCGCGGCCGCTCGCGCCTCCGCCGCGAGCTCGGAAAGCTCGCTCGTGCCGGGCGCGTACACCTCGACGAGGAAACTGTTCATTCAGGCGCAGCCGCGAGGAATTGTCGACCGCCGCGCATCAGTGCCTCAGGCACGCCGGGGCGTCGGCCGCGTACCGGTCGATGATCGCGTTCGTCTCGTTCTCGTGGGCGACCTTGGCGGGATCGCTCGGGTCGAAGTTCCCTGGATCGGCCACCTCGGCCATGACGAGCGGAGTCACACCTGGCCCCTCGACGTAGGCGCGGTACTTCGTTCCCGTCCCAGCCGGCGTGATGTTCTGGTTTGGGTAGTTGGAGTACGGCTTGAGCGGAACGAGCGCGTGGCAGAAGACGCCCGAGGGATTGCGCGTCAGGATCCCGGTCTCGCGCCACCAGCCCGCGCCGAAAGCGGAGTCATAGGTCTCGACGTAGACGACGCGGCCGTAGCCGTCGCCCGGGACCCCACCCGGCTTGACGACGAATCCGTACACCGGCGTTCCCCCATAGGTCAGGCGGCCGAACAGGTTGTGCGGCGCCGCGGGGCCCTGTCCGGTGTCGATCCAGTCCGCGTACAGCTCCAACGACGCGACCGGGCCGCTCCAGTGCGAGATGTGCAAGGCCCAGTCGTCCTGGTAGTCGAGCCACGGCTGGAAACCGAAGAACGGCAGCCAGTACTGCCACCTCTGGATTGCCCAGTAGCTCCCGTCCGGAGCCGTGCAGGCGATGACGAGGAAGGCGAGTTCGGGGCCGTCGTAGGGCTTGCAGCTGTTCTGAAACGGCGGGACGACCCGCGGCTTCGACCGAGAGCAGACGCGGACGTGCTTGCCCTTCCTGACGGCTTTGTGGCAGACCTTCTTGCCTGGGATCTTCTTCAGGCCGCCTGTGTAGTCGATCGTGAACGCGACCTGGGAGACGGTCGCGCTCGGGACGAGCGCGTTGACCGCACCGAAGACGAGCGCTTGCTTGGGCTTGCCGTCGACCTCGTAGGTGACGAGCGCCCTGTTCCCGTCGGCGCTGACAGAGAGCTTCAGGTCGGTGGCGTCGCGGGCGAACAGCGTCGAGGCGGAGGCGGCGCTCGCGAACATCGCCGCCGCCACAAGCACGCACGCGATCGTGATCCTCATCTCGGTGCCCTTCGCGCCGGCCTACTCGGGCGTGTGCCTGAGCTTGAACGTCGTTCGCTCGGACCAGATGCCCCCGCCCCCGACGCTGCTCCCGGTGTACGTTCTCTCCGCGAAGAGCGACTGGCCGACGTACTTCCAGTCGCCGATCGTGAACGGTGTGAGTCCGTGACGCGCGATCATTCCGTTCCACCACAAATACTCCACACTGGGCACCGAGTTGACCGGGCAGACCCACGTAACGTGCTCTGACGGCTCTCCGACAAACACCTGCATCGAAATGCTCGGCGGGCTCGCTCCGTTGTACCAGTCCCCGGGGTCACCGAGCTTCGCCGTGAACGGTTTTACGGTCTGGAATGTGGCCTCCATCGAGCACCCGGAAGGCGGCGACAACTGGAACGACCAGTAGTCGAGTGGTGCCTGATTCGTCCAGTGATTGTCAGAGTTCAACTTCAGGCCCTCGACTCGAACATCGCCGACGAAGCCCCCCGGCGTTCCGGTGATCTCGGAGTCGAAGTCGAGCTCGAAACGCTCGCACTTGATCTGCTGGCCAATCGCGTATTCCACGGCGTCGTAAATTGGGCCACTAAAGCCGTGTCCGACGACTTCGGTGACGAGCCCGATCGCGTCGTTGATCTTCTTTCCGGTCCGGACGATGTCGTGAGTCGTGACGCAGTCCTCGTGCTCCTGGTCGGCGATCCGCTCCAGCGCGACCGCGAGCTTCTCCTCCAGGTCGGCGATGTCCGTGGCGAATGCGCGCCTCGTGTCCGAGCGGCTGTTCACCGCGTTCTTCCAGCCCGTGTAGACGAGCACCGCATTGAAAAAGGCCTGGCGGTCATGCGTCGCCTTTGTGACTGCCGGCTTGACACTGTTGTTCAGCTGCTTGCGCAGCGCGTCGACGGACGACGGCAGGTGCTGCCCGACCCCGTAGCCGGAGAAGTGGAAGAGCTTGAGGATCGCCGTCCCGGCCTCGACCTTGAGCGGGTAGAGATGGAAGTCGCTGCCGTTGCCGGCGTAGCTAAACGCCTGGAGGTCGCTCGTCGAGGGAACGTCGATCGTGAGCGTCACCGGCTTCAGGAGCTCGAGGCCGTCCGGCTGGAACTGGACGGCGCCCAGCAGCTGCCCCGTGAGCCCCCCGAGCTTGGTGACCGGCGTCATCGTCACGCTCGTCGTCTCCGCGACCGCCCCGGCGGGCATGGTCAGGGTTGCGCCGCCGGCGCTGAGCGTCCCCCCAGAGTCGGCGCTGATCGAGGCCGTCGCGACGTGGGCCGAATCGAGTGTGACCGAGACCTTCGAGGGCAGGGAAGGGGCCGGCTTCGGCTTCGTGCAGACGCGGACGCGCTTGATCTTGCCGTGCACGCGCTTCTTCACGATTTTGCATTTCTTCTTCGCCTCCACCGAGGGGACGGCTCCGGCCTCGCGGGCAGCCGCCGAGACCGCTCCCCCGGCAAGCAACGAGGCGGCGAGTACGAGTACTAGAAGCCGGAGCCTTCGCATCGGCCCCACGCTAGCCGGGCGGAGGCCAGAATGAAAGTCGGGATTTCCCTACACTTTGCTCTCGCCGACATGGCGCGCGAGCTCGGCGCGGGAGTGGATTCCGAGCTTGGCGTAGATCCGGGAGAGTTGCGTCTCGACCGTCTTCGGCGTCACGAACAGCGCCGCGGCCGCCTCCTTGTTCGAGCGGCCCTCGGCGACGAGCTCGGCCAAGCGGCGCTCGGTCACGGTGAGACCGCTGCCGGACGGCGCGCGGCCGGCGATTCGCGCGATCTCCGTCCTCGCCCGCTCGGCCCAGAGCGACGCACCGAGGGACTCGAAGCTCGTGAGTGCCTCTTGAAGCGTCTTGCGCGCGGCGCGCCGCTGCTTGGCGCGGCGTTGGACTTCGCCGAGCGCGAGCAGCGTCCGGGCGCGCTCGAGCGGGGCCGGGCGCGCCTGCTGAAGATGGAGTGCCTCCTCGAGCGAGGCAACGCCCTCTTCGAGCGATCCGGAGGCAGCCAGGACAAGACCGCGGCCGCGCGCAAGTACCGGCGCGGTGCCCGGTCGCTCGATGGCAAGCCGATGCCTGTCGAGGTCGGCGAGCAAGGAATGCGCGCGCTCGACCTCTCCCAGCGAAACGAGCGCCTCGAAGAGGTCGCCCCAGAACGGATACGTCACCGAGTACGGTCCCCTCAGCCCCAGCTCGGGCAGGCCGGCAAGGTGGTGCAACGCGTCCTCGTACCGTCCCTTGGAGACGGCCAGGAAGCCGAGCACAATCCGCGGCCGAGCTGCCAGGAGCTCGCTGTGAACCGCCCGTGCCTGCGTCAGGCTGTGCTCGGCATGGGCACTGGCGGTCGCCCCGTCGCCGGTGTGCGCGGCAACAAGCGCGCGGCAGTACGTCGACTGCCACAGTGCGTACAGGCTGTCGCTCTGCTCTGCCAGCTCGGCTCCCTCCTCGGCGTAGGCGCGGGCTCCCTCGTAGTTTCCGGCCCTGCACTCGACTTCGGTGAGCGGCCAGTGAGGACGGTTCGATTCCGCTCGTCCCCGTCGTCGATCGCCCGACGGTGCTGGTCGACGAGCAACCGCCGAGCGGCGTCGAGCTCGTCGTTTGCCAGCAGCCACCAGCCGAGCCAGGTCGTGGGACTCTCGTATGCGTCAACGGTCTCGGCGGCGGGCTCTAGATCGCGCGCTCGGCGCAACAGCTCGAGCCCGCCTCTTACCACGTTCAGCCGACCGGCCATGCTGAGTGCGAGCACGACGAGGGTCGCATCGCCCGTTCGCGCGGCGATCTCGACCGCTACGTGTGCCCGCTCGCGCGCCGCATCGAACTCCTGCGCGTGCGTGAGCGCGTAGCACAACTGGAGGAGAAGCCGCACTTGGTGGTTCGGATAGCCGTCCGCCTCCGCAACTGCGTCCTCGAGGAGCCGGCGGTGGACGCGCCGATCCTCGACGGCCCGCGCCTTTGCAGTGAGCGCCTCCAACCGAAGCGTTTCCGGCGGGGAGCCTGGCGAGCTCGTCAGGAGGCCGTCCGCGCACCTCCTCCAGCAGCAGCGCCGCCTCGAGCGCGCGCTTCTGTGGCGGCGGAAGCTGTGGCAGAACAGCGTCGACGACTCCGCCGAGGAGGTCGCCAATCGCCGCGAACGCAAGTCGTGCCTCTGCAACGGCCGGCGCGGCGGTGAGCACCTGCCAGCCGCGCTCCGCTGCATGCTCCACTGCCCATCGCCAGAGCGTGGTCTTGCCGATGCCGGCGTCACCCTCGATGAGAAGCGCATCGGGCGCAGAGCTCGGCTCGAGGAACGAGGAAATCGCTTGAAGGTCCTCATCTCGCCCGACGATCTCGGTGTTATGCATGGCCGAATCCTAGGAGCGGGGAATCGCGGTCCCGAGCCCGGCTCGGGGGGGCGCCTCCCCGGCCACATCATGCGCCGCGGCGCGATAGAACACAAGCGTGGGGCGCTCACGAACGACACGGCGGAGCTCGCCCCCTGTCACGTCCTTCGACGGGCCCGTGCTCGAATTCGACTTCCCCGGCCTGGAGATCGGCGTCGCCGACTACGACGAGGGGCCGACCGTCTGCACGGTCTTCCACTTCCCCGCCGGCGGGTCGGCCTCGATCGACGTCCGCGGCGGCCCGACGAGCCCGCCGAGCAGGAACGAGCGAGCGCGGCTCCGAGCGTCCACGAAACCGATTCTAGGCCGGGTGCTCGATCGCCTCGACGACGCGCCCACCCAGCTCGGACACCGTCTCTGACGAGGGCGAGCCCTCGAACAGGTGGAAGCAGAGCTCGTCCTCGGGGATGAAGATCGAGCGCACGTAGCGGACGCCGTCGTGCGCAGCCGCCCGCGCCTGCGCCGCGAGCACGGACAGCTCGCTCGTGCCGGGCGCGTACACCTCGACGAGGAAGCTCTTCATTCGGGCGTGTGCCAGAGCTCGAACGAGGTCTGCTCGGTGACGCTGCCGTCGCCCATAGCGACGCTTTGACTGTACGTCTTGCGCGCGAACAGGGAACCGCCGACGTAGTCCCGGTCGTCGATCGTGACGGACCCCGCGGCGTGGAGTGCCTCGAAGGAGCCCTCCCAGATGTGGAACGTCCCCGTAGCGCCGGCCGGGACCGCAGCCGCGAGGAAGTGTCGACCGCCCCGCATCAGTGCCTGAGGCACGGCCCGGCCTCAGCCGCGTACCGGTCGATGATCGCGTTCGTCTCGTTCTCGTGCGCGACCTTGGCCGGGTCGTTCGGGTCGAAGTTGCCCGGATCGGCCACCTCGGTCATCACGAGCGGCGTTGCGCCCGGCCCTTCGACGTACGCGCGGTACCTCGTCCCCGTTCCGGCCGGCGTGATGCTCTGGTTCGGGTAGTTGGAGTACGGCTTCAGCGGAACGAGCGCGTGGCAGAAGACGCCCGAGGGATTGCGCGTCAGGATCCCGGTCTCGCGCCACCAGCCCGCACCGAAGGTGGAGTCGTAGGTCTCGATGTAGACGACGCGGCCGTAGCCGTCGCCGGGAACGCCGCCCGGCTTGACGACGAACCCATATGCGGGCGATCCGCCGTAGGTCAGGCGGCCGAAGAGGTTATGCGGCGCTGCGGGGCCCTGCCCGGTGTCGATCCAGTCCGCGTACAGCTCGAGCGACGCGATCGGGCCGCTCCAGTGCGAGATGTGGAGCGCCCAGTCGTCCTGGTAGTCGAGCCACGGCTGGAAGCCGAAGAACGGCAGCCAGTACTGCCAGCGCTGGATCGCCCAGTAGCTCCCGTCCGGGGCCTTGCAGGCGACGACGAGGAAGGCGAGCTCGGGGCCGTCGTAGGGCCTGCAGCTGTTCTGGAACGGCAGGACGACCCTTGGCTTCGACCGGGAGCAGACCCGCACGTGCTTCCCCCTCCTGACGACCGTGCGGCAGACCTTCTTGCCCGGGACCCTCTTCAGGCCGCCGGTGTAGTCGATCGTGAACTCGACCTGCGGGGCGGTCGCGCTCGGTGCGAGCGCGTTGACCGCACCGAAGACGAGGGTGTGCTTCTGCTTGCCGTCGACGTCGTAGGTGACGAGCGCCTTGTTCCCATCGGCACCGACGGAGAGCTTCACGTCGGTCGCGTTGCGGGCGAACAGGGTCGAGGCAGAGGCGGCCGAGAGAGATCCTGCGCCACCGAGACCCGTGGCTATGACGAGCGCGCACGCGATCGTGATCCTCATCTTTGTGCCCTCCGCGCCAGCCGCCTATTCGGGCGTGTGCCTGAGGTCGAACGTGGTCTGCTCGGAGACCGAGCTGTCGCCGGTGGGCATGGATCTGCTGTACGTCTTGCGTGCGAAGAGCGACGTTCCCACGTAGTCCCAGTCGTCGATCGTGAAGGACCAGCTGTTGTGCAACACGGCGATCCCCCCGTTCCAGAAGCCACTGGGCCCACTCGTCCCCCCATCTGGACACGTAATCGTGACGATCTCGGTCACCTTTCCGACGAAGACTTCCATCACGTTCGGCTTCGGTAGAGACTCGGCCGGCCGGCCGAACGAGAGGAGCTTCGCCCTGAAAGGCTCATCGGCCCGGGTAGAGGTGGTGAGCGTGCAGGGGCTCGGATCGACCTCGGGGAGGAAGTCGAAGCGGAAGTACTCCAGCGTCTTCTCATTCGTCCAGCCGTTCTCGGCGTTCAGCTTGAGGCCCTGGATGCGGACGTCGCTCGTCGATGATCCGTCGGGTGTGCGCCAGGTAATCACCGACTCGAAGTCGAGCTCGAAGCTCGCGCACTGCTCCACCCTGCTCTGGGCGAGGTCGCTCAGGTTGTCAAGCCCGAGCAGTTGGGCCTGCCTCTGGACACCGCGTAGGAAGGCGAGCTCCTCGGCAACGTCGTGCTGATTCTTGCAGCGCTCGTAGGACTTGTCGATCATGTTCTTGATCACCTTCGGCAGCAATTCCTGCTGCAGTTCCCGCCGCTCATTGGTCATGAAGTCGTCGGCGCCGAGCAGCTGGAGCTGTCGCTCCCAGCCAAGCCAATCCGAGATTGCGTTGCGGGCGAAGTCGACGCTGTCGGTCGTCGTCGCCTGAACCATCTGCTGGTGGATCCGCGGGTACGCCGCCCGAAAGACGTCGGGCCAGTTGGAAGGGATCGACGGGCCGTCGTCGGCCCCGTAGCCCGAGAAGTGGATGACCTTGATCTGCACGGACGAGCCGGTACGTGTCGCCGGATAGCTGACCGGCGTCTTTCCCGTGCCCTGCCAGGCGATCGCGCGCACGGACTTGGCAGACGCCGCCGCCGGCGTCTCGACCGTCAGCGTCGCGTCCTTCGCGAGCGCGGTCCCCTCGGGAGCAAGCTGGACTCCGCCGAGGAAGCGCGAGCCTGCGGGCAGCCCCGAGACGGAGGCGACCGGCGTGATCGTCACCGTCGTATCGGCGAGGAGGGCGTCCTTCGGGATCGTCAGCGTCAGTTTCGTCCCGGCGCCTGCCGTCACCGTGATCGTTCCGCCGTCGGCGGCCGCGATCGGCTTGACGGCGGCATTGCTCGTCTCCAACGTGATCGAGACGCTCTTGACGGTCGGCTTCGGCTTCGGCTTGACCGTGTGGCAGACGCGCACCTTGCGCACCTTGCCGTGCACCTTCTTCTTGACGATCTTGCAGCGCTTCTTGCCCTGGGCCGACGGGCCGGCTCCGGTCTCCTGAGCAGCCGCGGAGACCACGCCCCCCGCAAGAACCAAGGCAGCCAAGACGACCACTAGGAGCCGGAGCCTTCGCATCGGCCCGACGTTAGGCGGGCGGGGGCGAGAATGAAAGTCGGGATTTCCCTACAGTTTGCTCTCGCTGAGACGGCGCGCGAGCTCGGCCCGCGAGTGGATTCCGAGCTTGGCGTAGATCCGCGACAGCTGCGTCTCGACCGTCTTCGGTGTCACGAACAGCGCCGCGGCCGCCTCCTTGTTCGAGCGGCCCTCGGCGACGAGCTCGGCCAGGTGCCGCTCCGTCGGCGTCAGCTTGCCCGCCGAGGAGGCTCGCCCTCCGATCCGCCTGAGCTCGGCGCGGGCTCTCTCCGCCCAGAGGCCCGCCCCGAGCGCTTCGAAGTCCGCGAGCGCCTCGGACAGCGAGTCCCGGGCCGCCCGGCGCTGCTTCGCCCGTCGCTGAACCTGTCCCAGCGCCAGAAGCGTGCGGGCGCGCTCGAACGGGAGCGGCCGGCGGTCGTGCTGCTCGAGCGCGCCTTCGAGCACGGCCAGAGCCCTCGGCACGTCGCCCCGACCGGCGAGGAGGAGGGCGCGGCAGCGGCCGGTGAGCGCGAGCACCGACGAACGGTCGAGCCGGCCCGCAGTCTCTTCGAGCGGCGCCAGCAACCGGTCGGCGTCCTCGAGCCGGTCGAGCGAGACGAGCGCTTCGATCTCGTCCGGCAGGCAGCGCAGCTCACCCGGCTCCTCGAGCCCAGCCGCGAGGAGCGCTGCGGCCAGCGGCCCGAGGTAGCGGTGCGCCTCCTCCGGCCGTCCGAGCGACAGCTCGAGGAAGCCGAGCGCCGAGATCGCCGTCTCGCCGCCGCGCGCGAGCGCGGGCCCCGGTGTCGACGGGTCGAAGCCGGTGGGGACTGCGATCTCGAGCGAACGATCGGCCGTCGCGCGCGAGTCGTCCACCTCGCCCCTGAGCGCCTCGAGCAAAGCCCTCTTCGCCAGGATCGAGGCTTGCGTGGGTCCTTGTCCGCTCTGGAACGCCAGCGAGTGTCCCTCCTCGGCGTGGCGCGCGGCCTCGTCCCAGTTTCCGGCAAGGCATTCGACGAGCGTGAGGTGATTCAGGATCGGCGCGAGCGCGCTCTCGTCGCCCTGGTCGGTCGCCCGGCGCTGGAGCTCGAAGAAGACCTCTCGCGCAGGGGCGAATTCGTCGCTGCAGCTGAGCAGATACCCGTGCGCGAAGCTCGGATGGCGCAACACGCGCAGGTGAAGCGTCCACTCTTCGAGGGCCAGAGCGCGCTCCATGGTCGGAGTCGCGTCGCGCCCGAGCGCGAATTCCGCCAGCGCCTGAGCCGCGAGCGCTTCCGCCAGAGCCGCGCGGTCGCCGAGCTGCTCAGCGAACCGAACCGCAGAGCGTGCATGCTCGGCAGCCGCGGGAAGGTCCTCGCGCATCAGCAGCAGGCTCCAGGCGAGCCCCTCCTCGATCTGCGTCCGCAGTACCGGGTCGTCGCCCGCCTCGGCGAGGGCCTGGCGGAGCAGCTCCGCGCCCCCGCCCACGTCCGCGCCGAAGTGGTGGACGCGCGCAAGCAGGCTCAGGATCTGGGCGCGTTCTGGCCCCGAGGGCGCGCTGGCCAGCGTCTCCTCGAGCAGGGCCGCGGCACTGGCGGGATCGCCGGTTTCGAACCGATACTCCGCCTCGGCCAGCGCTCGCCGTCGTGTCTCCACCGGCTTGTCCGGCGGAGTGAGCTGCCGAGCCCGTGCGGCGAGCTCGGCCGCGGCGCCCGGCGCACCGCGGCGGAAGGCCGCCAAGGCCCCGTCCTCGACGGCCTGCGCCAGAGGCTCGTTCGGCTCGTCGGTGGCCAGCGCCAGATGACGCGCCCGCTCCTCCACGTCGGCGGCCGCGTCGGCGAGACGGCGGTGAAGCGCCCGCCGCTCGGCAACCGAAGAATGGGCGTACGCCGCCGTCCGGAGGAGCGGATGGCTGAATCGCACCTCGTCTCCCACAATCTCGATCACGCGCGCTTGGACAGCCGGCTCGAGCGCGTTCGCATCGACTGCGGCCAAGGTCGGTCGCGAGAGGGCCGCCGCGGCCGCCAGCTCGACACGAGTCGACTCGGGAAGCCCGGCGAGGCGCTCGCTGACGAGCTCCTGCAACGTCGCCGGCAGCGGCTCGCCCGGCTCGAGCCTAATCGTGCCGCGGTCTAGCGCCCGCCCTAGCTCGAGCGCATAGAAAGGGTTGCCGCCGGAAAGCTCGTGCAACCGCCGCAGCCTCGGGCGCGGCAGGAAGAGGTGGAGCTGGGCCTGGAGGAGATGGTGCACGGCGCCCAGGCTGAGCGGCCCGATCCACAGTCGTTCGAGTTGCTCGGGAGAGAGCGTCCTCGCGAGCCCGAGCGGCGCCGGCTCGTGCGGCTCGGCCCGCCTGGCGAGGATCAGCGCGACGCGCCTGTCCCCCAGCCGCCGGGCAGCGTACTCGACTGCGCTCGCTGTCTCCGGATCGAGCCAGTGGAGGTCGTCGATCGCGATCGCGACCGCGCCGCCGCTCTCCAGGTGCCGAACCGCATTGAGAAAGGCAACGGAGACCGCCCGCCGGTCGAGGCGTGCCTCTTCGGGCTCTTCGAGCAGCAGCGCCGCCTCGAGCGCCCGCCGCTGGGGGCTCGGCAGCTCCGGCAGCACCTCGTCGAGGGCCTCTTCGAGCAGGTCGCCGAGCGCGGCGTAGGAAAGCTGCGTCTCCGTCCCACCAGGCCTGCAGGCGAGCACGCGGAAGCCCGATCGCCGCGCAGCGGCGACCGCCTCCTCCCACAGCGTCGTCTTTCCGATTCCGGCCTCGCCTTCGAGCAGCAGGGCGCTCGGTCGCATCCCGCTGTCGAGCGAAGCGACGACGGAGGCGAGTTCCTCGTCCCTTCCTACGATCGAAGCCTGTGCCATGACCATTCCCGCGAACATGATGCGCGCGGGCGCGGTAGAAAACAACCATGGCGCGGCTTACGAACGACACCTCAGAGCTGGTTGCGCGCACCAGCTTCGACGGGCCGGTGCTCGAATTCGACTTCCCCGGCCTCGAGATCGGGGTCGCGGAGTACGACGAGGGGCCGACCGGTTGCACGGTCTTCCATTTCCCCGGCGGGGCGGCCTGCTCGACGGACATCCGCGGCGGCTCGCCCGGGACGACCGGCGGCGACTATGAGCTCGTCGAGGCGATCTGCTTCGCGGGCGGCTCGCTCTACGGCCTCGAGGCGACCGCCGGCGTGGCCGCGGAGCTACTCGCCCGGCGCGAGTACCGGACCGGCTGGATGGACATCCCGATCGTCGCCGGCGCGATCATCTTCGACTGGGGGCGGCGCGACAACGCGGTCTACCCCGACAAGGAGCTCGGGCGGGCAGCCCTTCGCGCCGCGCGCGCGGGCGTGTTTCCGCTCGGCTCGCGCGGTGCCGGCCGCTCCGCCACCGTCGGCAAGGTGTTCGCGTACGAGGAGGGCGAGCCCTCCGGCCAGGGCGGAGCCTTCCGCCGGGTCGGCGAGACGAAGATCGCGGTCTTCACGATCGTGAACGCGGTCGGCGCGATCGTCGACCGGGACGGAAACGTCGTCCGCGGCCACTACGACCGCGCGGCGGACACCAGGCGCGCGCTCGTCCCCGGCGTCGAGGCGCGGCTGGCGGCCGGCCTTCCCGTTCGGCCGCCGCCGGGGAACACGACGCTCACGGTCGTCGCAACCAACCTCCTACTCGATCCGCGCCAGCTGCGGACGTTTGGCCGGCAGGTGCATGCCTCGATGGCGCGCGCAATCCAGCCGTTCCACGCGCTCGAGGACGGAGACGTCCTCTACGCGGTCTCGACGGGCGAGCTCGAGAGCGACCCGCTGCTGGACACGACCGCGCTCGGGGTCGTCGCCTCCGAAGTCGCGTGGGACGCCGTCCTGGCGTCCTTTTCAGACATGCCCTAGGGACAGTCCCTGGGACATGGCTCTAAAGGCCAGGTCCGACGGAATTCGCAAGGCCCAGCCGGGAACTGTGCCCGGGACAGGGCTCAAGAGGCCAGGTCCGAGGGATTGTCCCTGGGACATGGCCCAAGGAGCTAGGTTCGAGGGACTGTCGCTCTTTACGCGCCGCAGGGAGCGACGTTGCGCCAGTTCTTGACTGTGTCCTCGACCGTCATCGTGTCGGAGTCGCCCTGCGGCGCGACGGTGAACTTGCGGTTCGAGATCTCGTCGCAGGCAGCGCCCTTTTCGACATGGTCCCAGTCGCCGAGGGTGTACTTGTACTCGACCGACGTGCCTTCGGCCCATGGAATCGTGATCCGCCACTTGCCGTCGTCGCCCTTCGTCAGCTTGACGGTGTGGGCGTTGCACCAGTTGCAGATCTCCGGCTGGTTTCCGGCGATGTAGACCGACGCGCCCGCCGGCGTCGTCGCCGGCGGTGTCACGACGAGCGTCACGTCGACCTGGAGTGCCGACGGCACCGCGCTCGCCTCGTTCGACGCGGCCGAGAGGTTGTTGGCCGCGTCGAGCGCCTTGACGACGTAGAAGTAGGTCGTCCCCGTCGTCAGGCCCGTGTCCGTGAAGTGCGTGGTCGAGGGTGCCCCGCTCAGGCGCGATCGTCCACGTCAAACCCTGATTCGTCGAGAATTGCACCGTGTAGCTGAAGGTGCCCGGCGACTCCGGCTTGAGCGTGGCCGAATACTCGTCCGAGTCGCCAACGTCGCTGGAGAAGGTCATATCGACGCAGCGGCCCGCGTCGCCGTTCACCGGCGGGATCGAGGCGATCAGCCCGTAGCAAACCTGACCCAGTACACCGGGGATCTCGCCGGCCTGCGAAGTAACACCGGCAATCGTCACTCGGCCGAAGACCGGATTTGTCCGGCCCGCCGCGGTGATCGTGTAGTCCAGCGTCAGCGGTCGATCGAGGCTGACCGCTTCGATCGGATACGCCGGAACCGCAGATGCCTCGTTCGAGGCGTCGCTCTCGTTTCCGGCCGCATCGAGCGCCTTGACCACGTAGTAGTAGCGCTGGCCGCTCTGAAGGTCCGCGCTCGCGTCGTGGAACGACGTGGCCGTGACGGGCGCGTCGTTGACCTTCGTGTAGCCGCCACCCGAGAGCGGGCTCCGGTAGACGTTGTAACCGGCCGACGCAGGCGGCGCGACTGCGTCGGCCCAGGAGAGGTCGACGGACAGGTTGTTCCCGGTCGCCGTCAAGCCCGTCGGCGGGGAGGGCGGCGTCAGATCCGCGTTCTGGGTCAAGAACACCCTGCCGCTGAGCCCGTCGACGTTGAGCTTGATCTCACCGCCCGAGACCGTGACGCCGTCCGACAGCTGCGTCCCGTCGGGCAGGTAGCCGGCAACCGGAATCCGCGCGCCGAACTGCTGCTTGCTCGTGTTCAGGACGACCACCGCGGCCGAGTCCCCGAGCTTGCGCCCGTAGGCGACGATCCCGTTCGCGTCGTCCGCCTGCAGGAAGCGGAGCTGACCCTCGCGGAGAACCTGGTTGTCCTTGCGCAACTTCGTCAGCGACTGGTAGTACGAGCGCATCTGCGTGTTGGGCTTGCGCGTGTCGCCGAGCGTGCGCGTGTTCGCGTCCCCCCACGGATACGTTCGGCGGTCATCCGGGTCGTCGTCGCCCGAGACCGAGACCTCGTCGCCGTAGTAGATCGTCGGCGCGCCCGGCATCGTCATCTGGATCAGCGCCGCCAGCTTCACGCGCTGCTTCCCCTCGGCCAGGTTGGCGGCGTTCAGCTCGCGCTCGGTCCGCGACTCCGCGCCGGGAGCGAGCGTCCACAGGATCCGCTCCGTGTCGTGCGAGTCGACGAGGTTCATCAG
>WNGE01005018.1_pt1 | contig 15110 bp, 12 predicted proteins | sample 5400651 | NCBI WGS metagenome assembly WNGE01 (sample SAMN13153370, study PRJNA577476) | soil metagenome | isolation source: 60 cm soil or saprolite under grassland replicate 2 | place: USA:California | collected 2016-06-15 | reverse complement strand
AACAAGAAGCGCTTTGAAGCCCAGCAAATGGTCATGTTGTTGGGCACTCTGGCGCACAATGTGATCGTCTGGGTGCATGACTGGCTGACGGCGCCTCAGCCGACTGCTCAGGCTGCTCTGACTCCTGAGGTCGCTGAGACGCCTGTTCAGATGGGGGCTTCCTTGCAGCGCTATGGCATCTTGCGCATGGTGCGTGACGTGTTTCATGTCAGCGGCTTTCTCTGTCTTGATCCTGCTGGGCAGGTCGTTGAGATTGTCCTCAATCAAGATGCGCACCTTTCTCGTTGCATGATCAACTCGTTACGCCAACTGTTGGCTCCTATGCTGATTGCCGTTAATTTGGGCAAAACTTAGGTATTTGAACGGTATTGACCCTTGCGGTCACCCTCTCCCCTCGCCAGCCTTCCATGCCACAACGCCCCTGCTCAAGCCCATTCGTATATAGTAGGGGTGACCCTTGCGGTCACCCAAGCCCCGCATCTCTCGCTACAACAATATTATCGTATTGAGCTTACTCCCATTTGTCCTATATCTGTAGATCACCATGTTGAAATATGGTACCCTGGCTGCGTTACGCATTGCTGAGATGCAGCAATACGGAGTTGGTAGAAATATAAAAGATAGGAGCCAGAAAGGAAAACTCTATGTCCCACAGTCCAAATCAGATACAGACAAGCAGTGAGCAAACTCCTGCTTCAGACCAACCCATCTTAAGCACACGAGACGACTCGTCTCCTTCACTCAGCCGTACGCTTCCACAATTACCCCGCCTGTACACCACGGCAGTGATCAAACCATCGGTGGCTACCTTTACCAAAGGTACCGGCAACGCAAGTTGGAGCCTTGTCTGGGTACAGCTCCTTGCCTGGGCTGTGCTCGATGCCCTCCTCGGGGAACTGGTCAATCTTCTCTCTCCTCCTGCAACTGGCTCATTCGCTCTTCAACTCTTTTCGCTTGCTTCCTCCATCGGTCTAATTATTGTCGTACCGGTATTATTCTTTCTTCTTATGGGCATCGTCTATCTGTTGGCGAGAGCCTTTGGAGGGCAGGGAACATTTCTGCAACAGTGCCATAGCTCGCTCCAAATTCAGGTGCCATTAGGTATTATCAGCAAAATCCTGGCCTTAATCCCTGTTGTGGGAAGAATACTGAACTCCATACTCAGCCTGTATGGAATTGGCGTCCAGGTCGTCGTGATCATGGCGGTACATCGTCTCAGTAGAGGCAAGGCGATTGCAGTTCTCCTGATTCCAGTGGTGGGCATAGCGGTGTTAACAATTGCGGCCTTACTTCTTACTCGCAGATAAGAGATCCTCCTCCAGGAGGTGGGCAATCCGTTCCAAAGGAAGGTCCAGCTCGTGATTTGCCAGATTTCCAGGTTCTCCCGCCAGTTCGCTGATGCGACTCGACGTTTACATCACCTTAATATAGGTATGCTATACTACTCTTCAAAAGTCCGGCGCTATTGACATACGAGTGCGGAGAGGAGAGAGAAAAATGAATCTGTCTGGGTACGATTGGCCACAGGGGGGGACGAAGCAGATAGCTTATGTGGATGGTCAGAGCCACATGATGGAACTGTTTGTAGGATTTGGAGACCTATGGCAATCTGCTGACCTCACGGTGCTTACCGGAGCTCCTCCACCCGATGGTTCAGCCTTTGCTGGCTATGCGTGGTCAGCGGGGGGGACGAAGCAAGTGGCCTATAGAGATCAGAAGAGCCACATAATAGAACTGTTTGTGGCCAGGGACAGTCCGTGGCAATGGGTCGACTTAACGGCACTCACTGGAGCTCCTCCACCCGGTGATTCAGCCCTTGCTGGCTATGCGTGGTCAGCGGGGGGGACGAAGCAAGTGGCCTATGTGGATGATCAGGGGCATGTGATAGAACTGTTTGTGGCCAGGGGCAGCCCATGGCAATGGGTCGACTTAACGACGCTCACTGGAGCTCCTCCACCCGGTGGTCCAGCCCTTGCTGGCTACGACTGGCCCAATGGACAGACAAAGCAAGTGGCCTATGTGGATGATCAGGGGCATGTGATAGAACTGTTTGTGGCCAGGGGCAGCCCGTGGCAATGGGTTGACTTAACGACGCTCACTGGAGCTCCTCCACTCGGTGATTCAGCCCTTGCTGGCTATGCGTGGTCAGCGGGGGGGACGAAGCAAGTGGCCTATAGAGATCAGAAGAGCCACATAATAGAACTGTTTGTGGCCAGGGGCAGCCCGTGGCGATGGGTTGACTTAACGGTGCTCACTGGAGCTCCTCCACCCGGTGGTCCAGCCCTTGCTGGCTACGACTGGCCCAATGGGCAGACAAAGCAAGTGGCCTATGTGGATGATCAGGGGCATGTGATAGAACTATTTGTGGCCAGGGGCAGCCCATGGCAATGGGTCGACTTAACGGCACTCACTGGAGCTCCTCTGCTCCACCAGAAACCTCTTACTGGCTACGCTTGGGTATGGGGTGCTACCAAGCAAGTGGCCTATGTTGATGATCATGGGCATATGATAGAACTGCATGTTGGCCTGAGTGACCAATGGAGATGTTCCATCCTAAAAGCATTTAAGCGGCGTGAAGCACCAGGAAAACCTGGCTAACCCGATGTGCAAGTTTTTCTTGCGAAAGAAAAGGCTCATACTTGTTTTTAGACGTACGTTCTCAGCCTATGGCTCTAGCTCACCACGCTCTCGTCTGGCAAGCAACTTCGTCCAGGCGAGCACTTGCGATCCTGAGGGGGGCAAGCTCCAGTTGTAGAGTTGATCATGATCGCCACCCGCACCGAGCTCTACCTCCAGGCGCCTCACCTCGATCCAACTCACACAGTTCTTGTCCCAGAGCTGATCCACGGTGACTGCAGTTGAGAGCAAGCCCTGGTTAGCTCGGCTGAGCATATCATCCATCTGTTCAACCGAGGAAGACAGAAACACACGGATGTGCTCCCTGGGCACACCACGGTACACGTTCAGCAAGCCCATCACGGAATGAAGTGAGGTGAGCAGACTTGACTTCCAACGCCATGTGGTAGTTTGGCCGCTCCGTAAGGCAACTCGATAGTAGATAATGTGACACCTCCAGGGTCTTGCCCCATTCAGAGAAATTGCGCATTTATAACAGGAAGGCTAGGGAATGAGACGCTATTGATGGGGCGGCGCACCGTCCCAGAAAGTGAAGCTTTTGCAATCGGCACAGTTGGCCCAGATTTCTCAATGCCGTAGTCTCCTTCTACAGAAAGACGATAGCAGCCTCTTTTTTGGAGGATCAATATGTCTCATATATCAATTGGTTCAATACCTGCCTGTTCCCCTGGAGATTTCTTTACGATCATTCTGGTGATTTGGGGTGACGACATTTTTCCCCGTGCGCCGTTGAAGCGGCAGATATAGAGCGCGACGAGAGTCGCTGGAACTGATGGAAGGTTCCATGCACACCCTGCTTACCCTACCCTTCAACAGTAGGTTTTTTGGGGCAGATCGTCACAGTCGTAGGGGCGGGAGAGGTGAGAAGTGGAGTGGGGACGCTTGCGTCGCCCATGGGGGGGCAGGGGCGAAGCAGCAGGGGAACAGGACGCCGGGCGACCCAAGGGTCCCCACCCTTCCTCCCTGCCACCCCCGCCCCTACGAGGCGAATCCGCTTCCCTGCCCGTTTCACAAAATACCTACCCCTGAGGGGAAGGCCACGTAGGGGGAAGTTCCCAATCCTCTGGGTGGTCGGCGTAAGACGTGTATGGCGAAGCCTACACTGGTTGAAGCCCAGTCCTGCTGGTCTCGAATGTGACCCCAACGAAAGGGAGCTAGACACGTTGAGAGGAGCGCTTGATAGCTTTCACGATACCTCTAGCTCGGTCGAGTGCGAAGCTACCTGCGGGTCTTCAAGTAGTTGAGTAAGGCCTGAAGGTTGGGTTCTTCAATGGGATCAGTCATCTGCACCGTGTGATGTTTGCTGTCATCATCGACGGTGATGGTATACTGATAGTAATCAGCCGCGCCAGGCGCAGGTGCATTCAGCACTGGTGGCAGATCGAAAAAGTGTGCCGCATCCAGTAATTGCTTCAATTTGTCAGCTTCCTGAGGCGGCAAGGCATTACCGTCTATCGTGATTGGTTTGCTCAAGCCAGGAAAGTAAGCCAGGCCACCCTCGATTTTCAACTGTATCCGCATGGAAGACCTCCTCGCCTAGGTAAGTGTGATTCCCACCTCATTCCAGCCGGCTCTGACAGCCTGTCCTTCAGCACTCCCCTGACCAAAGAGTTGGTCGGCATTATTTGCCGTCAATTGAGCAAATGACTGGAAGTCGGAGGTCTGCTGCAGTGCTAGGCCATGCAGTGTATTGTACCAGATGAGCCCGGCTTTCTGCCACGCGTATCCACCTATTTGTGTGGCGACGAGATAGAAAGCGTGGTTGGGGATGCCAGAATTAATATGGACCCCACCGTTGTCACTTGCTGTCTGCACATAGTTTTGCATGGTTGCCGGCTGCGGGTCCTGCCCCAGCACGGGATCGTTAAAGGCTGTGCCAGGGGCCTTCATTGAGCGCAAGGCAACTCCTTGTACGTTTGCCGTGAAGAGCCCTGCCCCAATAAGCCAATCAGCTTGATCCGCTGTCTGGTTGAGCGCAAACTGTTTCACAAGCGACCCAAACACATCCGAGATTGACTCGTTCAACGCTCCAGACTGGTCCTGATAGACAAGTTTGGCGTCCGTTTGTGTGACCCCGTGCGTCAGCTCATGCCCGATCACATCCAGCGAGATGGTAAAACGGTTAAACAATTGCCCGTCTCCATCGCCGAACACCATCTGCTCTCCATTCCAAAAAGCGTTATCGTAATTGGCATCAAAATGCACAGTCGCAAAAAGTGGGAGTCCCTGATTGTCGACCACTTCGACTCAGAACAATGGTTTGCTGTAATCGAAGAGGGAAACAATACATCCCTTAATAGGAGACGACGACACGCTTCCTTTTTAACATATGCGTTGTCCATTGAGGCTGAGATACATCCATAAGAGGAATTGATAACTCAGCCTCCAATAGACGTACACAGGTCTTACACACTCACGGCTATATCTGCGCCCTAGTGTACTAGGGTTTCCCTTTGATGTCACCCTGAGCGCAGCGAAGGGTCTCTCTCGCTGGGGAGGGAGATGCTTCGCGGAGTTTACACTGAGCGTAGCGAATGTGCTCAGCATGACAGTTCAAGGATAGTGCTGCCGTGTTATCACATCGCGCTAGTCCATTGAGGCTGAGATACATCCATAAGAGGAATTGATGACTCAGCCTCCAATAGACGTGCACAGGTCTTACACAATCACCGATATATCTGCGCCTGAGTGTACTAGGTGCCGAGCCGCCAGGTCACACTGCCCGGCTGTTTTTGAGCCGCCGCTCCATCGATCATGGGATAGTATCGTCCAGTCGACCAGGCAGCAATTTCATTCTCGTACCAGGCTGAGGCCGGATTCTCGTCCAGGCCGCCTGGATAGACGGCCTCAGCCTGTCCGCTGCCCCAGTCCACGATCATGCGCCAGCTTGGCCCGTGCTCGGAAGGCAGGAGCCTCGGATCATGTACGTCCATGATGAAAGAAGAGGCGGCGTTCGGCGTCCAGTCATCCCCGCCGCTGGCTCGCGGGCCGTAGCTCAACGGTTCGGGTCCCAGCTGCGAGTAAATTTCGCGCGTGTGCAGCTTGCCCCACTGCCACTGCGCGGGATCGTTGCCCAGGGTCTTGCTCAGCTCGCCGACGGTCTCGTGAAACGCCCGGAGCATCACCGCGCTCGCGTCTCGTTTGGTGCCGTTGGGCAACGAGAACGCGGCGTTGTGCGGATCACGCAGGGTCCAGGTCTCTAAGTCTTCGTCCAGCGACGTCTGGGAAGGCCGGACCGCCAGCTCAGGATGAGCGCTGATCGGGACGTGATCAGCGTTCCACCAGGGCTCGAAGGTATCCGCCACGTAGTGCGTCCAGAAGGTCCACCAGAGCGAGGCCGCGGGCGAGCTGGCATCCATGTTCCCATTCCAGCTTTGTAAGAGCGCCTCCCCCTGCTGCTCGCTGCCGCTGAGCGAGGCCGTGTGCAGGGTCTTGAGGAGCGTTGGCACGATCAAGCCCGCCAGGTAATCGTGCGTGCTGCTCTGCATGCCCTCCATATCCTGCATGGTCAGTTGCTGCTTGCTCGTGAGTGCAGTGAAGATCTCGTCGGCCCGGTAGCCGGTATCGAAGAAGTTCCAGGTCGTGCCGAGATAATAGGGGTAGTTGTTGCTCACCGGCCGCTGGTTGGCACTGAAGACCAGGTGGTCGGGCGGATCGTAGACCTGGGGTACGGCATTATATGGGATGCTGCCTGTAATATCCGATTCGCCCGTGCCAGGCAGGGGCAGCCAGGACGCGCCAGCTTTGACGACCGGATAGTAGCCTGCCGAGATCATGCCGATATTCCCCTGGTCGTCGGCATACACAAAGTTCTGCGTGGGGGCGGTCCACAGGCGCAGCGCTGACCGGAACTGGCTGAAGTTGGTGGCCTTGAGCACGTTTAACACCGCCTCGGGATCCGTTGAAGGCAGCGCGCCCATCCAGTCCACCGAGAGGGTCTCACCTGGGATGCCCTGATCTACCGGATAGATAGGTCCATGCACCGTCAGGTAGACCTCCTGGCGCACCGCTGCCTGGCCCTTGACGGGGATGCTATAGGTGAGGTGCTGCATCGGCCGCCAGGCGCCGTTCCAGTAATACTGATGGGGATGCGCGCGGTCGGTGTGCTCGACATAGAAGAGCGTCGCTTGATTCTGCACATCGGTCAGGCTCCAGGAGATGTGCTGGTTGCGCCCGATGCCGATTAACGGAGTGCCGGTAAGGCTCACGCCGCTAAAGGAGTAATACGGCGAACTGGCATCTAACGGGTACCAGATGGAAGGCAAGGTCAGCGACAGGTGCGGATCGCCCGCCATCAACGCCTTGCCTGAGGCCGTTTTGGGTCCGTTGACCGCCCAGTTGTTGCTCTCCGATGCGGTGCGCATCGCGTTGGGCAGCGCTCGGATGTGCTGCTCCAGGCTGGCGATCGTCTGCATCGTGTCCTGGCTCAAGTTCATTTGCGCTGGCAGCGGCCTGAGGCCCTCTTGCTGCTGATAGGGACCCGTGTCGTAGGGATGCTGCGCGTCAGGCGGCAGCACCGGGAACCACTGCATGGTGCGCTGGTAGCCCAGGGCTTTCACCATCCGCGCGTAGTCGAGCGGTTGGGTATTGAATGCATCCCCCTGCATGAATTCACCCAGGATGACCAGAGTGTCGATTGGCGTCCAGGGCTGGGGCCGGTAGTTCAGCAGCGTGAACAGGAAGGGCAGCGAGTTGTTCTGCTCTTCCTCCTGGATGCGCGCGTTCACGCCCTGCGCGTAGTCTTGCAGCACCTGCTGGAGGGGGCTACCCACCGGAATCGCCTGCCAGTCGAGCTGCGCTGCGCGATCCAGGCCCAGCATCACCTGGAACTGATCGGATGAAAGCTGCCCAGGTCCGAGAATTTCGGCCAGGCGTCCCTCGCCCCCGCGGCGCTCCAGGTCCATCTCGGTCAGGCGGAAGCGCGCCTGCAGGTAGCCGATCGTCCAGAACAGGTCATCGTCCGTCGAGGCCATGATATGCGGCGTGCCGTTGGCCTCAAAAATCACCGTGACCGGCGCGTGCAGATTCGGAAAATGCAGCGTCTCGCTCTGCACCGGTTTGGCCGTGCTGGCCGAGGTCCAGATGCCGGTTCCGACGTTCAGGGCCGGTCCGAGAGGTGGCAGGAGTGCCCCTGCGCCAAAGGCAGCGACGTACAGCACTCCTGCCGCGACGACCAGGGAGAGCAGCAGGTGCAGCAGGCGAGGCACCCAGCGTGGGCGTTTCATCAGGGGACGTTCTGGTCCAGTGCTCCGGTTTGTAGCCATGTGTGAACCCTCCTCAATCAGATAGCAAACAGCCAGCATAGCATTGACGGCCAGGAGCCCTCATGCCCAAGAGCCTTAGAAGTCGTTAAGCAATCACTTCCGGCCTGCTAGCTCCGGCGGGTTCCTCCTTGTAAAGTGCTCTCAAGGGTAGGTATTTTGTGAAACGAGCAGGAAAGCGGATTCGCCTCGTAGGGGCGGGGGTGGCAGGGAAGAAGGGTGGGGACCCTTGGGTCGCCCGGCGTCCTGTTCCCCTGCCGCGTCGCCCCCTCTCTCCCCGACACTTTTTAAAAGCGAAGGGAAAAAGCCCATCCGTTGGTCTTGCGACGAAAGAGCAAGCAGTTCCACAGGAAACACGAACGAGTGGAACGCGCCATATCTAAGAGATAGAGCCGCCCCAGGCGCAAGAAGCCCTTGTCGCGTCGATCATGGCGATCATAGCGTTCCCGCCGTCCATTGTGAATACAGGAGGCGGCTAGCCGCATCAGCCACCAGAATGCCAGGAAGAGCACTAGTAGCATGCGGTTGAGGTGATCTGGCTTGCGCACATGGCTTTGTTCCCACTGCCAGCCGCGACTTTTCATATCTTGAAAGGTGGACTCCACCCGCATGCGCCAGCGATACTCGCGAACGCGCTCTCGCCCGGCAGGCCGATCCGAAATCAAGAGCCAGGCTTCCTCCTGTCCGGTTTGCCAGACGGCGCTCAGTTGGATGTCCAGGGCGTGTTCCTGCCACAGACGCACTCTGCCATACCAGTACGTGCCTTCGTGTGGCACCAGGTCGCAGGCTGCTCGCCAGCCTTGCCAGGCTCGGTGCCGCCATGGCTGGCACTGCTCTTCTTGTTTAATGCGCAACACGTAATGCCAGCCTTGCGCCTGACACAACCCGATGAGCGGCAACCCACTTAATCCACGATCTGCCAGGAGCGTGCATTCCGCATCACCGAGTGCTCGTTTGACGCGCGCAAACAACTCCCCCACAATCTCCCACAATCCCTCGTCCCACTTCTCTTGCCCAGACATCACTTTCCACGCCAACGGCAAGACCCGCGTCTGTTGCATCAGACCCACATACACTACCTGCGCATACTCCTCAAACGGCGTGAGATCGAGCACCAGCACTACCTCTTGCTGTTTCCAATAGGCGCCAATTTCGCTGAGAAAGTCATCCCACACCGCTTCCACGTCAATGCGCTCGTTACTCACAAAGCGTTGCAGCCGCCGTTCGATGCTGGGTACTTTCGCGTTACTCTCGCTCAAGAGTTCCTCCGCCACTCGGGCCAACACGATACTTTCGGCCTTGATCGCTCCCCACACAAACAGAGCCAATCCTTTGCTTTGATGACCGTGTAACTTTCCAAAAAAATCCTTGACTTGCTGGTGCCACTGGGCACATAATGGGCTGAATGCGTTCATAGAGATCGTCCTCCTTGAGAGCAGTGTTTTGTTTTCTACTCTCTGGAACGATCTCTGTTTTCTCTTTTCATCCCCTCACCAAAAAGTGTCGGGGAGAGAGCGCGTCGCCCCTGCCTCCCATGGGCGACGCAAGCGTCCCCACTCTACTCCTCACCTCTCCCGCCCCTACGATTGTGACGATCTGCCCCAAAAAACCTACTGTTGAAAGACTTTGCTGGCGAATGAAAGAATTTGTGCAATTGACCAGGATGCTCCTCAGAAGCGCTCGGTCTCCGGAGGAAACGATATCAAGGGACCGTACCCCACAATGATACGAACCCTTGCGCAAGCCAGGTGGTCCATAGTAGGGGCGATCCCTTGTGGTCGCCCGGTCCGCTTGTACAGGTGAAGTAGGTCTTAGGCTCGAAATCCGAGCAGGTTCCAGTAGACCAGTTCCCAGGCGAACGCCAGCGCGGCCAGGGCCACCAGGCTGTAGTGGACGCGCCGCCCTGCGCTCCAGAAGCGCCCCCACCACGCCAGGATGGTAAAGACGACCACACCAACGGTCAGGACCGCGGAGACGAGCGCCAGCGCAAACAGCGTGGTGAGCAGGGGCGTCACACCGAACGCGAGGTCCGCCGCGTTACTGACGATGAGCCCCAGCCCAATCAGGAAGAGCACGTTCAGCGCACAGAGCACCCCGGCCAGCCAGCTTGCCAGGAAGGGCAGGAGACCCATCCGCTTCCCAATTTGCTTTCCCTGCTCATCGGGGGATGCTGCCTGCGCACCTTCCAGGTCTGCCTTCCGGCCAGACTTCGGGCTCAGCCCACCTCGCCTCATGGCCTTGCGCACGAAACCAAGCGGCCACAGCAGCAGTGCCGAGAGGAAGAGCAGCACACACGCCACGACCAGCACGAGATGAAAGGTGGGAGCATCGTACCAGGCCACCTTGATGTAGGCCACAGTGGGGAAACTGCCGATCAACATGAGCATCCCGTTGGGGTCGGCGCGGAAGACGACCGTCTCCGGCCCATCGACCTGGTGAAAGACCCAGGGTGCCACCTCCACGAACGTCGTTTGGCCAATCAACAGGCGACCGTTCCCTCCATCGTTGACACTCGCCGTAGCGAACAACACGGCGAGCTTCTCATAGGTGGTGGAGCTGCGCCGCGTCGGCCAGTAGTTGCCGCTAATCTGGCTGATGCGTTCGGCAAAGCCGGCGGGCGGTGGCGGGATGGTCGCTTTGGGAGCCGGGAAGTAGTGATCTAGAAACGCTTGCAGGAGCGTCGTGGGGGCCGACACTCCACTTGCGCTGTTGTAGGCAACGAACACGCCCACCTGGTGCTCTGGTAGCAGGGCGAGCAACGAGTGGAAAAGGAGCGTATCGCCGCCCTTGACCAGCAGGTGCTGGCCGTTCAGGTTCTGCTCCTCGAAGCCATAGGTCATGCCGGGCACGCGGGGATCGTTGGTGAACTGCTGCGTCTGCATCGCCTGGGCCGTGGCTGCTTGTAAGATGCGCTGGCTGCCCAGGCGCCCATTCTGGAGCTGGGCAAGCATGAAATTGGCCATATCGGTAGCCGTCGCGCTCATCGCGCCAGCCGGAGCACCCGGAACAGCTTCGAAAGGCTCGGGGCGATACACCCCGTTGGTGGAGGTGTACCCCTGGGAAAGATCAGCCGAGAGGCTCACCGGCAGAGGCTGACGGAACGTGCTGGAGTGCATGTCCAGCGGCTGGAACAGGTGTTGCTCGACATACTGGTCAAAGGGCAGGCCCGACACCTGCTCCACAATATAACCGGCCAACGCTCCACCGTAATTGGAATAGGCGGTCAGTTCACCGGGAGGGCGCACCCGCGCGGGAATATGCACAGCCAACCACTGGCCCAGCGGCTCCAGATCGCTGGTCGTCTGTGCGAAGGTACCAGTTCCCCGGTCTTCGAACCCGGCGGTATGGGTCAACAGATGGGCCAGGGTGATAGGCTGGGGATAGGTGGCCGGAAGGTGAAACGTTTTGAGGTAGGTACTGACATCGGCATGCAGGTTCACCTTGCCTTGCTCGGCGAGCTGCATCACAGCTGTCCAGGTGAAGAGCTTACTCACCGAGCCAATCCGGAAGAGGGTCGTATTGGCGCTGACCAGCTTGCCGTGTTGCCGATCGGCATCACCATAGCCCTTGGCGAAAAACAATCGACCGTCCTTCACCACGGAGACCGTTGCCCCAGGGATATGGCCATCTGCCAGTTGCACGCTGAGCACGCCATTCAGAAAGGTCTCCAACTCGCGCGGATCGCTGAGCCCGGTGGGAGATGGTGGGGTCGAGTGCCTCGCCTGTACCGGAGCCATCCCCAGGGTGGACAGAAGCAGGCTCACGAGGAAGACAACAGAGAAAAGAGCAAAGCGGATATGCTGCGCTCGGAAGGTGATACGAGGAAAGAGCGACATGCTGCTCTCCTTCTCAGAATAGGGACCTGACCCTCAAAAGCCATCGGTTGCACGGCGAATCTCGTGTGCTCAGGTGCATCCCTCGGTGCTCACTATACAGTTTCTACCAGGGAGTTGGTCCTGCTTTAGCCTCCGATTTTTTGGAGGAGGCAGTTGCAGGTTGGGTCGGATCCACGCTCCTCGTTGACATGAGGGCGTACCCTATCAACCCAAGCGCCACCGCGAAGAGTACAAAAACCAGGGTGCCAACGATGAGGCTAATGAACCTCCCATACACGGGGATGAGAGTCAGGATAGTGAGGGAGGCACCAACGAGCAGGAGCAGGCCAGACAAGGGAGGCAAAACGCCGGCACGCATGATAGCACTGCCGAGCAGGATACCGCCCAGAGCAAACAGTATGCCTGCAACCAGGGTGAATCCAAAGAGTTCTGGTGGAAATGAACTAGCCAGTTTCGGGGCAACCTGAGTAAGCCAGGGCAGGATGAGGAGGGTATACACAAAGAAGAAACTTGCGGTAAGAAACACGCTGATAAACGTCAGGAGAAAACCGGCGAATCCCAGCCAGCCAGCACGCAGTGCCTGGCGCGCGCATATGCCGGGCAGCCCCAGCAGCAGCAGCAATGATCCAATATTCCACCCCAGCGTCACGACCCACCACTGGGGAGTCATAAACTGGAAAGCAAAACTCAGGCCGGTGCTAATGATGATGAGCGCAAGCCCCAGAAGCAGGGCCAGTCCGCTCGCGCGATACAAGGTTACAGATGACATCGTTCATAACCTCCTTGCAAGAATGTCCCGCGCTTAAAAGGTACACGTCTCTGACAGGATGCCACTCCAGTATACCACATGCGCGTTTACAAGCCTGCTGCCCAAAATTTACACCCCTGGGGCTTGACAGCAGTCCTCTCGTCAGTATATACTTCTTTGTAGAAATAAACCGGCGGTCGGTTTAATGGCAGAAGGGCAGGATTATGGCACGCATCGTCAAAGAACAAGCATACGCTGTGAAACGCAACGAAATCCTCGATGTGGCCCAACGGCTCGTGTACACCAAAGGTTATGAGCAGATGACGATCCAGGATATCCTGGACGACCTCCAGATTTCTAAGGGAGCGTTCTATCACTACTTTGACTCCAAACAGGCGTTGCTGGAAGCGCTGATCGAACGCATGCTGCAAGAGGGGATACAGCTCATCACTCCCATCGTACATGATCCGCACATGCCCGCCCTCGAAAAACTCCAGTGCTACTTTGCCGCGGTCGCCCGTTATAAAACCACCCAGAAAACCTTTCTTCTCGCGCTGTTGCGTGTCTGGTACACGGACGACAACGCCATCGTGCGCCAGAAAATATTCGCAATGGGGGTCAAACGGGTCACGCCTTTATTAACGGCCATCATTCTTCAAGGCATCCAGGAAGGCGTCTTTTCGACACCCTTTCCTGACCAGGCTGGCGAAGTCGTCTTGTCAATCTTGCTGAACCTCGCGGACTCCCTTGCCGGGTTGCTGCTCTCGTATGAGCCGAATCAAGACGCTCTGCAACGCCTCGAACGCACCGTCGCTGCCTACTCCGATGCACTTGAGTGTGTTCTTCGTGCTCCCACAGGTTCCTTGTGTCTCGTTGACGCTGAAACGCTGAAGGAGTGGGTTGTCTCACCGGGAGACAACGCATAAAGATGTTCCATGGAGGAAAAACAGATGTCAACCATCATTCAAACCAACCAGCTCACCAAAAGCTACGGCAGGAGCCGGGGCATTCTCGCGGTCACCTGTGCTATTCAGGAAGGCGAGGTCTTCGGCTTCCTGGGCCCCAACGGCGCGGGCAAAACCACCACCATGCGCGTCCTGATGGGCCTCTTACGCCCCAGCAGCGGCAGCGCCACCATCGGCGGTCTGGATTGCTGGAAAGCGTCCACCCGGATCAAAAAGTTGGTCGGCTACCTGCCCGGCGAATTCAGCTTCGATCCCGGCCTGCGCGGCGCGCAGATCCTCGCGTACCTGGCCCACCTGCGCGGCGGCGTCGACCAGACCTACCTGCGCGCACTGGTGGAGCGCCTGGGCTTCGATCCCAGCAAACGCTTCCGCGAATATTCGCATGGCAATAAACAGAAGTTGGGGCTGGTGCAGGCCTTTATGCATAAGCCACGCTTGCTCATCCTGGACGAACCCACCAGCGGCCTGGACCCCCTCAACCAGCAGGAATTCTATCGCATGGTCGCCGAGGTGCGCGCCGAGGGAAGGACGGTCTTCCTCTCCTCACACATCCTGCCGGAAGTCGAGCACACCTGCGACCGCGTCGCGATCATCCGCGCAGGTCGGCTGGTCAAGATCGATCACGTTTCTGCGCTCAAAGACATCCACCAGCACGAGGTGGAGATCAGCTTTGCTGGCCCAGCCTCTCTCGCGTGGTTCAAGCAGGTCGCGGGCGTGGTCAAGGTGAAGCAGGGAGCGGATGAGCATACCCTGCAACTACAAGTGCAAGGCCCATTGACAGAGATTTTGAAGATCGCGGGCGACCACCACGCGACGAATATGGCGACACGTGAGCCAACGCTGGAGGAAGTCTTCCTGCGCTACTATGAGCCGGAGCCGTCAGCGGCCACGCTCGCTGGATAGGAGGTGGGCTATGATGTTTCGCAGCATTTGGAGCAAATCGCTCCGAGATTACCGGGTGCCCATCCTGGCCTGGGGCATCGGACTGGCCTTGCTAATGTTTGTGGGTTACGCGACGGCCACAACGCCTGTGCTTGCAGCCTTTGTCAGCATCGCGCCGCTCGTTGGCTTTCTCGGCGAGCCCGTCGCTATGCTGACACCCGCAGGGTATATCACCTTTCGCTACATGGAAACCACCTTGCCACTTCTGCTCAGCTTCTGGACCATTCTGGCCGGAGCACGCCTGCTGCGCGGAGAAGAGGAACGTGGCACGATGGATGTACTGCTGGGCACGCCACAGCCACGCACACGTCTGCTGCTGGAGAAGATCGGTGCACTGGTGCTCGCGCTGCTGCTGATCGCGGTGCTGTTCGCGCTGGGTGCTGTGGCCGGTGAAGCCAGAATTGAGCAGCATGCCGACCTGGTCGGGGCGCTGTTGGCGGGGCTGAACCTGAGCCTGCTGGCCTACTTCTTTGGCATGGTGGCGCTGCTGCTCTCCCAATTCACGATCAGCCGGGGTGCAGCGGCGGGCGGGGCGAGCGGCCTGCTGCTCCTGGCTTTGCTTCTGAACATCGCTGGACGGGAGGTCAATGGCAGCTGGCTGCAGTACCTCTCGCCGTTCTACTATTACAACCTCAACCGGCCACTGATCCCAAGTTTTACTGATGCACCGGCGGGAGCGCTTGTGCTGCTCGGCCTGAGCCTGCTGCTCGTGGCGAGCAGC
>WNGE01006457.1_pt1 | contig 15114 bp, 32 predicted proteins | sample 5400651 | NCBI WGS metagenome assembly WNGE01 (sample SAMN13153370, study PRJNA577476) | soil metagenome | isolation source: 60 cm soil or saprolite under grassland replicate 2 | place: USA:California | collected 2016-06-15 | reverse complement strand
GGCCGGCCCAGCGGCCCTGGGTGTGGACCAGCAGCCCAAACGAGCGCAGCAGCCGGTCGACCCGGCCCGGGTCGAACACCGCCCCGTCGAGTACCTCACCCGGTTCGGGGGTCTTCCACCGCGGCACCTGCCACAGCTCGGGCAGCGGGATCCCGCGGGAGAGCAGATACCAGGCGACCTCGCGGGACAGCTTGAGCTTCTGCAGGCGGGCCGCAGACGGCAGCCGCGGGCTAGCTCGACGCTGAGGCGAGGCCGGAGAACGGATTCTCGTCGCCGGCGGCATCGTCAGCGCCGAAACCGGACAGGCGCTGCTCCGCGGACGGGGTCAGCCCGAACTCTCCGGCCCATGCACGTAGCTCCTTGCTCGCCGATTCGGCCACCATCACGGACGGATGCTTGACCAGTTGGCCCTGAGACCCGCGGGTGGTCACGTTGCCTTCGGCGATGTCCTTGCAGGCGTCGAAGAATCGCTGCCACGACATGCAGTACGCGGCGAGGGAGGCGCGGTCGATCGGCTTGAGCAGTTCGAGGCGCTGCAGTTCGGGGACGATCCGGTCCCATTCGGCGCGGGCCTCGTCGGGTAGCCATTCGGGAGGGTCGGGGGGTAGCCGGACGAATCCGGGCGTGGGTTTGACCTTCCGGCCGCCGGAGTCGCGGCCTTCACCGCGGCCCTCGATCAGCTTCAGGCGAGTCGGGCGGGGCTTGGGAGACGGCATGTAGTCACGCTCCGTCGCTGACATCGGGGCGGTAACGGCTAGCCCGGGCTAGCTCGGCCCGTCACGGCGCGTAGCTGCCACCAGGCGGGGTTACGTAGCGTGGCGTAGGGCGCGGGGCGGCGGCGGGGGCTGAGCACGTCATGCGCGTTCCCGCAGGTCAGGGCGCTGCGGAGCGATCATGGCGAAGATCGCTCCGCAGTGCTCTGACCAGGGGAAACGTGGTGATCATGGAAAATGGATCTCAGCTTGAGATGGATCATGGGAAAGTGACCCAGCGGTCTCCGAAGATCCTTGATCTTGCGTGCGCGACCCGCCCCCGGGGCGACGGTCACAATGGGTGACCCGCGTTGCTTCACTCTGCGTAGTCATCACTCGATGTATCGATCTTGCTTTGAGCTGTTGCATGATCGACACAACACGGTGAGTGATTGAGTCTCGTCACCACCAGCAGCGACGGCATGGCCGTGCTCGGCCGTCAGGTCCTCCGGTGCCACCTCATGCCAGCCTCGACCCCTCGTGCCCGGACACCGCGGTCCATACCGCAGCAGCCAGGCACGCACCGCCGCGGCCCGACGATCCCGCTCCGCTGCGGTGTACGGGCGCCGTGCCCGCTTGTCCCGGGTGCGTCCCCGCTCGCGTACGCGGGTGTGTGCCGGGCAGCGCACGCCCTCGCTCAACACCCCGCATCCCTCGCCACCAACCCCGTGACAGCGGTGGAGGATGGGCATCAGGCCACCCGGTGTCCGTTGCCGGCCGCCGGGGGTGGTGGGTCGTACTCCCCCGCAGCGATGACCTTCGGCTTGGCCCTGACCTTGGTCTTGCGCACCCCATGCTGACAGAAGCAGAAGGATCCGCCCTTGCAGCCCTCGTGGTTCTGGGTGCGGCAGGAAGGGCAGATCATCAGTCCTTGCCTCCGGCCTCAGCATCCCAACGGTCCGCCAGCTCCACAACCCGCAGCGACGCCATGTGCAGCCCGACCTTCTGGCACGCCGCGACCTTCCGGTCGGTCATCTTCTCGTCGATGCGGCCCTTGATTCGATCAAACTCGGCGAGGATGAGCCTGGCTGCGTCCTGTTGGCCAGCTCGGTATGCCTCGACGTAGGACTGCTGGTCCTCGGCGCTCATATCAGGCCACGCTCGAGCGGGGACGGCCGTACGGGCTGCGCTGGTTGGCCGGGTCGTTGAGTCGAGCCTGGAGCTCCACCTTGACCGCGTCGGCGTAGGAGTAGAGCGCCCGGCCATCCGCGCCGTAGCCCGCGGGTTGGAGCTTGCCGGCCTTGGTCCAGGTGTAGACGAGCTGCCGGGAGACGTGCAGACGGCGAGCAATCATGAACGCCGGGTAGAGATCCTCCTCCCGATCCACGGCACCTCCCGTTTCCGGGCAGCGTGAATCAGGGGACAGCGCCAGTAAAACCTATGGTGATCAGTTGTGCAAGCTGCGGTTATCTGACGCGTCGGGCCTCGCGCTCTTCACGCGTCTCCCAATGGAAGTCCGGCATTAGCCGCCAGCCGGTCGGGAACAGACCGGCTGCATCCACGCGGATCACGAAGCAGGGGATGCATAGGATGCCGCCTGGATCGTCGAAACTGACCTCGGGAAATGCCATCACATGGTTCCACAGCACGTTGTCCGTGAACCAGACGACGTTGTCCAGCGTGCCGCAGTCGCTACAGGGCCCGTCACCGCGCAAGTGGTCAGGCATCGTCACGCCGCGTCCTCTCTCCGATAGCGCTCGCAGTCCCCGTCGTGGTGCTTGGGTAGAGCACACCACCACGCCTTACCGTCGTCGTCGAGGTTCTTGGCGCCGCAGAAGTGGCCGGCATTCAGCGCGGCCCAGGATTGGAACTCCGATTCGGTCAGCAGCGTCTGGCAGCCCTCATAGCGACGCTCCGGGTCGCATTCGTAGTAGCCCGGGGTGCGGTAGACCAGACGCTTGCCGCACGAGGAGCAGGGGACGCCCTCGCACAGCTCCGGCTTGGGTTCCGTCCTGCCGTTGGCCCGCAACAGCGCCAGGTGGATCTCCCGCACTTCTTCACAGAAATCGGAGATCGCCGGGTGCTGGTCCATGGCGTCCTCGAGCCGGATCCGCAGCCAGTCGACGAGCCTGCGGATCGTCGGTTCGGGCAGGTAGCTACCACCGCACCAGTCGTGGGTGATCCAGTCGCGGCACCAGGAGTCCAGGACGGCAGCGACGGGTAGCGGGCCGGCCTGGTCGTGGTTGGGGTCGGACACGCTGCGGGTGTCCGGGCGGCCCAGCAGGTCCAGGCGCACCGGGACGCCGCGCTCCCTGCTCCCCGCTACCCGCGGCGCCCTGGACGCGCCTGGGATGGGTCCTGAGGTGAGGACGTAGGCGACCGGGTCCGCCGGCCAGTTGGTCTGCACGCGCCGCTCATTGCCAGCCTCATCGCACTCGGTGATCCACCGCGGCCGGTCGTCACGTTCTACGGGGCCCAGCGAGTACAGCTCGTCGGCGAGCTCCGGGATCTCCCGCAGCCGCAGGTCCACCAGCCACCGGCAGGGTCCGCAGACCGGGGGAACGTCGGGTTCCCGCTTGGCGCACAGGATGCACCTCAAGGGCGCCACTCCTCCCGATAACCCGGGAGACCGACGAATGGCAAGGCGAGGATGCGCACGCTGTCGCACGGCCACAGCGCATCAGCAGGCGACTCGCAGCCCAGCCCGCTGCGTGAGTGACACAGACTGGCGCAGTACTCGCACTGCTGGCCGACGATCGGAACGCCAGCCGAGTAGCCCTGCCAGTCCGTTGGCGAATGTAGGCTGAGCATCCGCCGGCCAGCTTCTACTTCTCGTAGTACCCGGGCAGGATCCCAGCGGGCGATGTACGTGGCCAAGTGCGAGGGGATTACCACGGTCTCGCTGCGACCCACGCTCTCGTTCCGGAAGATGTATATCCCAGTTCCGTCGAACAGCGAATGGCCCTCAGCCGCCTTGGCTACCCGCTCGTCTTCGTCGAGCTGCTGGCGGATGAACTCAACGATCGTCTGATCAGCCATCGGGGCTCTCCTCGCGCGTGAGCATCGGGACTTTCGCCGAAGCGTCGATCGAGTCGATCACGTCCTGGATGCTCATCAGCGCCTCCCCGTCGGGCTCGCCCATGTAGGCGAGCATGTCCGTCGCGTACTGCGCGTTGACCCACCAGGCGTACTGGGTGGCCGAACCGTCCGGGTGGTGGTGGAACAGGGTCACGTGCCACGTGTCAGCCATCGACGGGAACCTCGTACGATTTCCCGGAACGGCCCCAGACGATCGACAGGCAGCGGCGGGTGCCGACTCGGAAGCCGATCCCGATCACGATGCCGGGATAGCGGTTCAGCACCACGAGGGGCGGACGGTTCGCCGTGCGGTACACCAGCGCGGTTGGCCAGCGCCACCGGAAGCGGTTCTTGTACTCGTACCGTCGGCCGTCCTTGTACGTCAGCCCGTCATGGCAGTGGAGTGCCACGTCATCGCAGCAGCGCTTCTCAGCCATCATCCTTCTCCTCGCTGTCCGAATTGTCCTCGACATAGCGGAGCACCCCAGCCAGCCGGGCCAGGATGTCACTAGCCGCCGCGTGACGGCCCGCCTCGTAGCCCTGCTTCCGCGCCTCCTCAATCGCCCGTGCCACGTCAAGAATTTCCGCACCGAGGTCGACGTGCATACCGGGACGGCCGGCCGGGCAAGGCCACGCATCGGGCACCCATTGGCATTCGCCCGTAACGCTCCCCTCAGCCATCTCCAGCCAGCCGTCGGCGTGGTAGAGCCACACATCGCCACGGTGGTCCGGACGGACCTCGAAGTCGGAGAGATCCTCTTCTGTCGCTGCGCCTTGGACCTTGTCGCTCATGACGCCTCATCCACCGAACAAATCCATCTGCGTGTATTCCGGCAGCGTCAGAACCCGCTCCCGCCACTGCTGCGCGAACACCAGACAGTTCGCTTCGGACTTGGCGCGGCCATGCCCACATGGGTGCACCTGCCGGCCGCGGCGGCTCCACGACATGGAGTCCGCCGAGGTCAGATACATCGAGTAGGAACGCAACCCGGCGGTTTTGACACCGAACCCGTGGAGTGCGAGACCATAGCCGGCGAGGGTAGCGACGATGGCACCGATCTCGCCGGTCGACTGACGGCGGCACACCGACCCGAGACCCACCAGCGGCTGCATTGTCAGATCGACGCCGGCGGCGGCGTACATGTCGGCGCAGCGCAGGTAGTCCTCCATCCGCCAGCCCTGCAACACCGGGATGAACGGCAGATCCGAGGCGATCATTCGTAGAGTCAGGTAATTGTCGACGGTGCGGTGTAAATGCTCAGTGACACTCAGCCCGGTTTTGGCGACGATCCACGGCTCGCACATCCAGTCTTGCGGCGCAGCCCACTCCAACCCGCCAATCTCGTCGCGGTAGCGAGCCACATCCTCGGCGTAGGCGCCCGCCGGGGTGGCCCACCGGCCGTACCGGTTGAGTTCGGTGAACCCGCCCGAGTCGAGCGCCCACGAGCTGCGGGCCCGGGGCAGCGTCCTGCGGCCCGCCAGCCGGCGGCGGGAGATGAACAGCGGCACCTCCAGCAGCTCCAGCCAGTTCGGCATGTGCGTGCCCAGGAAGAACTTCACGCCTCAGCCCTATGCCGATACGCCAGCCGGCCAGCGGCCAGCACAGCGACCGCGAGGACGGTCATCCACACCTTGCCGACGAGCTGCCCGGGCAGGAACGCCAGCGACCCGAACGCCAGCCACAGGAACAGCACCGAGTCAACTGCTAGCCCCGCGGCGTTCGATGCCATGACCGCCATCAACCACCGCCGGCGGCGCAGCGGCTCATACACGCCCCAGTCCGCCAACTCCGACAAGCCGAACGCCGCAGCTGACGCCAACGCCAGCCGGGGCGAGGCAACCAGCGCTGACAGCGCCGCGCCAGCGGTGATCGCGGCCAGCACAGCCCATCGACCAGCGGCCTCATGCAGCAGATCCCGCAGCGTGAACGCCAACCCGGCGAAGTACACCCCGGCCGGGGCGAGCAGCCCAAACCCGACCGGCACTAGGCCGTAGCGGCTGATCGCCCAGTTCGCGGCCACAACCGTCCCTAGATAGGCCGCCGCCAACACCAGCCGGATCGATCCAGATCTCATTTTGATCCGCCTTCCTTCTGTCGCTGCGCTTTGGACCTTGTCGCTCATGACGCCTCACTGACTGCGTGCACGTCGTTGTTGTAGGGCAACGGGCACCGCAAGCAGCAGCCTGTGCCGTCGTCGTCGAAGGGGTGGGGTGGATGGGGCAGGGCGCGCAGCCCGCCCCTTCCCCCCTTCCCCTCTTTAGAGGGGAGGACATGGGTGCGCGGACTAACCGGTTGCGATTTAGATCCGTTTTGAATCGGTGGACGTGAGGGAGGCAGCAGCGTCATCCCAGCCTGTTCCGGCGTCCGGTTCCGCTTGGATGAGTTACAGCCCCGACAGCAGACGACGAGGTTCCCCGGCTCATTCGGTCCGTCCGGATCAACATGGTCGTAGGTACCACCAGCACTGCCCTTGCGGTCGTTCCAGCGCACCCTGACACCGCAGTACCGGCAGAGATCCCGGTCCCGCTCACGCACGGCAAGACGCAGCTCCGGATCACGGAACAGGGCCTGCCGGCGGCTGTTGCTGACCCGACGAGCCTTCGCCTTCTCCGCCGACGCGTTCAGCGCCAGGTAGTCCACCATCTGGTATCCGTCCACAACCGTCGTCCACAGGCCAGCGTCCACAAGCTTCGCCGCCCACTCCCTGGTGCCGTAGGTGGTGGCAACCTCGGCCGGCACGAAGCCGTCCGTGAGGTGCCGCGCGACCCACATGCCGCAGCGGGAGTAGAGACCGAAAGCCGCTGTGCCGGCCCTGACAACACGCGGGTCGTTGTCCCAGTCGTCGTCGAGTAGATAGGCCATTTAGTCCTCACCGTGGTCATGAGGAGTGAGTGAGCCGTTGACCCCGACGTGATGTCGGACGCTGCTGGTAACATCGGCGTGTGCGGGGCGAAGGGTAAATCCGGAAGCTCCGAACCGCCGGGAGAGACACAGCCCGGTAGTCGCCGCAGGGCTTGCGGAGACGTGAAACGCCTGTGGAGAGACGGTAAGACCCGGCCGTGTGCAGCGGTGGGCGGTCTCGGTGAAGCAGGAACCCGCCCGGGTGCTGCGCGTTCCGTGCGCAGCGCGGAGGGAATCCTCGGCCTTCAAGCCGATGGTGGAAGTCAACAGCCGGCGGCGTAGGTCAATCGCCTCGGCGCCAGAGATCGGACCCCGTTTCTCCACGCTGTTGATCCGGCCGCCGACGGCATCGGCGGCCGGATACAGGGCAACCCGCTCGCGGGCGTTAGACCTGCGGCGCTCTGTCACTCGGGGTCCTCGTGCTTATCCATGCGATCGATATCGTCGTGTTTGAGTACAAGCTTCTGCCGCAGCGCGATGGCGTCGGCGCCGGAGATCAGGCCCCGCGCTCACGTGCCGACCTTCGACTGCTGCGCCGGCGCCTGCCGCTCCGGGTTGTCCGGGTCACACCAGTAGAACTCGCCGTTCTCACCGACCGGCCGGTGATGGCCACAGTGCGCGCAGTACGTGCCGCCGTAGAAATGCGGGTCCCGCGCATACGTCTCGGCGATGGCGCGGCCCATCGTTGTGATCTTCCCGCACTTCTCGTGCCAGTACGAAAGTCTCAGCGGACGGACGAAGCCCTTCGCCCGCTCATCCTCCGACAGCACCAGGTAGGTGTCGTTCTGCTCCCGGTATGCGCTGTCGGCCGGGTCGGGGCCGCGCTTCAGGCGCGGATCGTTCGGATCAGCTGTAACGCCCACGAAGCTCCTCCTCGTTGCGATCTTGCTGTTTGTGGTATTCCCCCCGGGGTCCGGTCACGGGGGAAGCGTGACCGGACCCGGGAAACTCAGCCGCCGGCGATCTTGTCGCTGCGATCGCCTTCCGGGGCCGGCGGGAACTCGTCGGTGTGCCGTAGGTCCCCTGGCCTTCCCATGTGCTTGCAGCGGCGACAGAAGCGGTTCTTCTTGTAGTCGGGTGGGACGGTCGGGTCCTCATAGAAGGCATGCTTCACCGGCTCCGGGGAGGCCTTCTTCGCGTTCACGACGGCGCCCCAGTGTTCTTGATGTTGGCGAGCTTCATGCACCGCTGGGAGCAGAAGCCCTTCTTGCGGGCCGTGAAGGTGAGGCCGCCCCCGGTGCTCGAGGCCGCACCGGTCAGCGACAGGTCCTTGCCGCAGCCGGGGCGGGCGCAGGTCCCCACCTCCCGGGGTGGGGCTGCGGCCAAGCCGAGGTACTCCAGCAGCTCCACCCATTGCGCTGCCGCTTCCCGCTGCAGCCGCTTCGAGCGCTTCACCGCGGCCATGCCCCCGTGCATGTTGATGACCATCGCGGCCAGGTTGGCGCGGGCGTTCGACGCGCTGTCGCGGCGGACCTGGACAGCGTCACCGTCGGTGCTCAGCCGGATCGCCGCCGACCCGCCATGGTCGAATTCGGTGCGCATATCAGGCCGCCTCCGCTCGCAGCGCCGCACGGTGCCGCTGCACCGAACGGGTCGGTATCCCCAACCGCCGGCCGATCTGCGCCGCGGACATGTCGCCCCGGTCGAGGCGGCGCACCGCCTCCCGCCGCTCCCGCACCGACAGGTCGATGTGCTCGCCGTCGATGGCCCGCAACACCCGGGCCTCGTCCACCGAGCGGGCCCGGCGCGGGATCGGTCTCGACGCGACCAGCGGGACGCCGCGGGTGAACTCCAGCGGCATCCCCACCACCCGGGCGTACTCCACCGCCAGGTCGAAACGCGGCGTGCGCAGGCCGTGCTCCCACTGGAACACGGTCCGCCAGTTGACGTGCATCTTCTCGGCGACCGCCTTCAACGACAGGCGGGCATCCACACGTGCCTCCGCAACAGCCGCGATCATCGGATGAGGCTCAGTCATCAGACGGCTCCCCGCCGTAGATCTCGTTGGCCGTGCGCTCGCCGTAGAGCAGCGCCGGCGGCGTGTGCCCGATGTGCCAACGCTCCGGCACGGCGGTGCAGCGGTAGGCGCGCATCCTGGACTCGCACAGGATCCGGATGGCCCGCCGCGCGGTCTTGCGGGTCGCATACGACTTCTTGTGATGGGCGGCGCACCACCAGGTGTGCCCACGGACGTCGTCGACTCCAGCGGTCATGGCAGCTCCCGCAAGGTGAGGACGAGATAGCCCTGCCCGCCGGCTTCACCTGTAGGGACACCTAGGGTCAGGGACTCGTCAACGACGCAGGTGCGGTCGTTGCGTTCGATGACCCCGGCATCGACGAGTCCTTCGAAGACGCGGTGCATCGACGGCCGGACGTCCTCGGCGAGGTGGATGCCCCATCCGCTGATCGGTGCGATCCTGCGCGGCCGGGCCTCCGCCTGGACCCGGACCGGGCCCAGCCTCAACAGGCCCGCGGCGCGCACCGCCCCGGCGGTGGCCAGCCGCCAGTGGCGAGCCGGCGAGCGCCGTCTGCCCCGAGCCTTCGGAGACGTCAAGGTCAACCAGCCACCCTCGGGTGCCGGGACGACCAGGCGGTGCGGCAGACACGGCGGAAGCATCGTCGCGGCAGTGCCAGCAGCGACCCGAGCCTCGTCCTCGCTGCCGTAGTAGAGGACACCGATCCCCGGATGGCGGACACCCCACGCCCGCGCGCCGCTCATGAGGCCGCCAACTCTCGATCGGCAGCGACGATCAGCCGTCCGATGTGCTCGGCGACCTGGGGGACGACGGCGTTGCCGCCAGCTGCAACCATCCGTCGGGCAAGCCCATTAATCTCTCGATCATCAGCACGGGAGGTCTCCAGTGCCCGATCGACGTGATCACGCCATGCACTCGCTCGATCGTCGAAGGCCGATACCGTCCCCTGTCGTAGCGCCCCAGCCCCCAGCCCCGCTTGCCCATGGCGGCGGTCGGGGTAGGCCACCAGGAGCAGCCGATCACGCATGTGTGGTGCACCCAGGGCGCACGCGGATAGCACCGACCATTCCGCATCGAACCCGATGCTGGCCAGGTCACCGAGCAACCATCCGAAAGCGTCGGCGTCATCAAGGAGAGCTGCCACATTCTCCACGACGACGTAGACCGGTCGTAGCTCGCGAACGACGTCGAACATCCACGGCCAACCCCAGCGTTCGTCCGTCGTAGCCCTCCGGAGACCAGCGGTCGAGAAGGGTTGGCACGGGAAGCCGCCGGCGACAACGTGAACAGCGGGTCTTGGCTCGCTTCGCCACCATTGGACGCAGGTCTTGACGTCTTCATGTCGGGGGACCTCCGGCCAGTGCTTCGCGAGTACCTTCCGGCAGAACGGATCGATCTCGACTTGGCCGACGACGGTCATGCCCGCCCGCTCCAGCCCCAGTTCGAGCCCGCCGATACCGCTGAAGATGCTCAGGACGTTCACCGTTGTCCTCCTCGTCGCATGTCGACCAGGGCGCCGGCCCGCTGCCGCTGGTCCTCCGTCGGTGCTGCCCCTAGATGCCGGTGTGGGTTGACGACGTACGTCGGGACCCGGATCGGCAGGGTCGGGTCATGGCGGTGCCGGGACGCGTAAGCCCAGGGCCGCTCAACAGGGCGTTTCGAGCGCACCAGCACCGGGGAGCCGACGTGGTCGGCCAGCAGCTGCGACGGGTCATCGACGTGCACGTCCGGGGCTGCGGCGAACACATTCCGCAGCTCCGACGTGGCCATCCAGAACAGGGTCAGCGCGCCGCCGCCGAGCAGCAGGGTCGCGAAGGCGATCCACGCCAGAACCGGCAGCGACAGACGAGGGTCAGCCACGGCGGTCGGCCTCCGGGTACTCGCGGATCTGGAACTCCTGTGGCAGGTGTTCCCACCTGTCGCCCTTGCCGGGTATCCCGAGTTCGCGGGCGAGCACGGACCCTGTCTGCTTCACGAAGAACGCCACGTCGATAGCGGAAAGACACTGGTCACGCAGCACTCGCACCCAGGCCGGATCCATCGGACGGGCGCCCAGTCCGGATTCGCCGCCCACGATTACCCAGTCGATGAGTGGATGCGGTGCACCGGTACCTCCCCCTGGGCCGCCGGCCCAGTCGCGCTCGATGGCATCGACACCCCCGCAGTCGTGCAGGTCGATCTGGCCGAGGAGCGGCTCGCAGGACAGGAACCGCACCGCAGCCGGGGTGGCGAGCAGAGCCGGTACCCGGATGTCCGCCCACTTCTGGTCCTCGACCGAGACACCCAGCCAGATGCCGCGCGGCGGACGGTCAACCGTGCTGGCCAGCGGCCCCGACGACGGGTCCCTCGCGAACTCACCAGACAGGTACCGGGTGACGAACGACCGCATTCGCGCATGCCGCTTGGTGAGTACCTGGAACGTGTGGCGGGACGCGTTCTGCATCACGTCGAAAACCCGCACGATGAACTCATCGGGGACATCATCGTGGAACAAATCGGACATCGAGTTGACGAACACCCGGCGCGGCTTACGCCAGCGCAGCGGCTGGGCGAGACGATCCTCGTGCAGGACGACGTTCTCGAATGAGCCCTTGCCGTGGAATCGCTCCGTGACCCGTTCGGCATAGCAGTGATCACAGCCTGGGCTTACCTTGGTGCACCCAGTAACCGGCGACCACGTGCTGTCGGTCCATTCGATCTTGCTGCGGTCACCCACGGCGGTCGGCCTCCTCGAGTACCTTCCGGCCCGCATCTGTGAGCCGAACCCGGAATGAGGCACCACCGGTGTCGTGGCCCACTCCGACCCACCCGAAGCGGAACAACTCCGTCACCCGGGCGGTCACGTTCCGTCCGCCCGGGTCCTGGAAGTAGTCGGTCGGGTAGCCGCCGATCCCCGGATATCCCGTCACCTCGCCGCGGCCGACGCCGCGCAGCAGCTTGAGCCGCGTCGGCGTCGGGAACAGATCACCCATTGCGAACCCTCTGCCAGCCGACAGCGAGCAGCGCAGCGAGTGCCCCACTCACAAAACCGGCAGCGAAGGATCCGAAGCGGTCAGTGTGGCAGCGGCGGTAGTAGGCCGTCTCCGCATACGCCATAGACACCGGCACGTGCCCGGCCAGCGCCTCGTCGGTGAGCGGTTGCAGCGGGCACACCGCTGGCGGTGGGGGCGCGAACTCATCCACCAGCCACGACGGCATGCGCGGGGGCGGTTCGCCGAACGGCCGCTGGTTAAGCGGCTGACCCGGGGTGTAGCCGAATCCGGTCACCATTCCACCTCGTCGCTGACAAGTCCCTCATCGCAGTACGGGCAGTAGCCTGCGTCGCACTCGCCGCAGCGCTGCACGTCATCCAGGCCGCCGGTGCCGCCACAGGCCGGGCAGCGGCGGGAGCCCTGGCAGTGCGAGCAGATCCAGGCGCAAGGCCCGTCGTGCTGCGCTTCCAACGCGCACTCGCCGCACTCCTCGCGAGTCCCCAACTCGTCGTCGCAGGGGCCCATACCGATGCAGCCCGCGCAGATCCCGCACGTCATGACCCACCCCCACCGACGTAACGGGCGTAGACGCGATACTCGCCGTCGACCTTGCGGGACATGGCATCGAAGTCCTCGTCCGGGCGTACCCCCCCCACCTTTCCTCGTCTGATGTTGGCGGCGAGCTGGCCGGCCTGATAGGCGGTGGCTGGCTTCTCCACGATGGCCCACTCGTTCGGCCTCAGCCGAAGTGCGGCGGCGATTTGCGGCCAGTTCCTGTTGTCTCGCGAGGAGGTCGGCGGGTCACTCCACTCGATTTCGGCGCTCACGGCTGCTCCCCTCTCACGATCTCCAGCAGGGCAGAGATCCCGTAGACAACGGCCCTGTCGCCGAAGTAGATGCAGTGCCGGCTGGCCTTCAATAGCCGCGGGTCGGAGGCAGCCATGTGCTCGGCGTTCACCGCCTCGCCCGGACGCCTAGCCCGCCACTCCTCGACGACCGCGTCGTAGCGGCGCTCCGCATCCTCGAAGTGCCGCAGGGAGACGGACCATTCCGTGAGGAAATGATGCAGGGCAGCCGACGCCTGACGCGCCGCGACGTCTTCCAGCAACTGATCCCGTTGGGCGGCCACCGCGTCACAGCCGAGCGAATGCGACATGGATGCGCCAGCGGCGTAGCCCTCCTCCCAATCGCTCACTTCGCACGCTCCTCGGCGAACAGGGCCAGGATCTCGGTGACGATGCGGTCCTCGACGTAGCCCCGGCGGTTGGCCAGCCGGACGATCTCGCGGATGCGTGCTTCGATCGAGTCCGAGGGACACCTCCGTGAGGACCCACTGCATCCTGACCACCGCGAGTTCCGGGTGGTCGCCGTATTCGGTGGCGACCACCGCGGCAGCGCCCCAGACGTGGAGTGCCCGGATCGTCTGGCGGATGGCCGCCGTCACCTGCTCCGCGCTGGGATGATCAGATGGCTGGATGGGGCTGGCGAACAACGCTTCGCACTGAGCGAGGCGAATCATCCTCGGCGTCGCCCTGGTAGTCATCGGCCTGTAACCTCTCTACTGGTTAGTTGATCGGCGCTCTCTAAGTCCTTTGCTGGGGCGGGAGAGCGCCGGTTTGCTTCCGGCTAGGCGCTCGCCCGCAAATGGACGCCACCCGCGTCATCCAGGTAGACCCACTCGCCCCGGTACAGCAGCGGCTCCGCGGTCGATTCCTGCCGTTCGCGCAGAGCCCAGCCGCGCTCGTATGCCATCGCCGGCTCGTTCGTCACCAACACGTGGCACCAGGTACAAATCATGACCATGTTCGAAGCGCGGTCGGAGCGATCGGCGCCGGTGCGGTGCCGGCCGCCGAGCTTCTGGCTGATGCGGTGGTGCATCTCGTCGGCGCACTGGTAACAGCCGGCGAAGAACAGCTCACAGAAGCCGCCCGAACGGGAGTTGACGATCCGCCGCACATCAACCGGGACCCGATGTGTCCGGCTGGCCCGCAGGCGGGAGGCGGGACCAGGGAACGCCTTCCCGCCTGCGGGGGCCGCACCGCCGGACGTCCCCGATACAAGCGGGGGCGTACGGCGGAGCTCGGAGCGCTTCAACGGCGCCTTGCGGACAGGCATGGGTGATCGCTTCATCGCAATCGATCCCCGGTCAGCGCGTCGCGTATCTCGCCGCAGAAGACGCAGATCACCCGCGGGTCATCGCCGTCGAAGTGCCAGGAATGGTCACCATCTTTCCGCTTCGACTCCGGACACCCCGCAGAGTTTGGGGCGGGGACGGGATCGAGCGCACTCATCGCTGCGCCCCGTCTTCTACGGGGTCGGTTGCCGGCTCCTCAGGCCAACGCTCCAGGGTCCCGCCGAGTACTTGGACGCGGCGCTCCAGTTCGTGCAGGTAGTCGATGACGATGCCTTCGGCTGCCGCGTCGTAGTCCCATGACTCCGGCGTGTTGGTCAACAGCTCGTTGATGAACTCCTGGTGGTTGGGTTCCGCCCACCACTCAGTCGCACCGACTGGCCCCGGCTGGTCGACTCGTTCGGCACCACCGGACGAGGGTTGGTCGGACAGCCGACCAGCCGGGGAGTTTGGGGCGGGGGCATCCTCCTCATCGATATAGCTGCCCGACGCCATTCGGTGCGTGTCGCATGGCCACAAGTCGCCGCAACGAATGCAGAAGTCGCCAACCATTCCGGCCGGCCCCGTCTCCCGGGCATGCCAGGTAGTGATCCGATCAAGCCGCTCACGCAGGTTGAGAATCTTGACAATCGCCAAATACGCGCGCGCGTCCAGGTCGTGCTCGTAACCCTCGCCGTGCGGGATATCGATCATGTCGAATAGGTGGTGGGCGGTGCGGGCCTCGTGCATCACCTCGCCGACTCCGACGTGGTACGTATCGACGATCTCGGGGACGATGCGCAGCAGCGGATGCTCCCGGTCACGAAGCTCCTTCAGCAGCCGGAAGTTGATCACCGGGGAGTTTGGGGCGGGGGCGGGCGTTGCCGCGTCCACCCCCGCAGCGACAGGAGATCCATCCGTCGCCTCAGCCGGCTGCGGCTCCGGCTGGTCTGAGGAGGCCTTCAACGCCTCGATGTCGAACTCGCCCCGATGCACGGCGGCGTAGAACTGCGTCCACTCGGCGAAGTCGAAGCCCAACCGCACCGTGTGGCGGGGCAGGCCGACGATGATGTACGGACGGTCTTCGGTCAGCGGCATGACGATCTGCACACCGGGGTGCTCGACCCACATCTCACGTATGGCCACCCGGACCGCACGGAGCAGCTCATGCCACTCCGGGAACGTCCAGCCCTGAACCGGTGAGCTGCAGCCCAGCTTCGAATCCCGGAGCAGAATCCCATCGAGGCTCCAGGCCGCCGTTATGCAATCGCCGGCGGCACAGAAACTCGACCGGGTCCATCCATAGGTGCTCACCGGGACTCCTCCGTCTCGCTGAAAGGTGGCCGGGCGGGGGCCTCGGGGGACAGGGCCAGCCCCCGCCCGG
>WNGE01005321.1_pt1 | contig 15118 bp, 23 predicted proteins | sample 5400651 | NCBI WGS metagenome assembly WNGE01 (sample SAMN13153370, study PRJNA577476) | soil metagenome | isolation source: 60 cm soil or saprolite under grassland replicate 2 | place: USA:California | collected 2016-06-15 | reverse complement strand
GATCCCGCTCGGCACCCGCATGTCGATCCCCGGCTACGGCGAGGGCTTCGCGGCGGACACGGGGTCAGCCGTGCGCGGCAACACGATCGATCTCTGGTTCCCGACGGTCGCTCAGGCGCGTGCCTGGGGCCGGCGAACGGTCACGATCACCCTCCACTGATCTAAACTGCCCTGCCCAACCGGAGGGGGTCGGTGAGCGAGAGCGCCCAGACAAGCCCCGACGAGATCAGCGTTCGCGTCCTGCTCGTGGATGACCACGACCTGTTCCGCACCGGCCTGCGGAACCTTCTGGAGGAGCGCGGCGTCCAGGTTGCCGGCGAGGCGGCGGCCGGGGCCGAAGCGGTCCGGCTCGTCCGCGAGCTCGCGCCCGACGTCGTCGTCATGGACCTGCACATGCCGGGCATCTCGGGCATCGAGGCGATCCGGCAGATCGCGTCGATCGCGCCGCTGACCCGCGTTCTCGTCCTGACGATCTCGGACCACGACGAGGACGTTCTCCACGCGATCCTCGCGGGAGCCTGCGGCTATCTGCTCAAGGCGTCTCACCGGCGATCGCCGGCAAGGTGCTGCAGCAGGTGCGCGCCACCACGGTCTCGCCGGAGGCGGCCGATGCGATCCGCGCGGAGCTCTCTCAGCGGGAGCTCGACGTGCTCAAGCTGATCTCGAGCGGCAAAGACAACGCGATGATCGCCGCAGAGCTCCACATCAGCCCGAAGACGGTCAAGAACCACATCTCGAACATCCTGATGAAGCTCCAGATCGAGAACCGCATCCAGGCCGCGGTCTACGCGGTCCGCAGCGGAATCGTCTGACTCAGGCAGTCGCGCGAACTGCTGTGGCATGCGCTCGCAGCCGCGAGAGCGTGCCCCGCAGGCGCTCGATCTCGGCGCCCGCGCGCGAAATCCGACGGGAGACCTGCACGAGCTCCTTCGCCTTCTGCTCGCGGTTCCCGTCGTGCAGCTCTGCGGCCAGCTCCGTCATCCGCCGCTCGAGCCGCAGCTGCTCGGCCTCGAGCGAGAGGGCGTGCGCGTAGCCGTCCGTGAGCGTCCGCTCCAGGCGGGCAAGCGTCGCCGGCTCGTCTGGCGAGGACGACGCGGTGAGCAGCTCGTCGATCTGCTCGAGCAGGGCTGGAATCGGATTGGACGCCAAGCTTCGGCGATTATCAGTCGGTCGGCCCGAGCCGTACAAGGGCCGGGTGGCCCATCCGTGAAGACGGTACGGCCCATGCTTGACGGGAGTGCCGATGCTCCGAACAATGCAGGCCGTGGCGCGCCGCCGGGTCCTCATCGCTTTGCTTGGCGCGCTCGTGCTGGTCTCGTCCGCCGGGGCGAGCGGCTCGGCGCTCGAGACGCGGCTCGCCAAGGCGCTGGCCGTGCCGCACGTCTCGCGCGCCCGCACGGCAGCGCTCGTCTTCGACCTGCAGACCGGCACCACCGTCTTCGCGCAGCACGACTCGCTCGCGCTCGCGCCGGCCTCGAACGAGAAGCTCGGCGTGACCTACGCGGCGCTCGTCGGGCTCGGGCCCGAGTTCCGCTTCGAGACGGACGTCATCGGCCGCGGCGAGCTGGACGGAACCGTCTGGCGGGGCAGCCTCCTGCTCGTCGGCCACGGAGATCCCACGCTTTCCTCCGGCGACCTCGCAGCGCTGGCGCGACAGGTGCGCGCGGCGGGTGTCCGGCGGGTGACCGGCGCGATCCTCGGCGACGAGTCGTACTTCGACGCGCGCCGGACCGCGCCCGGCTGGAAGGCGGGCTACTACATCAACGAGTCGCCGCCGCTCTCGGCGCTGACCGTCGACCGCGGCTACTACGCAGGGCGCATCTGGCGCAACCCAGCTCTGGGCGCGGCGCTCGCCTTCCGGGCGGCACTTCGCCGGGCCGGCGTCTACGTCGTCGGCGCGGCGGGAACCGGCGTCGCGCCCGAGGACGGCATCGGGCTGGCGTCGGTGGAGTCCGACCCGCTCGCGACCGTCCTGCGCTGGATGGACCGCGTCAGCGACAACTTCTCGGCGGAGCTCGTGCTGAAGCAGCTCGGGACCCTCGTGGCCGAGCCCGGCACGACGGCGCGCGGTGCCGCCTACGTCTCGCAGACGCTGGCCGCGGCGGACGTGCCGCTCGCGGGCGTCCGCATCGTCGACGGCTCGGGCCTGTCGGTGCTCGACCGCGTCACCGCCCGCGAGCTTGCCGCGCTGCTCGAGACCGCCTGGGCCGACCCGGACGTGGGCCCGGTCTTCTTCGCCTCGCTGCCGATCGCCGGGATCAACGGCACGCTGTCCGACCGCATGCGCCGCCCGCCCGCCCGCGGCAACGTCGTCGCCAAGACCGGCACGACCCAGACAGCCTCCGCCCTCTCCGGCTACGTCAAGCGGCGCTTCGTCTTCTCGGTGCTGCAGAACGGCAACCCGATCTCGACACTCTGGGCTCGCCGCGCGCAGGACCGCTTCGCAACGGTTCTAGCCGCGCAGTAGCGCCTTCAGCGCAGCTACGTCGAGCACGGTCACGCCAAGCTGCTCGGCCTTCGCGAGCTTCGAGCCGGGGCTCTCGCCGGCGATCACGCCGGTCGTCTTCTTCGAAACCGAATCGGCAACCTTCGCGCCCTTGGCCTCGAGCCCCTTGCGCGCCTCGTCGCGGCTGAAGCCTTCGAGCGTGCCTGTAATCACGTAGATCGAGCCGGTCAACGGGCCTTCGACCGGCCGCTCCTCCGGCCCCGCCTCGAACCGCAGGCCGAGCCCCTTCAACTCCTCGACGAGCCGCAGGTTGTCCTTGTCGGAGAACCACTCGGCGATCGCCTCGGCACGCTCGGGGCCGATCCCCTCGACATCCTGGATCTCCTCTTGGGAGGCCTGGGCCAAGCCGTCGCCGCTCCCGAAATGTCGCGCGAGATTCTGGGCCGTGACCCAGCCCACGTCGGGGATGTTGAGCCCGAGGAGGACGCGTGAGAAGGGCGTCCGCTTCGAGTGTGCGATCGCGTCGATCGCGTTCGATGCGCTCTTCTCCTGGAAGCCGTCGAGCTCGAGCAGCTGCTCCTTGGTCAGCCGGTAGAGGTCGGGCAGCGAGCGGACGAGCTCGAGCTCCCAGAGGCGCCGCATGAGCTGCTCGCCCACGCCTTCGATGTCGGCGGGGCCCTGCACCCAGTTGATCAGCGTCTCGAGGCCACGCGAAGGGCAGGCGCGGTTCGGGCAGCGGTGCATCGCCTCGCCCTCGGGCTTGACGATGTTTGCCCCGCAAAGTGGGCACTTTTTCGGCATCCGGAACGGCTTCGTGCCCTTCGCGTGCGGGCCCGCGGGACCGACGATCTGCGGGATCACGTCGCCCGCTCGCTGGACGATCACGACGTCGCTCTCGCGGATGTCCTTGCGGTTGATGTCCTCCTCGTTGTGCAGCGTCGCCTTCGAGACGGTCACGCCGCCGACCTGGACCGGCTCGAGCATCGCCCACGGGTTGAGCGCGCCGGTCCGCCCCACTCGGATCGCGATCTTGAGCAGCTTCGTCTGCGCAGTCATCGGCGCCCACTTGAAGGCGCGCGCCCAGCGCGGCCGCGAGTGCAGCGCGCCCAGGATTGCCTGCTGCTCGAGCGAGTCGACCTTGATCACGATCCCGTCGATCTCGTAGTCGAGCTCCGTGCGCCCCCGCTCCCAGTCACGGCAGCGCTGCGCAACCTCCTCGATCGACTCGAGCCGCTCGGCGAACGGGTTCGTGCGGAAGCCGTGCCCGCGCAGCCACTCGAGCTCCTCCCAGTGCGAGCTCAGCTGCAGGCCCTCGTGGGCCCCGAGGCCGTAGACCCAGATCGAGAGCGGCCGCGAGGCGGTGATCGACGAGTCCTTCTGCCGGAGTGACCCGGCCGCCGCATTGCGCGGGTTCGGCGCGAGCTTCTGCCCGAGCTCGGCGATGCGCTCGTTCAGCTCGCGGAAGCCGGAAAGCGGCAGGTAGACCTCGCCGCGCACCTCGAGCACGGCGGGCGGGCCGTCGCCCTGCATCCGCAGCGGGATCGCCTTGATCGTCTTCAGGTTGACCGTCACGTCCTCGCCCTGGATGCCGTCGCCGCGCGTGGCGCCGCGGGTGAGAAGCCCGTCCTCGTAGGTCAGGCTCACTGCGAGCCCGTCGATCTTCGGCTCGATCACGTAGGCGACGGGCTCGTCGGAGTCGAGCCGCCTGCGCACGTCCTCGGCCCACTTGAAGAGGCTCTCGTCGTCGGTCACCTTCTCGAGCGAGCCCATCGGCGTCAGGTGCTCGACCTTCTGGAAGCGCTCGCTCGGCGGCGCGCCGACGCGCTGGGTCGGCGAGTCGGGCGTGATCAGGTCGGGATGCTCCTCCTCGAGCGACTTCAGCTCGTCGTAGAGCCGGTCGTACTCGGCGTCCGAGACCTCCGGCTCGTCGAGCACGTGGTAGCGGTAGAGGTGGTGGTTGACCTCCTCGCGGAGCTCGTCGAGCCGCTTCTGGACGTCCTTCTGCGTGCGCGTCGCCATCGGAGGCGATCCTAGCGAGCGCCGCCTATCATCTCGGTATGCGCTTCGTGCTCGTCGGCGCGCTGTTCCTGGCCCTCGCGGGGAGCGCGCACGCGGCGCTCTTCATGTTCCGGACGCCCTCGTCGAACATCGGCTGCCTCTTCAGCTCCGAGCCCGGCTTCGGAGGGCCGTACCTCCGCTGCGACATCCTCAGCGGCCTCAAGCCGGCACCGAAGCGGCCGAAGGGCTGCACGCTGGACTGGAAGTACGGCTACCGGCTCAGGCCGACCGGCCCGGCCCTGACGGTGTGCGCCGGCGACACGGCCGTCAATCGACACGCGAAGGTGGTCCCGTACGGCCGGCGGTGGGCGCGGGGCGCCTTCACCTGCCTCTCGCGGAAGGCCGGCCTGCGCTGCCACAACCGCAGCGGCCACGGCTTCTTCCTGAGCAAGAGGCATTCGTACCGCTTCTAGTACTTGACCGAAATGAGATAGAGGCCCCACGGCGGGGCGGTCGTGCCGGCTTCGCTGCGCTCCCGGCCTTCGAGGAGCTCCGAGAGTTGCTCCGGCGTGCGCTCGAGCATCGTGCCGACCAGCGTTCGCACCATGTGGCGTAGGAACGAGCCGGCCGTGATCTCGAGCTCCAGCGCCTCGCCGCGACGGTGCCACACGGCTGACTCCACTGTGCGGACGAAGACCTTGTGCTGCGTCTCGCTGGGCGTGAAGGCGCGGAAGTCGTGCTCGCCAAGGAGGAGGTCGGCCGACTCCCCAAGACGCTCTTCGTCGAGCGCGTGCGGGTACCACCAGCTGCGGCGCGTCTCGAACGGGGAGCGGGCGCGGCGGCGGTAGACGCGGTAGCGGTAGCTGCGGGCCCGTGCCGAATGGCGCGCGTGGAAGTCCGGCGCGGCCTCGCCCGCCTCGACGACGGCGAGGTCGTCGGGAAGCTCTGCGTTGAGCGCCTCTAGGGCACGCTCGGCCGGAGGCCCGCCCTCGATCTCGACCGAGGCGACGTTGCCGAGCGCGTGCACCCCGGTGTCGGTTCGGCCGGCGACCGCGAGCTCCGACCAGGAGGAGAACAGCTTCCCGAGCGCCTCGCGCAGCTCCCCCTCGACGGTACGCAGTCCCGGCTGCGCCGCCCAGCCGCGGAATCCGGTGCCGTCGTACTCGAGCGTTAGCCTCAGCCGCACGTCAGGCGGCCCTCACTTCGTTTGTAAGGTACTCCTTATGATATGGCGGCTTGCGCCTTGTTAGATACACTATACTCGTGACCGACAAGCAGGCCTTTCTCCTCCAGCGCGTCCAACCGGCGATGACGGGGCTGATCGACGGCTCGCTCTCCACGCTGGCGCCGATCTTCGCGATCGCGCTCCACACCCACAAGCCGTTCGACGCCTTCATCGCGGGCGTCGCCACGGCGATCGGCGCCGGGATCAGCATGGCGTTCTCGGAGGGACTCTCGGACACCGGCGAGCTGACGGGCCGCGGCAATCCCTTCATGCGCGGCTCGATCACCGGCGTCGGAACGTTCGTGGGGGGCATCCTCCACACGCTGCCGTTCCTCGTCCCGACCTACCACGTCGCCCTGGTCCTAGCGATCGTCGTGGTCGCGTTCGAGCTCCTCGCGCTCGCGTTGCTCCGGTGGCGCTTCTTCGAGACCAGCTTTGCCCGCTCCTTCGCCACCGTCACGATCGGAGGAGCCGTGATCGCCGGCGTCAGCGCGGCGCTTGGGACCGCTTAGGGCGCCGCGGCCGGCTCTTCGACCGGTTCCGGCTCTTGCTCGGCCTCTTCGGGCTGCCGGCGCCGGCGCGGAGCGGGCGCCTCCGGCGTGAAGTCGACGAGCTCGAGGTAGGCCATCTCCGCTGCGTCGCCGAGGCGGGGCCCGATGCGGACGATCCGCGAGTAGCCGCCGTCACGGTCGGCGAAGCGTGGGCCGACCTCGCTGAACAGCTTGTGCACGACGTCTTGGGAGCGCAGGAACTTCAGCGCCTGCCGCCGAGCATGGACGCCGCCGCGCCGCCCGAGCGTGATCATCTGCTCGGCGACGGGCCGGACCTCCTTCGCCTTCGCGACTGTGGTCTTGATCCGGCCGTGCTCGATCAGCGCGCTCGTCAGGTTCGCGTAGAGCGCCTTGCGGTGCGAGGCGTCGCGGCCGAGCTTGCGTCCGGACTTGTGGTGCCTCACGCCGAGGGGCCGTCCTCGCCCCCGCCCCGAAGGTTGAGACCGTGCGTCGCGAGGGTCTCCTTGACCTCCTCGATCGACTTCTTGCCGAAGTTCGGGATCGCAGCGAGCTCGTTCTCGGTCTTCGTGACCAGGTCGCCGATCGTCTCGATGCCCACGCGCTTGAGGCAGTTGTACGAGCGGACGCCGAGCTCGAGCTCCTCAATCGGGAAGTTCTCCATCCCGTGCGCGAGGGCGGGCTCTGCTTGCGCCTCCGCGGCCGCCGCGTCGCCGAGACCCTCGATTCGGTCGAGATCGGTGAAGATCGCGAGCTGGCGGATCAGGATCTCTGCGGCCTGGCCGATCGATTCGCGCGGGTCGATCGAGCCGTCGGTGGTGACGTCGATCCGCAGCTTGTCGTAGTCGGTCCGCTGGCCGACGCGGGCCGCCTCGACGTCGTACGAGACGCGCCGGACCGGCGAGAAGATCGAGTCGATCGGGATGACGCCGATCGTGTGCTCGGGCCCGCGGTTCAGCTCCGCCGGCACGTAGCCGCGGCCACGGCCGATCGTGAGCGTGACCTCGAGCTTGCCCTTCTCGGACAGGTTCGCGATCTCGAGATCGGGGTTGAGGATCTCCAGCTCGGCCGGCGCCTCGATGTCGGACGCCTTGACCACGCCCGGGCCCTTCTTGGTGAGGCGCACCTCGATCTCGGGCGAGTCGCCGTGCAGCCGGCAAATCAGGTTCTTGAAGTTGAGCAGGATGTCGGTCACGTCCTCGCGGACGCCCGGCAGGGTCGTGAACTCGTGCGCGACGCCCTCGATCTTGACCGAGGTAACGGCGGCGCCCTCGAGCGACGAGAGCAGCACGCGGCGCAACGAGTTCCCGAACGTGTAACCGAAGCCGCGGTCGAGCGGCTCGATCACGAAGAGGCCGCGCTTGTCGTCGACTTCCTCGTGGACGATGCGCGGGATCTGGAAATCCATGAGAGTGGTTCTGACTGCCAATTCGATCCTTTCTACTTCGAGTACAGCTCGACGATGAGCGATTCCTGGACTGGGGTGTCGATTTCCTCGCGCTCCGGCCACTTGAGCACCTTGCCGGTCAGGCCGTCGTGGTCGGCCTGCAGCCACGGCGTGACCGAGGCGGTGAGATCGGTCGCGTCGCGCACGACCTGCTCGGCCGGGCTGCCCTGCCGAAGCGTGATGATGTCGTCCGGCCGCACCTGGTAGCTCGGGATGTTCACGCGGCGGCCGTTCACCTGGAAGTGGCCGTGGCGGACGAACTGGCGTGCCTGCGCGCGCGAGGCGGCGAAGCCGGGGCGGTAGACGACGTTGTCGAGCCTCGTCTCGAGCATCCGCAGGAGCTCCTCGCCCGTGATCCCCGAGCCCTTCGCGGCCTTCGAGTAGTACGTGCGGAACTGCTTCTCGAGCAGGCCGTAGTAGCGGCGCGCCTTCTGCTTCTCGCGGAGCTGCAGCAGGTACTCGGACTGCTTGATGCGGCCGCGGCCGTGCTCGCCCGGCGGGTAGCTGCGGCGCTCGATCGCGCACTTCTCGGTCAGGCAGCGCTCGCCCTTGAGGAAGAGCTTCATGCCCTCGCGGCGGCACTGCTTGCACTTGGGGGAGCGGTCGCGAGCCACTAGACGCGCCTCCGCTTCTTGGGCCGCACGCCGTTGTGGGCCTGCGGGGTGACGTCCTTGACTCCGAGGATCTCGAGACCGGCGGCCTGGAGCGAGCGAATCGCGGTCTCGCGGCCGGCGCCCGGGCCCTTGACGAAGACCTCGACCTTCTGCAGCCCGTGCTCCATGCCCTTGCGGGCGCAGGCGTCGGCGGTCACCTGGGCGGCGAACGGCGTCGACTTGCGCGAGCCCTTGAACCCGGCCGAGCCGGCGGACTCCCACGCGATCACGTTTCCCTCGTTGTCGGTCAGCGAGACGATCGTGTTGTTGAACGAGGTCTTGATGTGCGCCTGGCCGATGGCGATGTTCTTGCGAACGCGGCGGCGTGCGCGACCGCGGGTCGCTTGTCTGCGGGGCGGTGCCATTAGGTCTTTGTGGCCGCCTTCTTGCCGCGGCCGACGGTCTTCTTCGGCCCCTTGCGCGTGCGCGCGTTGGTCTTCGTACGCTGGCCGTTCACCGGCAGGCCGCGCCGGTGCCGGATGCCGCGGTAGGCCCCGATCTCCTGCAGGCGCTTGATCGCCTGCGTCCGCTCGCGGCGAAGGTCACCCTCGACCTGGAGGTTGCCGTCGATGAACTCACGCAGCTTCGTGACCTCCTCGTCGGTCAGGTCCTTGACCTTCTCGTCCGGCGAGAGGCCCGTCTCCGCGCAGATCCGCTTCGCGGTCGACTGGCCGATGCCGTAGATGTAGGTCAGCCCGATCTCGAGCCGCTTCTGGTTGGGGACGTTGACTCCGGCGATTCTGGCCATGGGCTACCCCTGCCTCTGCTTGTGGCGGGGGTTCGTGCAGATGACCATGGTCTTGCCGTGCCGCTTGACCACGCGGCAGCGCTCGCACATGGGCTTGACTGAGGCTCGAACTTTCATCGGTGTCGGTACGTGATCCTTCCGCGCGTGAGGTCGTAGGGCGACAGCTCCACCTTGACCCGATCGCCGGGGAGGATGCGGATGTAGTGCTTGCGCATCTTCCCGGAGATCGTGGCGAGCACGTTCGTGTCGAGGTCGTCGATGTGCACCCGGAACATCGTGCTCGGGAGCGCTTCGACGATCTCGCCTTCGACCTCGATCTTTTCTTCTTTCTGGGCCATCTACCTCACAGAAACCGCGCTCGCGAGCGCGGTCGGGGACACGGAAAAACACGGCTCTCGCCGCGGCTGACTATGGTAGCAAACAGCGCTAGACAAGCCATTTCCCATTTTCCTGGACGAGCTCGCCGTCGAGCTCGATCCGGCCGCCCTCGCGCAGGTCCTTGACGATGTCCCAGTGCAGCTGGCTGACGTTCTCGCCGCCGACTTCCGGAAGCCCGTTGCCGAGCGCAACATGGACCGTGCCGTCGATCTTCTCGTCGAAGAGCGTGTTCTTCATGTGCTGGGTGATCCGCGGGTTGCAGCCGATCCCGAGCTCCCCGAGCCGGCGCGAGCCGTCGTCGAGGTCGAGCATCTCGATCAGGAAGTCCTCGTTCGCCTCGGCCGAGGCGTCGACGACCTTCCCCTGCTCGAACTTGAGCCGGATCCCCTTCACCTCTCGGCCGCCGTAGACCGCCGGGAATTCCGTGAACGCGATCGTTCCCGAGGTCGAGTCCTCGAGCGGCGAGTAGAAGAACTCTCCGCCCGGGATGTTGGCTCCGCCCGCGTCGACGAATCCCTTGCGGCCTGCGAGGCTGAGGGCGAGGTCGGTTCCGTCGGCGGCGATCCGGACCTCGTCGGCCGCGTCGAAGCGCTCTGCATAGCGGCTCATCCGCTCTCGCTCGGCTTCCCAGTCGAGCAGGCACGCGCCGTAGAGGAAGTCCTCGAACTCGGCGAGCGACATGCCCGCGTCCTGCGCGAGGGCCGACGTCGGGAACTGGCAGCCGACCCACTTGAGGTCGTAAGTGAAGACTCGTTCCACGTGCGGGCGCAGGCCGGCCTGGATCCGGCCGAGCACCTCGGGGTCGACGCCTGCGAGCTCACGTGTGTTCTCGGGCGCCTCGATCCCCACCCAGGCGTCGGCCTTCTGGAAGACGTGCGTCTCGATCTCGGGAGGGTTGTCGAAGAGCTCGTGCGGCGCCTCCTGCGCCCAGGGCACGTTGATCGTCTGGCCCGTCAGGCTCAACCGCTGGATCGCGTATGCGCCGCGCTGCCCGAGCAGCTTGCCGACGACCTCGATCAGCGGCCGGGCGAGCACCCCGCCGGAGACGACGACCTGCCAGCCCGGCTGGACGTCGAGGCACTGCTCGACGAGCAGCTTCGCGTACTGCTCGACCCGCGGGTCCGTCACGAAGTAACTGCCGTCCTCGCCAAGGTCAGGATGCGCGGCGCGTCATCGGTGATCGCAACCGTGTGCTCGAAATGCGCCGAGAGCGAGCCGTCCGAGGTCGAGATCGACCACTCGTCGTCGTGGATCACGACGTCCGGGCCTTCGGCGTTGATCATCGGCTCGATCGCGAAGGTCATCCCCGCGGAGAGCAGCGGGCCTCGCCCGGGCTCGCCGAAGTTCGGGATCTGCGGCTCCTCGTGCATCGACCGGCCGACGCCGTGGCCGACGAGGCTGCGCACGACCGAGAAGCCGTGCTCCTCGGTGACGGCCTGGATCGCGTGCGAGATGTCCGAGAGCCGGTTCCCGGGCCGGCACTGCTCGATTCCCGCGGCGAGCGCCGTCTTGCAGCCCTCGAGCAGGCGCTCGGCCTCGCCGGAGATCTCGCCGATCGGGAACGTGTAGGCCGAGTCGGCGACGAATCCGTCGAGCGTCACGCCCACGTCGACGGAGAGAATGTCGCCGTCGCTGAGCGCGTACGGGCCGGGGATGCCGTGCACGACCATGTCGTTCGGCGACGTGCAGATCGAGGCCGGGTAGCCGCGGTAGCCCTTGAAGGTCGGCGACCCGCCGCGGGAGCGGATGAACTCGTCCGCGAGCGCGTCGAGCTCCTCCGTCGTGACCCCCGGTCGCGCGCGCTCGCCGAGCAGGGCGAGCACGTCGGCGACGACCTCGCCCGCGCGGGCCATCCGCTCGATCTCCTGGGGGGACTTGCGGATGATCATCGCCGCACCGCGACCTGCTCGAGCGCGCGCTGAATCTCCTCGAAGACCTGTTCGATCGGCCTGTTTGCAGGGACGCCGACCAGATTGCCGCGCGCTCGGTAATGCTCGATCAGTGGCTCGGTTTGCTCGTGGTACAGCCGCAGCCGGTTTCGGATCGACTCCGGCGTGTCGTCGGCGCGGCCCTCCTCCTGAGCGCGAAGAGTCAAGCGCTCGATGGAGACCTCCTCCGGGAGCTGGAACTCGAGCACGACGCTGAGCGGCCGCCCGATCTCGTCGAGCATCTCGTCGAGCGCCTCCGCCTGAACGGCAGTCCGCGGGAAGCCGTCGAGGACGAACCCGTTGGCCGCGTCATCGGCGCACAGGCGCTCGCGGATCAGCTCGATCATGATGTCGTCCGGGACGAGCCCGCCCGCGTCGTAGATCGGCTTCACCTTGCGGCCGAGCTCTGTGCCCGCCGCCATCGCGGCACGCAGGATGTCCCCCGTCGCGATGTGCGGGATGCCGTTCTCCGCCGAGATGAGCTTGCCCTGGGTTCCCTTGCCGGCGCCCTGGGGCCCGAGCAGCAGAACGTTGAGCACTACTTCAGGAAGCCTTCGTAGGAGCGCATCATCATCTGCGACTCCATCTGGCGCATCGTGTCGAGGGCGACTCCGACCACGATCAGGACGGAGGTTCCGCCGAGAGCGCGCGAGGTCGCCTGCTGGAAGCCGCCGTACTTGATGAAGAGGCTCGGCAGCACCGCAACCCCCGCGAGGTAGAGGGACCCGGGCAGGGTCAGACGCGTCAGCACGCGGTCGAGGTACTGCGCGGTCGGCGGGCCGGGCCGGATGCCGGGCACGTAGCCGCCGTACTTCCGCAGGTTGTCGGCCTGGTCGACGGGGTTGAACTGAACCGCCGTGTAGAAGTAGGTGAAGACGACGATCAGGAACGCCTCGACGAAGAGGTACGTCAGCGACGAGTACGCGAAATGCCTGTTGATGAACGTCTGCGCGTTCGGGGAGAACGATCCGACCGTCTGGGGCAGGGCGAGCACCGCGGCGGCGAAGATGATCGGGATGACGCCGGCCATGTTCACGCGGAGCGGCATGTAGGTCGAGCCGCCGCCGACCTGGCGCCGTCCAACCATCTGCTTGGCGTACTGGATCGGGATCCGCCGCTGGCCCTCCTGGATGAAGACGACGGCGACGATGATGCCGAGCGCGATCAGCGGGAAGAAGAGCTTCTCCAGCGGGCCACCGTTGTACCAAGCGGTCACGCCGGACGGGGCGGTCGCGAGGATCGAGGCGAAGATCAGCAGCGAGATCCCGTTGCCGATCCCGCGCTTCGTGATCATCTCGCCCATCCACATCAGCAGCGCCGTTCCGGCGGTGAGCGTGATGATGATCAGCACCAAGCGGCCGCTGTTGTGCGTCAGCGCGCCCTGCTTCTGGAAGAGATACGAGTAGCCGGCCGACTGGGCCGCTGCGAGCGCGACCGTTAGATAGCGGGTGTACTGGTTGATCTTGGCGTAGCCGGCCTCGCCCTCCTTCTGGAGCTGCTCCAGCTTCGGCACGACGACGGTCATGAGCTGGAGGATGATCGACGCCGTGACGTAGGGCATGATCCCGAGCGCGAACAGCGAGAACTGCGAGAGCGCGCCGCCGGAGAAGACGTTCAGCAGGCCGAGGATCGTGCCGCCCTGGCTGTTGAAGTAGCCCTTGATCTGGTCGGAGTTGACGCCCGGGGCGGGGATCCACGAGCCCAGGCGGTAGAGCGCCAGGACCAGCGCGGTGAAGAGCACGCGCTTCCGCAGCTCGGGGACGCGCCACGCGTTCGCCAGCCAGGAGAGCATCTAGCTCTCTTCCTCCTCCGCCGGCTCGGGCTCCGGCTCCGCTGCCTCCGGCTCGTTCTCCTCGACCTCGGCCTCTGCTTCGGGCTCGGGAGCTGCAGGCCGCGCTCGCTCAGGACGGCGCTTCGGCCTGCGCTCCTTCGGCTCGCGCAGCAGCGTGATCGAGCCGCCTGCGGCCTCGATCTTCTCCCGCGCGCTCGCGGAGACGGCGTGCGCGGTCACGGCGAGCTTCTTGGTCAGGTCGCCGTTCCCGAGGATCTTGACGTCGGTCTTCGTGTTCTTGAGGACGCCCTTCTCGACGAGCGACTCCGGGGTCACCTCGGCGCCCGCGTCGAAGCGCTCCTCGAGCGCCGCGACGTTGACCGGGGCCGTGGAGGTGCGATGCGGCCCGACCGGCATCGCGTCCTTCGAGTACTGGCCGCGCAGCTTGCCCAGGCGCATGTAGATCGGGTTCTGGCCGCCCTCGAAGCCCGGGCGCATCTTGTGCGAGCCCGAGCGGGACTTCTGGCCCTTGATCCCGCGGCCGGAATAGCGTCCCTTGCCGGAACCCAGGCCGCGTCCGATCCGCTTGCGGTCCTTGCGCGCCTGCGCGGGCTTCAGATTCGAGAGGTTTAGTTCCATAAAGCGATAGCTAGGAGTCAACTCGCACGAGATGGCGGACCTTTCTGAGCATACCGGCGAGCTGCGGGCTCTCCGCGTGTTCCGCGCTGCGGCCGATCTTGCCCAGGCCGAGCGCGCGGAGCGTGCCGCGATGCTTGGCGCTCTGGCCGATCGAGCTACGCGTCTGGGTTATCCGGAGCTTCGCCATCGCTCTCCTGTGGTGCCTCCGCCGGTGCCTCCTCCTTCGCCACCTTCGCGACGTATGGCAGGACCTGGCTGATCGTCAGGCCGCGCGTCGCGGCGACCTCGTCGGGCCGGCGCAGGCGCTGCAGGCCGTTGACCGTCGCCTTCAGCATGTTGATCGGGTTCGTGGTGCCGAGGCTCTTCGCGAGGATGTCGCGGATTCCGGCCAGCTCGAGGACGGCGCGCACGCCGCCGCCGGCGATGACGCCGGTTCCCTCGCTGGCCGGCCGCAGCAGCACGCGCGCAGCGCCGAACTCGCCGAGGATCTCGTGCGTGATCGTGGTGCCGTGCCGCGGTACGTTGAAGAGGTTCTTCTTCGCGTCGTCGACGGCCTTCGAGATCGCGAGCGGCACCTCGCGGGCCTTCCCGTAGCCGAGGCCGACGCGATCGACCTCGTCGCCGATCACGACGAGCGCCGTGAACGAGAACCTCCGGCCGCCCTTGACCACCTTGGCGACGCGGTTGATCTCGACCACGCGCTCCTTGAGCTCCCTTGCGTCCTGCTCCGCTCTCACTAGAACCTCAGGCCTCCTTCGCGTGCCGCATCGGCCAGCGCCTTGACCCGGCCGTGGTAGAGGTAGCCGCCGCGATCGAAGACGGCGGTGTCGATTCCTGCTTCCTTCGCCCGCTGCGCGAGCAGCTTGCCGACCTCCGCCGCCTGGGCGCGCTTCGCTCCCTTGAAGCTGCGAAGGTGCAGCCAGCTCGCGGCGGCCAGCGTGCGGCCCTCGAGGTCGTCCACGAGCTGCGCCTCGATCCCGCGGTTGGAGCGGAACACGACCAGGCGCGGGCGCTCCGCGGTGCCGGTGACCTTCGTCCGCACCCGCTTGTGGCGGCGGATGCGCGCCTTCCTGACCGTGAGCGTGCTCATGCCCGCTTCCCGACCTTCCGGCGCACGTACTCGCCCTCGTAGCGGATGCCCTTGCCCTTGTACGGCTCGGGCGGGCGCACCTTGCGCACCTCGGCCGCGGTCTGGCCGACCTGCTGCTTGTCGATGCCCTTGACGATCACCTCGGTCGGCGTCGGCACGTCGAAGGAGATCCCCGCCGGAGCCTTCAGGACTACGGAATGGGAGTAGCCGACTGCGAGCTCCAGGTCGGCGCCGCGCAGCGCGGCGCGGTAGCCGACGCCCTGGATCTCGAGGCGCTTCTGGAAGC
>WNGE01005011.1_pt1 | contig 15120 bp, 25 predicted proteins | sample 5400651 | NCBI WGS metagenome assembly WNGE01 (sample SAMN13153370, study PRJNA577476) | soil metagenome | isolation source: 60 cm soil or saprolite under grassland replicate 2 | place: USA:California | collected 2016-06-15 | reverse complement strand
GACCCCCCAGAATCCCCGCCCCCACCGCGGCAGTCTCAAAGCCAAAGGCAGGACTGCCGGGCCGAGCGAGAAGGCCCGCCAGCGGCAGAAGCGCCGCGACCATGAGCAGCAGCGCCGCTGGCAGCCCGCATTCATCGACGACCAGGTTCCCACCGTCAAGGTTGCCGGGGGAGTGTTGTAGATGACCAACCGCGCCGGCCCCCGCTTCGAGCAGGCCGTGGCCGACTTCCTGGCCGAGCATGGCTTCCCGTACGCCGAGCGGCGCGTCAAGAACGGCCGGAAGGACCGCGGCGACATCGCCGGGGTGATCGGCTGGACGCTGGAAACCAAGGCCCTCAAGGAGATGGATCTCGCCGGCATGATGAACGAGGCCCGCGACGAATCCGCCAACGACGGCACCAGCCAGTACGCCGGCATTCTCAAGCGGCGGAACAAGCCGATCGGCGAAGCCTACGTCGTCCTCCCGCTACACCTGTTCGCCGAGCTGATCCGGGAGGACCAGTGAGCTGCTACGACGACCCCGACACCCATGTGACCCGGCTCAACCGGCGCGCCCGGCTCCTCCGCGAAGCAGCAGACGAGATCCGCCCAGGCGCCGACCCGAGCCTCGCCGACGATCTGCTCCGCGAAGCCGACGCAGTCGCCACCGAAGCGATGGAGATCGTCGCCTGGACCGGCGCCGGCCATGGCGAGGCGTACTACCACGACCACGACAGCGACGATCTCCCGCTCGGCTGGGCGCCGATCACCTGGCTGGAAGCGAACCAGTGAGCGCCCGTCGCGAGCAGGACCCGCTGCTGCCCCGCTCCGACGTGCTCCGCGCGCTCAACGAGCAGCCACGCCTCTACATCACCGCGAAAGCCAGCCTCCCCAACGGAACTGGCCCACACGTCCGCCTCGGCAGCCACCGCGACCCGCCCGTCCCGATCAACGTCGGCGTCCACGACCTGATCGAACAGGCCGAATGGCAGACCCTCCAGCTCAACGGCCGGCTCCGCCTGGTCCTCGGCTGGTCGCAGCCGTGGGGCCGCATGCACGATGCGTGTCCGTTCTGCCGCTGCTGGTCGCTGCACCACAACGCCGCCCGAGGCGTCATCCGCTGCGCCAACCCCGAGTGCCGCACCCCCGACGGCAACGCGCCGGTATGGCGGGACCGGGCCGGCTGGCTCGAACTGGCTGCGTTGCTTGCCGCCGCCGACCAGACCATCGACCAAGGAGAGAGCGCATGACCACCACCGACCCGACCGCCGAGGCCCTCGACGCTTGGGCCAAGCTTGACCTGTTCGGCAGGCAGACCGCCGCCGGCCACGTCAGCGAGGTCAAGATCGCCGGCGAGGACTTCCTTCGCCTACACATCCCCGCCCAGGACGGCAAGCAGGCCCGCACGATCGACTACAACCCCGCCGCGGTCTACTCGATCGAGTACGTCGACGAGGAGACCGCCCGCGCGGCTGCCCGTCTCGACCAGCCGCCCCTGCCCATCGAGTCGTGGAGCGCCCGCCGCCTCCTCGGCGTCGGCACCAGCCAGCTCGCCCTCGGCGCGTCCGACGACGACGACGACGACGGCGAGGACGAGGACGACGACTCGGACGACGATCTTCCTGGTGTCCACTCGCCCGGCAACTCGGGGCCGTTCTGATGGCCGTCTGCCTGCTCCATGATCCGCCGCTGGAGATCGCGGACAGCCGCGACGGTCGCTGGTACTTCAAGCATCTCGCCGACGAGCACGACCTCCGGCCGGACCGCTGGCCGGACGGCAGGCCGGTCGTCTACGACCCCGCCATCACGATCGAGGACTTCCTCAAGGACGCCGGCCAGTGAGCACCCAGGAGTTCAAGCTCACCTGGGGCGGCCCGACCGTCGTCAACGCCGTCGGTGTCAAGCGACCCGCATGCATGCTCTGTGACCGTCAGGTGCTCCACGACTGGCCTGAGCATGCCGCCCAGGTCGACGCCGTCACCGACCGGCTCGGCCAAGCCGCCGGCCTCCCCCAAGGCGACGCCGCATGACCGTCGAGATCCCTTCCGACCGGCTCCCGTGCCCCCGCTGCGGCGGCACCGGCCACCTGCGCCCCGCCCAGATCCGGGGCGTGTGCCAGTCGCTGTATTGGGACATGACCGTCGAGCCGTTCGTGGAGCGCGCCTGCGGCCGGCCAATCGACGACTACGAGTGGCGGCAGGGGAAGCGTCACTGCCCCGAGCACGAACGCCAGATCGCCGCGCTCGCCGAGCTGGGGAGAGAGCAGTGAGAGCGCCGACCTCCTACCTCGGCGGCAAGAGCCGCCTCGCCCCCTGGATCGCCAGCATGCTCCCACGCAGCCACCGCACCTACGTCGAACCATTCTTCGGCTCCGGCGCGGTCCTGTTCGCCAAACCGCCAAGCCACACCGAGATCGTCAACGACCTCGACGGTGAGGTCGTCAACTTCTTCCGGGTGCTCCGCGACCGCTACGACGAGCTGGAACGCGCCTGCCTGCTCACCCCCTATGCTCGCGAGGAGTACGACGCCTGCCAGCTCGACCCGACCCTGGACCCGGTTGAGCGGGCGCGCCGCTGGTTCGTCCGCGTCAACGCCAGCATCTCCCACACCCCACGCAACACCGGCTGGGCTGTCGCCCGCGCCGCCGACTCAGGCGGCGGCAGCGACCACGCCCACAAGTTCGCCCGCTACGTCGACCGGTTCGCCGCAGCTGCAGCCCGCCTCCAGGCCGTCCAGATCGACAACCGGCCAGCGCTCGAGGTGATTGCCAAGCACGACCACCCGGCCACCTGCTACTACGTCGACCCGCCCTACGTCCAGGCAGTCCGGTCGCTACGGACCAAGCGTAGGGGCACCGACTACCGCATCGACCAGTCCGACCCCGCCGACCATCGCGCGCTCGCCCAGACTCTGCACGCCTGCAAGGGAACCGTTCTGCTGTCCGGCTACCCCGGCGCCCTCTACGACGAGCTGTACGACGACTGGTTCCGGGTCGACCGGACAGTCATGGTCCCCACCGGCAACGGGAACGGCCGCCCCGCGAAGTGGGGCACCGAAGTCATCTGGTCGAACCGGCTCCTGCACCAGCAGCTCACCTTCGGAGCGCCAGCATGAAAACCGCAGCCGGACTCGCCGCCACCGCCCTCGCCGTCTTCGCAGTGTTCTTCGCGCTAGCCTGGCAGCACCGGACCATCGACAACCTCCGCCACCAACCGCCCCCGCCGGCCCACGTGGTCACGGTCACCTGCCACTCGATGAGCCGCCACGCGACCCCGTACGACTGCGCCTTCGCGCCCAGCCGGCACGGCAAGCCGGGCACGTGGCTGCCCCGCGGCAGCAGTCCCGACCGGACCGCGCCGATGCTGGTCCCCGGCCGCCCGGCCGCCCCCATCCGCGCCTGATAGGCGCTCGTGACCTCGCCGTGACCTACTCGAACAGGCGTTTGGTTAGCCTGCGCGCGTGCCCCAGGATCCGGTCCTCCTCGACGGGCCAGCCCTCGCCGTCGCGCTCGGTGTCACCCCCGAGCTGATCCGCCAATGGGCCACCCGCGGCAAACTCACCCGTCAGGGAACCGACCAGCACGGCCGGACCATGTACGACTACACGCAGGCGCTCCACGTCCAGGCGCAGATGCGCCGCCGCCGGGCTACCCGCCGCCGGGTTTCCGACCCGACCGGGCCAGCCACTTCTGCACGTCCAGCCACCGGTAGCGGGCCCGACGGGCGCTGAGCCACGTCACCGCCGGCCCTCGCCCTTCCATGCGCCACCGGCGCAGGCTCGACTCGCTGATCCGGAGATAGTCCGCGAGCTCTTTCGGCGTCAGAAGTTCGTCTGGATCGCGCATTCAGGCTCGCTATCGTCCGGCAGCGTTTGGTAGAGTGTAACCGGTAACCCGAGGCGGGGCGCGGGGGGAGTATCAGCTCCCCCCGGCCCCTTGGCAAACGCCCAACCAGGAGGCGCCCGCCATGACCGCAGTTTCCGACGCCGCCGTCACCGACGGCAAACCCGCCGGCAGCGTGCCGAGCACGCGCCCCTACCAGCCGCAGCGTGGCGCGCCCATCGCCAACGGCGACCCCGAGGTCGACGCGCTCGGTTCCGTGCTCGCGCTCGACGTGGACGCGCAGGAGCGCATCTGCGCGTTCGTCGCCAGCCGCATCGGCAAGCGGCTCGGCAACAAGCGCGGCACCGGCAGCGACGAGTAACCCGCACATGGTCGACACCGCTCCCTGCGCGATTCAGGGCTGCGAGAAGCCGGGCGGCGCTGGCCGTGGCTGGTGCTGGATGCACTACTACCGCTGGCGCCGCCACGGCGATCCGCAGACTGTCCTCAAGCCGCAGGGCGATACCGAAGCCCGCTTCTGGGTCCGAGTCCAGAAGGCCGCTGGCTGCTGGCTCTGGACGGGCGACCTCAACGACCGCGGGTATCCCACGTTCGCGCTCCTGCACGATCGCACCGTCTACGCCCACCGGTACGCCTACGAGCTGCTGGTCGGCCCGATCCCCGAGGGCCTGACGCTCGACCACCTTTGCCGCGTGCCGGCCTGCGTCAACCCGGACCACTTGGAGCCGGTCACGAAGGCGGAGAACATCCGCCGGGCCGCCCGCACTCGACACGAGGAGCGAGCGTCATGAGAATCCGATGGCTGTGGCGAAGGCAGCGCTGCCGCCGCTGCAGCGCCTTCCTCCCCCTCAGCGGTCCTTGCTGGAGCTGCCAGGCCCAGCTTGCCGCCCAAGGCCGTGCCCCCGCATGGAGGCGATGAGTGCGCTCGCGCCGCGGTGCCCGACCTGCGGGGAGCACCCCCTCGCCTGCACGTGCCCGCTCCCACCGCCCGCTCCGCTGGCTCCTCGCCGCAGCTGCGGCATACCTCACCACGGCCAGCCTCCCCTCCGGTCGTGGCATCGCTGCCGCGGCCACACTCGCCCTACTCGCCCTCGCGGCTATCCGCCGGCACCGGATCCGGCACGTGTGGCGCGCATACCGGGTCGCCCGTAGCTTCAACTTCCACGACCACGGCACCATCCGCCTCATCTGGCTCCCGTTCCTGCTCGGCGCGAAAACGCTCCGCCTCCGCGTCCCCTACCAGATCCCCCCGCCGACCGTGCCCCGCGTGGACTACTGGCACCGGTTCGCCGACAAGCTGGAACACTTCACCGCAAGCGAATGGGTCGTCACCCACCCACCCGGCAGGCGCTGGGCCACCCTCACCCTCGCCCCACCCCTCCCCACCTCGGTCGACTACCCGACCAGCCTCGACCATCCCGCCGACCCGTGGCGGTTCCCGATCGGGGTGCACCGCGACTACGCCGGCCGGCTCGACCAGGCCCGCGTCGCGCTCGACCAGGGACACCTCGCCGTCGCCGGAGCGACCGGCACCGGCAAATCAGGCCTGCTGTACGGACTTGTCTACCACGCCATCGCCGCCGGCCAGGCGGACCTGTGGCTCGCCGACGCCAAACGGTCCACGTTCGTCGGGCAGCTCGCCGCCGAACTCCGGGAGCATCCGAGGGTCCGCCGGATCGTCGCCGACCCCGCCAACCTCGACGCGTACCTGGAGCTGCTGCTCGCCGTCCACGACGACATGCAGCAGCGGTACACCGAACGGGACCAGCGCTGCGAGCAGACCATGGCCGGCGTGGTCGCCCGCCGCGGCCACGCGTTCGTGCTCCTCGAGGAAGCGACCGAGCTGGCACTCATCTTCAAGGCCCGCAAACAGCTCGACGAGTTCCTGACCGTCCTCGGCTCGCTGCTCCGCCTCGGCCGGGAGGCCGGCGTCCACATCGTCATCGCGGGGCAGCAGCTCAACCATCAGGTCGTCCCGACCGAACTGCGGCAGAACTTCGTCGCCCGTATCTCCGGCTGGCAGGAACCGACCGGCGCGAACATGCTCGGCCTCCCCGAAGCCGCGCTGCTCCCCCTCGACCCCGAAGGCCGCCCCCTGGCCGGCCGGGTCGTCGTCGCCGGGAACACGACCCGGATCGTCCAGGCGTACCACTGCCCCCCCGAGCGGCTGCTCACGCTGCTCGGCACGGGACGCGCGGCGTCGGGGCTGCTCGGCGCGCCCGCTCCGGCGCGCGCCCTATCGGCCTCGACGCGCGCCCCATCGGCTCCGGCTTCGGCCGGCAGCGCTGGCGCGCTGCCGCCTCCGCCTCCGCCGGCCAGCGCGTCTCAGCCGACCAGCGCGCCGTCGCCTGCCGCTACTCGCAGCCCCGACGCCGCGCGTCGAAACAGCACCCGGAACGGTGGCCGAAACGACGCCCAGAAAGGAGGCTGATCGGATGGTCACGCTGAGCCTGTTTCTGCTGCTCACTTTGGCGCTGATCCTGCTCAAGGTCAGCGCGCACCGCAAAGAGGGCTTGACGTGGATCGAGTGGCTGCTGGTCGGCACCTGGGGCTACATGGCGCACGGCACGGTTGTCGCCCCGGTGTTCGACTTCATCATCGCGCTGACGACCAAGCATCATCCGTGAGCACGCTCGGCCTGGCGTTCCGGCTGGTCTGGTGGGCGATCCGCCACCCGATCAAGCTGCTCAAGCTGACCGGCTGGTGCGCGACGATCCTGCTGGTCGCCGCGCTGCTGTACGGGGCGCACCGGTGAGGATCCCCGCCGGCCACTACCAGGCGTACATCGCCAGCGAGGCGTGGCGCTACAGCAAGGCCCGCTCGGCATGCCTACGCCGCGCAGGAGGCTGCTGCCAGGCATGCCGTCGCCGCCGGCCGCTGGAGGCGCACCACGTCACGTATCGCAGGCTCGGCTACGAACGTCCCAGCGACCTGGTCGCGCTCTGCGACGGCTGCCACCGGCTGGTCCACCAGCTCGCCGCCGCGTTCACCGGCCGCCGGACCGGTGCGCTCGGCGTGGCGACGCTGCTGGTAGTGGGGTGGCGCCGGGTCAGTCGTCAGGCTTGCAGTCGTGCTTCTGGTCCGGCAGGCACAGCGTCGTCACCGGCGGCAGCAGCGTCGTGGTCGTCACGTCGGGCAGGGTCGTCGAAGTCGTCGCCGGAGCACCGGCTGGCACGCTGGTCGGCGGCGCTACCACGTCCGCCGGCACGGCGACAGGACCGGTCTGGGTCGTAGCCGCCGGACTGTTCGCCGCGGTGCTACTGGTCGTTCCGCCCGGCCGGGCCTGCTGGCCCTTCCCGTTCCATCTCGGAGCTCCCGCTCCCGCTCCTGCCCTGCCGGTGCTGCTGGCCGGGCGGCCATGCGGCATCTGCGGGCCGGGTAGCGTCCCGGCGGCCTGCGCGGCCGGTGGGCGGCCACCCGGCCCTGCGACCGTTCCCAACCCGATGACCATCCCGACGAGCAGCACCGCCGCGGCGCTCAGCTCGATCCGCCGCCATGACTGCTGCTGCTGGCGGGCACGGCGGAGCGGGATCACCTGCCCGCCCGGTGGTGGTTCCCCGCCGCCCTGGTCGACCCGCTGCTTGAGCGCGCGTAGCTCACCGACGCCGATCTCCTGGTTGACGACCAGGCCACGGACGATCTCGACGAGCAACGTCACGTCCCGCTGCACCTGCCACCACGCCCGCCCCCACTTCACCACCGTCACCGCAACCTCCCCCACGTTGGGCAAAATTGACGCGGACGGCAGGATACGACCAACTTCCACCATATGAAAACTGCGTGATCTACGTAGCTTGCCCGCGCCTAGCCAGCCCGAGGGTTGCGGCAGTCACCGGGGGAGTGTCACACTCCCGGGCAGTCGCAACACCCGTCTCTGCGAGGCCCCACCGCCCCCCCACGGTGGGGCTTTTCGCATGCCCAGGAGCCGCTGTGATCCCCGACACGCTCGCCGACTTCGTCGTCCCGATCGGCTCGGTGCGGCGCTACCCGGGGAACCCACGCACCCACAACCTCGACGTGCTCCGCGCCAGCCTTCGCCGCAACGGCCAATACAGGCCGATCGTGGTGAACCGGCGGACCATGCAGGTCCTCGCCGGGAACGGCACCCACGAGGCCGCCGAGCTCGAAGGCTGGACGGAGATCGCCGCCACGATGGTCGACGTGACTCCGGAGGAGGCCGCCAGGATCGTCGTGGTCGACAACCGCGCCTCGGATCTTGGCGGCTACGACGATGGCGCGCTGCTCGCGCTCCTGGACGGCCTCCCCGACCTTGAGGGGACCGGCTACGACCAGGACGCGCTCGCCGCCTTGCAGGCCCTCGCCGACCAGGCCGCCGGCGCGCCAGCGCTCACCGACCCCGACGCCATCCCCGAACCACCCGCCGAGCCGATCAGCCGGCCGGGTGATCTGTGGCTGCTCGGCCCACACCGGCTGCTGTGCGGCGACGCGACCAAGCCCGAGGACGTGGCGCGGATCATGGCGGGGGAGCGGGGCGACTGCATGTGGACCGACCCGCCGTATGGGGTGGAGATCGTCGGCGGCTCGCACGCGCTGACCCCAGCCGAACGGCTCGCGCGGGGTGGCAAGACCCTGGACAACGACGAGGCCGCCGGCCTGCCGCGACTTCTACGCGACTCGTTCGCCACCACCACCAGCGCCCTCCAGCCTGGCGCCGCTGTCTACCTTGCGCACCCGGCGGGTGCGCAAGGTCTGCTCTTCAGCCAGGCGTTCGTCGAGGCCGGCTGGCGCCTGCACCAGATCCTCGTGTGGGTGAAGGACCAGATGGTCCTCGGCCACGCCGACTACCACTACCGTCACGAGCCGATCCTCTACGGCTACACCGCCGGCGAGGGACGCCGTGGCCGCGGCGGTCATGGCTGGTACGGCGATCACACCCAGACCAGCGTGTTCGAGGTTCCCCGACCGAAGCGCTCCGAAGACCACCCGACCATGAAGCCCGTCGAGCTGGTCGCCCGCGGCCTCGCCAACTCCTGCCCGCCACACGGGCTCGCCTACGACCCGTTCGCCGGGTCCGGCTCGACCATCGTCGCCGCGCACAGCGTGGACCGTCGCTGCTACGCCCTGGAGATCGCCCCGCAGTACGTGGACGTGGCGTGCCGCCGCTACCAGGAGCACACCGGCGTCAAGCCGATCCTCGAGCGGACCGGCGAACCGCACGACTTCACCGCCTGAGGGTTCGCCCAGGAGGGGTTCGGTTGCCCACCAAGCAAGAGACGATGCTGCAGGCCCGCGAGCGCGAGCGGCAGGTCCTTGAGCTGTCCAAGGGTGGCGCGAACTTCGTCCAGATCGCCGACCGGCTCGGCATCAGCGACCGCATGGTCAGCCGGATCTACCATCGGGCGCTTGAGCGCATCCCGGTGCCTGCCGCCGAGGAGGTCCGGCACCTGGAGGTCGTCCGCCTCGATGCGCTGCTCACCGCGATGTGGCCGAAGGCGATGCAAGGCAGCGGGTGGGCGGTCGAGCGGTGCCTGTCGATCATGGAACGCCGCGCAAGGCTCCTCGGCCTGGACGCGCCGACCAAGCATGAGGTCATGACGATTGACGCGATCGACGCCGAGATCCGCCACCTCGAAGCCGAGCTCGCCGGACGAGCTGGAACAGCTCCGGCAGAGGCTTGACCACCTCCGCCGCTACCGCACGCTCCGCGTCGACCTCGCACAGCAGACCCTGGCGGCGCTGCCACCTGATCCGTGGGAGACGCTGGCGAGGCCGGCGCAGCGGCCACCAGCAGGCGACGGCTGGCTGATCTGGCTGATCCTCGCCGGTCGTGGCTTCGGGAAGACGAGGAGCGGCGCGCAGTGGGCCAAACAGCAGGCCCTGGGCATGCCCGCCTCCAGGGGTGCGCTGATCGCGGCGACCTGGCCGGACGGCCGCGACACGATGGTCGAAGGCGAATCCGGCCTGCTGTCGATCCTGCCGCCGTCGCTGATCCGTGGCGGCTCGATCGAGACGGCGTGGAACCGGAGCCTCGGCGAGCTGTACCTCGAGAACGGCTCCCGCCTCAAGGTCTTCACCTCGGAACGCCCAGGGCGGCTCCGGGGGCCGCAGCATCATTACGCGTGGGGTGACGAGCCCGCCGAATGGCAGGACGCCAACCAGGGCATCGGGAAGGACACGACCTGGTCGAACCTGATGTTCGGTCTCCGCCTCGGCCAGCACCCCCGCGTCGTGCTGACCGGCACGCCGAAACCGGTCCAGCTCATCAAGGACCTCCTGTTCGTCAAGGGCGACCGCCGCCGAGGGCGCCGCCCCGACGTGCATCTGACCACCGGGTCGACGTACGACAACCTCGCCAACCTCGCCCCCACCTTCCGCGAGGAGATCCTCGCCCAATACGAGGGCACCAGGATCGGCCGCCAAGAGCTCCAGGCCGAACTGCTGGAGGACGTGGAAGGCGCGCTGTGGCAGGCCGCCAGGATCGACGAGCTCCGCGCCGCCGCAGCGCCGGAGCTCGTCCGCGTCGTGGTGGCGATCGACCCGGCCGTGACCTCCGGTGAGGACTCGGATGAGACCGGCATCGTCGTCGCAGCCAGGGGCATCGACGGCCACGCCTACGTGCTCGCGGACCGGTCCGGCCGGTACACGCCGAAGGGGTGGGCGGAGCGGGCGGTGCTCGCGTTGGACGATCACAAGGCCGACCGGGTCGTCGCCGAGGCGAACAACGGCGGCGACATGGTCGAAGCGACGTTGCGGACCGTCCGGCCGACGGTGCCGTTCCTCAAGGTCACCGCAACCAGAGGCAAGCGCATCAGGGCGGAGCCGATCGCCGCGCTGTACGAGCAGGGCCGCGTCCACCATGTCGGCAGCTTCGACCGGCTCGAAGACCAGATGTGCGCGTGGCTTCCCGACAGTGGCGAGTCGCCGGACCGGATGGACGCGCTGGTGTGGGCCCTGTCGGAGCTGATGGAACACTCGTCCGCGGCGTCGTACCTGGCAGCGCTCGCGCCACCCTGCCCGACCTGCGGCACCCCCAACAAGCGCGACACGCCGACCTGCGCGAAGTGCGGCAGGCAGCTCACCGAGGAAAGGAACCTCGCATGACCGCCACTGCCAGGACGCAATTCACCGCCACCTGCTCTCGCTGCGGTGCAGCGTGGACCGATCGCGCGCTGAGCAGCATCGCTCAACACCAGTGCCCGGTCCCGCCGGAAATCGACTGGTTCCGCTATAGCACGTCGGCGCTGGAGCAGATCGTCGATCATCTCGCGCTGGTCATCGAGGGACGGAAGCAGGCCGGCGCATGATCGTCCAGTGCCCTCGCTGCCACACCTACTACGAGACGATGGGCGGCCACGCCTGCACCCTGCAGCCCGACGGGTCCTGGTCGATCCAGTCCCGCCCGCCGCTCGCGGTCAAGCTGGCCGGCGAGCTGCGCGGCGCGATCACCGCCGAGTTCGCCCACACCCGCGAGCGGTCGCTCGCGCTGACCAAGCTGGACGAGCTGGAGCTGTGGCTCGGCAAAGCGCAGCCGGAAGCCGCAGCGCCGCTGGCCGGCACCAGCGACCCGCAGGGTGGTGCCGCATGACGGTCGGGCCGCCGGCTGCGCCACGTCACCAGGACTTGGCCACCTGGCTCTGCAACGCCGCCACCGGCTGCGCCCAGCCCGCCGCCGTCCAGTGGGCCTACCCGATCACCGACGAGGCCACGGCCGCGCAGGTCGCCACGATCTCCGACGAGTGGGCCGGCGTGATGGCGGGGGACACGGTCCCGGTGTTCGCCTGCGAGACCCACCAGCCCGCCGATGTGTGACCAGCCGCCGGAAGCTGGCCACTACTGGGCTGGCCGGTACATTGAGCCCGCCGCGCCGACTCTCACCGTGGACGACAATCCCGAGGTCGGCCGGATCCTCGGCCCGGACGGCAGGCTCGCTAAGGTCGTCCGCGCCAAGCCGGAGCGCACCATCGGCTACAAGCCCAACCGGGAGTAGCATGCCCCGCTTCCAACCGCGCCGCCGTCTTCCGCTGCGCCTGCGGCGGATCCGCTGGCGCTGCGTGAACTGTGATGCCGATGGCACCTGGCGGCAGATGCGCCACCGCTGCCGCGACCGTCTCGGCCACTACTGGATCTCGGAGGCTGGCCGGTAATGGCTCGTTTCCGTCTGCGCCGCAGGCAGCCCCCGGCCGCCCAGCTCGCCGAGCAGGTCGCCACCCTGCTCAAGGCGAGCGTGCCCGGCCTCGGCGCGCTCCCCGCCGGCACCTCGGCCAGCAGCGTGCCGGCGAGCAGCCTGACCGCCCCTGGCGCGCAGGGTGTCCCCGACGCGGCGCTGCCACGGTCACCGACCGACACGGTCGCGTTCGGCCCCGGCCAGCCCCTCTACCCGGCGCCGATCGACCCCCGCCGGCCCGGTGGCGACCGGGCCGAGCCACGCCGCTACGAGTACCCGGTCTCGTGGAACCTGCACACCTCCCGGAGCTACGGCCGGCTGCTGGAATGGCAGGTCCTCCGCGACTTCGCCGACCGGATCGACATGGTCCGCCGCTGCATCGAGCTGCGAAAGAGCGAGCTCGTGTCGATCGACTGGGATGTGACCATCTCCCAGAAGGCGCTCGACCGGGTGATGGCCGCCACCGACGAGAAGAACGAGGCCCGCGCCGCCCGCACCTTGCGGGACAAGTACGAGGGCGACATTGAGCGGCTGGTCCGCTTCTGGCAGCAGCCCGACCCGGTGAACCTTGACGGGTGGGACGACTGGCTCGCGATGGCGCTCGAGGAGCACTTCGTCCTCGACGCGCTCACCATCTACCCGCGTTTCACGCGGGGTGGTGACCTGTTCGCGTTGGAGATCCTGGACGGCTCCACGATCAAGCCGCTCCTGGATCATCGTGGCGGCCGGCCGATGCCCCCGGCGCCCGCCTATCAGCAGATCCTCTACGGGTTCCCACGCGGGGAGTTCACCGCCAGCGACGCGTTGCTGGTCGATGGGGAGTACGCCGCCGACCAGCTCGTCTACCGCCCTAGGGTCCGCCGCACGCACACCCCCTACGGCCTGTCGAACACGGAGCAGGCGCTGATGGCCGGCGCGTTGTATGCGAAGCGGCAGAAGTGGCTCGGCGACGAGTACGACGAGGGCACCACCCCGAGGACGTGGATGAGGACCGACTCGGACTACTCCCCTGACAATCTTCGCGCCTACGAGAGCGTCCTGAACGACGAGCTGGTCGGGCAGAACGCCGAACGGCTCCGCGCGAAGCTGCTCAACAAGGGCTTCGACCCGGTCGAGATGAAGCAGTTCGAGGAGATGTACCGGCCGGATTTCGACGAGTTCCTGATCCGGCTGCTCTGCCTCCACTTCGACGTGATGCCGACCGAAGTCGGCTTCCCACCCCGCCACGGCCTCGGCGGGAAAGGCCATCAGGAGGGCGAGGAGAACACTACCTACCGGAAGGCGATCAAGCCGCTGACCGGCTGGCTCGTGTCGATTCTCAATAACCTGTCCACCACCTACCTCCAGATGCCCACGGACCTGACCTTCTCGTTCCAGGGGCTTGAGGTCGAGGACGAGCTGAATCAGGCGCGGGCGCGGGACCTGGACCTCCGCAACGGCTCGACCACCCTCAACGGGGTGCAGGCGGCGCTGTCCCGGCCGCTGTACGACTTCCCCGAGGCGGACATGCCGTTCATCGTGACCGGTGGTGGGGTGACGTTCCTGGAGGGCGCGAGCGAACCGGAGCCGGTCCCGGTGCTGCCCGGCGCGGGACAGCCGGGTGGACAGAATCCGGGTCAGAATGGGAACGGTGCAGGTCAGGACGACCAGGCGACAGGACAGTCTGGAGAGAAGTCTCCGCCTCCGGGCCGGCCCGAAGGTGCGGCGGCCGACGGGCCGGCGCGGGCGGAGGCCCGCAAGTTCGCCGAGGTCGTCCGCCAACGGGTCAAGAACGGGAAGGCCTGGCAGGACTTCACCTTCGCCCACGTCGACCAGGCGACCGCCGCGGCGCTCAACCAGGCCGGCGCGGCCGGCGACCGGGAGCTGGTCAAGACGCTCGTCGCCGACGTGGGAAAAGCGGGAGCCCCGCAGGGCGGGGCACGCCGGCCGGCGGAGGTGGAGGACTGGCCGGGCTGGAAGTTCGACCTGGAGATCGCCAGCCACTACACGCCGCTGCTCCGGCGGGCGCTGGCGGCGTGGATTGGCGATCCGCGCTCGCTGGCGACTGAGTTCCTGCGGGTCCACGGCATCACCAAGGCCGCCAGTCCCGCAGGGCGGGCGACCGGGCGGAGCTTCGCGCACCAGCAGCTCGCCACGGCGGACACCGCCGCACTCGTCGGCGTGCTCCGGCAGCTCTACATCGACGCGTACGCGGCGGGGGACCACGCCGCCGTGGTCACCCTCGACCGGCTTGGCGTCCACGCCACCGCCACCTTGAGCGGCAGCGTCACCTGGACGGCGTGGCGGCCCGGCGACCCCGACCTGGCCAGGCTCCTCGCCAGCGGCGGTTCGCCTGGCCTGGACGGGCTGCTGGCCCGTGCCGGTGTCACGATCAAGAGCATCCGGGACGGCTACCTGAACCGGCTCGGCGACACCCTCGCAGCCGGCGCGGAACGGGGCGCCTCGGTCGACGAGCTCGCCCGGGACATCCGCGACCTGCTGGACGTGGACCGGGCCGGGATGATCGCCAACACCGAGACCGCCCGAGCGATGATCACCGCGGCGATGGAGACCTACCGGGCCAACAGCGTGGCCGGCAAGGCGGTCATCACCGCCGAAGACCCGCGGGTCTGCGACCTGTGCGCCAGCAACGAGTCGGCCGGGCCGATCCCGCTCGACCAGGCATTCCCCGCCGGAGAGCCGCCCACGCATCCGCTGTGCCGCTGCGCGGTCGTCCCGTATCTGGCCTCGGAGATGGGCCTGACCGGCGAGCCGGTCCCGGTCGGCGCCGACGAGCTGGAAGAGTAGATGCCGCCCGATGCCAGCCAGGTGACCGTCTGCCCGTCCTGCGGGGAGGACACGCTCAAGCGGCACTGCTGGAGCCCGACGTGTGGCTGGCTCCGCTGCACCAGCAAGCAGTGCAAGAGCTTCGGCATCCCCGGCTGGCGGTGGTGCGACATGCGCAAGCTGTCGGCCGCATGACCGACTGTGCCCGCTGCGGGGACTGCTGCGACCCGGTCACCCTCATGCTCACGAAGAAGCAGGTCCGCGAGCAGGGCGGCCCGAGCGCCCCGTTCGTCCTGAAGAACTGGCGGCGGATCAGCCGCGCCGAGGCGCTCAAGCGGCGCCCGCCACCGGCTGGCACCGACCACTCGCCCGGCCAGCGGTACTACGAGTGCGCCGCGTTCGACCCTGA
>WNGE01014665.1_pt1 | contig 15127 bp, 13 predicted proteins | sample 5400651 | NCBI WGS metagenome assembly WNGE01 (sample SAMN13153370, study PRJNA577476) | soil metagenome | isolation source: 60 cm soil or saprolite under grassland replicate 2 | place: USA:California | collected 2016-06-15 | reverse complement strand
TATGCAGCGCGGCCGTCGCGGTCACGTTGCCGTTCTCGACGATACCGAGCTTGGTGGTGCCGCCGCCGATGTCGACGTTGAGGATGCGCTTGCTCTCATCGTATGACAGCTTCGAGGCACCCGAGCCGTAGGCCGCCAGCATCGACTCCATGTGGTGCCCGGCGGTGGCGGTGACGAAATCGCCGCGTTGCTCCGCCAACAGGGCGGCGATCGCCTCGGCATTCTCGCGGCGCAACGCCTCACCGGTGAGGATGACCACGCCGGTGTCGATATCCTGTGCTTCAACGCCCGCCGCCGCATAGGCCTCGTCGATGATGGCGCCGAGCGCGGCGTCGTCGATGCGCTCATCGCTCGAATAGGGCGTCAGCGCCACCGGCGACTGGAACAAGGTTTCCCGCGACACGACGTAGTAGCGGCTGGTGAGATCCTCGCCATAGCGGCGCAGGTTGATGCGGGAGAAGATGACCTGCGTGCCGGAGGAGCCGATGTCGATGCCGACCGTCACCAGCGTCACATGGTCCTGGATCCAGATCGGGTTCTCTTCCAGCCGCTCGTCGCTGTCGAACTCGAAATGATCATGGTCGTGATCGGCGTCGCCGTCGTGCTCGTGCACGACGTCCTGGCCGAGCAGGTGATCGGCGACCGTATGGCTGCGTTTGCGATCCTCGGCCATTCGAGCCTGCTCCTTGCTGCGCCGCAACGCTCGCATGTGCCGCGTGCGCGCCCACGTTATCGCACGGCGCATTTGCGATGGTCAAAGCGCAAGCCATTGGAGATTGCGCGGCGCCGCAACCGCAGCCCGCGAGCGCAGGAGGGCAATGTCCCCGCTCGCGCTTCATTGACAGAACCGGGGCGGGCCGTCACCTTGCGCGCGCTGCCTTACCTCCCCCGGATGGATGTGACCGTGACCGACAGCAAGACCCCCGACGGCATGGCGGCCGAAGCCTATATCGCCCGGCTCGGCGCGCGCGGTATCGAATACGTATTCGCCAACGCCGGAACGGATTTCGCCCCGATCGTGGAGGCGCTGTCCCGGGCGAAGGACGCGAAGATCCCGCGCTTCATGACGGTCCCCCACGAGAACGTCGCCATGGCCATGGCGCACGGCTATTACCGCATCGCCGGTAAGCCGGCCGCGGTCATGGTGCATGTCACCGTCGGCACCGCCAATGCGATCAACGGCCTCATCAATGCCGCGCGCGACAACGTTCCGCTGCTGCTTGCCGCCGGCCGCACGCCGCTCACCGAGACCGGCAGCATTGCCTCGCGCAACCGGCCCATTCATTGGGGCCAGGAGGCCTTCGATCAGGGCGGCATGCTGCGCGAATACGTGAAGTGGGATTACGAGCTGCGCGCCGGCCAGCCGGTGGAAGCGGTCGTCGACCGCGCGCTCGACATCGCCATGAGCGAGCCGCGGGGACCGGTCTATCTGACCTTGCCGCGCGAGGTGCTGGCAGGACCCGGGACGAAGCCGCGTCGAGACACGGTGCGCCCGCTCGGCGCGGTCGCCCCGGAGCCGGCGCGCGGCGCCATCGAAGAGGCCGCGCAGCTCATCGCCAAGGCGGAGTTTCCGCTGATCGTGACCTCGAGCAGCGGGCGCGTGCCCGCGGCGGTGGGCGCGCTGGCGGCACTGGCCGAACAATTCGCCTTGCCGGTGGTGCAGGCCGAGGCGCGCGATATGAACCTGCCGAGCGATCATCCCATGCATCTCGGCCACGACCCCGGCGCATTCTTGCCGAAGGCCGACGTGGTGATCGTGATCGACAGCGTCGTGCCGTGGATGCCGCGCAACCATCAGCCGCGCAAGGACGCCAAGGTCATCCACATCTCCGCGGACCCGCTCGAGACCCGCTATCCATTCCGCGAACTCGAAGCGGACCTCTTGGTCACGGGCTCTTCGCTCGCGGCCATGGTCATGTTGCGCGAAACCCTCGCCGAGGCGATGAAAGGGAAAAAGACCGCGATCGAGAGCCGTCGCAAGGCGTTGGCCGCCGCGCGTGACGAGATCGACGCCAAGCGCCACAAGCTGATCGAGACCGTGAAGGATCAAACCCCGATCCATCCCGCCTGGCTCGCCGCCTGCATCAACCAGGTGAAATCGGAAGACGCCATCGTCATCAGCGAACTCGGCGCTCCGCTTCCCGTTCTCAAACTCACCAAGCCGCTGAGCTATATGGGCGCATTGCTGTCGGGCGGGCTCGGCTTCGGGCTCGGCGCCGGGCTCGGCGCCAAGCTTGCGGCCCCCGAGCGCGAGGTGATCGTCACCGTCGGCGACGGCTCCTACATGTTCGGCAACCCGGTTCCCTATCATTACGTGGCGCGCGCCGAGAACCTGCCGACGCTGACGGTTGTTGCCAACAATCAGTCCTGGCTTGCGGTGCGGCAATCCACCCTCGACGTCTTCCCCGATGGTCACGCCGCCAAGGCGAACGTGATGGCGCTCACCGAGCTCAAGCCGTCGCCCGACTATGAGAAGGTGATCGAGACCTGCGGCGGCCGCGGCGAGAAGGTCGAGGGCCCCGGCGATCTCGTGCCGGCGCTGCGGCGCGGCCTCGAAACCGTGCGCGCGGGAACGCCGGTGACGCTCAATGTACAGACGCAGGCGCGGCGGTAATTGCGCGCGGTCGCTCACTTCGGCAGGTTCTTCATGTAGTCGGTCAGGAACGCCCTGACCTGCGGCGACACCGTCAGCGCGCTCTGCGCCACTTTGGGGGTGTCGGGGCCGGCAGCCCATTGCGGCACGAAACCGAAGGTCTTCTCCGCCTCGCCCGCGTAGGCCGCGTCGCCATTGACCCGCGCGATCGCCGTGCGCAGCGCATCGACCGCCGCCTGCGGCGCGCCGGGCGGCATGACGATCACGCGCTGGATGATCCCGTCGGCGGCGATGATGGCCTTGTAGATCTCCCAGAACTGCCCGGACGGCATCGTGCCTTTGATCTTGTGATAGAGGTCGTGGAACATCGGGATCGACAGACCCTTCACGCCGTCGGGAACGAAGAAGTTGTTGCCGTCGTAGCCGGCATCGTAGAACACCGGGATCGCTTGCCCCGTCTTCACCATGCTGGGCTCGACCACGCCACGGTAACTCGGCGGCGATTCCGAGAAGAAATTGATTTCGCCGCGCTGGAACGCCAGCCGCGCCGCCGGGCTCGAGCGGTAGCCGGTCACGTATTTGAACGGGATGCCCAGCATGTCCATCGCGAGCCGCAAGCGCAGGTCCTTGGGCGTGTCGACGCTCAACCCGCCGAGGATGAGGCCCTTGGCCTTGATGATGTCGGTTGGCTCCATCATGCCGGGCGAAACGTCGGTGCGCACGAAATGGACGGTGGTGCCGGGTTGGGTCGCGACGAACTGGTAGGTCTTGAAGTCGACGCGAAAGCGCTCCGGATCGAGCGCATACATGAAGGCGGTGCCGGTGAAGTAGCCGACCATCGCGCCATCGCGCGGCGCCACCTCTCCCAGGTACTTAGCCCCGACAATGCCGCCGGCGCCGTCCATGTTCTGGATGACGATATTGGGCGTCCCGTCGACGTGGCGGGCGAGGTGCTTGGCGAACAGGCGACCCTCGATGTCGGTCGGCCCGCCGGCTGCGAAGTTGATCAGGATGGTGAGACGCTTGCCCGCGTAGAAGGGATCATCCGCGTGCGCCATCGGTGCGGCCACCGCGAGAGCGGCGCAAAGCGCGATGACGGCGCGCACCCAAAGCATCGTGATCCTCCCCGCGTTTGTTTTGCAGAACCTTAACCGCCTGCTCAGCAGCGGGGAAGCAGGTCCTGCCCCGTGAGCGGGCATGACAAGCCTCCGTGGGCGTGGCAAAACAGAGCAAAGAGTTTTCCGAAGGAAACGCCGTGCTGGAAAAAGCCCAAAGCCCGCAAGCCCAAAGCTTCAACGCCTATGATCGGCCCCACGGCGATTTGCGCGAATTCATCGCGCGGGCCGAGCGCGCGGGCGAGATCGTGCGCATCGCGCGCGCTGATTGGAAGCTGGAAATGGGCACGCTGGCCGAGATCGTGAATCACGCCCGGCCGGAGCCGCCGGCGATCCTGTTCGAGGAGGTGCCGGGCTATCCCAAGGGCATGCGGCTTCTCTCCGGCGCGACAAATTCATCGAAGCGGCTCGCGATCGCACTCGGATTGCCCGTTCCCGACAATCCGCTCGACGTGGTGCGCGCTTATCGCGACCGCATGAAGACCCACCGGCCGATCCCGCCCAAGACCGTGGCGAGGGGACCGGCATTCGAGAATATCGACCGCGACGGCGAGGTCGATGTGTTGAAATTCCCGGTGCCGTTCCTGCACGAGCACGACGGCGGCCGCTATATCGGCACCGACGACCTCGTGATCATGCGCGATCCGGAGGCAGACTGGGTCAATGGCGGGACCTACCGCGTGATGGTGCAGGACAAGACTCACGTCTCGCTCTGGATCTCACCCGGTAAGCACGGACGGCAAATTCGCGAGAAGTACTTCCGGGCCGGAAAGCCCTGCCCGGTGCTGATCTCCTGCGGGCACGATCCGCTCTTATTCCTCGCCGGAGGCAACGAGCTCAAGTTTGGCCTTTCAGAATACGACTATGCCGGCGGCCACCGCGGTGAGCCGTACGAGATCGTGCTGAGCGAGCTTCACGGCCTGCCGATGCCGGCCCATGCCGAGATCGTGCTCGAAGGCGAGATGGTCGAGACCATCAAGGCGAAGGAAGGACCGTTCGGCGAGTTCACGGGTTACTACGCTTCGAGCCCGAGCGAGCAGCCGTTGGTGGAGGTCAAGCGCGTCTATTACCGCAACGATCCGATCCTCGGCATCGCCTCGCCGATGCGCCCGCCGTCCGATTTCTCCTTCAGCAAATGCGTGATGAAGGCCGGCATGATCTGGGACGAGGTCGAGCGGGCGGGACTGTCCGGGGTCGCCGGCGTGTGGGTGCACGAATTCGGCGGCGCGCGCATGTTCAACGTCATCGCCATCAAGCAGGCCTACCCCGGCCATGCGCGCCAGGCGGGGCTGCTGGCGGCCGGTTGCCAGTCGGCCTCCTATCTCGGGCGCTTCATCGTCGTGGTCGACGAGGATGTCGATCCGACCGACCTGTTCGACGTGATGTGGGCGATGTGCACGCGCTGCGACCCTGCCAACGACATCGATTCGTGCGCCGCACCTGGAGCGGACCGCTCGATCCTATGCTCGACAAGGCAAGCTCGACCAATTCGCGCGCCATCATCGATGCCTGCCGACCATTCGAGCGGCTTGCGGATTTTCCCATGGTCGCGCGCGCGAGCCCCGAGCTACGGCAGAAGGTCAAGGAAAAATTCGCCGATCTCCTCAGCAAGATCGGATGCGCCTGATACGGACAGCCTCCTCCGCGAATGGCGAATAACGACTGGCGAATAGTGAGCGATTCATTCGCCACTCGCTACTCGCTTATTTGCTACTCGCCACTCCCCCGGTCCGCTGCCACACACGGAGAACCCAACCATGCCCGACTCATTCGCCGAACTGCGCCACGAATTGGCCGTCGCCAACCGCGTTCTCGCCAACGAAGGCATTATCGACGCGTTCGGACACATCAGCGTCCGCAATCCGAAGAAGCCGGACCGCTATTTCATCTCGCGCCATCGCGCCTCGGAGCTGGTGGAGCCGTCCGACATCCTGGAGATGACGCTCGATTCCAAGCCGGTCGTGCCCACGAACGTGCGTCTCTACAGCGAAATGGTGATCCACGGCGAAATCTACAAAGCGCGGCCCGACGTCAATTCCGTGTGCCACCACCATGCCCCCGCGGTGCTGCCCTTCTGCGCAACCGGCGTGGAGCTCGTCCCGCTCTTCCACCTCGGCGGCACGCTCGGAACCAAGGTGCCGTTCTGGGACAGCCGGGATGAATTCGGCGACACCAATCTGCTGGTGAGGACGCCGGAGGAAGGCGCCTCGCACGCCCGCGCGCTCGGTCCGCACTACATGCTGCTGCTGCGCCGCCACGGCGCGTCGCTTGCCGGCAAATCGCTGCGCGAATGCGTCTTCCGTTCGATCTACACCACCCGCAACGCCGAGCTGCAGTTGCGTGCGATGGCGATCGGAACGCTGGGGCCGCTTTCTCCGGGGGAAGTGGAGAAATGCGGCGGCCATAACCTCGGTTCGCGCGGGGTTGAGCGGGCGTGGGAGTATTGGGTGACGTTAACGATCCGTTAATACTCCTGGGAGTTACAATCGCGGCGTGGGCAGCGGGCCTACGTCGAGCGCCGCCGGCCGCGATTGGAAAGCGGCAACACCACGGCGGGAGAATTCACAATAGTTGACGCGTAGCGCCCGATTGTCGCCAAAAACGATTTGTACCCGCCCCTCGCGCGAAACATCGGGGGAACACGATGCAAACAAAGCGAACTTACCAGGTGCAACATTGGCCCGACGGCCAATGGAATCCCGAGCACAACTGGCGCAAGATCGAAGCCGCCAGCGAAAAAGAGGCAGCGGAGAAGGTGTGCGGTCTTGCACTGACCGAGCACGGGACGCTCGCACAGCTTCGCGCCCGCGTCCTCGCATTCGGCGATCTCAAGCAGCGCAGCGCCACGTCGTTTTATATCGTGGAGTAGGTCACGCGCGCTTACCCACGATCGCTCGTCGTCCCATCCTCCCATCACCCATCGCTTGATGACGTGACCGCCGCCGGCGGTCTGTCGCGTTGCAAGCCCTGGGTCGGCGAGCGTATCCCTGTCCCCTCGGCAGGGGCATAGCGCGCATCGCTTTTGCGTATACGCGCGTTGCGCCAACCGCGCGGCCTTCGCGACGCGTTCCGCATGGCGAAACGCGTGCGCTGCGGCGGAGGGGCGAGCGTTGCGCACCTGCCCGTTATCCCGTAATGACAGCGCACGGTTCCATCACAGCTCGCTTGCAACAAACGGGCGGCACGGATCGCGCAAGCCGCAACCGGTTCGAAGGGAGGCCCGCAATGACGGGCATGTACGATCAGGTACGGCCGGGCATTGGTCACAACCAGCCCGACGAATATGCCGAGGAGAAGAAGCACGAGAAGTGGGAGCGCTGGGCCAAGAAGCGCACCTTCGTGCGCGCGCTGGAAGGCACCTACAGTCACCTCTACAAGGCGTTGCTCGAGGAGAAGCGGGTCTATCCGTCCCGCGACGTGGCGTGGAAGGGCGGCCCCGGCCAATTCGGCAAGAGCGTGATCAGCCCACAAGCGACCAGCATCATCCAGTCGATGGAATCGCATATCGAGGCCTACGCGCCCGGGGCCTACGGCCAGAAGCACGGCCACCTCAACAGCGCGGTGTTCTACGTGCTCAAGGGCCGCGGCCATGACGTGCACGATGGCCGGCACATCCCCTGGAAAGCCGGCGACGTGATGATCGTCGAGAACGGTTGCGTCCATCAGCACTTCAACGACGATCCCGAGAACGAAGCAATTCTCCTGGTGTTCAAAGCCAAGCCGCTGTTCCTGTTCATGCACCTCCTGTTCCAGAAGATCGTGGAATGGCCGCCCGACAAATTGCCGCCCGGCCAGGACTCCTACAAACCACCGGCCGACATTTGAGGAGCGCGAGCGATGCCTTTCGAGGACAAAGGTCCGGCGTTGTCGGGCTCCGCCACTTGCAGCTTCCACGCCGACGACGTCGCGGCCTCGCAGAATTTCCGCGAGCAGTATGAAACGCGGACCAACGTCGTCAAAGCGGAAGACATGCCGTGGGAGCGTTCCGCCGACGGCTTGATCAAGCATCTCGTGCACCATCGCCTGAACACGCGCGAATGCTGCGTCGAGGCCTATATGCAGTTCCTCAAGGCCGGCGAGCGCTCCGGCAAGCACCGCCACATGTGGGAGGAGGTCATCTTCGTGGTCGAAGGCTCCGGCTACGACCTGCATTGGGACATGAAGTTCGACTGCCTCGATGCCTTCAAATGGGAATGGGCCGAGGTGCCGAAGAAGTTCGAGTGGAAAGAGGGCGACTACATCTACATCCCGCCCTTCACCACCCATCAGCACTTCGCGACCGCAGAGGCGCGGCTCATCATGATGAGCAACCGGATGGTCAAGGAGATGGGCTACGACTGGTTCGATCAGGTGGAGAACGCGCCGGGATTCGAACCCGGCCAAAAGTCGGAGCGGTGACGTCCGAGGAGTTGCTCGATGGGTGTTGGCACTTGGACCCGGCGCGCCGCGGCCGCGGTCCTCACATTTGCGCCGCTGCCGCTCGCGCAGCCGACGGCACATGCGCAGTCCCCGGCGGAATTCTACAAGGGGCGGAACGTCGAGCTCTACATCGGCTACAGCGTTGGCGGCGCCTACGATCTCTATGCGCGCGTGCTGGCACGTCACCTCGGCAAGCACATCCCAGGCAGCCCGACCATCGTCCCCAAGAACATGGAAGGGGCCGGAAGCCTTCGCCTCGCCAACTGGCTCTACAATGTCGGTGCGAAGGACGGCACCGTGCTCGCCACCATCGGCCGCGGCACCGCATTCGATCCGTTGCTCGGTTCCAAGGGCGCGCAGTTTCGTGCCGACAAGTTCACCTGGATCGGCAGCGCCAACAACGAGGTCAGCGTGTGCGTCGCCTGGAAGACGAGCGGCGTCACCGGGTTCGAAGATACGCTGAGCAAGGAGCTCATCGTCGGCGGGACCGGCCAGGCGGCCGACACCGATCAGTTTCCGCGCATTCTCAACGGCGTGCTCGGCACCAAGTTCAAAATCGTCACCGGCTATCCCGGCGGCAACGATGTCACGCTTGCCATGGAACGGGGCGAGGTGAAGGGGCGTTGCGGCTGGTCGTGGTCGAGCGTGCTCTCGACGCACAAGCGCTGGATCGAGGACAAGTCGATCACCGTTCTGGTGCAATTGTCGCTCAACAAGCACCCCGATTTGCCCGACGTTCCGCTCGTCATGGATTTCGCCAAGACCGAGGACCAGCAGCAGATGTTCAAGCTGATCTTCGCACGTCAGGTGATGGGCCGGCCTTATCTCGCGCCGCCCGACGTGCCGAAGGACCGCGCCGAGGCGCTGCGCAAAGCCTTCATGGACACGATGAAGGATGACGAATTTCGTGCCGACGCCGAGAAGTCGCAGCTGGAGATCACCCCGGTCGACGGCGCGGAGGTGGAGAAGCTGGTGAGGGAGCTGTATCAGACACCCAAGCCGCTCGCCGATAAGGCAGCGCAATTCATCCGGCACTAGGTTGCGCGCGATTCGCAATGAACGTGATTGGTTCGGCGTCGCTTTAAGGTCCTCGCAATTGCGTGAACCGATGGGCACAATGCGGCATGAATGATCGCAAGAGCGCGCCGATGCAGGACGAGGCCGGGCGAGGCCAAGCCGCGAAGGAGAACTATCGCGGCTGGCAGTCCGATGTGATCGTCGACCTGATCAAACGCTACGGCTTTCCCCACATCACGCTCAATCCCGGCGCAAGCTTTCGCGGCCTGCACGATTCGCTGGTCAACTACGGCGGTAACGAGCCGCCGATGATGCTGTGCCAGCACGAAGAGATCGCGGTGCAGATCGCGCACGGCTATGCCAAGGCGACCGGCAAGCCGATGGCGGTGATCCTGCACGATCTCGTCGGGCTCCTGCACGCCTGCATGGCGATCTACTACGCCTACATCGACCGGGTGCCGATCTTCATCATCGGTGCGACCGGCCCCATGGATGAAGGCAAGCGCCGCCCGCACATCGACTGGACGCATTCGGCGCTCGTTCAGGGCAACGCCGTGCGCGACTACGTCAAATGGGATTACCAGCCGACCTCGATCGAGGGCGTGCCGGAAAGCTTCGCACGCGCCTATTCGATCATGACCACCGAGCCGCAGGGCCCGGTCTATATGTGCTACGACGCCGCGCTCCAGGAGGAGCCGCTGGCCCGCAAGGTGCCGTTGCCTCCCGCCGGCGCGGCTGCGACGCCCGCGGCGATGGCGCCCGATCCCAAGGCGATCGAGGCGATCGCCGACAAGCTCATCAAGGCCGAGCATCCCCTGCTGCTCGCGGAATATGCCGGGCGTCGTGCGGGCGGCTTCGAACGCATGGTGGAGTTGGCCGAGACCGCCGGCGCAGCGGTATGGGACGTCAACAACGCGCTCAATTTTCCCAACAAACACCCGCTGTGCCTGAGCATGGACCAGGCGTCGCTTCGGCGCACCGATCTGGTCGTGGGCCTCGACGTGAACGACTGGGAGAAGCAGCTCACCGAGCTCAACAGCGCCATGCGCACGCGCGAGCAGCTCACGCCGCCGTCATGCGATTTCGTCGAGATCGGCTTCGGCGAGATCAATATCAGCAAATGGGCCTTCGACTATTGCCGCATGCAACCCTGCTCGATCCGGGCGCTGGGCGACACCGCGCTCGGAATTCCGGCGCTCACCCGCATCTGCAAGGAGCGCATCGCGGGCGACGCCAAGCTTAAGTCCCGCGTCGCCGAGCGCCGCGCCGCGATCGGCAAGCGCCACGACGAGGTCTGGGCAAAGTGGCAGGAGGAGGCGCATCAGAATTGGGACGCCTCGCCCATTACCTTCTCTCGGCTCGCGCTCGAGGTCTGGGAGGTGATCAAGAACGAGGACTGGGTGCTGAGCGCGAACACGCTCAAGCAGCAGGTGCGCAAGCTGTGGGATTTCGACAGGCCCTACCGCCATCCCGGCGTCGAGCTCGGCACCTCGACCCAGATCGGCATCTCGCTCGGCGTGGCGCTTGCGCACAAGGGCACGGGGCGCGTCGTGATCGACATCCAGCCCGACGGCGATCTGATGTTCGACGCCGGCGCGCTCTGGGTTGCCGCGAAATATGAAATCCCGATGCTGGTCGTGATGCACAACAATCGCGCCTATTACAACGACTGGGAGCACCAGATCCGCATGGCCAAGCTGCGCGGGACCGACGAAGCCAAGGCCCATATCGGCATGGACTTGTTCGCTCCGGAGCCGGACTTCGCCGCCCTCGCTCGCGCCATGGGCTGCTACGGCGAGGGACCAATCGACAAGCCGCAGGACATTCGTCCCGTGCTGCTGCGCGCACTCGCCGAGGTCAAGAAGGGGCGGCTCGCGCTGGTGGACACCATCACGCAGCACAGGTGATTGGCCCATCTCCCTCTAAGGCGGGACGAGGGAAGAACGTCAGGCCGGCTCCAAGCCCTTCTGTTTGAGCAAGCGCGGCGACTCGGCCGCCACGAATTTCAACAGCGCCGCGGCCACATCCGGCTCCTTCGCCGCCGTGAGCACGCCGGCCGAGAAGGTCGTGATCTTCTGCAGCGCGTCCGGCAGCGGGCCGACAATCTCGACGCCGGCGACCGGGAGAAGCTCGCTGATCTGCTGGATGCCGATCTCGGCGTCGCCCTTGGCGACCACCTCGCCGACCGGCGTTCCGGGATCCGGGATCACGATCTTCGCTTTCATCGCGTCGGCAATGCCGAGACGCGCCAGCACGGTGGGAAAATAGATGCCGCTCATGCCGGTCTTGGAGTGGGCGACCGACTTGGCCGCAATGAGCGCGCGTTTCAACGCCTCGGGCGAACCGATGTCTGGTCGCTTCGCGCCCTTGCGCACGGCGACGCCAATGCCGGAGCGGGCGAGATCGACGCGGCCGCCGGCGACCACCTTGCCGTGCTTGATGAGGTCGTCGATCGCCTCGGCGGTCAGGATGGCAAGGTCGCCGCCGGCGCCGCCTTCGAGCTCCTTCAGCAGACCGTTCGTGGAGCCCCAGGTGATCGAGATTTTCGTACCGCTGGTGCGCTCGAACGCGGGTACGAGGTCGAGCATGACCGACTTGACGCCGTTGGTGCAGATCATTTTCATTGCGGCGATCCTTTCAGGTTTGCCAAATCATTCCGCGTTGACGCCGGGTGGGCGAAGATGCCACTTCTATGGCCCGAGCGGGAGAGCCAAGCCCCGTCGACCGGACGGCGGCGTGCGTCAAGAGGATGCGACCATGGACAGCGAAAGCGCACGCATGAGCTCCGCCGCGGAGGCGCGGTTCCGGATCGATTATCCCAATTCCAAGCCGCGCGTGGTCAAGGTGGTCGCGCTCGATGAAGCGAGCGAATGCGTGGTCAAACGCGTGGCGCAGCAGGGATGGCAGCGCGCGACGTTCTTCACCTCGATCAAGTTCGAGGGCGCACCACGCGGCGGCGAGAGCTGGTCGATGCAGGCTTGGCTCAGCGATCTCGCCGGCCGCACCAAGGCGCTGGTCGAGGAGGTGGCGGCCGCCGATCTCGTGGTGATGGTATCAAGCGCGGGCACCAGCGCGCAGGCCGCCGCCGTGATCGGCGAAGCTTGCGCCGTGCGCAAGGTGATGACCATGGCGCTCATCATCGGCAGCGAGCAGCGATCGAACGAAGAGCTGTCGAAAACGCTGGCGACGCTACGCCCCTATGCATCGATGCTCGTCATAGCCAGCGGCGACGAATACATCGAGGAGATGCTGGCGGCGTTGAGGGCGTAGGTCGAGAGCGCATGACCGCGCCAAGGCGAGCCACGCAAGCTATGCTTGCGTCCCGCCCCGATAGCCGAGCCGCATCGAGACCAAATCCGCCGTTGCGATCACGTGCGGCATGACGGCCGCGATCGATTTTTTCGACAGCCGCGTCTGCGGTCCGGCGATGCCCACCGCCGCGACCACGTCGCCGCTGTCGTCGCGAATGGGCGCGGCGATGCACACCATGCCGATCTCGCTCTCCTCGTCCTCGATGGCGCAGCCGCGCTGGCGTGTGGCGCCGAGCGCTTTGACGAATTTCTCCGCGCTGGTGATGGTCTTCGGCGTGCGCGGCTTGAGGCCAGCCTCGATCACGCGATCGACCACGTCATTCGGTTGAAAGGCGAGGATCGCCTGTCCTTCGGCCGTGCAATAGGCGGGCTTGCGCACGCCGATATCGGAGCGCATGCGGATCGCATGGGTGCCCTCGAGATTGTAGACGTACATGATCTCGGTCTCGTCGAGGATCGCGAGATGCACGCTCTCGTTGATCTTCTCGCGCAGATCGTAGAGGTAGGGCCGCGCTTCGTTGGAGACGTTCATGCGCCGGCGCACCAGCGCGCCGAGCCGGAAGAGCGCGATCCCGAGCTGGTACTTGCCGTTCTCCCGATTCTGCTCCAGCAAGCCCTCCGACACCAGCGTGACCGCGAGCCGATGGACGGTGCTCTTCGCCAGCCCGAGGCGCCGCGCAAGCGCGCTGATGCCGATTTCGACCTCGTCCTCCGAGAACGCCTTGAGCAGTCGAATCGCGGTCGCGACCGAGGACAGCCGCTCGCGCCGTCCGCGCCCGTCGGTCTTGCCGGCTGCTTTCTTTCTCGCCATCGGAGTAAGCGCCAAGGCGGAGGCCGTGCGCCTCGTTCCGCTCCATGGACCATTGTTCCGCAGCATCTAGGCGCAGTGTCGCGGACGTGTCAATAATTCGCGCAGCGCGCACAGAACGGAGTCGGCGCATGAATGCGGTGCGCAAGATCGTCGTTGTCGGCGGCGGCCCGGCGGGCGTCGCAGCGGCGCTGGCGGCCAAGCAGCAGGACGCCGCCGCCGAGGTCGTCTTGCTCAGCGACGAGCGGCAGGAGCCGTACGAGAAGCCGCCGCTGTCGAAGGCCGTGCTCATGGGAAAGGCGATGCCCCATGACGCCCCGATTGCCGGCCCGAAGGGCGTTTCCGGAAGCGGTGTGTGCCTCAAGCTCGGCGCGCCGGTGAAGGCGATCGATCGCAGCGCGCACGCGGTGATCACCGAAGCGGGCGAGCGCATCGGCTACGACGCGCTCGTGCTCGCCACCGGCTCGATCAATCGCGAGCTGCCGATGTTCCCGGCGGGGCGGAATGGCATTTATTATCTGCGCACCGAGGCGGAGGCGCGCGCGCTCAAGGCGCGTCTGCATCAAGGCGGATCGCTCCTCGTTATCGGCGGCGGGCTGATCGGGCTGGAAGTGGCGGCGTCCGCCGCGGAGCTCGGCGTCAAGACAGCCCGCCGCGCATCCTCGCGCGCGTCTGCAAGGCGGAGATCTCCGCGCTGATCCACGAGCGTCACCGCGCCCGCGGCGTCGATATCCGCGTCGGCACCACCGTGTCCGCTCCGCACGAATTGCCTGACGGCCGGCTCGCGGTCGACACCGGGACCGGCGATACGATCGCAGCGGATATCATCGTGGTCGGGACCGGCGTCGCGCCCGACGATCGGCTGGCGAAGGCCGCGGGGCTCGCCACGCAAGACGGCATCATCGTCGACGACCATGCCCGCACCAGCGATGCGGCGATCTTCGCGGCCGGCGACTGCGCGCGCTTTCCCGGACCGCACGGACCGGTGCGGCTGGAGAACTGGCGCCATGCCCAGGAGCACGGCGCGATCGCTGGCCGCAATGCGGCCGGTGGCGATGTCGTCTACAAGGTCGCACCCTCGTTCTGGTCGGAGCAACACGACATGTATATTCAAGGCGTGGGTTGGCCGGTCGCGCATCCGAGCGCGCGCGTGCGCCGGCCGCTCGACGCACCTGCCGCGCTCATGTTCGAGCTCGACGGCGCTCGCCTCGCGCACGCGTTGGGCATCAATGCGCAGCGGGACATGGCGGTGGCGCGGCGGTTGATCGAGCGCGGAGTGCCGGTCGATGCCGGCGAGCTCGCCGATGCCGCCAAGCCGCTCGCTGCCATGCTCAAGGCGAAGGTATAGTCGCCATCGCAGGGCATGACGACGAGCATCTACGACGCACAGAGGACACCAATGACGACCGGGAAGAAGGAGCGCGTCGGCATCGTGGGCGTTGGGCGCATGGGGCTTGCGATGCTCAAGCATCTCGTCAAGCACGGCTACCAGGTGACCGCCTGTGATGTCGACGACAAACGACTGGCCGAGGCGCGCGATGCCGGCGCCGCCACCGCCAAGACACCGGCCGAGGTCGCGCGCGCGGCCGATTTCGTGATCATCGGCGTCGGCTATGACGACGAAGTCAATCAAGTCGTGCTCGGGACGGACGGGTTGCTCGCCGATCTTGCGCCCGGCGCGGTCATCGCGGTCTCCTCGACCGCCAGGCCCGACACCGTCAAGGCGCTCGATGAGCGCGCGCGGGCGCACGGCGTCGCCATTCTCGATGCGCCGATCTGCCGTGGCCGCTTCGCCGCCGATGAAGGAACGCTGCTCGCGCTCGTTGGCGGCAAACCCGACGTGGTCGAGCGCGGACGCGCGGTC
>WNGE01010362.1_pt1 | contig 15128 bp, 17 predicted proteins | sample 5400651 | NCBI WGS metagenome assembly WNGE01 (sample SAMN13153370, study PRJNA577476) | soil metagenome | isolation source: 60 cm soil or saprolite under grassland replicate 2 | place: USA:California | collected 2016-06-15 | reverse complement strand
ACAGTGGCCATCAGCATGGTGATTGCGCTACATGATCGCTGGTGGAAATAACTTCACAACGGGCGGCTCAGCCCGTGAATTTAAATCACAAAATACAAAAGGAGAAATCGCTATGGACTTTTTATCCAAACTGCTGCAAGGGATTTCCTTTGTTCCGGCCCTCGTGACCGGAATAGAAAAACTGCTTGGTGGACGATCAGGAGAGGACAAGAAAGATGCGGCACTGTCCTTTGTACAGGCCGCGCTCTCCATGAGCGACGCGATCACCAACCGGCAAATCGTAGACGAAGCAAAATTCAAAGACGGCCTGGGCAAGGTAATTGATGGAACCGTGGAGTGCCTGAATGCGTCGATGTGGGCCAAGCAGAACTATCGGAATCGATTGTGCTGAAATTGATCCGGATGGCGGAGCGCGGACTTACCCTACCTCTTCACTCCAATTCTCCAGCGTCCTCTTCACCAACGCCATGAACTGATCCGCCACCGCGCCGTCGATCAGGCGGTGGTCGTATCCGAGCGTCAGGTGAACGACGCTGCGGATGGCGATGGAATCGTTGCCATCAGCATCGGTGACCACTAACGGAACCTTGGCGATGCCGCCGACGCCCATAATCGCGGAGTTCGGCTGATTGATAATGGGCAGCCCGAACACCGCGCCGAACTGGCCGGGGTTGGTAATGGTAAACGTGGAACCCTCTACTTCTTCCGGCTTCAGTTTCTTGCTCCGCGCACGCTCGCCCAAGTCCGTGATGCCGCGTTGCAGTCCAAGAAAATTCAGGTCATCGGCGTTCTTCAGCACGGGCACGATCAATCCCCAGTCAAGCGCAACTGCGATTCCCATGTTCACGTGGCGGTGATAACGAATGCTCTCACCTTCCATAGACGCATTGACAATGGGAAATTGCTGAAGCGCAATAATCGCCGCGCGCACGAAAAACGGCATGAACGTCAGGCGTGCGCCATGGCGCTGCTCGAAGCCTGCTTTCAATTTGTTGCGCAGATTCACAATGCGAGTGAGGTCCACTTCGAACATGCTGTGCACATGTGCGCTGGTGCGGCGCGACTCGATCATGCGCTGGGCGATGATCTTGCGCATCTGCGTTGCGGGTACGAGATCGCCCGGAATCGGAGCGGGAGCGGCAGGAGCAGGCGGTTGCGGAGCACGCGCCGGCGCGGGCGCGCTCGCACCCGGAGCCGCTGTCGCCTCTGTACGCTCAAGAAAGGCCATGATGTCCTGCTTGGTAATGCGTCCGCCAAGGCCGGTACCCGAGACTTGCGATAAATTCACGTTGTGCTCGCGGGCGATCTTCCGCACTAGCGGCGAGGAGCGGGCGTGGTCTTCTTCTTCGTGAGCAGGAGCGGTAGCAGGTGCAGGCTGATGCTCCGTCTGCGAAGGGGCAGCTTTGGGAGGCGGAGGAGGCGCTTTCTTTTCCGCAGGAGGCGCAGCGGGCTGAGACGCGGTAACCGGCTTGGAAGCAGCGGCAGCAGACTCACCGTCCGCAGCGATCGTGCCTACCACAGTATTTACTTGGACGGTCGTGCCTTCGGCTACCTTAATATCCTGCAGCACACCGGAAGCAGGCGCGGGAATCTCCGCATCCACCTTATCGGTCGAAATCTCAAACAGCGGCTCGTCGCGCTGAACTTTGTCGCCGGGCTTCTTCAGCCACTTGGTAATTGTGCCTTCGACGATGGATTCGCCCATCTGCGGCATCACAATGTCAGTCGGCATAGTTCCTTCCACAGCGCCCCGCGATCGCGGGAGGCAAACGCTTTATTATATATAAAGCGGCAGGCGGAGCAGCTTCGGTCGCGCGGACCTGATATGCGGAAGTGATTAAAGACTTTTAGTTGGCGCGTAGCTGTGATGCGAACCGCAAGATGGATATTCAAAGACTTCTTGCATTCACTGTGGGGGCGTGGCTAGTCCTTATCATGTTCGTGCGCACTTTTTTCATGACTGGCCGGCGGGCTGACCCCGAACGACTTCTTCCAATATTCCTGAACCGCCGGAGAAAGCTTGTCCAGCCGCGAGAGGAACGCTGTGACCTTCCACATGTCCTGCTCGGTGAGCGCTTTATTCCATGCGGGCATGCCGCTATAGCGGACGCCGGTTCGAATAGCGTAAAAAATGTGCCACTCGGGATCATCGAGCGGCTCGAGGATGAGTTGCGGAGGGGGAGGATACTGGGAATGGGCCAGCAGGCTCGGCTTGTTGTCGAGCCCGCCGTGACACCCCGCGCAGTTCATCGTATACAGCTTCATGCCGTCGATAATGTTGTCGTCGGTGGGGGGCACTGGGTTGTTTACCCGAGGCGCATGGCGCTCCATGGAAGCATCCAGAGAACTCATGGCGATCCGTTGTTCCCAGCTAGGCGGAGTGGCATCTGCATTGGTGTGCACAAAACCTAGCAGCGCCAAACAGAGTCCGCCCGCAACCAGCACAAGCAAAGTTATGATGACGCCTAGAATGAAGTTCCGCATCTTCCCTCCTACAGAGCATTCGCACTTCTGAAGGTTACAGATTAATAGGTGCGGTGTCGCGCAGGATAGTCATGGCATCCGGCGCATCGGATTCGCGGACCTGCAACTTGATCCCGCCGAGTATATGCGAATGCCAACCCGCAATGCGAAGCATGTTCTCATCCTGAGCGAAGCACTCGATATTGGCCGATTCGAGGCGGGCACGGGCAAGCAGGAATTCAGTCTGATTGAAGAAGGTGGCGATGGTCACAAGCGATTCGTGCATCACTACGGCCTTTTCCGGCAGGCGAAGTTCGCCTGCCGCTCTCCCGTTAATAAGCCTTTAATTTTCTCGCTTCACGGACCACATCGGCAACTTTGGGCAGGAAATATTCTTCTTGTGGCGGCGAAAACGGCACTGGAGTGTCTAGCGCAGTAATTCGGACTATCGGTGCGTCTAGATCGTCGAATGCTTCTTCATTGATGATTGCGGCAATCTCGCCAGCAAGGCCGCCAGTACGCTGGTGCTCGTGAAGAATGATGACCTTATTTGTCTTGCGTACCGTTTGCACGATGGCTTCGCGATCAAGGGGCGAGACCGTCCGCAGATCAAGAATCTCGACATCGATCCCCTCCTTGCTCAGGATTTCAGCCGCTTCAAGCGCTGTGTGCACCATCGCAGCATACGTAATGATGCTGAGATCACGCCCTTCCCGCGCGAGCCGCGCTTTTCCAAGCGGCACAATGTAATCGTCAGCGGGAACTTCTTCCTTGATCCGGCGATAAAGATATTTATGTTCGAAGAAAAGAACCGGATTATTGTCGCGAATGGCCGCTTTTATTAGTCCCTTGGCGTCGTATGCGCCCGCCGGGCAGACTACCTTCAGCCCGGGCGCGTGGACGAACCACATCTCCGGATTTTGCGAGTGGAACGGCCCGCCATGCACATTGCCGCCGCTTGGGCCGCGAATGACCAAAGGCGCCGGCGCACCCCAACGATAGTGGGCCTTCGCAACCATGTTGACAATCTGGTTGAAGGCACAGCCGATGAAATCCATAAATTGAAACTCGGCGACAGGCCGCATGCCGGTGAGCGCCGCCCCGAAGGCAGCACCCACAATCGCAGACTCGGCAATTGGCGTATCAATCACGCGCTCCGGGCCAAAGCGGTCGATGAAACCGTCAGTGACTTTGAAGGCCCCACCGTAGATACCAATGTCCTCGCCAATGCAGAACACAGTGGGATCCTTCTCCATTTCCTGCCAAATTCCCTGGCGGATGGCCTCAAGATAAGTGAGTTGCATAGATACGGTTTGGGTCCGGTCGATGAACGCGTTATCTTACACCGCCGTAAGGGGCGGTCGCAGCGTAAGTGCGCCAATGAGTGATGAAGACAGCGATCTGCGCGGCTCATGATCTGCTACATTTATCTCTCGCGTGAACTCCTCCCGCATTCTCGTCTCCGGCGTCTCCGGCCCGATCGGCACTGCGTTGCTACCTTCACTCAAGATGAGTGGGTACAGCGTCACACGCCTGGTCCGCGGCAAACCTAGTGGCGAAGGCCAGATTGCGTGGAATCCGCAGCAGCCGCTGGCTCCGGAGTCAGTCTCCGGTTTCGAAGCCGTAATTCACTTGGCGGGCGAGTCAGTGGTAGGCCGCTGGACTGAAGCAAAAAAACGCCGCATTCTCGAAAGCCGTGCGCTGGGCACACGTCATCTCGCCGAGGCTGTCGCCAAAACTTCCAAGCGGCCACGAGTGCTGATCTCAGCATCGGCTTCGGGCTACTACGGCAATCGCAACGACGAAATCCTGCGCGAGACCAGTTCGTCAGGAGCTGGCTTCTTACCGGAAGTTTGCCGCGAATGGGAAGGCGCGACCAGAGCGGCCGCCGAGGCAGGCATCAGGACGGTCCACCTACGAATCGGAATCATGCTCTCAGCAACTGGAGGCGCCCTGCAGAAAATGCTTCTTCCATTCCGCATGGGAGTGGGCGGGAACATGGGCTCTGGCGCTCAATGGTGGAGTTGGATTCATATTCAAGATCTGGTGGGCGCAGTCCACCATATATTGAAATCGGATTTGATCCAGGGGCCGGTGAATGCAGTTTCGCCCCGACCGGTAACCAATGCCGAATTCACCAAAACCTTAGCATCGGTTTTATCACGCCCGGCGATTTTGCCCATGCCGGCCTTCGCTGCGCGACTAGCCTTCGGGCAAATGGCTGACGAGCTCCTGCTGGCCAGCCAGCGCATCGAGCCAACAAAACTTATCTCCAGCGGATATCCCTTCCAATATCCGGATTTGAGGAGGGCGCTGGACAACCTACTGAAATCTAAGTAAGTCGCACGCGAGAGACGCTACCACCGCTCCCTCGGTTCTCTCCCCATATTTCGCGACTGTCATCCTGACCGGCCCTTAACCGGGAAGGATCTATGTATTTGATTTGCAATGCATAAATCCTTCGCTTTGCTCAGGATGACATCAATAATCATCGCCGCGATTTTACGCCGATTCTGCCCGCGCCTTCCCGAACTCCTCCACCCGTTCCCGCACGCTGAGCACGTGCATGGGTAACTTCAACTGGCTGCCTTCTTCTATAATCGGAATCAACTTGTCGAACTCAGGCCCGGAGTGTGAGCCAATAATCATGATGCGGATGGGATGAAACAATTCTTTTCCCTTTGCGCCCGTCTCAGCCTTCACTTCGTTCACGAGCCGCTTGAAGCACTCCGGGGTCAGTTGGCCAGACTTTGCGCTCTCGTCCTGCAGGATCTTCTGTGTGAATCTTGCGATTACCGCATCGGTCTGAGGCCACCCGAGCACTTCGGCGTTCTCGGGATTTGCTACGGTCGCACGAGCATCGTAGTGAAGGATTGCCGAGGCGCGCACCGGCAATTGATCCAGGCGATCAACATAAGGCCTGAGCAGTTGAGTGACTTTCGCCAGCCATGTCAAAGCCGGCTCCGGCGGAATCCACTGGTGCCGCTCCGACGACTGAACACCAGAGACCGGCGCCAAATCCTCTACCATGGCGCGCGTGTAATACGGCAGAGCAAGTTTGTTGATACGCTCCGGTGGCACCTGTTTGATGTAATGGCGGTTCAGCCAGTACAGCTTCTCCATATCGAAAACCGCGGGTGATGGCGTAACCCGTTCCAAGGAGAACTCCTTAACCAATTCCTGCAGGCTGAAAATCTCTCGCGTGCCCCCGCTTGGCGCCCAACCCAGAAGCGCCAGGTAATTTGCGAGCGCCTCCGGCAACACGCCCATCTCACGAAAATTCGCAATGGAAGTTGCGCCATGCCTTTTGGAAAGTCGCTCGCGGTCCGAACCCAGAATGGTGGAAAGATGGGCGAATTCCGGCACCGGCCAGCCCAGCGCCTCGTAAAGCGCAACTTGCTTGGGAGTATTGGAAAGATGATCGTCGCCGCGGATCACATGTGTAATCTTGATCAGAGCGTCATCAATCACCACCACGTAGTTGTAAACCGGCATCCCGCTTGAGCGCAGAATAATCGGATCGCTCACTACCTCATTCGAGAATTCCACGTCGCCACGTACGATATCGTGAAATCGAATGGGATGCTCCGGAATCCTGAGCCGGATCGCACACGCTTCTCCTGCCTCACGCCGCCGCTTGGCTTCGGCTGGATCGAGCGCCCGGCACTTGCCCGAATAAATCGCTTGCTGCTGCTCGGCCATGGCGCGCTCGCGCTCCTTCTGCAACTCTTCTTCCGTGCAGAAGCATAGATAGGCCTTACCTTCCTGAAGCAAGCGCTCAGCGTGCTCGCGATAAATTTCCAGCCGGTCTGATTGCCGGTAGGGACCATACGAACCGCCCACGTCCGGTCCTTCATCCCAATCCAGCCCGAGCCATTTCAAATCGTCAATCAGCTGTGTTTCAAATCGCGCTTCGCTGCGCTCAATATCCGTATCCTCGACGCGCAGAACCATGGTGCCGCACTTCTGCCGCGCGAAGAGCCAGTTAAACAGGGCAGTGCGCGCATTTCCCACGTGAAGATGTCCGGTAGGAGAAGGAGCAAAGCGCACACGCACGGGGGAGCTTGCAGTCACAAAATGATGTTAGCAGGTTGAAGAATTTCCGCTCTGACGTTTAAGCGTCGCTCGGAATCAAATGAAGGAGCAGTTGTATGCAGATTTTCGACTATAGATCAAAGCCCAATTGCAGCCTGGCTGCTTCCGACATCCGGGTCGGATTCCATGGAGGATCAAACACAACATCAACATGAACTTCTTTCACTTCGGGGAGCGCGGCCAGCTTGCTTTCCACATCGGCTTTAAGCACGTTGCCCATGCCGCATCCCGGGGCGGTCATAGACATCTTGATATCAATTTTCTTCCCGCCCTCATCGGTTGGCGCAATCTCGCAGGAGTAGATCAATCCCAGATCGACGATGTTGACGGGAATCTCGGGATCGTAGATGGTCTTCATTTGGTCCCAAACCATCTGCTCGCTGAAGGCCTCCTGCTGCACCGCCGGAGTTTGTGCGGCAGCGCCCGACAAGCCCAGAGCATCTGCGTTGTCGATATCAACGCGAAACATCTCTCCGAAATCGGTAGCAACCGTGTAGCTATTGCCGCGAGATTGCATGATCCTCACGGCTGTACCCGCCGGCAAGCTGCTGCTCATTCCACTTGGAATCTGTATAGCCTCGCAGGCGCGATTCAGAGTAATCCGATCGCCGAAATTCATCTCAACTACCTCGTTACGCTATTCCGTCGATACTGTGTCTTGTTTGCCTTCGAGCGCGGCCTGCAGTGTGTGCCAGGCTAGGGTCGCGCACTTGACCCGCACAGGAAATTCAGAAACGCCGGAGAAAACGGCGAGCTTCCCCAGTTCAGCCCGATCTCCGTTCACCTGTCCGGTCGTCACAAGTTTGTGGAACACTTCAAAGAGCTTTTCTGCGTCCGCTCTACTCTTTCCTTTCAGAATCTGAGTCATCATCGATGCGGAAGCCTTTGAAATTGCGCATCCCGAACCCTGGAAGCTGATATCGCGGATTGAATCGCCGTCCAGATTTAAATACACAGTGAAATGGTCACCGCACAGTGGGTTGTAACCTTCTGCCTTGTGGTCAACAACAGCAAGCTCCCGATAATTGCGCGGGGCCTTGCTGTGCTCCAGAATGACGTCCTGATATAGCTCGCGCAGATCAGCCATCAGGCAAATACCCCCTGGACCTTCCGAATGCCTTCGGCGAGCGCGTCCACCTCTTCTTTGGTGTTGTAGAGCGCAAAGGAAGCACGCGCAGTAGCGGGGACCCCGAAGCGCTGCATAACGGGTTGCGCGCAGTGATGGCCCGTCCGGATCGCAATACCCTCCTGGTCGAGAACCGTCCCGACATCGTGCGGGTGGATGCCTTCGATTACGAACGAGAGCACGCCCGCGCGCTCTCGCGCCGTACCGATCAAACGCACTCCGGGAATGGCGGAAATCTTCTCTGTCGCATAGGCGAGTAATTCGTGCTCGTACGCCACGATGTTGTCCATCCCAAGCCTATTCAAGTATTCGATCGCCGCGCCTAAGGCTATCGCACCGGCAACATTGGGCGTGCCTGCTTCAAACTTAAACGGCAGTTTGTTATAGATCGTTTTTTCGAACGTGACCGAGCTGATCATATCCCCGCCGCCCTGGTACGGAGGCATGTCTTCCAACAATGCAGATTTGCCGAACAGAACGCCAATGCCAATAGGGCCGAACATCTTGTGACTGGAAAAAGCGTAGAAGTCGCAATCCAGTGCTTGCACGTCGACCTTCATATGAGGAACGGCTTGTGCGCCATCGACCAGCACAGGAATATTTTTCCGATGCGCCATCTCAACAATTCGGCCAATTGGATTCACGGTCCCAAGCGCATTTGAGACATGGCTGACAGCTACGATTTTTGTGCGCGGCCCCAGCAGTTTTTCAAATTCGTCAAGCAACAGCTCGCCGTCATCATTGATGGGAGCAACCTGAAGCTTGGCGCCTTTTTCTTCGCACAGAATCTGCCAGGGCACGATATTCGAGTGATGCTCCATGGCAGTGATGAGCACCTCGTCCCCAGCGCTAACATGGACGCGCCCGTAAGTTTGCGCGACTAAGTTGATGGCTTCGGTTGCGCCGCGAACAAAAATGATCTCGCTGGCATGGGGGGCATTGATGAATCTCTGAACCCGCCTGCGGGCCCGCTCGTGCTCTCCCGTCGCATGTTCGGAAAGAAAATGCACGCCGCGGTGGACATTGGCATTCCCCTGCTCGTAATAGCGGGAGATGGCTTCGATAACAGCTCGTGGCTTTTGCGCAGTGGCGGCGTTATCGAGGTACACCAATTTCTTGCCGCGGATCTCTCGAGAGAGGATGGGGAAATCCCGCCGAATCTTCTCGACGTCAAATCCAGTTCCTACTACATGCAGCCGCTGGGCGGCGGATTCTCTGGATGGTATCTTGGCGGCTGTTGTCATCCGATCTCCTCCCAGGTCCTTCCGCTATCTTCGCTGGATGTCCCGGTTGCGAAGGTGTTCGCCGAATTTGCCACTTGCAGCAGATAACTGTGAATCAATTTTTCAACTTGCTCGCGTGCGGGACTTGGCTTCATACGGTCCAGGCACTCGCTCGCGAAAGCAAAGAGCAGGAGCTTGCGTGCCGAGAGCTCGTCGATTCCGCGTGAGCGGAGATAGAACAGCGCGTTCTCGTCGATCTGGCCAATGGTTGCTCCGTGAGTACACTTCACATCGTCGGCATAGATCTCCAGTTGCGGCTTGGTATCGATCTGCGCGTCGTCGGAGAGCAACAGGTTACGATTCGTCTGCTTGGCGTCGGTTTTCTGGGCATCTTTGTGAACAATAATGCGGCCGTGAAACACGCCATGCGCGCGGTCATCCAGGATGCCGTTATAGAACTGGCGGCTGTCGCAGTGCGGGCTGGCGTGCTCCACCAGCATGTAGTTATCGAGGTGCTGCTGGCCATTGCCGATGAAGAGGCCGTTAATCAGGCAGCAACGTTGGCGCTTCTTCCCTGTTGGATCCGTAGCGTGGAAACATTGAACGCCTGCCGGTGCTCACGCTCCACCATGTAATGCGAGATGACGGCGCTGTCGCCTGCCACAAGTTCCGTAATCGTGTTACAGAATGCGGCGCTCTCGCCCAGAGAGACATAGTCCTCAACTATGGTGGCCTGGCTCTCTTCCTCAGCCACAATCAGGTTGCGGGGATGGCTCATGAGCGGCACTTCAGATGCAGTTGAAATGAACAAGAGAAAAATGGGCTCTTCCAGCACCACGCCTTTGCGGATATGTACGTATGCTCCGTCCTCGGCAAAGGCGGTGTTCAGCGCACAGAACGCATCACGGCGAGTGTCGAGATAACGGCCCAAGTGCGCTTCAATTGCACCAGGATTGCTGTCGATCTCCTCTGCCAAGCCATTCACCTTTACACCGGCTGGCATCTTGCCAACAGACGAGAGTTCCCGGACGAAGCGCCCGTTAATGAACACCAGTTGACACGCGGCGCCTTTAATGTGGAATTGTTCGACGTCTCTTTTTGACAATCGGCCGTCCCGCGCTAACTGGAAAGAAGTCCGTGCAATGGCGGAGACGTTGGTAAACCGCCAGTCCTCGTCGTGGGTGGTCGGGAAACCTACTTCGCAGAAACGGGCGAAGGCATCCTCGCGGAGCTGCCGCATCCATGGCAGGTCGCCGCCAGCCGCGCGCTTCTGGAATTCAGTAAAGCCTTCCAGGTAGGTTTCCAACTGCTCGGTCGCTGTGATCACGTTCTTCCTCGTCTTAAGCCGGGGTAACCTGGCGGGTTTCGCTATCGATCTCCACGTAACCCTTTTCTTCCAGTTCCAGCGCCAGTTCCGGCCCTCCCGAACGCACAATGCGTCCGTTTACCAGCACATGAACGAAATCTGGAACGATGTAGTTCAGGAGCCGCTGATAGTGCGTAACCACAATGATGGCGCGATCCGGACTGCGCATCGCATTGACTCCGTTCGCCACGATCCTGAGCGCGTCAATGTCGAGGCCGGAATCGGTTTCATCCAGGATCGCCAACTTCGGTTCCAGCACGGCCATCTGCAGAATCTCGTTGCGCTTCTTTTCCCCGCCGGAGAAGCCCTCATTCACTGACCGGTTCATCAGCTTCTCGTCCATATCGAGCAGTTTCAGCTTCTCCCGGAACATGGGCAGGAAGTCCATAGCGTCCAGTTCGTCCTCGCCACGGTATTTGCGAATGGCGTTCAGTGCTGAACGCAGGAAGTAGGCATTGCTAATGCCAGGAATCTCCACCGGATATTGGAAAGCCATGAAGATGCCTTCACACGCCGCGTCTTCCGGCTTCATGGCCAAAAGATCCTTGCCGGTATACAAAATCTCGCCATCAGTGACATCGTAGCTTTCACGGCGCGCCAGCACCTGCGCGAGCGTACTCTTTCCCGACCCGTTCGGGCCCATGATCGAGTGCACCTCGCCGGGGTTTATTTCCATATCTATCCCCTTGAGGATCTCGTGGTTATCCACTTTCACTTTCAGGTTTCTGATTTCCAGTAAGCTCATTCCTATTCCTCTTGATCTTTTATCCGACGCTGCCTTCCAGGCTGACGCTCAGCAGCTTCTGTGCCTCCACTGCAAACTCCATCGGCAATTCGCGGAATACGCGCTTGCAGAAGCCATTGACGATCATGGAAACCGCATCTTCCGCCTTCAGGCCGCGCTGGCGCAAGTAAAAGAGCTGGTCCTCGCCGATCTTGGACGTAGAAGCCTCATGTTCCATCCGGGCCGTCGAGTTCCTCACTTCGATGTAAGGAAAGGTGTGCGCGCCGCACTTATCGCCGATCAACAGCGAGTCGCATTGCGTGTAATTCCGCGCGCCGGTAGCGCCTTTCATGATCTTCACCAGCCCTCGATACGTGTTCTGCCCGTGGCCGGCGGAGATACCCTTCGAGACCGTCGTGCTGCGGGTGTTCTTGCCAATGTGGATCATCTTCGTGCCCGTGTCGGCCTGCTGATAATTGTTGGTCAGCGCGACCGAGTAGAACTCTCCTACCGAGTTGTCGCCCTGCAGAATGCAGCTTGGGTACTTCCAGGTGATTGCGGATCCGGTTTCGACCTGTGTCCAGGAGATTTTTGAATTCACCCCCTGGCACTTGCCGCGCTTGGTCACGAAATTGAAGATGCCGCCTCTACCTTCTTTATCACCCGGATACCAGTTCTGGACGGTGGAGTACTTAATCTGGGCGTTATCCAATGCGATCAGCTCAACCACGGCGGCGTGCAATTGATTTTCATCACGAATCGGCGCCGTACAGCCTTCGAGGTAGCTGACGTAAGACCCTTCGTCCGCAACTATCAGCGTGCGTTCGAATTGTCCGGTTTCCGCCGCATTGATGCGGAAGTATGTGGAAAGCTCCAACGGACAGCGGACTCCTTTTGGCACGTAAACGAACGACCCATCAGTGAACACGGCCGCATTCAACGAAGCGAAGAAGTTGTCGGTATAGGGCACTACTGTACCCAGGTATTTCTGCACCAGCTCGGGATGCTTCTGAACCGCCTCCGAGAACGAGCAGAAAATAACGCCTATCTCCGCTAATCTTTCCTTGAAAGTCGTCGCCACCGACACACTGTCAAATACCGCATCGACGGCCACACCCGCGAACAGCTTCTGTTCTTCGAGTGGAATGCCAAGTTTCTCGTATGTCCGGAGGAGTTCCGGATCCAGTTCCTCCAGACTCTTCAGACTTGGCTTCCGCTTGGGAGCCGAATAATAGGAAATATTCTGATAATTGATGGGAGCATACTTGATGTTGGCCCACTTCGGCTCAGCTTGCGCCTTCTCCAGCGACGCCCAGTGCCGGTAAGCCTTCAGCCGCCATTCGAGCATGAACTCCGGTTCGTTCTTCTTGGCCGAGATCAGGCGAATGACGTCTTCATTCAAGCCCTTGGGGACCCGTTCTTCCTCAATATCAGTGACGAAGCCCCACTGGTATTCTCGCTCGGCCAAATCTCGAATCGTGTTGATGTTGGTACTCATTGCGTGCTCCCAGAAATTAAACTGATACTCGGCACCAGCTTGCCGCTGGCATCTTTTATCGCGATGAGCTGCAAAGGATGGATGAGATCACCCAATGTCAGCTTTTCCAGCGCCCCTCGCACTACTTGATTGATGATCCGCTGGTTGGTTTTGATGGGGCAGCCCCGCTCGAAGTCGCACAATCCGGAAATATCTGTGCTGCATTCCGTAAGGGCGATTGGTCCTTCCAGCGCAGCTATGATTTCGGCGACCGAAATGTCTTCTGGCTCCCTCGCCAGACTGTAACCACCGTTAGTGCCTCGATGTGAAACCAAGAACCCAGCTTGCAAAAGCAGCTTCAGCAGCTTGCTCACGGTCGGCAGCGGCAGCCCTGATTCCAGGGACAATTCACGTGCCGTATGCACGGTCCGGCCCTTGTTTCTGGCGGCGTAACTCATTAAAACCAGCCCGTAATCCGTGAGTTTGCTTAGTCTGATCATTCCGGCCTTAAATAGGACCAAATCAGTCCACTATCATTGTAAAAGAGGATCAGCTTCCCTTGCAAGGGGGTGATGGTCAAAATGCAGGGCTCCCTTCCCCATGGCTGCATTCAGGAAAAGGAGGTGCTTTGTCTCGGAACCCTTGCTACAGACCTTGGAGCAAAACTCCTAGAACGAAACAGTTACAATAAGACTTCTTCTCATGCGCGTGCTCGTCAAATCTGCAAACCTATCCTGTTTGAATGTGTCCCATGATCCGGAAAGGACCACAATTTCGTGATTATCGGTGTGCCGAAGGAGAGTTATCCCGGGGAATCGCGGGTCGCCCTGGTTCCTGCTGTCTTACCTAATCTGCTAAAAGCGGGTTTCGAAGTTGTAATCGAGACGGAAGCAGGCAGCGAAGCGGGCTACCCCGACCGCTTTTATAGCGAGAAGGGCTCCAAGGTACTGCCGGATCGAGCCGCCGTATTCGGCTCGGCCGACATTGTCGTTCAAGTTCTTTGCTACGGTTCCAATGACATAACGGGGAAGGCAGATCTCCCGTTGATGCGCCGAGGGCAGGCGCTGATCGGATTTTTACGACCGTTTGGGTCAGTGGAGGTGGTACAGCAGATTGCCGATACCGGTGTGACTTCTTTTTCCGTTGAGCTTGTGCCGCGTACCACACGCGCGCAGAGCATGGATGCGCTCTCGTCCATGGGAACCATCTGCGGCTATAAGGCCGTCTTGATCGCCGCCGATACCCTTCCCAGAATCTTCCCCATGCTCACGACCGCGGCCGGAACGATTACGCCGGCGCGGGTTTTTGTGATTGGAGCAGGTGTTGCTGGACTGCAAGCGATCGCTACGGCCCGTCGGCTGGGAGCGGTAGCATCGGCCTATGATCTTCGACCGGCGTCCAAGGAACAGGTGCAGAGCTTGGGAGGCCGATTTATCGAGCTGCCAATTGAAGCAAAAGACGCAGAAGATGCCCGCGGTTACGGGCGTGCGCAGGATGAGAGTTTCTACGCCCGGCAACGCGAACTCCTCGGACGAGTGGTCGCGGAAAGCGATGTTGTGATCACCGCGGCGGTCGTTCCCGGCAAGAAGTCACCTGTGCTCGTGACCGAAGAGATGGTGAAGCGAATGGCGCCCGGGTCGGTGATTTTCGACCTTGCAGCCGAGCGCGGTGGAAACTGCGAGCTCACGCAGACAGGGCAGACCGTCGTGAAGCATGGGGTGACCATCATCGGGCGGATCAATATCGCGACTGGAGTGCCCTACCATGCCAGCCAGATGTACGCGCGTAATCTCACAGCATTTCTTTTGCACCTGGTGAAAGATGGCAAGCTGCGGCTCGATGTTGATGATGAGATCATTCGCGACACCCTTGTGACGCGTGATGGGGAAGTAGTGAACGAGCGCGTGCGGGAATTTTTCGCGTTGCCGGCGTTGGTGTCGCAAACGGGGGATTAGGAACGCGCAGATTGTCCGGAGCGCTTGCAAAAGCAGATTCCTCGCGGCTGAAGCCGCTCGGAATGACAAAGGATAAGCGGCAGGAGTGAATTCGTGCTCTGTTGTTCACCCTGCGAGGCAGCGTTTTCTCGGAGGTCGCTTGGGATCAAATCTGATCGACGCACTATTCATCTTCATGCTGGCGGCGTTTATTGGTTTTGAAGTCATCCGCCGGATTTTGCCGCTGCTGCACACGCCACTGATGTCGCTCACGAACGCGCTTGATGCCATTGCGGTGCTCGGAGCCATCGTGCTGGTCGGCGAACACAAGAGCACCTTCTCTGCCGTACTGGGTGTGATAGCCGTGGTCGCCGCCACCAGTAATGTGGTGGGCGGATTTCTGATTACCGACCGTATGCTGAAAATGTTCAAAAGCAGCCGCCCCACCAAGCCATGACCGATTTCGCCGGAAATCAATACATCAATGAAATCGTTTATCTGATCGCCAGCGCGTTGTTCATTCTGTCGCTGAAATGGATGAGCTCGCCGAGCACTGCCCGGCGTGGAGTCTGGGCCGGCGAGATCGGTATGGTGCTGGCCATTGCGGGCACGCTGCTGCACCACGGAATTGTCGATTACAAATGGATCGTCATCGCCCTGGTGCTGGGAACAGGCATCGGCATCCCGCTCGGCCGTGTCCAGATGACCGCGGTGCCGCAG
>WNGE01005007.1_pt1 | contig 15134 bp, 18 predicted proteins | sample 5400651 | NCBI WGS metagenome assembly WNGE01 (sample SAMN13153370, study PRJNA577476) | soil metagenome | isolation source: 60 cm soil or saprolite under grassland replicate 2 | place: USA:California | collected 2016-06-15 | reverse complement strand
CCACCACCTGCGCGAGGCTCTTCGTCGCGTCCGCAGGCGTCCGCGGCCGGGCAGGCGCATGCAACTGCGCCTCACTCGACGCCCCCGCCGCCCAGGTCGCAGCCGCCACACGGCTCGCAGCCGCGCACCGACTGGGTCCCGCCGCAGCCGCCCCAAAATCGAACCGCGGGTGCGCCGCCACCTCGGACAGCCTGGGTTCCCCCGTCGACGCCGACGAGCCCGCGGGCGACGCCGCCCGCGCAGGCAGGCCGGCCCTGGCCGCGCACTCCCGCGAGCGCCGCCTCGGGCCCCGCGCCTGCCTCTGTGACCTACGAGGAGATGGAAGCGGTCCCGCCCGCGGACTCGTGGTGGGTCGTCGATGCGCCCCTCAGCATGCTGGCCTCGGCTTACTACCTGCTGCCCGGCCCATACGAGTGGGACCCGGCCAGCAAGCGCGAGCAAACCTTCACCTGGTTGATCCCACCGCTCGGCGTGGTCAGCTGGATGGCCGCGACTGGTCGGCTGGCGCCGCTGCTCGGGCACTCGCCGTATTCGGTGCTGCTGGTGTGGCTTGTGGTGGCGCTCGTACTGCTCATTGCCGACTGGCGGTCGATGCCGCGGTTCGCGGTCGCGGGCGGACTGGCGCTGGTGCTGGCCAGCGGGCTCGTCGACGCGGCGCTGATCAGTGCGGGTATTCCGATGTGGCTGGGCTGGCTGGCGATCGGCGGCCTGGGCGTGCTGCTGGCTGCGCGCGCGTTCTTCTTCGGCCTGCTGCCGACGATGGGCGTGTGCTGGCTGTTCGCCCGAATCGGCTAGCGGCCCTCCCGCGCGCTGGCCTTCGCGCCCAGCCCAACGGCTCGGTGGCCAACTCCCCGCCCCTGACCCGCGAGCCCGGCGCTTGCCGCTACGAGCGCGAGCACGGCCGCGCCGCCTGTCCATCAATCAGTTGATTGGTAGATGCACACGCGCCGCGAGCTCGAGGACATCCCGGCCGGGTCAATCAATCAGTTGCTTGACACGACCGTGCACATAGAGGTACGCTGACTCAATCAAGTGATTGATGTATGGCCGATCAGCAAGACGACGCGGCGCTAGCGGCTGAGCAGCCGCGGCCCGACCGCCGCCAGGCGCTCGTCGCCGCCGCTTTTCAGCGCATTGCCAGCGAGGGCTTCGAGGGCTTGCGCACCCGCGACGTCGCCGCCGACGCCGGCGTCAACATCGCCACCCTGCACTACTACTTCCCGACCAAGGAGGCGCTGATTCGGGGCGTGATCGGCCACGCCATGCAGCGCTTCGCGGCCACCATCCCGTCGCAGGGCTCGGGCCTGGAGCAGCTGCAAGGCCACCTGCGCGCGCTGTCGCGGCTGATCAAGGACGACCAGCAGCTGTGGGCGGTCATGGGCGAGCTGGTCCTGCGCGCACCGCGCGACCCCGACCTCGCGCAGACCTTCCACCAGAGCGATGCGTTCTGGCACCGCACGCTGCGTGACCTGATCGTGCGCTGCATCATGACCGGCGCCGCGAACGATCAGCTCGATGCCGACGATGCCGCGGCACTCGCGATCGCGGCGATCCGCGGACTCAGCCTGCCGACCGTCGGCGGCGTCGACGTCGGCCGTGTCAATCGTGTGTTTCGTCAGCTCGAGCGGATGCTCGGGCTTCCCGAATGAAAGGAACTCCTGCCATGTCTGTTGCCCAACCTGCTTCCAACAATCAGACGCGCGGCGCGATGCTCGGCGCTACCAGAGTGTTCAATCGCTTTGTCCTGCCGCTGGCTGGCACGCGGCTTCTGCCGCTGTACGGCATCCTGGTCCACCGCGGCCGACGCTCTGGCAAGGTGTTCCGCACACCGGTTGTGGTGCGTCCAACTGCCGATGGCTTCATCGTCCCGATGCCGTGGGGCGAGGGCACCGACTGGTGTCGCAACGTCCGTGCGGCGGGCGAGTGCGTGGTGCGCTGGAAGGGCCGTGACTACCGCCTGGCGCAGCCCGAGGTGCTTGACGCTGGCGATGCCACGGCCGCCTTCAGCTCGCTACAGCAAACAGGGATGCGCCGCTTCGGCATCAGACAGGTCATGCGGCTGCACCACCAGCGCGCCTAGTCGCTCGTCCCGCCGCCACGCGCGCCACTTGGGTGTGGTGCCGCCAGCCCTGCTCGTAGCGCTCTCGTCTTCAACCCAGACAGCTGCGCGGCACCGGCCCTGTTGGGACCGACCCACGCGGCGCTTGGCGCTCCGCGACGCCGGCCGTCGCGGCGACCGTCTCTAGGCACACCTGCGAGCGCGCCGCCCGCGCTGGTGCCGGCAGCCCTTGCGCAGCGCTCTGCCCTCAACCCTTACAGCCTCGCGGCGCCCGCACCCCTCACCCGCTGGATACGACCCGCACGCTGAAACTCCGACAAGAAAAATTGTCTTGACAACAAATACGATCAGCAGTAGGCTGAGCGCATGTTGGACGTCGCCGTGATCGTCGACCCGGCCGCTGCCGAGGTCGCGCTCGACCCGGTCCGCGCTCGGCTCCTGGCCGAATTGGCCGAGCCTGGGTCTGCCACTACCCTCGCCGCCCGGGTCGGCCTGCCTCGACAGAAGGTCAACTACCACCTGCGTACCCTGGAGCGACACGGCCTCATCCAGCTGGTCGAGGAGCGCAAGAAGGGCAACGTCACCGAGCGCTTTCTCCGTGCCGCGGCGATCGCGTTCGTGATCTCGCCGCTGGCCCTGGCCGCGGTGCAGCCCGACCCTGCGCGCTCGCCCGACCGGCTTTCCGCGCGCTGGCTGCTGGCGCTCGCCGCACGACTCGTGAGAGACGTCGGCGAGCTCATCAGCGGCGCCCAGCAAGCGCGCCTCCGCGTGGCCACCTTCGCCCTCGACGGCGAGGTCCGCTTCTCGTCAGCGGCCGATCGTGCCGCCTTCGCCGAGGAGCTGTCGACCGCGGTGCAGGCGCTGCTGGCCAAGTACCACGACGCCACCGCCCAGGGCGGCCGCGACCATCGCCTGATCGTGGCGATTCACCCCAGCGTCACGCTGGACTCGGTTCACACCGACATCGAGAAATCAAGGGAGAACTGAACCAATGGCCAAGCCATTCGAGGTCAAGGACGAAATCACCGTCGATGCCACGCCCGAGGACGTGTGGCAGGCTGTCACCAGCGGACCGCATATCGACTCGTGGTTCATCGGCCATACGGTCGAGCTCGAGCCGCGCGCAGGCGGTAGCGTCAAAACAGACTTCGGCGGTTTCGTCGCCGAGTCGACGGTGACCGCGTGGGAGCCTGGCCATCGCTTCGCGTACCGCAGCGCGGAAGCGCCCGATGGCAGCTACATGGCCTTCGAGTACGTGATCGAAGCGCGCGGCGGCGGCCGCACCGCGGTGCGGCTCGTCCACAGCGGCTTCCTCGCCGATGACAACTGGGAGACCGAGTACGACGCGCTCAAGAAGGGCGATCCGTTCTACCTGCACACGCTCGGTCAGTACGTCACCCACTTCCGCGGCCGCAGCGCCCTGCGCAACATCTTCGCCCCCGGCCCGAATGTCCAGGACAAGGACCGCGTCTGGAGTGTGCTCAGGTCCAAACTCAACCTTTCCGCCAATGCCGCGCCGGGCACGCCGGTGAAGGCGACCCTCGACGGCCTGTCACCCGTCGACGGCGTGGTCGACTTCGCCTCGCCCGATTTTCTCGGCGTGCGCACCCAGGATGGGTTGCTGCGCCTGATCCACGGCTACGACGGCACGGTCGTCGCCGAGCACCACATCTTCTCCGAGTCGGTGGCGCAGAAGGAAACCACCGAAGACTGGCAGAAGTTTCTCACCGCCGCCCTCGCGTAAGACCCACCACCAGCAGGCCCGCCGGAACGTTCCGGCGGGCCTGCTGGGCCAGCGAAAGATACATAGATCTGGCCATGGCATCGTCGGTCGGTGGCGCTAGGATGCTGTCGAGCCCGGCTGGGGGAAGACGTCCGGGCAGCGCGAGGGGAAGCCGCCATGCGGACCCGGATGGCGCGAGGTCGCCTCGGCCGGCGGCAATTCCTGGCCGGCGCGGCGGGGCTCGGCGCGACCGCGGCCGGGCTGGCCGTTTGGGCAAGCGGCACGCCGCTTTCCGGCCGCGCCCGCTCGGAGCCGCCGCTCATCGGCTGGCTCGCTCCCGGTGCTGAGGCAGAAGACCTTGGTCAGACGCCGTTCCGCGACGGGCTGCGCGAGCAGGGGCTGATCGAGGGCGAGAACCTGCGCATCGCATGGCGCTACGCGGAGGGGCGGCCCGAGCGGCTGCCCGGACTGGTCGCCGAGCTGCTCGAGATGCGGGTGGCGGTACTCGTCGCCGGGGGCAACACGCAGGCAGCGCGCCGCGCGACGGACCGTGTGCCCATCGTGTCCATCAATAGAGCTGACCCGGTGGCGCAAGGATTCGCCGCCAGCCTGGCGCGGCCGGGCGGCAACCTCACCGGGGTCGGCGGGACCCGAGCCGAAGCGCTGTACCAGAAGGCGGCCGAGCTGCTGGCGGACGTCGTGCCCGACGCACGCCGTCTGGCCTACCTCGGCAACCTGACCGGCAGCGGCACCGGCAGTCCGCACGAGGCAGTAGCCGAGGTCGCGGCGCAGCGCGGCCTGCAGGTGCTGATCGAGGACGTCCCGTCGCAGACGGAAGTAGAGATGGTTTCGAGCGGGCGCGCGTCTGGGGCGCTGACCTGCTGGTTGCACAGAACGTCATTCCCCTGAACGCGCGTCGCGCGCAGCTGCCGCAGCTGGCGCTCCGCGCGAAGCTGCCCACGGCGTCAACGACCGGTGCGTGGACGGAGGCCGGCTTCCTCCCTACGCACGGCTACGACAATCTGGCCGTGGCCCGTCGGGGGGCGTGGTACGTGGCGCGCATCCTGGAGGGGGCCGACCCCGGCGTGCTGCCGTTCGAGCGGCCGACGGTCTTCGTGGTCTCCGTCAACCGCACCACCCTGACGCAACTGGGTCTGACACTACCCGAGCACGTGGCGCTGCAGGTCACGGAGTGGCTCGGGTGAAGCGCGACGTAGCCCGAGCTTTCAGGTCGTAAGCGTCGCGACGCACTCGATGTGGTAGGTCTGCGGAAACATGTCTAGCGGCTGCACTTCGTGGAGGCGGTAGCCGCCGTCGACCAGGACGCGCAGGTCGCGGGCGAGGGTGGTCGGGTCGCAGCTTACGTAGACGATCTTCGAAGGCTTCGCGGCCAGCAACGCGTGCAGCACCTCGGGCGCGCAGCCGACTCGTGCGGGGTCCAGGACGACGGCAGCGGGGCGATGGGCGAGCTCGGGCAGGACGCGCTCGGTCTTGCCCTGGATGAATGACACGTTGGCGACGTCCGCGGCGTTGTGCTCGGCGTCGCGGACCGCGGATTTGGCTTCCTCGATGCCAATCACCTGGCGCACCAGCGGCGCGAGCAGCAGGGCGAAGGTGCCGACGCCGCTGTAGGCATCCACTACCAGATCGGCAGGTGAGGGTTGGACGCGGTCGAGCACCAGCAGCGCCAGGATCTCGGCCATGCTCAGTCCGTCCGGCGGCACGGGCAGGAGCGGTGAATCGATAGCGGCAGGGAGCGGACGAGCCTCGCGGCGGGTGTTGACCTGAAAGAAACTCGGCGGCTCCAAGCGGAAGCGGCGACCCAGCAATTCCTCTTCGAGGTACGGCTGGCCGGTCTCGACCTCGGGGTGTTCGGGTAGCGCGGGCGCGACCAGCGTCTGGCCGGTGTTGGCGCCGACGCGAATCAGCAACTGGTGGATGCGGCGATCGGTGGGCAGCTTGCCCTGCAGCGTCTCGAGCAGCGCGTTGATCGCCGGGTGCACGATCCAGCAGTAGTCGATCCGCAGCAGCCGATGGGTCGAGCGCAGCGTGAAGCACAGCTCGCCGAACTTGCGGCCGACCGCGAAGCGCGCCTGGTTGCGGTAGTGCCACGGCTCGAGCATGCCGATGGCTGGCTTCACGAACGCCTCCGCTTCGGCGAAGTGGCCGATGCGGCGGAGCTGATCGACCACGATGTGCTGCTTGAGCTGCAGCTGGAACGGGTAGCTCGCGTGCTGCCAGCTGCATCCGCCGCAGCCGGCCTGGTAGTAGGGACACGGCGGCTCGACCCGCTCGGGGGACGCTGACTGTAGTTCGATGAGCTCGGCGCGCGCGAAATCGCGGCGGTCCTCGAGCAGGCGCACCGAAGCCTTCTCGCCCGGCAGCGCGCGCGGCACGAACACCACCCGACCATCCGGCAGCCGGCCGATCGCCTCGCCGCCGAAGGCGGCGTCCGACAGCGCCACCTCTACGGGTGGCAGGTCTAGGACTGGAGCCGGCGCAGATCGTCGACGAGCCATGTCGGCAGGCGGAGGGGTCGCATGCGCTCGGCGTCGACGCACGCGTGCACGGTCTCGCCAGAGGCGATGAGCTGGCCATCGAGCAGCAAGCGGTAGCCGAACGCGAAGCGAGCCGCGCCGATGTCGGTTACGCGAGTCTCGACGTGCAGCAGGTCGTCGAATCGGGCAGGCTTGACGTAACGCACGCGCGCCTCGATCACCACCAGGTGCAGACCGCGCGCGACCACGCTGGCGTAGTCGGTGCCGATCTGGCGCATAGCCTCGACGCGACCCATCTCGAAATACGCCAGGTAGGTCGCGTGGTGGACCACGCCCATGGCGTCGGTGTCGGCGAAGCGGACGCGAATGACCGCGGGTTCTAGCTGGCGCGCTGCGCCAATTGCCGCGCTTGCTCCTCCTCGAGCAGCTTCCGCCTCAGGAACTTGCCGACCAGGGTCTTGGGCAGCTCCGCGCGGAATTCGACCGATTTGGGCACTTTGTAGCGGGCCATCCGCGCGTGGCAATACTCGAGGATCTCCTGCTCCGTGGCCGATTGGCCATCCTTGAGCACAATGTACACCTTGACTGCTTCGCCCCAGCGATCGTCGGGAATCCCGACCGCGACCGCTTCCTGGACCTTCGGGTGGGCGTACAGCGGCTCCTCGACGTCGCGCGGGTAGACGTTCATACCACCCGTGATGATCAGGTCCTTCTTGCGATCGACGATGCGGAAGTAGCCCTGCTCATCCATGCACGCGATGTCGCCGGTGAACAACCAGCCATCCCGTAGCACCTGCGCCGACTCTTCGGGACGTTTCCAGTAACCCTGCATCACCTGCGGCCCGCGCACTGCCAGCTCACCCGTTTCGCCGACGCCGAGCCGCTGCGTGCCGGTCTCCTGATCGAAGATCGCGGCATCGGTGCTCGGCATCGGAATGCCGATCGAGCCCGGCTTGCGGAGACCTTCGAGTGGACTGCAATGGGTCACTGGCGAGGCTTCCGTCAGGCCGTACCCCTCGACCAGCTGCGCGCCAGTCAACTCTTCGAAGCGCGCCTGGACCTCACGCGGCAGCGACGCGGCGCCACTGATCGCGCCTTTGAGCGAGTGCAGGTTGAAGCGCTCGAGGTGGGGCGCCTGGTTCAGCGCCATGTACATCGTTGGCACGCCCGGAAAGAGCTGCGGCTTCTCGCGATGGATCGCCTTCAGCACATCTTCGAGCACGAACCGCGGCTGCAGGATCATCGTGCCGCCGCCGGCGATGCTGAAATTCATCACCGTGGTCATGGCGTAGATGTGGAACAGCGGGATCACGCCCAGCACCACGTCGGAGCCATCGGGCGCCGCCAGGTTGCTGACCCACGCGCGCACCTGCAGCGTGTTGGCCACCAGATTGCGGTGGCTGAGCATGGCGGCTTTGGCGGTGCCGGTCGTGCCGCCGGTGTACTGCAGCAGCGCCAGGTCATCGCCGCTCACGGCGACCTTCGGATCTGCAGCCGATGCGCGAGCCACCACCCGCGCCAGCGACGCGGTCTGGCCATCACGCGGCAGCCTCACGCGGTGGCCATCTTTGCGCTCTTTGGCGATCGTGAACAGCAGCCGCAGTCGAACCGGGAAGTACTCCTTGATATTGGTGACCAGCACGTGGTGCAGACCAGGCAGCCGCGACCTCACGCTCTGCACGCGGGAAAAAAGTGCGGAGAGACAGACGATGACGCTGGCATCGGAATCGGCCAGCTGGTGCTCCAGCTCAGACTCGACGTACAGCGGGCTGCACGGCACTACGACCGCCCCAGCGCGCAGCCCGCCGTAGTACGCGATGACCATCTGCGGGCAGTTGGGCATGTACAGCGCGACGCGGTCGCCCTTCTTCACGCCCAGGTCGATCAGGGCATTGGCGAAGCGGTTGGCCGCGGCATCGAGCTCGCGGTAGGTGATCGAGCGACCGAAGAAGCGGATCGCGGTGCGGTCGGGCACGCGCCTGGTGGACGCCGCCAGGAACGCGGTCAGCGGCTGGTCAGGTACCTCGACATCAGCAGGCACGCCCGCGTCGTACAGGTGCAGCCAGGGTCGCTCCGCTGACGTGCTCATCATCGAGACTGACACGAGTGTAAGGTCTCGCAGGAGGCGGTGCCGCGGAAGTCGTGTTCCGGTCGAGGAGCCGTGCAGATCCATCGCTATACTCTCCGGGGACTGTGGCTGCGATTCTCACCGCGCCCGAGCGCCCTAGGGCACGTGAGAAGCCACGCGCCGTATCCGCCCGCGAGCTGCGGGCGCTGCCGTCGGCGTTCTTCGCTGGGCTGGAGACGGCCGATCTCGAGGCGCTGGGCGGCGCGATGTTCCAGCGCAGCTACCCGGCAGGCCAGATCGTGCTGCTGGAAGGCGCCGCGTCATCGGTGCTGTACGTGGTCCAGGCGGGTCGACTGAAGCTGTTCAAGACGTCGCCGCGCGGACGCGAGCAGGTCCTGCGGCTGCTGCGCCCCGGCGACATGTTCAACGAGGTCGCGGTCTTCGACGAGGGACCCAACTCGGCCAGCGCCCAGGCCATCGAGGATTGCACGCTGTACTTGCTGCGGCGGCGCGACATGCTGCGGTTCGTCGCCGAGCGGCGTGGCGTGGCGCTGGCGGTCACGCGCACCTTTGCGCGGCGGCTGCGCGAGGCGCTGGCGCTGGTCGAGGACCTGGCCTTCCGCGACGTGACCAGTCGGCTGGCCAAGATTCTGCTCGAAGGCCAGGCGGGCGAGCCGCGTGCGACTCGACTGACCCAGGAGCTGCTGGCGGCGATGGCCGGCTCGCGCCGCGAGGTGGTCGGGCGCGCTCTGAAGGCGCTGAGCCAGGAGGGCGCGGTGCGGCTCGAGCGCGGCAAGATCCACGTGTGCGACCGCGACGCGCTCGAGCGACTTGCCTGGATGTGACTGAAGCTCGCTGCGCTCGCGGTGTCGGGTTTCGGGTCTCGGGTGTCGGGTATCGCTTTGGGCCACGCCAGGTCGCGGTTCCGACACCTGGCACCTGACACCCGACACCCGCGCCGAAGGCGCTCAGCCGCCCGAGACGGCGGGCAGAATCCACACCTCGGTACCGGCCTGGACGGGTGTTGCCAGGCCGAGCCGTGAGCCGTTGCGAATGCTCTCGCCGTCGACAAAGATGTTGACGTGCGCGCGCGGCGTCCACGTTTCGTCGAGGGCGCGCTCCACCACACCCGGGTGGCGCTCGTGCAGGCACTGGAAGACGCCGCCGACCGTGGCCGGCTCGCCCACCTCCACCCGCACGCGGCGCTCGCCGGCCGCGTACTGACGTAGTGCGGCCGGCACGTACACCGTGACCTGCATCGGGCTCAGCCGAGCGGAGCCGCTCGCACGCACAGCACCGGCGGCAGGTGCTCGGCGACGGCGTGCCAGTTCTCGCCGTCGTCGTGCGAGGCGTACACCTCCCCGCCGCGGGTACCGAAGTACAGCCCAGCCGGATCGGCGCCGTCCGACGTGAACGCATCGCGCAGCACGGTCACGTAGGCGTCTTTCTGCGGCAGGCCGCAGGTCATCGGCTCCCACGAGGCGCCCGCGTCGGTCGTGCGGTACACCCGACAGGCCGCGTCCGCCGTCCAGCGTTTGACGTCGGCGATGAGCGGGATGATGAACGCCGTGCCCGTCTTCCGCGGGTGGGTCACCACGGGAAAACCGAAGTCCGACGGCACGCCATTGGCGATGTCGGTCCACGAGCCGCCGCCGTCATCGGAGCGGTACAGCCCGAAGTGGTTCTGCAGGAACAGCCGATCGGGATTACCCGCGTCGCGCGCGACCTTGTGCACGCACTGCCCGTACTCGGGGTAGCGCTGGTCCTCGGGCATGAACTCGGCGCGGATGCCCTTGTTCGAGGCGCGCCACGACGCACCGCCGTCGTCGCTCAGGTACACCCCACCGGTGGAGATCGCCACCAACAGATGCTTCGGATCGCGCGGATCGGGCAGGATGGTGTGCAAACCCAGACCGCCGCCGCCCGGCTGCCAGGTCGGCCGATGCGGATGGTCCCACAGCCCGGGCATCAGCTCGAACGTTTCGCCCCCGTTTTCGGAGCGGAACAGCGCCGCGGGCTCGACGCCGGCGTATACCACGTCCGGCTGGTCGGCGCCGGCCGGTGCGATCTGCCATGCCTGGGTGATCTTGGTGTCGCTGCCTTCGGGGAACTTGATGTTGGGCGTCTCTTCCTCTGCCCAGGTCTTGCCGAGGTCGTCGCTGCGGCGAATGCTGGTGCCGAAGAAGAAGCTCGTGGTGCCGGCGAGGATGCGTTTGCGGCGCTGGTCGAAGGCGACCGAGGGCACGGATGTGGCCTCCAGGTAGGGCCCCTGGATCTCATTGGCGCCGTTGATGAGGAAGAGGCCCTTGGTGGTGCCGACCATGAGTAGAACGTCGCGAGTCATGGGTGGATATCTCCCAGATAGGTGACCTTTTGGTCACGCAGCGAAGGTAACGGCAGCATAGCTGGTCGGCTCCGGCGCCGTCAACGGGTTAGTGTGACGGGTCGTTGGCCGCGTGCTGGCGAATGCGGCGCACCGCGGTGTGACCCACGCCGTGCAGCGCGAGCAACTCCACGTCACTGGCGGCTGCGAGTTTGGCCAGCGTGTCGTAGCCGGCCCCGCGCAGCGCCCGCTCGGCCGGCTGCGGAAGGTGCAGGTCCGCCAGCTGGTCGCCGGCCGCGGCGCCGCGCTCGGCGCCAGCGGCCGCTCGCCGTCTGCGCGCAGGGCGGGTGCTCCGCTCGCTCACTGCACGCGTGCCCCGCTCGCTCACTGGCTCCGTACCTCCTGTCGGTGACGTCGTGAACCGTGCTTGTTTTAGGCAAGTAGGCTTGTCTATGTCAAGCCTGGTATAGAATTGCGAGCAACACGATGAGCAGGCGCGCCTACGGCCAGTACTGCGGCTTCGCTCGCGCCCTCGAGCTGGTCGGCGAACGCTGGGCGCTGCTCATCGTGCGCGACCTGCTGGTCGGCCCACGCCGGTTCACCGATCTGCGCCACGGACTGCCGCGCATTCCCACCAACGTGCTCGCCGAACGACTCAAAGAGCTCGAAGAAGCCGGCATCGTCCAGCGCCGGGTGCTGCCGCGCCCTCAGAGCGCGGTGGTGTACGAGCTGACGCCGTACGGCGCGGACCTCGAGGAGTCGGTGATGGCGCTTGGCCGCTGGGGTGCCCGCTCACTCGGCGAGCCGCTGGCGGGCGAGATCATCACGCTCGACTCGATCACCATGGCGCTGCGCACCACATTCGATCCCGCGCACGCGCTCGGCGTGCGCACCAGCTACGAGGTGAGGCTGGGCGAGGTCATTGTCCACGCACGGATCGACGGCGGCGCCCTCGAAGTCGGCGCCGGGCCGCTGCCGGGCGCCGAGCTGGTGATCGAGACAGGCCCCGCGCTAAAGGCGTTGATGGCAGGCGAGGTCGCCCCTGGCGCGGCGATCGACGCCGGGCTGGTCCGCGTGGTGGGCGATTCGCGGCTGCTGATCCAATTCGTAGAGCTGTTCCGCATCGGCCGCTGACCCGGGTCGTGGAGCTGTTTCGCAGGCGCCGCTGACCCAGTTCGTGCAGCTGTTTCGCATCGGCCCCTGCGCCAGTTCGTGGAGCTGTTCGCATCGGCCGTTCAGAGCAGTGCCCCGCTCACCCGCGCGTGGAGGAACCCTGGTCAGGTGGCGGATGCCAGCCGCGCGGGTCCTTTGCCATACTGCGTCGCGGACGCTCGCGCGATGGACGGCACTTTTACCTTTCAGCCCATCCTGCTGGTGACCGCGCTCGCCGCGGGCATGATCTCGTTCGCCTCGCCGTGCGTGCTGCCGCTTGTGCCCGCCTATCTCGGCTTCATCACCGGCCGCACCGCCGAAGAGCTGCAAGAAACGCGCGGCCGCGCCCGTGTCCGGGTCATCACGCAGGGTCTGGCGTTCGTGGCCGGACTGGCCGTCATCTTCGCGCTCCTGGGCGCCACCGCCAGCGTTCTGGGACAGGTGCTGCTGCAAAATCTGCAATGGCTGTGGCGGATCGGCGGCGTGATCGTCGTGATCTTCGGCCTGCAGATGCTGGGCGTGCTGCAGATCCCGCTGCTGGCGCGCACCTTCCGCATGTCCGAGGTCACACCCAACGTGCAGCGCAGCCACCTCGGCGCCTTCGCCATGGGGGTCGCCTTCGGCGGCGGCTGGACGCCGTGTGTGGGGCCATTTCTGGCCAGCCTGCTGGCGCTGGCCTCGAGCCAGGACACGGTCGCCGCCGGCACCCTGTTGTTGCTGGTGTACGCGATCGGACTCGGCGTGCCGTTCTTGTTGGCCGGGTTGGCGGTCGATCGCTCGCTAGGCGTGATGCGGCGGATGCGACCACACATGCTGGCGGTCGAGCGGCTGAGCGGGGTGATGCTGATCGTGATGGGCGTGCTGCTGTTCAGTGAACGGCTCACGCTGATCACCGCCTACCTGACACGCGTGTTCGGCAACGGCCTCGCGCTGTAAGGCGCTACCCTGTTGTGCTAGATGGGTTCGGGCGCACCAGCGCTGCTGCGCACGTCCTTGCACGACGTCCACCGTCGCCTGGGCGCGCGGATGGTCGACTTTGCCGGCTGGGACATGCCGGTGCAGTACCCCAGCGGCATCATCGCTGAGCACACGGCGGTGCGCACCGCGTGCGGCATCTTCGACCTGTCGCACATGGGCCGCGTGTACGTCCGCGGACCAGATGCGCTGGAACTGGCGCAGGTGTGCTGCACGCGCGACCTCAGCCGCATCCCTTCCGGCGAGGCGGCGTACTCGCTGCTGTGCAACGAGCAGGGGGGCATCCTGGACGACGTCATCGCGTACGTGCTGGGGTCCGAAGAGGTGCTGTTCGTGTTCAACGCGTCCAACCGCGAGTCGGACACGGCGTGGTTCTGTCGCCAGCGCGACGCGCGCGGGCTGCGTGCCGACGTAGATGATCAGACGCACGCGACGGCGCTGATCGGCGTCCAGGGGCCACTCGCGCAAACCGTTTTGCAGCGCATTTGTAACACTGACCTGGGAGCGCTCCCAGGATATGCCTTCGTGGCCGGCCTGGAGGTCGCCGGCGCACCCACCCTGGTGGCGCGCACCGGCTACACCGGCGAGGATGGCTTCGAGCTGCTCACAGCTGCTGTGGATGCTGAGCACGTGTGGGACGCGCTGCTCAAGGGCGCTCAAGGTGCTCAGGGTGCTCAACATGCTCAAGATGCTCAGGGCGCTGAGCACGTGACGGCGTGCGGCCTGGGCGCGCGCGACACGCTGCGCACCGAGGCCGGTATGGCGCTGTACGGCCACGAGATCGACCAGCACGTCACCCCGTACGAGGCCCGCCTGGGCTGGGTGTGCAATCTGCACAAACCCGACTTCGTTGGCCGTGAAACATTGGCGGCGCTTAAGGAGAGCGCTCCCAAACGGGTGCTGGTCGGCCTGCACGTGGCGCCTGGTGGCGTGCCGCGGCCCGGCCTCGCCATCCTGCACCAGCAGCGCACCGTCGGCACCCTCACCAGCGGCACGTTCTCGCCCACGCTCAAACGCAGCATCGCCCTGGGCTTCGTGCCACCCGACCTCGCTGCGCCCGGCCAGTCGCTGCAGGTGGAGCTGCGCGGCAACGCGCTCGACGCGGAAGTGGTCAAGCTGCCGTTTGTGCCGCACCGTTCGCGGCCACGCGCCAAAATGTAGCCATCGAGGGACCTACCAACACGTGACCAACCCTGCTGATCGGCGATACACCATCGAACACGAGTGGATCAGAGCCGAAGGTGAGCACTACGTGATCGGAATCACCGCCTTCGCCCAGGACCAGCTGGGCGACATCGTCTACGTCGAGCTGCCGAAAGTCGGCGACCGCGTCCAGGCCGGTAACACCTTCGGCGTGATCGAGTCGGTCAAGACCGCGTCCGACCTGTATGCCCCCGTCAGCGGCGAGGTGGTCGAGGTCAACAGCGAGCTGATCGACCAGCCGCAGGTGGTCAACGCCGATCCGTACGACAGCGGGTGGATGATCAAGATCAAGGTCGAGGATTCTGCGCAAGTCGAGCAGCTGCTCACCGCCGCCCAGTACTCCGAGCAGACCGGCGAGTGATTCTGTTCCAGGTCGGACGCAGAACGGGATGAACTTCACACAGCTATCGCCTGAAGAGCGCGCGGAGATGCTGCGCACCATCGGCGTCAAAGGCACCGAGGATCTGTTCACCGACGTGCCAGCCGATGCCCGCTTCCCGAACCTGGAGTTACCGCCGGCTCTCACCGAGCTCGAAGCGCGGCGGCATCTGGGGCAGCTCGCCGCACAGAACGTGAGTGTCGACGATTGGCCGTGCTTCATCGGCGGCGGCGCGTACAACCACTACGCGCCCGCGGCGATCGGCCACATCATGGGGCTGCCGGCGTTCTACACCTCGTATACGCCGTACCAGCCCGAGGTGAGCCAGGGCACGCTGCAGGCGATGTTCGAGTACCAGTCGCTCGTGTGCGACCTGTTCGGGCTCGACGTCGCCAACGCATCGGTCTACGACGGCGCCTCGGCGGTCGGCGAAGCGGTGCTCATGGCGCAGCGGCTCACGCGGCGCGAGCGAGTGGTACTTGCGGGCAGCGTCCATCCGCAGTGGCGCCAGGTGGTGCGCTCGTATATCGCCGCTCGCGGGGTCGAGATCGAAACGAGCGAGATAAGTCTGGGCCGCGACACGTTGAAAGAGCAGCGCGTGCTCGACCTGGTCGACTCGCACACCGCGTGCGTGGTCGTGCAGCAGCCGGACTTCTTCGGCCACGTGCGCGATCTGAACGGCCTGGCGGGCGCCGTACACGAGCGTGGCGCGCTGCTGGTCATCTGCGTCGCGGACGCGACCTCGCTGGGTGTG
>WNGE01005005.1_pt1 | contig 15135 bp, 16 predicted proteins | sample 5400651 | NCBI WGS metagenome assembly WNGE01 (sample SAMN13153370, study PRJNA577476) | soil metagenome | isolation source: 60 cm soil or saprolite under grassland replicate 2 | place: USA:California | collected 2016-06-15 | reverse complement strand
CAGGTCGCCGCGCAACATCATGCATTCCAACGCCAGACGGTACGGGCGGTCTTCCGGGTGGACGAGTCGTTCCGCCAGCTCGGGCACCAGCTGTCGGTTCGCGGTGGAGACCGCGTGACTCGCGAGGCGCCACGCGTCCAGGGGCACAGCGAACCCGTCAAGATCTTCACGCACTCCGGCGGCTCGCAGGCCCACCATCGTCAGCATGCACTTCTCGCAGACGCCGCAGTTGTACTCGCTGTCGACCTCGAAGCAGACCTTCAGGTTTGCCAACGCGCGTGAATGATCGGCGAGGAACGCGAACTTGTCTGCCCTGCTGATCTCGGCGGCGTCGTGCACGATCGCGGTCCGCTCCGTCGACCATAGGGGGTCGAGCATCGGGTGCGACCCCCACGGCTGCAACCGGTACAGCGGAAAGGTGGAGGCCATGAGGACATGCGAGAACCGTGTCCCGAGGGCGAGCCCGACAGCGGCGAGCGCGCCACCGTGGGTCACGTCCCATGGCTGGAAGCGCTCGGTGAAGTCTCGGAGATTGGTCTCGAGCAGCACGAGCTCGCATCCGGCGGCGGCCGCCGCAGCTCGGGTGGCGGCGATCTCTCGCTCGAGCGTCGGTGCCGTCAGCGCCCAGTCGATTCCCGAGACGTGGAGGAGATGAGTGACGGGCGGCCTCGACCGATCGACGCCCTCGACGTTGGTCAGCACCGAGTACCAGGAGTCGATCCCCCGCGTGAAGAAGCAAGCCGTTGCACCTGGGGTGGACGCAAGCGTTCGACCGGGCGCCGAGACGGGGACGGCCCGCAGCGACGGAAACATGCTCTGGTAGCGGTGCATTGCCAATGGGACGGCGTCGAGCAGTTGCGCCGACACAGGCGCCTCGATTGTGAGGGGCTCGCCCCACCACATGGCGGTGGCGAGCAAGCCCGGAAGGAAGGGTGACGCGTCGAGTTCGCCGTTCGCATACTCGTTCGGTCCGCGGAACCAGATCCGCAGGCCACAGGTGTCGAGCCGATCCATGGTGATGCGAGCCGACAACTCGAACGAGGCTCTCTCGCTATCGAGACGAATGTCGTCGACGCGCACCGGGAGCTCCCGACAGTTCGGGGATGCGGCGGCGGTCGACGTCGGGCACTTCGACCCGGAACACATCCGGAAACGAGTCGGGCTCGTGCCCGTCCGCCAGCGCTGCCGCCGCCCGCAGAGCCCAGCCCAGCAGACAGCCGTGGGTGAGCAGGTCACGACCGGGGGCGAGAATCGCGGGCTCGTCCGCACGGCACCGGGCCTGGGGCTCGACCAGTCCGGGGAGCGTCGGAGCTGTCACTGGGGCTCGACCCGGCGCGCTCTCCGCAAAGGCCGTCGCAGGCTCTCCAGCGAGATCCCGTCGCGCAGCGCGACGAGCACGCCTGCCGCCTCGAGATACGAATCGACCTCGATGACGTTGCCCATGCGCATCTTGTCGTTCGTGACCTTGAGGACGGTCGCGTTCTCCCTGACCGCGACCACGGGAATGTCGCTGAACTCGCCGACCAGAGCCGGCAGCCCGCCCAGGCAGGATGCGGGCACGATGATGGCGGCGACGTTGTCGACCGTGAGCACAGGGCCGTCTGCGTCGGCGAGGCTCGACAGGGGCACCAACCGGGGAGCCCGCGCCAGCCCCTTCAGGACGCAGAAGTAGTGGGGTGTCGAGATGAACTCCGCCGCGGCGCGCGCGTTGTGGGCGCCCCGGGATTTGATGTCTCGGTAGTAAGGGAGCGGCGCGTGAGCGGTCGGGACGCGGAAGATCTTCGAGATCAGGTGCGTGATGATCGCCTCGACCCCGCCGGATGGGTTCGGGATCTCGCCCCGCTGGTGTCGGGCAAACATCTCGGCCGTGACGCCATGGATCACTGACACCCCGCCCACGGCCTGAGCCCCCTCGGCGAGCAGCAGCGTGACCGCCTCGAGGATCGCCTCGTGGTGAAGCACCGTACCGACCGCGCACCCCGCTGCCGACCATTCGATCCGCACCCCCAGCTCTTCTCGCAGGACCGTATAGAGGCCGCAGTCGATGCCGGCTGTCGCCCTGGCCGCGTCGAGGGTGCTCTCGACGTCGTCGAGATAGTCCCTTCCGGTCGGATCAACGAACGTCCCGACGCGGTTCCTGCCGACCGCCAGCAGTCCCACGTGGCCGAGCAGGAAGTCGTCGAGGCTCTTGCCTTCGACGTAGAGGACGTTGTCCGCCATTTCGTTCAACTCCGACGCATTCACGGCGTTCGGGTGGGCCACAAGGACGTCAGCAGTGGCAGCCAGTAGGTTGGTCGCGGGGCAGGCGTCGCCGGCGAAGCCGCCGAACTCGCAGCCGATGCCGGTGGGGACGACCTGCACCACGCAGAACGGGTCGCTCTGGAAACGCTTCCGTCGAGGGTCGTGGAGTTCACTGACGCCCAGCACGGCCGCGTGGCAATCGTCGGGTTCGAAATGCACGAGCGTCGTCTCGACAATCATCTCGTCGGCGGTCACGTCGACGATCGCGAACCGCAAGGGGTAGGCACCACGCCCCAGGGTCACTCCGAGCGCGGCCGCGAGGCTCTCGAGCCATGTGCCCTCCCGTCTGGTCGGCAGGCGGACGAGAGCGTTCCCTACGATCACGGGTCCTCGAATCGCCAGCACTCGAGCCGCCACCCACGGCCCTCCACGGACAGGAGCCTGATCAGCGGCCCAATGTCCAGGTCGGTGCGAACACCCTCGACGTCGACGCCGACCTCCCGGTGCGTGTGGGGGACGATCCCCACCGACTTGTGTTCGTGCTGTCGTGCGGAAACGCCTTCCCGATCCACTCGCCAGACCACCTCGTTCTCGGCCAAGTCCTGTCGGTGCGGTCACGCGAGCGTAGGTTGCGAGAGGCGTCTCCACATCGGTACGAGAATGCATGGACCGCGCGCCCTCGTGACGCCGGCGGCGGTCACGTTCTAGCCTGAGCCGGTCCGCCGCCAGTCGACCGACCCGGGGAGGCACGGCTCCGTCTCGTGATGTTCGGCGTCCCACGAGTTCCGTGTCGTGAGGTGACGAACCACCCTCACGGCGCGATCGGGCACATCGTCATCGATACGCGCGTCGCCGAAAGATCGCGCACGGGACTGGCATCGTGAAGCGGCGAAAGCGCGTCAACGTCCAGTGGTTCGCACTCGCCGTCATGGTGGTCTCGGCCGTGCTCGCCTGGATGATGCGCGACGGTGTGGGGGCCGTCGCCGCCGGCCGGGCGGCATCGTTCGGAGTGTTCGCGATCGCGTCATGGACGTTGCTCGTGGCCGTTCTCGTGGACTTCGACCGGTGGATCGACACCGTCCCGCCGGTGCCGAAACGCGCACTGCGAAGGTTGGTTGCCCGCAGCGCCAGGAGAGTCGGCCGCGTGCTGGCTTGGACGCTTGCGGTGTACGGCGCCGGCGTGACCTGGTTGTGGTCGAGGGCAGGTCGGGCGCTTGGGTGGATGCTGGTTCGTTCGGGGGCGGGGCTGGCGTGGTTCTGGTCGACGGCCGCGCGCGTGGTTGGCGGCGTATTGGTCTGGTACGGCGCCGCGATGGGACGCATGTGGTCGACGGCAGGCCGGACGCTGGCGTGGGTGGTGGGTCGCTCGGGCGCGGGCCTCACGCGGCTGTGGTCGTCGATCGCGCGCGCGATCGCGTGGGTGCTCGTTCTTTACGCCCTCGTGCTCACGCGGCTGTGGTGGGCGGCCGTCGGCCATGACGACGACGCGACGATGAAGCCCCTCAGACGCTGGTTCACTGCTGCGCGCGAGTCGGTGTTCGGGATCCCACCGGACGACGCCTCCGTCGATGTGGTCGGTGGTCGCAATTCACCTCCGCCCCCGCCGGCCGAGCAACCGAGCACCCAACCGCCCGCGACGCCCCCCACCGGTGCGGCCCTGACCGCCCGGAATGCAACGCGTCGTGCACCCGCAGCGGCATCCGCGCGCGGGTCGAAGCGCCGAAGGCAGGGTTCACAGCCGGTCCGCTCGCAGCAGCTCTCCGACCGGGATGAGCGGTTTCTTGCGACCCTGACTCGGTTTCGGTCATCGATGGGCGACTCGAAGGACCGCCCGGGAGACCGTCGGCCACCCGGCAGCAAGAACATGGGGACCTGAGAAAACGCCGAGCCCGAAACACGGCGGAGGGGTCCGGGGCAGGGTCAGACCCCTCACGCCGTGCGTTCACCCTACGCCGGCGCTCCAAACCCGATCCGTTCCCCGGTCTCCATCCCCAGAGGCGGCCTGACCGGCGGTTGTCAGACTGCCGTCAGAGGTGCGTTTCGGTTCGTTCACGAATCGGCACCGATCGCGAAACGCGCCCCCTTTACGTTCGCCCTACCTCGCGCAGAGGGGCTGGTTTCCACGCGAGGGGGAGGGCAACGGCGCCCCTTCACGGAACGGCCCGGCGGCGGCTCTTCGCCCCGGACCTACGACAAGCAGGAGGACGATGTGAAACGGAAGTGGTTGGGCAGGGGCGCGGTCCTTGTAGCCCTGGTCCTGCTCGTCATCGGCGTCACGGCGGGGGCGGCCTTTGCAGGCAGCGATCCGAAGCCGGTGTTCAAGGGCCCGGCGGTGGCGCCCGGCGACGTCGCAGTGAGCTTGAACCTGCTCTGGATCGTCATCGGAGCGGTGCTCGTCATATTCATGCAGGCCGGTTTCGCGATGGTCGAGACCGGATTCTGCCGGGCAAAGTCAGCCGCACACGTGGTTTCGACGAACTTCATGATCTTCGGCCTGGGGATGGTCGGCTTCTTCCTCGTCGGGTACGCGTTCATGTTCGGCGGCTACAGCTTCCCGGGGCTGTTCGGTCTCGACAAGCCGGTTGGTGACGCGCTGATCGGGTCCGGCCATTGGGTCTTCCTTTGGAAGGGCGGCTTCGCGCTGACCGACCTCGGCGGCATCGGCAAGAACGCCGCGCTCGGGGCCCCGACGGCCGCGTTCTTCCTCTACATGTACGCGTTCATGGACACGACCGCGACCATTCCGACCGGCGCCATGGCCGAGCGGTGGAAGTGGAAGAGCTTCGTCGCGTGGGGCGTGTTCTGCGGCGCCATCTATTTCCCGCTGTTCGGCGCCTGGACGTGGGGCGGCGGCTGGCTCAGCCAGCTCGGCAACAGCATGAACCTCGGCTTCGGCTACGTGGACTTCGCCGGCTCCGGCGTCGTGCACGCCATGGGAGGCGTGGCCGGTCTGGCGGGAATCCTCGTCCTCGGCGCGCGGCGAGGGAAGTACGGGCCCGACGGCAAGCCGCGAACGCTTGCGGCGCACAACATCCCGATGGCGCTCCTGGGGACGTTCATCCTCTTGTTCGGCTGGTTCGGATTCAACGCCGCGTCGACATTGGCGGCAACGGACGTTCGGTTCGCGATGGTGGCCACGAACACCGCCATCTCGGCCGGCTTCGGTGCCGTCGGCGGCATGATCTGGGCCTACCGCCGGTTGGGGAAGCCCGACCCCGGCATGATGGCCAACGGCATGCTCGCGGGCCTGGTTGCGATCACGGCGCCCTGCGCGTTCGTGCAACCGTGGGCGGCCGCGGTGATCGGGTTGATCGCCGGCGTCCTTGTGGTCATCTCGATCTTCTTCCTGGAGAAGCGCGGAATCGACGACCCCGTCGGCGCGGTGTCGGTGCACGGCACCGCAGGGATCTGGGGCGTGCTGTCGATCGGCTTGTTCGCCAGTGGCGACTACGGGGCTTCGTGGAACCTGACCACGTCGTCGCTGACGAAGGGCACCGGCGTCACCGGGCTCTTCTACAGCTGGGATCTGGGGATCCGTCAGCTCGGCGCGCAGGCGATCGGCTCGCTCGTGATCATCTTCGTGATGGGCGGTGTTGCCTACGCGTTCTTCAAGATCTCGGACGCGATCATGAAGGGCGGCATCCGGCCCACGCCGGAGGTCGAGGACCAGGGTCTCGACCGTCCCGAGATGGGCGTGCTCGCCTACGGCGACTTCTCGACGAGCGAGCTCGTGCTCGCCGGCGAGGAGCCGCACGAGGACAAGGTGCTCGCGAGCACCACGTCACCCGACCCGACCATCGGTCGGTAAGCAAGACCGCTCCGCGGCGGCTGCGGAAGGGGCCGGCGGGCGACGACGCCCGCCGGCCCCTTCGCGCGCGCACGCGGGCGTAACGTTGTGGGGTGAGCCCGGCTCGATACGTGGGCACGAGCGTGTTCCTGCGTTGCTGGCCGCCGGGCATGCTCGTGTTCGGGGTCTTGGTGTTGACCGGAACAGGTCGAGGTGCGTTGTTCTATTGCGTGCTCTTTGCCGCGTGTGGACTCGTGTCGGCGCGCTACCTGCCATGGCGCTTCGCAGTCCTCGACGAGGGAATCGCGCTGTGGTTCGCGTTCGGCCGTCGACTGTTCCTCCCCAAGGACGCGGTGACAGTTCGAGTTGGCTCGGGTAGCACCGTGGCGTACCCCAAAGTGTTCCGGCGTTTCGGCTACCCGCTCACTGACGGGCTGGTCGAGCGGCGGCGAACGCTGTTGCGCGCCGTGCTCATCGAGCACGGCTTCCGGCTCGCCTGACTCAGCCCCGCGCCCACTCCCTCGCCATGGCGCTGGGCTCGATCTTGTATCCGACGTGCTCGAACCATCCCGCCTCGTAGGCCTGACCGAACGCGTCGTCGTCCCGTCCGGAGAAGGGAACGACTGCACCTGCTTGCCGTCGACCCGGAAGCGCTTCCCGTACCGGCTCTTGCCCCGCTCCATGTACTTCTTGTCGTCAGCGAGCCACCCGAAGTAATGGTCGAACGAGTGGTTCTCCATCATCACGACCACGACCGTGTCGATCGGCGCCTCCTTCGCCGGGTCGTCCAGCATCGAGGAGAAGTCGTCCGACTGGAGCGCCCCGGCGGGGCTGCGCAGGGCATCGGTCCCCGCCGCCAAGCCGGACCCACCGAGCACGGCCGCGCCCAGCTGCGCCGTTCGCTGGAGGAACTCCCGCCGATCCAAGGCCGCCTGTCGAGCGCGGCCGTGGCCTGGGGACCGCGGCGGCGGCTTAGCCTGGGGACCATGAGGATCGCGCTGGGTTCGGACGAGAAGACGACCGTGACCGACACGGTCCGCGACGAGCTCGAGCACCGTGGCCACGACGTCGTGCTCGTCGGGCCTCCCGGCGGCGAACCGATCGAGTGGGCCGAGGTCGGCCAGCGTGTGGGCGAGCTGGTGGCGAAGGGCGAGGCCGAGACGGGTGTCCTGTTCTGTTGGACGGGCACGGGCGCGTCGATCGCGGCCAACAAGGTGCCAGGCGTTCGGGCCGCGCTGTGCACGGACGCCGCCACCGCCGCCGGTGCGCGCAAATGGAACGACGCCAACGTCCTCGTCATGGGGCTGCGGCTCACGAGCCCCGAGGTGGCGCGCGAGCTGCTCGACGCGTGGTTCGTCACCGAGCCCGACCCGAGCGAGGCCGACAACATCGCCCGGCTCGAAGCCCGTCGGTAAGATCCGCCGCCATGCCGACCTACGCCATGCTCACGACGCTCGGACCCGACGGCTGGGCGACGGTCCGCGAGAACCCCGAGCGCATCCGCGAGGTCACCCGCGAGGTCGAGTCGATGGGGCTGAAGGTCGTCGTCCAATACGCGCTGATGGGCCAGTACGACTTCCTCAACGTGATCGAGGCGCCGGACGAGGCAACCATGGCCCGGGCCGCGATCACCCTCGCAGCTCGAGGCACGATGCGGACCACGACGTTCCAGGCGATCTCCGTCGACGAGCTGATCGACAGCTTGAACGCAGCCGGTTAGCGCTCGATCGCTACGCGATCCACCACATCGAGCGCTTCTTCTCCTCGCGCACCTCGTCGTCGACGAACAGCGCCGGGAGGACCGAACCATCGGAGCGGCGGCGGACCTTGTAACGAGCGGCGTCGCCCTGCGCGACGACCTCCGCGACCTCGAAGCCTCGCGACCACCTGTCATCGAAGCGTGAACGCACTTCGACGCGGGTGCCCTGCTCCATCGCGGCCGAGGGTAACAGGCACCTGACCAGGACCGGAAGAGACGTGCGCGTCGGCGTCGCGGGGGCTTGGTATGTTCCGGCGATGGTGGCATCGGCGTCTGCTCCCCCGGTGCCGGCGGCAGGCGTCGGCGCACCGCCCGCGGCGCGCACCCGGACCCCGACCCTGCGTCTCGAGCGGCGCTGCTGGGGCGCCGGCGAGCGTGTCGTCGTCGGCATCGACGAGGTGGGCCGGGGCGCCTGGGCAGGTCCCGTCACGGTCGCTGCGCTCGTGCCCCCGCCAGATCATCTCCGCGGCGTGCGCGACTCCAAAGAGCTGACACGCGACGAGCGCGAGGTCGTGGCTGCACGCGTCGGCGGGTGGGCCGTCGCCATCGGCGTCGGCCACGCGTCCTACGAGGAGTGCGACGCTCTCGGCATGACCGCCGCGCTGCGCGCCGCCGGCCGTCGGGCGCTGGCCGAGGTGGCGGCACAGGGCTACGAGCCCGATCGCATCATCCTCGACGGCAACTACGACTACCTGGGCCTCGGGTCGCGCGTGACGACGGTCGTACGCGGCGATTCGACCTCGCTGGCCGTCGCGGCCGCCTCGTGTGTGGCGAAGGTGACGCGCGACGCGTTCATGCGGGCGGAGGCCGAGCACTACCCCCCGTACGAGTTCGAGTCGAACGTCGGCTACCCGGCGCCCGTGCACAAGTCGGCGCTGGCGTGGTACGGACCGAGCGCGATCCACCGGCGGTCGTGGATCTTCATGGACGGCCTGTGCTGGCGGGGTGTCCCGCCGGCGCCGGGCCGGTTGTTCTAGGGGGCAGACATGGCACTCGATCTCCCCGACCTGCACGACCGTGCACTCGCGGGGACGCGCCGGTACGTGAGCGGCGTCGGCGGCAAGCAGTGGGCGGCGACGTCGCCGTGCGAGGGCTGGGACGTGCGCGAGCTCGTCAACCACATCGTGAGCGGGAACTTCTGGGCCGGCGAGCTCGCGCGTGGAAAGACGATCGAGGACGTCGGCGACCGCCTCGACGGCGACGTGCTCGGCGCCGACCCCACGGCGGCGTACGACGAATCGGCCCGGACCGCGAGCGAGGCTTTTCACGCGCCGGGCGCGATGGAAGCGCCGTGCGCGGTGTCGTACGGGCCGGTCCCGGGTGAGGTGTACCTGGGGCACCGGCTCCTCGACGTGTTGATCCACGGCTGGGACGTCGCCAAGGCCACCGGGCAGGACACGACGCTCGATCCCGAGCTCGTCGAGGCGTGCTGGACGGTCATCGAGCCCCAGAAGGACCTGCTGATCGGCAGCGGCATGTTCGGCACCCACCACGATGCCGAGCCGGGCGCCGACCGCCAGAGCGCATTGCTCCAGCTCCTGGGCCGCACCCCGTAACCTCGCCGCGGGAACGACGGCTTGCCGACCGTTCCCGCAAAGCCGGAGCTGCAACGGCGACAGGAGAAGCTGTGGGCCAGCCGATCACCGTGACGACCCGGCCCGGCGCGTCGCCGTCGGTCCGGCTGTTCGACCTCAACCGCTCGCTCACCGGCATGGAGATCGAGCGGTACCACTCGGTCGAGGGCACGACCGGCGATCGCCCACCTGACGTCCTCGCCCGGCGTCTGTTCGACCTCGGGGCAACGCAGGTGACGATCTATTCGAGCGTCGTGACCGTCGAAGCGCCCCCCGAGCGGTGGGCCGAGCTCGAGCCGAAGATCACCGAGGCGATCGAGCACCTCTTCGGCTACTACGGCGACGACGCCGGCTGGTCACCCGCCGCGCTCGAGGCGCTCGGCATCGAGGTCAAGGCCCCGCCCGAGCCGCAGAAGTAGCGAGCACCGGGCGTCCGACCGCCGCTTGCCCCCGAACATACGTTCGCCTAGGGTCGGTCCGTGACCCTGGCGGCGCTTCCCCGGCGGGACGAGCAGTCCCGCGAGCACCTTGACGACGCAGCCCGGCGCGCCCGGCCGGTGGTGCTGGCCGGCGAGAGGGTCCTCGCGGTGCCCGGCCGGCTGGGCGCGCTGCTCCCCGGCGGCACCGTCCGGCGGGGGTCGGTGGTCGCGGTCGACGGCGTCCCGGGGACGGGTACCACGTCGGTCGCGCTCCAGCTGGCGGCGGCGGCCACCGCGGCCGGGGAGTGGGCGGCTGCGGTCGAGCTGGACGCGAGCCTGGGCGGGATCGCAGCCCGAGAGGCCGGCGTCGTGCTCGATCGGTTCGCCGTTGCCCGGCGGGTGCCCCCCGCCCGCTGGTCGGCGGTCGTCGCGGCGTTGCTCGACGGGATCAGCGTCGTGCTGGCCGAGGTTCCCGCGTTCGCGCGCATCGGAGACGCCCGACGGCTGCTGGCGCGGGCGCGCGAGCGCGGCGCGGTGCTGGTCGCGATGGGGCCGTGGCCGGCCGAGACGGCGCTCCGCCTGCGGACCGATGACTCGACGTGGCGCCTGGGCTGTGGCGCGGGCACGCTCACCGGACGCGACCTGCAGGTGCACGTCGACGGTCGCGGCGCTGCCGCGCGCGAGCGCGCCGGCGTCCTCGTGCAGGCGGGTTGAGCGAGGCGAAGTGGGCGAGCGCACCGCCTGCCTGTGGTGCCCCGACTGGCCGGTCGTCGCGCTGCGCTCCCGTGATCCAGAGCTGTCCGGCACGCCAATGGCGGTGGTGGAGCGAGGCGAACGCGGGCTCGTCGTCACCGCGGTGTCCGCCGACGCGCGCGCGGAGGGAGTCGTGGTTGGCCTGCGCAAGCGCGAGGCCGAGGCGCGCTGTCCCGGTATCGCGATCGTGGAGGCCGACCAGCAGGTCGAGGCGCGCGCATTCGAGCAGGTTGCACAGGTAGTCGAGGTGTTCACACCCCGCTTCGTGCTGGAGGAGCCGGGCCGGCTCTCGTTCCCGACCCGCGGCCCGTCGCGCTACTTCGGCGGCGATGCCGCCTTGGCCGGGCGCGTTCTCAGTGCCGTGCAGGACACCGGCGTGGCCGATGCGCGCGCGGGTGTCGCCGACGGCGGGTTTGCGGCCGCGCTCGCCGCGCGCGCCGCCGAGCCCGGTACCGCGCGTGTCGTGCCGCCGGGAGAGTCGTCCGACTTTCTCGCCCCGTGGCCGGTCGCGGTGCTCGACGACGCCGAGCTCGCCGACCTGCTCGTTCGGCTCGGCCTGCGCACGCTGGGCGCGTTGGCCGCGCTACCGGAGAGGGCCGTGCTCGGCCGCTTCGGACCGACCGGGGCCCGTGCCCACCGCCTCGCTCGCGGGATCGACGGCCACGCCGCGCCCCCGGCCCCTCCGCCCCCGGAGCTCGTCGAGACGGCCGAGCTCGATCCGCCCGTCGCCCTGGTCGAGGCGGCCGCGTTCGTCGCCAAAGGGCTGGCCGAGCGGCTGCTGGAGCGGCTCGACGCCCTCGGCCTCGCGTGCAGTCGGGTGATGATCGAAGCCGAGACCGAGCACGGCGAACGCCACGCCCGCTGCTGGCGCCACGAGGGCGCGCTCACCCCGGCGGCGCTGGCGACGCGGGTCCGCTGGCAGCTCGAGGCCTGGCTTACGCGCGACACCAACGGCGACGACGACGATCCGATCGAGGAGCTCGCGACCGGTGGGCTCACGCTGCTCCGGCTGGTGCCCGACGAGGTGCTGCCCGCCTCGGGCCGCCAGCTCGGTTTCTGGGGCGGCGACGCCGCCGCGGCCGACCGCGCCGCGCGCACCCTCGCCCGGGTGCAGGGGATGCTCGGGCATCCGGCCGTGGTCACTGCCGTCCCCCAGGGTGGGCGCACGCCCGGCGAGCGGGTGCGGTGGGTGCCGTGGGGTGATCCCAGGGAGCCGGCTCGGCCGATCGACGCGGTCGCCGCGCCGGGCGCCAACGCGCTCGAGGTCCCGCCCTGGCCCGGGGCCATCCCCGCGCCCTCACCGGCGCGCGTGTTCGACCCGCCCCGCGCCGCCGAGCTGCTCGATGCCGGCGGCGCGCCCGTCACCGTGTCGGGCCGCGGCGATCCCTCGACGCCGCCGGCGCGTGTGCGCTGCGCGGCGCTCCCCGGCGCCGGTGGCGAGGTCACCGCGTGGGCGGGGCCGTGGGCGCACGACGCTCGGTGGTGGGACCGGCGGGCGCGGTCGCGCCGCGTGTACTGGCAGGTGCTGGTGGCGGCGCCCGACGGCGAGCGCGTCGCATGCCTCGTCGCGGTGTCCGCCGGCCGCGCCGCCCTCGAGGCGATCTACGACTAACTAGGTCAGCGCACCTCGGCGATCTCGTACGTGAGCGTCTGGCCGTCGAGGGTGCCCTTGGCGACGGCCTGGATCCGGTTGAGCCACGCGTAGCGGTCGTCGCCGGTCTCGTACAACGGCGCGGCGTAGATCGGGGCGTTGCCCAAGGGCACCGAGAGGTCGAGCCGTCCGCGGTACGTCGTGTACACGACCGCGCCGTCGTGGGTCTCGAACGTGCCCCGCACGTCGAGCGTGCCGGTGTTCTCGGGTCCCACGGTCATCCAGTCGGCCGACGCGACGCCCTTCTGCTTGCCCGAGAGACGTTCGCCTTCGAGCACGGCGTCGACGACTTCGACGATGATGCGCGTACCGCTGGGCGTGTTGGGGAGCACGATCGGATCGGCCAGCGTGATCGTCGCCGTGCACAAGGGAACGAGCTCGATCGTCACCGCCGTCAGTGTGCACGATGCACGTCGAGCGCGACCAACAGCGACTCCCGCCGCCAGCTCTCCAGGCTCCCGTCGTAGCGAGGCTGGTACTTCTCGAACACGAGCCGCCGCCCCCGCTCGGACTCCTCACCCTCGTCGACCACCCGCGCCGTCGCCTCGTAGGCCGTGTTCCGCACCCGCACTGTGACGGCCGGGTCGGTGCGCAGGTTGCGCACCCAGTCCGAACGGTCGCCGCCGCCCGAGAGCAGGTACAGCGTGTCGCCGTCGAGCGCGAACCAGATCTCGATCTCGTGCGCTCGTCCCGTCCGCCGGCCGCGCGTCGTGAGGTAGCAGAAGTCGTCGTCGACGGCGTCGAGGAGCTCGTCCATCGAGTGGCGAGTCTCGCGCCCTCGCCGAGACGCGCGAAGCTCGGTGTCGTGTCATCGATCGACGACGTGCGCGACCTCGCCCGCCGCGACCACGGCCTCGCCGTGGTCGTCACCCAACGGGGCGACAGCTCCCCGCAGGCGTCGGTCGCGAACGCGGGCGTCCTCGACCATCCGGTCGACGGCGAGCCGGTCGTGGGCCTTGTCGCCCGCGGAGGCACGCGCAAGCACGCGAACTTGCGCGCCCGCCCCCGGGCGACCGTCGTGTTCCGCGCCGGATGGGAGTGGGTCGCGGTCGAGGGGCCGGTCCAGCTGGCGGGGCCCGACGACGCGCTGGTCGGGTTCGACGCCGACGGCGTCCCGCGGCTGCTCCGCGACGTGTTCACCGCCGCCGGCGGGACGCACGACGACTGGGACGAGTACGACCGCGTGATGGCCGCAGAGCGGCGGGTGGCGGTGCTCGTCCGCCCCGAGCGCATCTACTCCAACCCCGGGACCTGAGTGCTGCCCGGCTCCGTGGGCACCGTGCTCCTTCCGGGCGCGGGGCTCGGCGCCTGGATCTGGGAGCCGGTCCGTCCCGTTGCTGCAGGCGCCGGCGCTGGCCGTCGAGATCCCCGGTCGGGCGGCGCGCCCCGCCGACCGCAGGCACGTCACCCTCGAGTCCGCCGCCGAGGCCGTCGCCGGTGACGTACGCGCGTGGAGACCGGACCGGGTCGTGCTCGTCGGGCACTCGCTCGGAGGCGTGTTGGTGCCCGAGGTCGCGAGACGCGTGCCGGACCGGATTGGCGCCCTCGTGTACGTCGCCGCCGAGGCGCCCGTCGATGGCGACCGCGCCCTCGACCTGATCCCCGCCGCGCTCCGACTTCTGCTGCGTGCGATGTGGATCGTCCGTCCCGGTGGCGTCCGCCCGCCGCCGTCGGCCACGAGGCGGGCGCTGTGCAACGACCTCGACGACGTCACCACGGCGACGGTGGTCGAGCGGATCGAGCCCGAGGCGCCCGGCATCTACCGGAGCAGGGTGACGTGGGCGGGGGTACCGGAAGTCCCGCGTACGTACGTCAAGTGCCTGCAGGACCGCAGCGACGTCTCGCCTGCCCGTCAGGACGAGATGGCGAAACGGTTGCAGGCAGATCGGGTCGTCACGCTCGATACCGGGCACCTGCCGATGCTCGCCCGCCCCGAGGAGGTCGCCGCGGTGCTCGAGGAGGTCGTCGCTCAGGTGGCGTGAGCCCCTCTTGCGATACCGAACGTGTGTTCGATACGGTGGTCGGCCCGGGACGTCGGCGTGCCGGGTAGCGGAGTAGGGGCCCTTGACCGAGGGCTATGCGGAGCTGCACTGCCACACGAACTTCTCGTTCCTCGACGGGGCCAGCCATCCCGAGGAGCTGGCGGACGAGGCCGCCCGCCTGGGTCTGGCCGCCCTGGCCGTCACCGACCACGACGGCCTCTACGGTGTGGTGCGCTTCGCACTCGCCGCCCGCGCCACCGGGCTCCCCACAGTGTTCGGCGCCGAGCTCACGCTCGACGCGCCCCGCACGCCACCGAACGGGCTGGCCGACCCGCCGGGTGAGCACCTCGTGGTGCTCGCCCAGGGTCCGGCCGGGTACGCCCGCTTGGCGCGGGCGGTGAGCACGGCGCAGCTGGCGGGGGAGAAGGGCGCGCCCCGTCTCGACCTCCCCGCCCTCGCCGCCGCCGCCCGCGCGCCCGTCCACCTCGCCGGCGCACGACCGAGCGCGGCCAACGACACGTGGTTCGTGCTCACCGGGTGTCGCAAAGGCGCGGTCGCACGCGCGCTCCTCGACGACGGGCCTGCCGCGGCACGGCGCGCCCTCGACCGGCTCGTTGCTGCCTTCGGGCGTGACCGCGTGCTGGTGGAGCTGTGGGACCACGGCGATCCGCTCGATCGGCATCGCAACGACGCGCTGGCCGAGGTCGCGGCAGCGTCCGCCGTCGACGTGATCGCCACCAACAACGTGCACTACGCCACACCCGGTCAGCGGCCGCTCGCCGCCGCGCTCGCCGCCGTCCGCGCCCGCCGCTCGCTCGACGAGATCGACGGCTGGCTGCCGGCGACGCCGTTCGCGCACCTGCGCAGCGCGGCCGAGCAGCGGCGCAGATTCGCCCGCTGGCCGGGCGCGGTCGAGCGCACGCTCGATCTCGCGGCGGCGTGCGCGTTCGACCTCAGCCTCGCCGCGCC
>WNGE01010057.1_pt1 | contig 15137 bp, 15 predicted proteins | sample 5400651 | NCBI WGS metagenome assembly WNGE01 (sample SAMN13153370, study PRJNA577476) | soil metagenome | isolation source: 60 cm soil or saprolite under grassland replicate 2 | place: USA:California | collected 2016-06-15 | reverse complement strand
CCTCACACACGAACGAGCGCGCGCCGCGGCACGCCATTGTACGTGCGACCCCGAGGGTGGCGCGGTAAGGGCGAAGTGATCAGTTTTCAGCGATCATTTGTCAGTTTTTTAGAAGAGAGCTGTTCCTTCCACAGGTTTCCCAAAGCAGACAACTTGCTGTCTCGTGAACGTCCTCGTATGCTGTCGGCATGGCGCTGGAAAGTTGCACACTGTGCAGAGGGACGGGATGGAAATTGGTGCCGCGGCCAGACGGCGCGGCGGGCAGCGTGGCGGTACCTTGCGATTGCGGAATGCAGGAACGCGCCGAGCGGGTGATGGAGCGCGCGCGGATTCCAAAGCGCTGCGAGCATTGCGATTTTGAGAGTTACGTCACCGACCTCACAGACGAAAAAACCTGGACGGCGCAGCACGCGCAATCTTTGAAGCGAGCGAAGGTACTCACGCAGGGATTTGTGCGGGATTATCCGGGTTCGGCGGAAAAAGGTCTGCTGTTGATGGGGCCGTCAGGCGTAGGCAAGACGCATCTTGGCGTGGCGGCGCTGAAGGAATTGATCAAGCGCGGGCATGCGGGACTGTTTTGCGACTACCGCGAACTCCTGAAGGAAATCCAGGCGAGCTACAACCCGGCAAGCGAATCAACCGAGATGGGAATCCTCGAGCCGATTCGCACGGTGGAGATTCTCGTGCTCGATGATCTCGGCGCAAGCAAGCCCTCGGACTGGATGCGCGACATTGTTGGGATCGTCTTGAACACCAGGTACAACGAGAACCGCACCACCATCATTACCACGAACTATCTCGACAACCCCGCTTCCGAAGGTGAAGCAGCGCGACTTCCGAGCGGCAAACTGATTCCGCCCACGCGCGAGGATTCGCTGGAGCAGCGCATTGGATCGCGCATGCGATCGCGGTTGTATGAGATGTGCCGCACCGTGGAGGTTTCCGCTCCCGATTTTCGCCGTGAGAAAACGCAGGCGGGCCGTGCGCGAGCCTAACCCGCAGAGAACCGCCCTTTCATTTCTTCAGTTCCGCCACGCGACGCCAAAAACTAGCTGCCATGCTCAAAGGCGGAGACCGTCGCTCGATTGGGCGGTCAAATGAGGTCACCAAACTGGTTTTGCGGCAGCCGGGCCGCTTCGCAGAACTCGTGGAGTGCTTGTGGAGCGAGGACCCCATCGTCCGGATGCGAGCCGCGGACGCGGCGGAAAAAGTTTCTGCCATGAAAACGGATTTGTTGAAGCCCTACAAGCGTGAACTGCTGGGTCTCCTTGCGGAGGCCGATCAGATCGAACTCCGCTGGCATCTGGCAACCATGGTGCCGCGATTGTCCCTGACCGGGGCGGAGCGGCAAAGCGCGGCCGCGGCACTGTTGCGCTACCTGGAAGATCGCAGCTCGATTGTCAAGACATTCGCCCTCCAAGGATTGGTGGATCTCGCCCGAAAAGAACCGAATCTGCTGGTCCCCGCAACGCAAGCCCTGGAACAAAGTTTGCTGTCGGGGACGGCAGCCATGAGGGCGCGTGCCCGTAAATTATTGAAGGAGCTGAAAAATTGAGGGCCGGATTGTTCGGCGATTCATTGACAGGGACCAAAGGCGGCGAGTATCCTTTTGAGGTTGCAGCGTTATCGACGCCTGCAGCATCCGTGTCCCAAGTAACCGCTTTGCGGTTAACCTCCTTGCACTAAACCCAGTTAGGGAATCCGCAAGGAATTTATTCGACTGAACGTGGGACCGCAATGCGGCCGCCATAAAAGAAGTAATCTTCCGGAGGCCAACAACCATGTTTTCCGACCACGATAACCTGTCCAATGCGGCCGCTGCCGTGCCCGCACCCGAAGCCGAATCCACTCCAGCCGAAACGCACACCGAAACGAACTCAAGTGTAGATGGCGCGACGGAACCGACAGCTCCTGCACCAAGCGAACAAGTCGAAGCTGTGAACTCCGGACAAGAGACACATGCAGCGCCCGCGCCGGAACAGGCGAACGCTTCTTCCGACAAAAGCGAAGCTCCTGCAGTTGCCGAAGCGAACAGCGAGGTGCACGCAACGGATGCCGATGCTGCGGCTGCCGCAGAGGAGGCGGCCGGTTCGGAAGAGATGAGCAAGCTGATGGAGCAGTACGACGAGAAGCAGGAAGCGGCGGCGGCGAACGAGATCATCAAGGTCAAGGTTGTTGCGTACACGGAACATGGCGTGGTAGTGGATCTGGGAGGAAAAACGGAAGGGCTGATTCCCGCGGCGGAGTTCAGCGAGACGGAGATCCCGCGTCCGGACGCCGACAGCACGATTGAAGTGCAGCCCACGGGCGAGCACAAAGACGGGTACGCGATCGTGTCGTACCAGAAGGTGCTTCGCCGCAGGACGTGGGAAAAGATCGATGCGGCGTTCAAGGCCAAGGAGACGATTACCGGCAAGGTGGTGGACCGCATTAAGGGCGGGCTGGTGGTGGATATCGGCGTGCGCGCGTTCCTGCCGGGGTCACAGTACGACCTGCGGCCCGCACAGAATCTGGACAACCTGGTGGGTACGGAAGTGCACGTGCGCGTCACCAAGCTGAACCGCCGCCGCGGCAACGTAGTGGTGAGCCGGCGCGCGTTGCTTGAGGAAGAACTGCACGCCAAGCGCGCGGCTCTGATGGAAACGCTGAGCGAAGGCCAGATCGTGCACGGCCACGTAAAGAACGTGACGGAGTACGGCGCGTTCGTGGACCTCGGGGGCATCGATGGCTTGCTGCACCTGACGGATATGAGCTGGGGCCGCGTGAAGCATCCTTCGGACGTGGTAAAGCCGGAGCAGGAACTCGACGTCATCATCCTGAAGTTTGACAAGGAAAAACAGCGCGTTTCCTTGGGCCTGAAGCAGTTGACGCCGGATCCCTGGGTTGGCGCAGCGGAAAAATACCCCGCTGGCGGCAAGGTGAAGGGCAAGATTGTCGGAGTCGTGGATTACGGCGTGTTCGTCGAACTGGAACAAGGGATTGAAGGTCTAGTGCACGTCTCGGAAATGAGCTGGAACAAGAAAGTGCAGCACCCTTCGAAGCTCGCCAAGGTGGGCGAAGAGGTTGACGTCGTGGTGCTGGACATTAAGCCGAGCGACCGCCGCGTTTCTCTGGGAATGAAGCAGGCCCAGCCCGATCCCTGGCTGCTGATTGCGGAGAAGTATCCGGTGGGCACCGTGGTCACGGGCAAGGTTCGCAACATTGCCGAGTTCGGTGCGTTCGTGGAGATCGAGGATGGTTTTGACGGGTTGGTGCACGTCGGCGACGTGAGCTGGACCGGCCGTGTGAAGAATCCGCACGAGGTGTTCAAGAAGGGCGAGCCGGTGACCGCGAAGGTGTTGAAGATCGACCCGGAGAATCGCCGCGTGTCGCTCGGGATCAAGCAGGTCAACGATATCTGGGGCGAGTGGTTTAAGCAGCATAAAGTGGGCCAAATCGTAAAGGGCAAGGTTTCGCGGATCGCCACGTTTGGCGCGTTCGTCGAATTGGGCGAAAACATCGAAGCACTTTGCCATAACACGGAGATCGAAGACCGGCGGCGCCGCGACGACGGGCCATCAAGTTTTCGTCCGACCACCGGGCCGCTGAAGAGTGCGGGGCCGCTCGAGCCGGGCAAGGAATATGATTTCAAAATCATCAAAATCAGCCCGGAGACGCGGCGCATCGGCTTGAGCTACCGCGCCGCGGTAAAGCAGATCGAGCGCAAGGAGATCGAACAGTATCGATCGACGTCGAAGTCCTCGTCGACGGCGACGATTGGGGACGCGCTGAAGTCCAAGCTGTCCGCGCGTTAGCTCATCGAGGAACGGGCTCACCGGGGCGGGGCATCATAATTTCATTTACCTACGGGTCATTTTAGTGATAGGAAGGGGGCAATCCGGCCAGGGACCAGCCCCCTGTAAGCCGTTTCGATTCACCGTTTAGAGCGACCCCAGTACGACGAAAGATGCTGGCGGCCGCGTGGTGGTTGAGGATTCGCAACGGTCTCAACTTGGACTGTGCGACGAGGCATAGCGACGATGACCAAGCAGACTACACTGACGAAGGCCGATCTCATCGAGGAAGTTCTGCGCATCACGGAACTCCCCCGCAAGGAATCGGAAACCATCGTCGAAACCATTTTCGATAGCATCATCGGAGCCCTGCAGAAGGGCGAAAAGATCGAGATCCGCGGATTTGGCAGCTTCCGCACTCGGGAACGCCGCGGCCGCGTCGGCCGCAATCCGAAGACCGGCGAGAAAGTGGAAGTGCCTCCGAAGAAAATCCCCTTCTTCAAGCCAAGCAAAGAGCTGAAGGACTTTGTGAATAGCGCAGAGGCACAGGCTTCCGCTGCGGCGCCCGCAGGCGGCGATTCACCTCGCGCGTAAGTGGCAGCGCCCCTCCTCGTTGTGCCGTTTTGATTGCTGTAAGAAATAAAATCCACGCCTTTACCGCGATTTCCGGATAAATGAGCGTTAGTGTGCTGCCCGTTCTGCGTTATCCTGTGCGCGCAACTCTTGGGGTAAAGGAAGCGTTGCGATGGACTATATCTGGACTCCGTGGCGCTACCAGTACATGGCGCAGGCCGCCGCCGGCAAGCAACCGGAATGTATATTTTGTGATGCGCTGGCGCTCAACAATGACACCGAGACGCTCATCGTCCACCGGGGCGCGAAAACATTTGTCATCCTGAACCGATTCCCGTACACCTCCGGTCACGTCATGGTCGTGCCGTACGCGCACGTCGCGGAATTGAATTTGTGTGACGTGGAAACCCTGAGGGAGATGATGCAGTTGGCACAGCGCGTGGAACGCGCGTATCGCGCGGAATACAAACCGGACGGGATGAACCTTGGAATGAATCTGGGCCGCGCCGCGGGGGCTGGCGTTACCGGGCATTTGCACCTGCACGCGCTGCCGCGCTGGATCGGCGATTCGAATTTTATGACCGTGACGGGTGAGACGCGGGTGCACCCGGAGGACCTGAAGACTACTTTCGAACGTCTCTCCAAGGCGCTGGCCTGATTCGCAAGGCCCTGCAAGTCGCGCTAGAATGCAAAATTTCAATGTGTGTTTGGCTGGAAGGGAGTTGCAGACGGTGGACCTCGAACTGACAGAAGAGCAAAAGCTGCTGCAAAAGAGCGTGCGCGAATTCGCGGAATCGGAAGTGCGGCCGCTGGCGAAGGAACTCGATGAAACGGGGCATTTTCCGCGCGCGCTGTTCAAAAAGGCGGCGGGGCTCGGGCTGGCGGGCGTGGCGGTTCCAGAAGCGGAAGGCGGTGCAGGTTTCGATCACGTCGCTTACACCATGGTGATCGAAGAGATTTCGCGATGCTGCGCTTCGACAGGCGTGATTCTGTCCGTTCAGAACTCGCTCTTCTGCGATCCGATTCATCGGTTCGGGACGGAAGAACAGAAGAACAAATTTCTGGTGCCCTACGCGCGCGGAGAAAAAATCGGGTGCTACGCGCTGACCGAGCCGCAGGCAGGTTCGAACGCGGCGGCGCTGCAAACCAGGGCCTTGAAAAAAGGCGACAAGTACGTCATCAATGGAACGAAGGCGTGGATCACCAACGGTGGCGCAGCGGACGCGGGGATCGCATACGTGAACACGGATCCTGCAAAGAGAGAGAAAGGCATCACTGCGCTGGTCGTTGAAAAGGGCACGCCGGGATTCAAGGTCGGCAGGGAAGAAAAAAAACTCGGCATCAACGCGACGGCCTGCAGCGAACTTGTCTTCACGGATTGCGAAGTGTCGGTGACGAACCGCATCGGCAACGAAGGCGAAGGCTATAAAGTTGCGCTCTCGACGCTAGACGGCGGGCGCATCGGCATCGCCGCGCAGGCCACCGGGATCGCGCAATGCGCATTCGAAGCGGCGCTGAAATACTCGCAGGAGCGCATGGCGTTCGGCCACCCCATTTCGCAGTTTCAGGCCATCCAGTTCATGCTGGCGGACATGGCTACGGAAATCGACGCCTCGCGCCTGCTCGTCCGCAAGGCCGCGTGGAAGCAGGATACTGGAGCTCGTTTCAGCATGGACGCCGGCATCGCAAAACTATTCGCCAGCGAAATGGCCACACGGGTCACGCACAAGGCCATTCAAATCCACGGCGGCAATGGCTACAGCCGCGAGTATCCCGTCGAGCGCAACTACCGCGACGCCCGCATCACGGAAATCTACGAAGGCACCAGCGAGATTCAGCGCCTCGTGATTTCTTCCTGGGTTCTGAAGTCTTAGGCGCGCCGTAGTATCCTGAGCGCGTGCTGGAACTTGACTGCAGACTCGAGTTTAACGTTGCTCATGCGGATGAAAACTTCTTCCCTGCCCTGCCACCGCGGCCGGCCGTCTGCTTAATTGAACCGCGAGAAGAAAAAGCCGAGCCGTTCCTGATTCGCTCGCAGAATTTGCAGAGGCGACTGCATCGGCTGCTGGGTCCCGTTGACCCCGCGAGCAAGCGATTGAATCTGAGCGCGTTCGCGCGCGGCATCCGCTACCGGCTGACAGGCTCGCCGTTTGAACAAACGCTCACCTACTACGTCTACGCGAAGCAGCTCTTTCCTAAGCGCTACCGCGACCTGATGCGCCTGCGGCCAGCCGTGGTGTTGAAGGTGAATCTCCGGAACGCCTATCCGCGGTGCTATGTGACACGACGCATCCCAGTTGACGAAGCGGGCGTGCCCACGGGCGGCACGTATTACGGTCCATTTGCGTCGCGTCGCTCCGCGCAAGCGTTCGCCGAACGCGCGCTCGATTTTTTCAAAGTGCGGCGCTGCCAGATTAAGATCCGGCGCGACCCCGCCTTCCCCGGTTGTCTTTATTCCGAGATGAAGATGTGCCTCGCGCCGTGCTTTGCGGGATGCACAAAGGAAGAATATGACGTGGAAGTGCAAAGGTTGGTGAACTTTCTGGAAACGAGTGGCGGGTCCCTGCGCTCCACTTTCGAAGAGGAGCGCGAAGAAGCCAGCGAGCAATTGGACTTCGAACATGCTGCTGCACTTCACAAGAAAGTAGAAAAGCTCGACGACGTGCTGCGTTCGAAGCCGGAAATCACGCGGCGGATTCAGGAACTCGACACTGTGATTCTGCAGCGTGGTGCGGAAGAGCAGGCGATTGGCGTTTACGCCGTGCGCGGGGGAAGGTTTGCCGAGCCCTTTTCTCTGCGATTCGCGGAGATGGCCAGTCAGCCGCGGTCGGCGGAAGAAATGATCCGGGATTACTTGCAGCCTTCGGCGCGGAAAGACGAAGAGAGGTTCGTCGGCCCGGCTTCATCGGTGTTCGGAATGACGGGGCAGGCTGATTTGGGAGAGCATCTGTGGCTGCTGGCGCGGTGGTATTACAGCAATCCCCGCGAAGGCGAGATTTTCTTCCGCGAAAAGGACTGGCCGTATCGTAGGATTCTCCGGGCGTGTTCGCGCTTGCTCGCGCCGAAAACAAGCGAGACGGAAATGAACAAAATGCCGGGACCGACTCAATCGCCTCAAGGAGCGTCATGAGCAAATCCGCCACCAAAAAAGGAACGGCGCGGTACGCGCAGAAGTTCTCTGGACACGCGGCCGATGGCCATTTTCGAGAAACGCAGAGGCTCACGCTCTCTTCCATCGGGATCGGCACGTATCTCGGCCACCCAGACGAAAAGACAGATGCAGGTTACACGGTGGCGGCCGTCGCAGCTGTGGAAAACGGCGCCAATGTGATCGACACCGCGATCAACTACAGATTTCAGCGCAGCGAGCGCAGCATCGGCGAGGCGCTCCAGCAACTCGCAGGAAAAGGCATCGGTCGCGAAGAAATCGTGCTCTGTACCAAGGGAGGGTATCTGACTCCCGATGGAGACATGCCCGCGGACCCCAACGAATATTTTTTCCGCGAATACATTCAGCCCGGCATCTTCAGCGCGAAGGACATCGCCGCGGGAAGTCATTGCATGACTCCGCGATTTCTGAAAGACCAGCTCGGGCGCAGCTTGAAAAATCTAGGCGTCGAATGCGTGGATGTCTATTATCTGCACAACCCGGAGACACAGCTCGGCGAAATTTCCACAGAAGAATTTCTTAACCGCGTCCGCGAGGCCTTTACGTTTCTCGAATCGGCAGTGGAGGCGGGCGAGATCCAGTATTACGGGGTGGCGACCTGGAACGGCTTTCGGCACGATGCACGCACTCGCGATGCCATGCAGCTCGGCGAAATTGCGCAGATCGCGCAGGAAATTGCGGGAGGAAGACACCGCTTCCGTTTCGTCCAGCTTCCTTTCAATCTGGCGATGACCGAAGCGTTGACGCTGGGCAATCAGTCGCTGCGCGGGCGCGAGCGGACGGTGATGGAGGCGGCGAATGAGTTGGATATTACGTTGATTGCCAGCGCTTCGCTGCTGCAAGGACAGGTGGCGCGAAATCTGCCGGGGTTTGTCGCGGAGGCACTGGGATTGGAGAACGACGCGGAGCGCGCGCTGCAGTTTGTGCGGTCATCGCCGGGAATCACGACGGCGCTGGTGGGAATGTCCCGCGTGGAACATGTGAAGGCCAACGCACGGCTTATAGGCGTGCCGCCAGCCACGGCGGAAGACTTCAGCAAACTCTTCTCGCGCGGCGAAGGCGCATGAAGAAGACGGGATTCAACACGGAGATCTTGGAGGACACAAGAATCACGGAGAGCACAGTCCGAGACAGCAAAGCTCTGGCTCTAATGGCGGAGGCGAAAAATATGATCGGTGAACCATGTATTGATGGCACCGTCGAGTTGATCGAGTTTGCCGGCGAAGAAGTGGTCGGCTCCTTCCACGACAACCAGATGGTTTTCACCGGGTAAGGATGCAACGAGTGTTTTGACCCTCTCGATCGCGCCATATTCGTCGTTGCTGCCGTGCACGAACAGTCTTGGTTTGTCGCACCGGCATAAGAAAGAAAAATTAGAATCATTCACGGGAATGCCCAGGCCGATCAGGTGGGAGACTCGCGAATCCTGGCAGCCGGCTGGCAAACCCACCCAGGCTCCAAAACTGAATCCTGCCAGTAAGAGCGGCACGCCGGGAAATTCAGCCTTAAGAAAGTCGAGCGCCGCGCGGACGTCGTCCTGTTCGCCACGGCCGCCGTCGTGAACACCGCTGCTCTGTCCCGCACCGCGAAAATTGAATCGCAGTACGGGAATGCCGAGGGCATCCAGAGTTTTCGCGGTTTGGTAGACCACCTTGTTGTGCATTGTGCCGCCAAAAAGCGGGTGCGGGTGGCAGACGACTGCGGCCAGCGGTGGACGCTTGACGAAGCTCGGCTTCCAGAGAATCGCTTCCAGGCGTCCGCCAGGTTTTTCGACGAAGAAACTGCGGGAATCGTGTGTGGCCGTCATCGGTGCGCTCTGGAGAAACGTCTAGTGTAGTGCATCGAGGGAAAAAGACCGAATCCCGGCGAGTATTCCTGAATCGCTTATTCGATCCGGCAAACGCTCACGTCGAGGGCGAAGCTGTCGGGAACAGGAACCACGCGCACAACCATAGTGCGAAATTCGCGGCTGCCGGGCCAAGGCGCGGAAGCCGAATCTGCAAACGTAATATTCAGATGATCCCCCGGCTGGTATTCGCGGTAACTGCGAAAACGCATGCCGTGCGTCGAAAAGTCGATGGCCATAGCTTCTTCAAACCAGGGAATCCGTCCTGGACGCACGCGAACGGGGAGGGCAAGCACACGCCGGGGACTGCGGCGTCGTTCCGGTTCGCGACGGTGGCCGTTGCCATTCGAAACGGAGTGCGCATGCTGCTCAAAATGGAGGGCGACTGCGAAGCTTGCCGGAGCATCGGAAGTGCCGAGTGCGGGAATGGGTTGATCCAATTTCGCGGAGCACTCGGGCGCGTTCATGCCGCGAATGACTTCCAGCCGTTCACCACAGCGAACAACATGTGCCAGAACCTCCGGCTGGCCGTCGGGCGGCGAAGCATCGTAGGGAAATGTCACCCAAAGGGGCACGCCAGTGACGTGCGGCCCTTTCGTAAAGACCAACAGACCGCTACGAGAGGCATCGAAAGTTTCACATAATTCGATTCTCTGGCCAAGAGGCGCGGCCCAACGCAGGCGAACCGGAAGGCTCATCCGCACACGGCGATGCTCGCGGCGATCCATAGGCGTAACAGTACTGCCTCCGGACCGGGGACACACTGAAGTATATAGCCCGCGTATTTAAGCCTTCAACACCTCGTACTAGGACAAAAATGTCCGATTTTCGCGTTGCACTTTGCATGAGCCGATGCTAGCGTTGCGCCCAGTAGGACAGCCCCAGGGGGTATTGATGGGTGACGGAGCGGAACGCCGCGAAGCGCGGCGATTCACGATGAATCTGCCCATGCGCGTTCTCCGGCGGGAGGACAAAGAGCGCGAATTAGACGCCCACACGCGGGATGTCAGTTACCGCGGTCTCTACTTCCTCGCCGACGCCGATTTCGAGGTCGGCAGCGAGATCGACTTCGTGATCACCCTCCCTCAGCTGGTTACGCAATCGGGCGATGTCAATGTCCGCTGCCAGGGGAAGATCGTCCGTGTCGAGCCGACCGACAACGGCCGAGTGGGCATCGCGGCGAAGATCGCGCGATACGAATTCATGCCTGCCACCGCGACCGCTGCTTAAACGATCCCAGGATCCACTCCTTGCACGAACTCGCCCGTTGCGGCCCAGTGTGAGTACAATACCATTGAAGCATCTGTGCCACTGGGGGAAGCCATGTATCACTACGACGCCAGGATCGCACTCGAGGAATTGCAGGAAGACGCGGTGCTTCCGCATCCTGTAAAACTGCGCGACATGATTCTGCGAACGCAACTGGGCCCGCAAGACGCGCAGCTCTTGAACCACGATTTTCAGGGCTACCTGGCGCGCTTTGGGGAATTGCAGAAAGTCGCCCGCGGAATTCTGGAAAAGCTCGCTACCGGTCAGCGGAAGGCCTCCTGATGCCGCGAGCCTTCACAGAAATTTCCTGTAAATGAAAACGAAGCCGCGGGTATTGCTGCTGTCCGCAACGTCCGGTGCGGGACACGTACGCGCGGCGCAAGCTCTCGAAAAAGCATTTCTTGCGCGCGGCGACTGCGCCGTCGAGCACGTCGACGCCCTTCAGCACGTTAGCAAGCTTTTTCAGCGCGTCTACGACAAATCCTACATCTCGATGGTTCGGCGCGCCCGGAATTGATAGGCGTCCTCTACGACCGCACGGACCAGCCGTGGCTGCACCTGCGGCGGCGCCCTGGCGGTGGATCGGCTGAACACTGGACCGATGATCCGTCTGTTAAAACGCATCCAGCCGGACCTCTGTGTGGCAACGCATTTTTTGCCGGCGGAGATCATCGCGTGGCTGATCGCCAAGCGCAAGCTGCACGCGCGGCACGCCATCGTCGTCACCGACTACGACGTGCATGCGATGTGGCTCTGCCGTACGGTGGACCGCTGCTACTGTACTTTTCTGTGAAAAGTACTTTACAATGTCAACCAAGCGAGGTAGATTGGGGTTGCGGCGGAGAGAGTCGAGAGACAAACCACCATGTTCAAGCGCGTTGCGGCGATCATCGCGATTTTCATCTGCACCACGGTGGCCTGGGCCATTCTCGGATCCACCATTTTCTACCGAACGTACGACGCGGAATCGGGTCTCTCGGGGCGCGTGGCTTCGACCTGGGGAGCGCCGCAAGCACAGGCGCCGCCGGCGATCGCCTACGAATGGCCTGAAGAAAAAACAGTTGGAGTGGAAGAGAAGGGGAAGAAAATCACGCGCACGGAGCGGCAGATTCACTCGGAGCCCGTGAGAATCGACGCGAGCCGAGTTGCGGCGACCTTGCACCTCGATTACCGGCAAAAGGGCCTGCTGTGGTTCAGCACGTACAAAGTGGATTTCGACGGAGCCTACACGTTTCAGAACCCCGCTTCGCGGGAAGAAGAATTTGTCTTTCGACTGCCCTTTCCGGCGCAGCAGGCGGTGTACGACAACGTGCAACTCCTTCTGGACGACAAGACGCTGCCTTTGACATTCAACGGGTCGCAAGCGGTGGCGCGGACGCGCCTGCCTGCCGGCGCGAAAGGCGTTTTGCGCGCGGCCTACCGCTCGCAGGGACTGGACAGTTGGCGCTACACATTTTCGCGCGCGAACACGGAGCGTTCGGCGTCCGGCGAAAATGCGGAGCAAAGCGGCAAGGAAATTTCGCAGGCGCGCGACTTCCACCTGCTGGTGAAGATGGATTTTTCCGGCTTCGATTTCCCGGACAGTTCGCTTTCGCCGACTGAAAAGCGGCAGACGGCGAGCGGCTGGGAGCTGGAGTGGAATTACCAGAATCTGGTGTCCGGGTTTGACATTGCCTTGAAGATGCCGCAGAAGCTGCAGCCGGGACCGCTGGCGGGACGGATCAGCTACTTCGCGCCCGTGTCGCTGTTCTTCTTTTTCTTTCTGGTGTTCATTTTGTCCACGCTGCGCGGGAACGATCTGCACGCGATGAATTACTTCTTCCTGGCATGCGCCTTCTTCGCGTTTCATTTGCTGCTGGCGTATCTGGCGGATCATATTTCCATTCATGCGGCGTTCGTGATTTCATCGGTGGTTTCGATTGCGCTGGTGGTCAGTTATTTGCGCCTGGTGGTGGATTTGCGATTCGCGGTGGTGGACGCGGGATTGACGCAGTTGATCTATCTGGTCCTGTTTTCGTACGCGTTTTTCTTTGAAGGATTCACCGGATTGGCGGTAACCATTGGAGCGATCCTCACGCTCTTTGTGGTGATGCAGATGACGGGGCGGATTCGCTGGGAGGGAAAGCTCGGCACATCCTTGCTGCGGAAGGGCGCGTTGCCCGTCAGCTAAGGGAAGTTGCCGGCCACGAACGCCAGTTCTTCGTTTGGGCAAACATTTCTCCGGCGCCGCTTACGAAAGAGGCGTGCGCGACGTTGAACTGCCCGGTTTGTGTAGAAGCAAAGATATTTCCGACAGCGCAAGAGTATTATTCCGACATGTCCGAAAGTTCGTACACAGGCCTGGGAATACTGATCTAGTATAACTATCGGCTTCTCAGCGCCTTCGGGGCCCGTTCAGTCCCTACATCTCTTGGAACTGGAAATGCGACTGCCTCCAGACAAGTTGCTATGGAGGAGTTCCACCACGCCTCCATGCAAACTACTATGACGGAGGTCTACCATGACTCAACTAAAGGATACCCTAGGTCTCGGGCTACTGAGCGTGGCTCTCGGCCTGGCGGCGTTACCTGCGCGTGCGCAGGATCAGACCGTACCCGGAGCCGGAAACGCGACGGCCATTGCCTTGAGCAACAAATCGCCCATGGTGCAATCAGCAAAAGGATTTTTGCTGAGGAACATCAAAAGGATAGACGATGCCAGCGTCAGAGCTGTCACGCTCGATGCGATAGCTAATCCTACAACTTGTGTGGCCCATCGAGCAGGGCTCAAAGAAAGTGACAAGAACGCCATCCTGCAAAACCTGATCACGGCGGGGCTGGTCGACGTGCGCGACAATAGCAACTTCCCAGGCGGTCTAAAGGCGGGCGTGTTCCCTCCGCTTCTTGACGACGGTGAATCCTGCCCGAAGTTACCTCAAACCTTTTTCTCAGCGCCGGGAAGCTTTTTTGGCGGCCACCATTCTTATCCCGGGGGCTTGCCTGTTCACGAGTCCTTTAACGATGTGAGTAATTTGAATTTGGCTAAAGGCTACCGTAAGGTTTACGGTCACACGGGCCCGCAGGGCTTGCCAGTCATCGGAAGCGACGATAACAATGCTAACGAATCTGAGGAAATGGCCAGCACATTCCTGTTGAGTCACGATGTAACGATCGCCGCTCCCATCTGGCATGACTGGGCAAAGTCAATGGTCTTCCAGTGGAACAGCGATGGCTCTGAGTTCCAGGAACTGAGCTTTGGCGGCAACGGCCAGACGGACAATTATGGGGCGCCCGGTAATTCGAAGACGGGGGCCCACCACATGATCAGCGCCGCCGAGGCCATGAAGCGCGGTCTGCCCGCGGACTTGGTGATCGCCCAAGTCTCCGCGCACTCTCACACGATTCCGGACAATGAGTTTAAAGTGGTCAACTGGTTGCATACCGCGGCCATCATCGCGCAGATCGACCCCGTAGCGCAGGGTTACCTCTCTCGGGACGCCCAAGGCCGGCTGCGGCTGCCCCCGTTACGCCATCTCGGCGAGGTTAACTTGAATGCCGCTTTGCCGTCCCAGACGAACCTGCTGGCGGAGTACCCGCTACATGCTCTCTCAAATGCTGACTCGACCCTTACCGAGCCGGCGGTCACTATCGACCAGGTCATCCTAAGGACGCTCGCTCCTGAGTTTGGATTCGATGCGAACCAGGCGGCCGCCTACAATAATGGCTTCCGCAATCCAGTCCTCAGCTTCCTGACGGCGGAACGGCTCTTGATCATCTATGGCAACAGCGGCCTCGACGGCGTGAGAGCGGAAATAAACAATCTGCGCAAGCGCGGGATTATCTAGTGTGAGGTAATTGAAGTAACCCGGTAGGGGTACGGCGCGTCGTGCCCCTGCAGGCTGGCCCAGAGCGCATTCTTACGCTTGAAGCTAAGGGATATTGCTGGCCACGAACTCTCAGTTCTTCGTTTGGGCAAACATTTCTCCGGTGCCGCTTACGAAGGCGGCGTGCGCGGCGACGTTTCCCTGGAGACGGTCCATCATGCACGCCGTGGACGTTTCCTAAAATCGTCAGCCTTGAATCAACGCAAGCGCGGGTTCGACCCACTTTTTCCGCCCCTCGGCCGAGGTCTGTCGTGGGGCCGCACCAGCGAAAAAAGCAAAAGCAGCCCGACCAGGAATGCCATCAAATTCACCACCACCAAAACTTGCATATACGCTCCACTTTCGGCTGGATCCCATGTTGCTATGTCACCCTTATTCCAGTTCTCCTTACGAAGCACAAGCGACAACCCGCGCACAGGCCCCTTGCGGCGCCAAATGTCGTCCTTTGTCGTGCCTTTCGGGGGTTTTTGGGGGCGCTGGGCCTCTTTCCCAGGCCTAAACGGCGCGGATCTGGGAGGTAATGAGGGTCTTCCGCAAACGGGACGAGGAGCCGCCAGTTGATTGAATGGGGCGATTGAATGGGGCGATTGAATGGGGCGATTGAATGGGGCGGCGGAGTGGAGGAGAATGCGGCGACGCTCGCTT